>Ga0082212_10001019_pt1 | contig 40976 bp, 39 predicted proteins | sample TergutNt197P3_FD_71548 | JGI IMG/M metagenome (GOLD analysis project Ga0082212, IMG submission 71548) | Neocapritermes taracua P3 segment gut microbial communities from Petit-Saut dam, French Guiana - Nt197 P3 | ecosystem: Host-associated > Arthropoda: Insects > Digestive system > Gut ...
GATTTGCTCTCATGTTCGTATAACCGATAAAAAGGAGCAATACCGTACAACCGAATCCCATATGCCGCCGAACCATCAGCAGTATATACAGTGGAACGCTGACCGTTTCAGAGAATGGGCAGGTAAAATCGGCGCGAATACTGCCGCCGTGATAGAAGCAATCATTTCAGGTTACAAAGTCGAAGCTCAGAGTTACAAAAGCTGTACGGCTGTTTTAAAACTTGCAGACACATATACTTCCGAACGGTTAGAGAGTGCCTGCGCCAAAGCGTTGAGTTATACGCCAAGACCCAACTACAAAAATATTCAGTCCATCCTTAAATCGGGGCATGACAGGATTTCAGAGACTTCAGCAGTTGATTCCGGCAAAAATGATTTCGGATTCACTCGCGGGTCAGACTATTACAAAGGAGGGAAAAAATAATGTTGGACAACAACACGATTTTCAAACTCCATGAAATGAAACTTAGCGTAATGGCTGCTTCATTTCAGAAATAGCTAACAGATAATTCCATGAATGAGTTGTCATTTGAGGAACGCTTCGGTCTGATTGTTGATTCGGAGTGGGTTTCCCGCAAAAATAATCGGCTCACGAGGTTAATCAAAAATGCCGGATATGCTTTTCCTGATGCTTCTCTTGAAGATATTGAGTATCGGGCAGACAGAAAACTCGACAAGGCGCAGATTGCACGGCTCGGTACGTGCAACTATATCAATGAGTGCCATAATATCATCATTCTCGGCGCAACAGGCAGCGGAAAAACCTATATTTCTAACGCTTTCGGCATGACTGCCAGTATGAATTTCTACACTGTTCGTTATGTCAGACTGCCGGAACTGCTCGGCGAACTTACCATTGCACGCGCTGAGGGCAATTATCGTAAAGTCATAAAAAATTACAGTCAGGTTAAATTGCTCATCATTGACGAATGGCTTCTTTATCCTATCAAGGAATCAGAGGCAAGGGATTTGCTTGAAATTGCCGAATCCCGCTACAAAAAAGCCTCCACTATATTTTGTTCTCAGTTCGATGTCGGCGGCTGGCATCAGAAAATCGGCGAACCCACTCTTGCCGACGCGATTTGCGACAGAATTGTACACGACTCTTATACTATTCTCGTGGACGGCGAAGATTCTATGCGTAAACACAAGGGGTTGCTTGAGAAATAGTCTTTAAATGGGGCTTTGCCCCAGACTGTGCCAAAAGGCACAGTCCCCCCAGATCGTCACCGCGTTGCGGGGACGGCTACGCGGCTTTTTGCCGCTAAAAAAAGAATCGGGTCAATAAACCCAATTCTTTCATTAAGATATTTAAAATTTAAGAAAGCGTTACCGCTTCCATGAGCTTTTTTACTCCAAGAATATTAATCGCTCGTTTCAAATTGTATGACAAAAAAGTGATTGAAAGCTCTCCAATCACGTTAGCGAAACCTCTCGTAAGAAAGTACCCGGCATCCATGCCTCTTTTGATTGTCCCAAACGGGTGCTCGACAATGGATTTTCTTTGGCTTACGATTTGTTTGTCTGATTTTATGTGTGTCTGCTTAACGCATAAATTTTTATCGTTATATTCTTTCGTGAATTTTGATTTCGGCATTCGAATCTCAAATGATTTATACTTCTCTTCGGTACATTTACACATACACGACGAACAAGCGCGACCATTGCGAAAGAGTGCAGCGCGATGGTTCTTCTTGTAACCGCTCGGATACAAAATTTTTCCCATCGGGCAAATCGCGATATTGCGGTCAGGCAGATAGACACAACGTCCGTTATTATGTTCTGCGTTCTCTTCTGAAACGGCTTCATCAGTCGGCTCTTCGGACGGCAGGCAAATATCATAATCAGCACCCGCAACATGTGGCTGGATTCCTTGAAGAATGCACGCCGCAACGTCACTTGCGCTGTCATATCCGTTGTCGGCGGTAACAGATAACCCTTCAACTTCAAGTATTTCCTCCGCTGCTTTGGCCATTGGCGGCATTTGAGTATGATCCTGCGGGCTGTTTATTACATCGAAATGAATAATCATTTTGTTTTTGCTGTCGACTGCTGACTGAACATTGTAGCATACATCCATCTTTCCATTCGCCATCATCAACCGGCTGTCCGGGTCTGTCAGCGACTTCTGTGTTTCCCCGCTCTCCGACATTTCTTGCGCATAGGATTGATATAGCTCGCGACGTTCTGACAGTCCTATAATAATCTGAGCAATATCTTCTGTAGATTTTTCATTTTCAGCGGCATTTTCTTTCCAGTCGCTGTCTTCAAGCTCTCGCAGATACTCTTCAATTTTAGCGTCAATTCGCGCAATGCGCTCTTGCAGTTTTTTCTCGGTAAAATTCCGTTCTTTTGAGTTTACTGCCTTGAATTTGCTGCCATCAATCGCTACAAGTTCCTTTCCGTAAAGATTAAGCTTCATGCACAGCTTCACAAAATCACGGAACACCGCTTTCAATGCCTTCCCATTTTCCTGACGGAAACGCGCAATCGTCTTATGATCCGGCGACAATTTTTTCAGAAGCCATATCACCTCAACGTTACGTTTGCTTTCTGTTTCCAACCGCCGCGACGAGCGCACTCGGTTCATGTAGCCATATACATACAGCTTCAATAAATCCTGCGGTGAGTATGGTGGGCGTCCGGTGGCTTTAGGTTCTGCTTTTGTAAATCCAAGTGTCTCAAAATCCAAACTATCTACATATGCATCTATCACTCGGACTGTATTATCCTCTGCTACATATTCTTCTATGCTTTCCGGAAACAGTATTATTTGTTCCCGGCTCGTACCAGCTATATATCCCATTTCATTTTTCTCCCGCTTTTTTTGATACCTTTATTATACCACAAGTTTCGCCCATTTTCAAGTCCTTTTGACACAATCTGGCCCCAGACCCCAGAGTTTTTCGCTTTTGTTTTTCAAGGAGAGTACACAAAAAGAGTAATATCTCCCCGATATTACTCTCCTTGAAAAACCTGTTACGCCGCTCATGTTGCCCTCCGGCAGCGCACTATCCTGCGTATCAGTAAAAACATTCTGAGTATATCACATTCTTCCTTTTTGTATATGCCTAATTTATCCGTCGTTTCTGTCCATTTTTCGCGTTGCACCTGTCCAACGCCGGCGACCCTTGCTGTCCATTTACCCCGACATATACAAATAAAACAAAAAACGGCGGTCACGAAGCTCCAACCGTAATTCGTTTATTTTATTTAATTTATAAATATTTATTTTTTAGTTTGGTTATTAAATCTTGCCAGCACGACGTCTCACTTCGCGATAATATCCCGGCAGGCAAGGCAGCAATATTCTTTCGAAACCACTACCTCTGTGTTTTCAGGCAATCGGTATAATTTCACCACTCTGTTTAACATATCCAAATCATTAACATAGCAAGCATCAATAAAAATTCTATCAAGCGCAATCCTGCCCCGGGGAATAGATTTCTCGTTTGTACTTAACCCTGTAAATTTTCTTTCCATGTAATTCGGATAGAATTTTAAATGATACATCTGTGCTCGAAGTGGGTTATCTTTATCTCGCCGCAAACATTCAGAATAATGATCTTGAATAATGTTGCCGTTATAAATATAGAAGATTCCTTCGATTTGTCCGTAGTTCGCTTGAATTTCTGTTCTTCTCATTTCATAAGCCTCCAAAGGCGGCAAAATTTTTTTTGCTTGTTTTTCTTCCGCAAGTTTTATATTGTCATGAATGTCATTTTCTATATTATTATCAACATATGTTTCATAAAAAATATTTTTGATAAATTTCCAAAGATTCATTTTACCACTTTCTATTTATATCATTATATTTCACAATAAATCTCCAAAGATTTCATTTACATAAATTATTTAAGTTTATTTATTGATACGCATTGTTTAATAAGTCGAGCACTTATTAAATTTTAAAATTTTTTCCGTTTTTATGAGGAACACCATGATGTGCCCCTGCTATTGATACTAAATTATCGTTAATGAAAACAAATAATGACCGCCGATATTGATGAATTCGGCATAAAATTCAACAGAAACGTTGTTTTTAAATTCAAAAACAAAAGTATATAAATTTCCATGTACTCTCGGAAAAACAAATGGAAAACCGCCGACAGAACTTTCTAAATTTTCATCTATACCATAAAGTTTTTCGTAATCTTCAACGATTATGTATCCTGCGTTTGCCAATGTATTTTTTATATCTTCCAACGAAGCCACGTTATTGATATTAACAACTTCGCCTTTACAAGCAGTAAAAATTATGATGATGAATAAAATTATTCCGAATGCAAAAATTTTTTTATCATCATTTATAAATGTTTTCAATTATTATTTTAGTTTATATGATTTTTCCGTCATTTATATTAAGAACACAATCTGCATATTTTGCAACCGAATCGGAATGGGTGACGATAATAACACACTTGTTATACTTTGAAATAAGATTTTTTAGTATATTCATCACGTTTTCGCCATTTGTTCTATCAAGATTACCTGTAGGTTCATCTGCCAGAATTATTTCGGAGTCTGACGCAACCGCTCGTGCAATCGCAACTCTCTGCTGTTCGCCTCCTGAGAGATTTTGCACGATATATTTATGTTTTTCTTTCGGTATGCCGACTTCTTCTAATAATTCATCTGCTCTCTGAGCATAATCACCTTTGTAGCCGCTTATATTTAATATAGTTGTAATATTATCAACGGCAGTATAATTATATAATAAATTATACTGTTGAAAAATAATACTGACTTTATTCGCTCTGTATTCATCGCTGTTGATTTTAGATATATCTTTCCCGTCATAGTATATCGTACCACTTGTCGGTTTATCAAGAGCAGCTATAATTGAAATAAATGTAGTTTTGCCCGAACCTGAACCACCCATTATAGCATATAACTTGCCTTTTTTAAAATCGTATGTTATACATTTTAAAATATACGGCGCATTTTTTTTGTATTTATAAGACACATTTTCAAGTTTTAAAATCATATTATACTCCTCCTAATATTGTTTATTGAATATTTTCAATGGCTCGAACTGTACTATTCTCAAACAATAAAACAATAACGATAAAGCCGTTACAACCACTATGCCACCCGTAATCAATGGTATAGCTTTTATAGCAGATGCAAATTTCATCCCTAATTCAATCGGTATCTCTATGCCAATGTCAATGACATTATCCGCAATAATATAGAAAATTGGCTGTGCGAATATGATTGAAATAAATGCTATACCCAACATAAACACGAAATATTCGACAAGGTAGTTCGCCACCAGCCTGCTTTTCTTCATTCCAACAGAACGCAGAACAGCAATTTCATATTTGCGGTTGTTGATAAAAATTATCGTAGAAATTATTGTTACGACTATTATAAACAGTATAATAATTATAATAGATATTATACTAAACACAAGCGTATTTTCAAGAACATCGACTATTGTATAATAATCTTGATATAATGGCTCGGCGTAATGATCGTTTCGATACACTAATTCCCTGAAAATATCAAAATACTCATATGAATTCAAAGTAACAAGTATTTCGTGACCTTCGATTCCAAGATTTTCATCGTTGTTTTGTTCAATAGGATTGTTTATCAAGTTATGGCTGACATTTAATGAGGGGTATCCGCCTATATCACGAACAACAACAGACGTTAAAAAATCCAACGAACTGTCAACTGTTGTAAATAGAACCAATGAATCATGCCATTCTGTAAGAAATTCACTTTCACGCAATATGCCAACGATAGTATAATCCTTTGTTATTTGAGGGGTTTTTATATTAATAGTATCTCCTATATTAAGCGAATGCCATTTCTCATATTCCATTTGAAATTCCATATATTGAAGTTTACTATTGACAGCAATCACGCATTCGTTGTCATTTTCATACATTCTGCCTTTATCTATAATAAATCTGTTTCTTTCTTCTCTCGTTAAAGCGTCAAAATTATATCCCATTATATATACATGACCGGAAGAGCCGGAAAGCGATTCTGTTTCATTGTTATCAATCGTTAAACGAACTTCTGCATTCTGATTTCCCGGTCCGTTATAGGTTTGAGCAGTAGAAAAAATATTTTTTCTTAATTTTATACTTTCGACATATTGATTTTTTTCATAACTTGAAATAGCATTTAATATACTATCTTTATTTACATTTTTATAATCCCATCTCATCGTTAATTTAACAGTTCCCGCATATTCTTTTTTCAATAATTCAATTGATTGGCTCATATAAAAAAATAAACTTATTGATACTGAAGCAATACATATCGATATAAAAAACATCACAGCAAACGACATATATCGGCTTCTGTATCGATATATATTTTTTATTGAATTTTTTAATATAAACATAATTTCTCCATTCGATTCTGTGGTAGGGGCATCCTATTGTGGCTGCCCCTACAATTTATTTATTAACTTGCTGCTACAATTATATAGTATTACATTATAATAACTACATAAATTTTATATTGTAAATTTTATCGAATTTTACCATGGGTAAGGATGAGGGCATGTTCTACATCTATAGGTATTGCCAGATTGAACCCAACTATGAGAATCAGTGTGCGTTCCAACGGTTCTTCTTTGCCCACACAATAGGTTTTTGCAATCTTCATACCAATAATATATCAAACAATACCAATCGTTGGTATGATGACCACCTGCATACCGAGCTCCCCAATTATGACCATTCCCGCAAAAAATATTTGTTGGCTGTATATCAACAAAACCCTCATCGATGTGAGCATTTTCCGTACAACCATCTTCGCACACATATACTTCCTCGGCTATTACAACATCGTCAATTTTCACTTCTTCAGCCGCCCAAACCGTAGAAGTTATTGAAAACAACATCACCACAGTGAGCATTAAGCAAATCAGTCTAAGGTTTTTATTTTTAAGTTTAAACATACTATAATTCCTTTCGATTCATTTAATCTAATATTATTTTTATTTTTCTTGAAAAGTTCATAAATTTATGTCATTATATTAACAGAGAATATTACAGCAGAGGTTAAAGCGTATTGTACACTTCAGAGTTTGCCGCTCGTGTACATATTCAAATAGCCCGGTGGAATCATGGTCATCATTGTCTCCTTTCTTACGATAATATAGCCCAGATTGTCATGTCGGTGCAATATATTATCTTGATACTTTGGGATAGTATATTTGCCGTATGCTGTCCCTCTTTTTTTTTATCCTCAAAATTAATAACAATTTTATTGATCAGATTGCCGAATTGTTCTTGTTATAAAGTCATTTTTGATTTCTAAATATTTTTGAACGAACTGTCTGCTAATCATAAATAATTTATCGTTTAAAAAATCCCGATCTACCCAACAGCATTTCAACCAGCAGAAAAAACAAGCTTCTCAAGATACCCTCTCCGTTATAAATCATATTGCCAAAATAAACTTTTATTTAATTTTAGAAACTTACCGTTTATATAAACTTTATGATTATATATCATGTTGTTCAGAATCAAAAACAATTTTCCCATCACTTATTGTCATCCTGCGTTTACACGCAACCGCATAATTTTCATCATGAGTAACCATGACAATAGTATTTCCAAGCTCGTTTATTTTTTGAAACAAAAGCATGAGTTCATCTGCTGATTTTTTATCAAGATTTCCAGTAGGCTCATCTGCTAAAATTATTTCCGGTTGATTTATAAGTGCTCTTGCAATAGCCACACGTTGTTTTTGTCCGCCAGACAATTCCGATGGCAAGTGATTGAGCCTATCGTTTATTTCAAGAACATCTGTTATTCCTTTCAAGTGTTCTTCGTCGCACTTCTTTGAATCTAATAATAATGGCATAATAATATTTTCTTTTGCTGTGAGTATTGGTATTAAATTAAAATTTTGAAAGACATAGCCAATATGCCGACGGCGAACTTTCGCAAGTTCATCATTGTTTATTGAATAAATATCAACACCGTTTATTATGACTTTTCCGCTATTTGGCTTGTCAATCCCCCCGATTAAATTAAGAAAAGTTGTTTTTCCTGAACCGGATTTTCCAGTTATCGCCACAAAATCACCTTTTCCAATAGTAAAATTTATATCATTCGCACCGTAAATAATGGTTTCGCCTTGCTTGAATGTTCTCGTTAAATTTTCTGTTTTAATAATTCCCATATTTTAGCCTCGCTTTTTACAATTTTTTTAATTGATTTTTTAATCCTATATGAACTGGAAATAAAAAAGATAGGATAATTATAATCGAAAGGATTAAATACGTTATAATCATTATATTATTAATTAATATATAATATCCAGTATTTGTAAAAAATAAATTGCTGAAAATAAAGCCGATGCCTACAGATAGAATAAGAGTAAACAAAGCCACTAATCCACTTTGAAGTAAATACGTGTTATATATATCTCTTTTAGATGCTCCTAATATATACAATAAATTAATGTTTTCATTTTGTCCTATAATATACTCGTTTAAAAAAGCATATAGAATTATTATTATAAAAGAAGATAATACAATTAAAATTATTTCAACCAAAATATATATACCAATAGCTCCATTTTCCAATATTTGATAGTTTTGCCGTTCGTCAGTGACACTAAATTTATGTGGAATGTTAAATTTATTTTTAATAATATTTGCAATGCTTTCATAATCCATCGTCTTATCTACTATAATTTCAACTGAATTATATGGATATTCTTTCATGATTTCAACGTAATCTGTTTCATTTAAATATATAACGAAAAGTCCGTCGCTCCCTCCATCTTCTAAAAATCCGCTTATAGTAAATGAAATCAATTCCGCGAAATTGGTTTCATTTTGATGATTACATTCATCAGTGTGTTCATGGGCCTCATCTTCATGGTTATGATTTTCTATTTCAAATTCTGGAATTGTTAATTCATTCTTTATATATAAATTTAAAGTATCATTTATTTTATAATAATTTGAGAAAATATGATTTTGATTTAAAATAACAGAACCCTCGTTTATATTCAAAGTTCGTCCTTTAGAAATACTAGAAATAGACTTAATTCTCGTTTGTAAATATGTTTCACCATCTATGTTTGTTACGAAAGTAGTATTATTTGGTACAAAATTTATTTTTACTAAAAATTCATTTACATCTGCATTTCTTTCAAAGTATAGATTTTCAATGCCATTTATATTTTTCAAAAAATTAATTTCCTCATCGGTAAAAAATATATCAAGGTCTGTGCCTACAGGCATTTTTCTTATATATATGTCATACTCAGGAGAAATTGTCATAATATGATTACTCACATTTGCATAATTAAACAAAAAGCAAATTATTATTATAATAGGAACAGAAATGATAACACTATTAAAAAAAGATTTATTTGAACGACTGAGAAATATTTTCACCAAAGCGATAACAGAATTCCCGCCTGTTTTTATTGTCTTATTATGATACTCGATGCTTTCGTCATTAATGGATGAAACGAGCAATCCAAGAGGCATTTTTTTGAAAAGATTAATAAATGTAAGAGAAAAAACGATTAAGAGGAAAAGCAATAATATTACAAATATAATCCCGGTGTTAACCCAGTTTACGTTAAAAACCATCCAGGTAAAATTACTTGAATTAACTTGTAGAAAAAAATGAAAAAGCGCGTACATACCAATATAAGAAAGCACTGTCGCAATTACTCCGGAAAACACAAAAAGAATCATCAGTTTTATAAAAAATATTTTTAATATGTGTTTTTTTGAGGCACCTATTGAAGTCAGGACACCAATTTCATGGGAAAATTTACCAATATAAATTCTGTATGTCGCTTGTATTACAAGCATAGAAATAAAGATTGAAATACCAATCGCAAAAGTCATTTCCGACGAAGACCCTTCTGCTTCATCGTTTGTATATAATTTAGACAATTCACCTAAAACCATCGAAGTATCGCCAATTTCTTCAAATATCTCAAATATTTCCCTTTGATAAGCAAAAACTTCTTCACGGTTTAATTCACCGCTTTCATATTTCTTAGCTTGAATCTCATCTTTAATAGTTAATAGAATGATGCCATTTTCATATTTTACGTCAAATTCATTTTCTAACTTCTTAAAATATTGAATATTTTCATCTTTAACATTTAGTAATCTGTAATGTGCGCCTTGCGTAGTGGCAATTCTTTGCAGATGCCTGCCATATATTGAACCATCATTTAAAAATGAAAAAACCAAGGGTAATACCATAGCGCATACTAAAATAATTAAAATATTAACGTGTGTTTTAAATCGTTTTCTTAACGACCGGATTATATAAATATGCACGGTATACTTTCCTTTCTCCTATAATAATATCATTTCATAAAAATTATTTTACGTTAACAATAGAGGCGAAGCGAGTTCACTCACTCAAATTTATATATTTAAGCGAATGAACACACATCCCCCTCCAGTCGCAACACCCACTTGCTCCTATAATTTAAAATAACGTAACTTGTTATAAGAGCTAAGAAAATAATGCCTATTAATTAGCGGCAATGATGATGATACACCGAAGTTGTTTCATTAAAGTAATAAGCAACATGTCCATTTCCGCATTTCATAACGTGTTCTCTCCATGTGTTTGTTACAGTACAAGTGTACGTAAACAAGTTCAACACGCCTCCTTTGTACTCGTGCGTCCAATCAGTTGTACCTGTTTTCCCTGTAAGAGAACTAACAGTTGCACTGGTACAACCTGATACCGCAGCACATGCTTGCACAACGGTATAACTCATAGAAACAGTAATTAAAACAGCTAAAGTAAGAGCAATCAGGCGTTTTTTCATGCTTGTCATTTTGATATTTTTCATGTTTGTCATTTAGGTTTACCTCCTTTCAATTTTTATTTTGTTTTCGCAACACATCATTTTGCTTGATTTAATAATCTATTATTTTATATCAGCAAAATGATGTTAATTTTTGTTTCATAGAACAGTTTATAATAACCTTAAAACCTCGCGCGTTGGTCCAAAGGAAATCATCATACAAAAGATGAAATAGTTATTTTACGACATATTTATAAATTACTTTATTTTCGTTTAATGTAATATTTTTATAAGAAGCCAGCTAAATGTCTAATCAAATTTTTGTTTCCTCAAAAATTAATTTATGTGTCTATTATAGCATGATGAAAATTTTTTGTAAACGCTTAGGGGACAAACTGCCGTTTTCGGGGGACGAAATTTATATTTTATCGTCGAACCAGCTTTTCAGGTATAAAATATCGGCTTTTTATAAAATTAAAAAGCCGAATAATTATTTTATTCTTTTATAATTATACTTCATTTTTCCCAAATTTTAGTTTTATGCGTTGATATATTTCTTCTTTTTGTTTTTTTAATTCATTTTCATCTATTACTATATCATCTAATTCAAGTAGCCAATTAACACAATCATCAATAAAATCTGTATCCATCCGAATGAAAAATCTTTTTGATTCCTTGTCTATGGCTTTGCGAAGATATTTTTTTATTTGCTCTGTAGTACAATTTTTTAACAAATAGTTCCTGTCAAGTTTTTTTCGTTTAAATATCATAATTTCGTCTCCTGTAAAATAATACGGTTTTTATTTTTGTTTTATATAAAATGTTTTCCTGCTTATCTATTTAATTGAGGCAAAAGTAAAAAAGTGTGGTAAATGGGCATTATGTTATATTTGCATAAAAATAACTCAAAAAGTGGCGTAGTTACTGGCTTTTTTTCAAATCTGTCTTTTTTTATTATATAAACGGAAAGTTTTTTATTAATACTTCCTTGATTTTATATATTTTGCAAAAAATTTCGACTATTCAATTAAATATTTGTTTTTGCTCGTTTCCAAACACATATAAATAATAATCTTCAAGATTAGGTGTAACGCTTAAAACGTCTCTTTCATCAGGTTTGTTTTCAGATAATATGCGTAACTCAATGCCTTCTTCGTTTTTAGATATATTTATAACCCTATATTTTTCTTGTATAGTCTGCACATTATCTTCTTCCGTGAAAACATTCCAAACCTTACCATTAATTTTTTTAATCAATTCGGTAGATGGTTTTATATCGACTATATTACCTTTTTTGAGGATTATAATTTCTTTAGCAATAAATTCAATATCTGCTACAACGTGCGTTGCTATTATGACTATTTTATTAAATGCGATTTTTGAAATATAATTACGGATGGCGATACGCTGTTTTGGGTCAAGTCCTGCTGTCGGTTCGTCAAGTATAAGAATTTTTGGATTGCCAAGAACAGCTTGAGCAAGTGCTAATCTTTGTTTCATGCCACCAGACAGCGAACCAATTTTTTTGCGTGGTATATCATCTAATTCGACTGCCTGTAAAATTTCTGTAATTTGAGTTTGTGCTGTTGATTTTTCAATACCTTTCAAAGCCGCCATATACCACATAAACCGTTCGACCGAAAAATTCGAGTACATACCCGGATACTGTGGCATAAAACCTAATTTTTCCCTGAATTTTACGCCCATTTTGAGCGTATCTTCTCCGTTGTAAGTAATATTGCCCGAATCAGCTTTTAGGTTGTCGGTTATTATATTCATCAAAGTAGATTTACCTGAACCGTTCGGACCGAGCAACGCGTATATACCTGATGACAATTCAGCGTCAAAATTATCAAGAGCCTTATTTTTCCCGTATGTTTTTGTAATATTGTTTATATTCAATTCCATATCTTATATAACCTTTCTTTATTTTTTTACCCAATTTAGTCTTGATTTTATGAACAATACCCCCGCCGAAATAAAGCAAAAAATATACTGCGGGATATTTTCATTAATCAATGCTGGACTTAAAATACTTGTAATATTCATAAAATTTAAAATATTAACGCCAAAATATTCAAGAAACGCTGGTACAAACAATAAGAACATTATTATAAGTGCGGCTTTTAATATATGTTTCATTATATTTGATATACTGATTATGAGCAATGTCAAAATTGTAAACCCAATATAACTTATAATTTTAAAAATAATAAAATATTGAAGAATACTCATATTAATCCCAAAACTTTCAAAATCAGGGATGCTCATGATTCCTATATTCAAATAACTCATTTCAAAATTTTTGAACAGAAAAAATAAATCAATAAAAGTGAAGAACAAATAAGACGCCGTAATCGTAATAAGGCCGAAAAAATATTTTGCACGGAATGTTTTGTTCCCGCCATATTTTGATATACTCATTAACATAATAAAACCAGACTGGTATTCATTTGAAAAAATATCGGAAAATATTACGATGGCGAATAATACTAAAATAATATCAAAAAATGAAAATAAATATTTTACCGCGCCCACATCATATATATATTCAATATTATCAAAATTCTCATTTTTGTTTAATATACTTGTAAGATAACGATATCGTTCATCCACTCTATCAAAAGGACGCTCGACAGATTTTGCATAATTATAGCGTTGATTGTATACCGCAAATTCATTTATATCCATTTTTCCATCCCTAAAATCTAAACGCGCTTCTTCAAATTCCATCATAGCTCTGTTAATGTATTCGCGTTCTTCTTTAATGAATTCATATTGAGATTGAGTTATATCTCCTTTTAAATTTTCGATATAATTTTGATAAATCTTTTCTTCATTCGTGGTAATAGGTGTAAAATATATATTTGATATGATAATTTTCGCCGCCGCAGCTATAATTAAAATTATGATATGACGCTTATTTAGCAAATATTTATTAAATTCAAATTTTAAAATGGATGTGCCGAAGCCATTTGTGAGTTTAAACGATTCGATTTTTTTATTCGCATTTATCGACTTTGATTTAAAATTAATTAATAACATAGACTTATTTTTAAATTTAAATACTATTGATAAAATGATTAAGCTTGCAAAAAAAAGACAAAGCAATAAACCTGTAAAAAATGAAAATCCTATATGGAAATCGAATACATTAACCGCTCTGTATCTATCAAACAAAACATTAACAAATGCAAGTTCAAAAAAGCTAAATTTTTTCAGGAAAAATAACGGCGAATTTATATCAGCTAAAGAAATTATATAATTTATAATTAAAAATACAAATGACAAAGAAAAAACAAATATCTCACTGCTTAAAAGCTGCCCTACCACAGAAATAAATAAAGCCAATATGAGAAATAAAGCCACTCTGACAATTATAAAAATAAATAAATACTGCCATATTTCAAGTAGATATGGTACAAATTCAAACATATCCACAGCCTGAATATATTGCTTCGGATCCGACAACCCTGTAGTAAAATTCAATATAACCAGTGGCGAGAGCGAAAACAATAAAGTTAAACTTACAGAAAATATTATTAGTGTAAGAAGTTTTGATATTATTAAATTACTTCCCCCATATTTACAAATATTTAAAATATTCAAAATTCTGGTTCGTTTTTCTATGATAAATATATTCGCAAAAACCCCGAGAAAAGTTATAACAAGAAATATGACGGGAGTAGTAAGTGTAAAAAAATCGTTCCAGCCGTATTGATTTTCGATTGCTATTTCAAGGTTGGCAAGTTTGCTGTAATGAAGTATAAGTGAAAGTTGGTACTCATAAACATATTGTCCCCTCGCTTCAATGCCCATTTCTTTCATTCTCGAATGAGCTTCGAATAAAATATTATTTATATTTTCATTATAATGTTCTGCTCGATTAATTATTGCAAGGACATCGCGGTATAATTGTCTGTCGCCGTATGATTCCAAATCTATTTTTTTGTTTGGAAATTTCAAAATAAACGCGGTGTCTTTTGACAAAGCTGATTGCCGTTGCAACATTTCATATTCATTTTTACGCTCTTGAAAATCTCTATATTCGTCGTTAAACTTATCGCGTTCTTTTTTGTAATCATAAAAAAGTTCGGATTTAATTTGTTTTATAACAGTTGCCTGCGGATTTAGATAGTCTATATATTGGAAAAACACAACAGCGAAATTTGCAACAAGCATCGCTGCGACAAAAATAATATTAAACTTATTCATATGCTTTAAAATTTCGTACTTAATTTGACGCATAAGTCCAACTCCTTAAATTCATCTATTCAAAAGCGAAATACAATATTGTATTCTCTTTTAGATTAATTCGTACCTGCTCTAAAAAATGTGCGCTCCTAAACCATACATGAGTGCCATCGTCTAAAAATTCCATATAAGGAAAATACATATAGTCCCCTATAATTATATATTCACAGACTTCTGAACCTCCTATAACATAATTAAAATTTGCTCCGTCGTCAAAAATAAGTTCAGCTTCTTCGCGGCTATGCCTATCGGTAACATATATTTTCCCTTTTGTATAATTATAAACTTCACGGTCTTTCATAGGCAAATCATCACGCGGAGAAATACCGAGAAATATTGATTCATAAGGCGAATAATATATTTCTCCGTTTGTTAGCATAAAAGAATATATGTCTGTATGCGGCATATTTAATTTTTTTATTGCGCTGTTTCCGTAAACATATATAATACCTGTATTATCTTTAGTATTCCGTGCGAGGAAAAATAATTCTTTCGTAGATGTATCGTAAAAATAGTTTCCTAATCGCTCGTTGTTTTCAAAGCTGTATATTATTTTTTCATTTTCAAAGTTAAAATCGGTTGTAAATATATTACGGAGCGACTGGAAATAAAATGTATTTTCATCAATAAACATTATTGAACTCCATATGTTCACATACTGTTCCGGAAAATTTACTGCTTCTGATAGATTATGCGTAGATAAATCCATTATTTTCAATGTTCTGGTTGATGTCACTTCTCTCTGCCCTTCGTTTTCAGTCCGAGTATCAACAAAAAAATACAACTTATTATTATATATCCCTTCAACGTTTACAGCTTGTCTTGAAGGATCTTCTTCCGTCCGGTAAACTATATCAATTCTATCGTTATTTAAATCGACCTTGGCGATTACAAACCGCCTGTCAGTCCAGTTTTCGTAAAACCCTCCGTCAATAAACGTAGTATAAAATATATTCTTTTCAGCGAAAAATGCCGTTTGCAAATCAATATATTTACATTCATCCGGCATATGCTTGCACAGAGGATCAGGGCAAATGAAACGTTGTTTTCCAGAATGTAAATCAATATAGGTGAGCATTGTCATACCTCCGCCTGATGTACCACCGTCAACTTCGATTTCATATCTCTTATTTACGGGGAAATAAAATCTGTTGTTATTAAACATATATACAGGTGACAAAATTCCGTCCAAATCAATCGTATTAGTTGGAATATAATTTTCTTCCGGCTCAAAATCACCGTAATATCTTTTAAGTTCGCTATTTCTGCGTATGTCATAAACAATATCATTCTTTATTATATCCTCATCAACACTAATATCCCTGCACGATGATAGAATTGTAAGAAACAATATTAAAATCACTGGAATAATATATTTTTTTATTATTTTCATAACGATTTCTCCATAATCATTTTATTTTCGCATTTATAAATCATAATCTTGTAAAGTGAAAACATTTCTCTTTACAAGATTATTGTTTAGTAAAATAAATAACCCTGTATCTCCATTTGACTAAGGTAAATATGGAGATGTTTCTTTGATACAGCCATCAACAGGATTTTATTTGTAATATCGAGATAATGCTGATTATACCTTGACTTTCTCAACTTTCACCTTAGTAAAGTGGAGATGCAGGATGAATAATTTTTAATTTCAAAGCATATTACATAATTTTACGCCTCGAAATAATTGCTTATCTAATCCACCAATATTCACACACAGTAGTGTTCCCATTCCAAATGCCAGCATCTGAATAGCTAATGGAACCCAATGAAGCACTTATTGACACGCTATGATAACTTGCGCTCGAACTGGAGCGACGGTCCATATTCGGACCCCCATTATAAGCAGGATTATCGTAAGTAACGAGTGCTCTCGCAAACGTACCCGTACCATCCGCCGCCGCGCCCGATGAATTCGCATATCCCCCCGCGAAGACAGTCATCGAAGAAAGAGTCATCATTAATACTACCATTAAACAAATAATAGCTTTTTTGCTTTTTAAAATTTTCATGCTTATTTACCTCCATAAAAATTTGATTTTATCCTACCGCCATAATTAGCTACTTTGTCGCGATAGAATTTTAAATAATCTATTTGTTTTGCAAAACATTTTATAATAAACCTCCGAATCCCTAGAAAATCCAAAGGGTATTATTATTTATTGAATTACTCCGGCTTAACCTTTATATAATATCCAATAAGTTCCGCCGGAGTAACTTAATAATCGCGCACAAATTTAAAATTACTATTTATATTTTGTGTCACTATTTTGTCTTATTCTTAAATTTTTTCATTTCCTCCGGCTCTACTGGCTGACAAAATCCATATACTGAAACAGAATTTGCGCCTCTAACTGCCATTTTGAAAATCAAATTAGATGCTGATTTCGCGATTTTTTCTGAAATTAAACTTTTTTTCATTTAAAACTACCTCACTTTCCTTTTATTTTTTATTATTTTTTCAGCAACCATTGAGATTGCTATTGAAAACACAGTTAAAAAAATTATCAGCCATATTTTTATGTCTAAGGCTAACAGAACAAGTCCGATCAGTACCCAAAAAATAAGTAAAAATATACTTTTTTTTCGATACTCTTTTTTTTCTTCTAAAGTCAAAGGCTTATTTTTGTTTTCAATGGGGGATAAAATCAACATGATTAAAACAGATGTTATGACCATTAATACACCTACATACATTGCTATCTTGATAGGAAATATTTTTTCTGCTCCTATAATCGCGAAATATAATAATACAAATTTCGCATTACATTTTAAATATGTATCTGCATGATATCCTCCGGAAAAAATCCTTATCGAAGAAAAACATAATAAAAATATAATGCTATTTAAAAAGCTATGGGTTACGATTCCAATCATTAATATTAAAATGTATCCCACAAGAGAAGAAATAGTTATTTCCGCGCCATATTTGTAAATTGCTTTATTTTCGCTTAATATAATATTTTTTGCAAGAAAATATTCCGTTATCTTTTCTGCTAAAAACTCAATCAAATTTTATCTCCTTAGCATTAATTTTATTTCGCTTATTATAGCATAAGTCCGAATTTTTGTAAATGGCTTGGGGACAAACTGCCGTTTTCGGGGGACGAAATTTATATTTTATTGTCGAGCAAACTTTTTTAAGCATAAATAAATATCCCCGGTTTCAATTAGCGAGGGTTTTGTTATATAAAAAAATCGGCTTTTTATAAAAAGCCGACCAATTGTTTTATTCTTCTACTAACATAATTTTCATGACAAATATTCCGTTTTCCTCAAAATTATCAATCATTCCGTTATATTTTTTTATTATATTTTTTATACTTTTTATGCCAAGACCATGACCATCTTTATTTTTCTTTGTCGTTATAAAATCGGGGTTATTTTTTAAAATAGATTCGTTAATTGTATTGGCTACAGTTATAACTACATAGGCTTTCTTTTTATATATAGAAATGTCAATTTGCTTTTCATTATTATATATATCTTTCATATACACGCAAGCTTCTATCGCATTATCAAGCAAATTACCAAGAAGTATGCTTATATCTACATCTGAAATCTTTTGAACTTTATATAATAAAGATAAATTTACATTTATATTATTTTTACGTGCAAGACCTACTTTATAATTTATCACACTGTCGACGGCAGCATTCCCTGTAACTTCTGTATAGTCTATATTTTTTATATTTTCTGTTACATCGGCGATATATTTTTTTAATTTTTCTATTGCTATAAAATTATCTGATGAAATGTTGCTCAATTCAATATTTTCAGAAAGTGTATGAATGCACTCCGAATATAGTTTTAAATCATGTTTTAAGATTTTAGTTTCATTGTGAAGCTCTTCAACATGAAGAATATGTTTTTGTTGAAGTTCTTTTTCTTGTTTCAATAAAGTATTTTCAAGCATCATAATATTATTTTTATCTTTCCATCTTATTATCATATAGACAACAGCATTTAGGAGTAAAACTGAAAATACAGCTACCGAAGTAGATATTGTTTCTATAACACTGTTTTCTTTATTTATTATTATCATAACAATTGAAAAAATGAAAGTAATAGAAATAACCGGTACAGCTATCAAAATTATCCAGTCAGAAATTTTCATATGATTATTTGAATTTTTAATTTTTATCACCAGCCTTGTTATATAGAAGAAGATTATGTTTATACAAAAAATTATTTTTAATCTTACGAGATTAAATTCTTGCGAAATAACATCATTTGCGGATTCTCCGAATAAATCTACGAATACAAACATTACAAGAGCACTTATAGCCGCCACAATACAGTGTATAGAAATAGAAACTAATAATTTTTCGAGGTTTTTTCCGTTTAAAAACACCGCGGCGAAGATAAACATCTCTATTATATATATTACAGCGAAAAAATGTTCGTAAACAAAATAAAGATTTATAACGGAAATAGTTATAAACGTAATCAAAATAAAAATGCCGCTCAGAAGATTTTTATGTTTTAAATTTTCGTTATATTTGAAATATTTAACGATAAAATCACAAAAAATCACGCTTTGCACTAAATTTACAAATAATTCAAATCCATACCATAAAATATTCATATACAAATACTCCATTTAATTTACATGTCTTTTTTAAATTTATTTTTAAAATCTTCATAAAAAGTATTTCCGATTGGCAGAGATTGATTGTTCTCCGTAATCGCAGAATTCTTGTCAATTTTATTTATATGAGTAATATTTACAATAAATCCTTTGTTTATTTGTATCAAATTATCTGCCTTTACATCTTCAAATATGCTCTTTAATGGCTTTTTTATTTTTATAATTTCTTGATTTATAGTATGGATATTAATATAATTTTTAAAACTCTCAAAATAAATTATATCTCCAATCTTGATTTTAAATATTTTATTATTCAACGTATATGAATAATAAACGCTGTTATTTTTAAGAGCTGCTAAAATGGAATTTTTGTATTTCAGCAAGTCTTTGTCGATATGGTCTTTTCTTATGAAAGCTATGGGACTATATAAATATGCATCAAAAGCATAATCGTTAATTGAAGTGATAAAAATTATATTCGGTTTATTTTCGTTTTTTTGTAAAATTTCTGTCGTTTCAAAACCACTTAATTCAGGCATATTAACGTCAAGAAAGATTAAATCGTAAAATTTTAATTTATAGCTTTCTATTAATTTTTTAGGATTATAAAATAAGTCGAATTCCATAAGTCCAACATCTGGCTGAAGCACTTTGGATATTTTATCTTTTATTTTATACAACATGATTTCTTCATCATCGCAAATTGCTATATTAATCATATCCGTTACCTCCCCGATTTATTTTTGTATGCTCTATTATAACATGATTAAATTATTTTTTCAAGGAAGAACAAAAATAATTTTTAATACAAAATAAAAGATTTTGTTGTGTGGGAAAGCTAAAACGATAAAAAAATATACTCCTGAATATATCTTTTTATCTTGAGTTTTCGAAATATGCTAAAAAACGGCGCAGCAAAAAAAGCCATACGAATTTTATTTTCGCATGGCTTTGAGGTTTTTTGGAAATATTAAATTTTTGAAATTCTTTAGCTGGAAGTATTGATTTTTTTATGTAGATGTTATATAATAGGTTTGAATAATCTTATTTATGTGACTCCCACACAACAAAATCTTTTATTTTGTATTATACTGCAATTTGACGGTATCGAACTAACCCAAGTGAATTTATAATCTTTAGGTGTTCTTTGATATTCGTTTTAAGATAAATCCGCGTTGTATTGATGTTGCTGTGACCGAGTGCATCGGCAACTTTGGATAAATCGAGCGTTTCGTGATAAAACTTAACGGCATATAAACGTCTCAAATTATGCGGGTACACCTTTTTTTCGTCTACACCTGCTGCCTCGCAAAGTTTTTTCATTTCCGCCCACACGTTGGAACGGTTCAAAGAGTTGCCATGTTTCGTAACGAAAACAGAACCCGACTGTATATTATGCTTTTTTACATAGTCAAGCAATAATTTTGTCAGTTCGCCGGGGATTAGAATCGTTCTGATTTTGCCTTTGTTTGCGACTTCGGCATACCCTTTCTTTATTGCTTCCACCGTGATGTAACGCAGCTCGCTCACGCGAATCCCCGTTGAGCAGATTGTCTGCATGACGCAGTACAGCCGAATGTTTTTTTGTTGCCATGCCGTTTCCAAGAGTTTATCATACTCTTCTTCGGTCAATTCTTTTTCAGTCGGTAAAAATGTTGTCTGTTGAATTTTGAACTGCTTTACCGTTACATCAAGCGCGAAAAATTCAAAGAACCCGTTGATTGCAGCAATCATCGAATTAATGCTGACGGCTTCATGCGTAGTTGTCAAATTCTCTTTCCACGCAATCGCGGCGTCTTTTGTGACTTCGTTGCCGTCTAAAAAATCTGCAAACGCCCGGACATCGCGTATATACTTTTCGACTGTCGAGGCGGCGCGCTCCTCGTTTTTAAGATAAGCGGCGTATTGAGCTATATTTTTTTCTGTAATAAAAAGCTGATTTTTGTGCATAATAATCCTCCATTTTAAATAAAAATACATGAATATTTTTCTATTTCCATATATTTACCAATATAATAATTTTTTCGATAAAAAAATCCGCACAGGAATTTAATCCTATGCGGATTTATTAACACCCACGACAAACTACAAGATATATTTACAATCTTTATAATAATTTGCAGGGTTATTTAGATAGGTCGCCACGAGCGGCGGGGAAATGCTCTCTTTTAAATTATACCAAAATTTACAAATATTTTCAACCTTAAAATCTTAAATAATATAACAAAAAATATTTTTGGAAAATAAAAAAACGGCAGGCATAGAGCCTCACCGTAATTCATTATTTTAACGAACCTCTCGCGACAACCCACGAGGCATCTGGATATTTGGAATAACTTACGTCGCACCCGACGGAAATTTATCCGCAAAAAATTAAATAGTCATATAAAAAGACTCACAATATAATCAGACAGTATTTGACAAACTAATTCGGGAAATTCTTCATGAAAAAAATGAGCGCCCGGGACTCGTATTCGATTGAAAGTCCCGGCAATACAATTCTCCCAATCTTTCACGTCATCGTCCTTTACACTAAAGTCTTGTTCCCCATTCACACATAATATAGGACATGGAAGTAATTTTAAAGGAGAATAGTTAAAAAGCCCAGCAATTCGAAAATCATTTTTCACTCCCGGGAAAATATATGATTTAAATTCATTACTTTCTAAAAATTCTTTTGATAATTCTCTAACATCTTTCAAATACGCAAGTAACTGCGTATCAGAAAATGAAATATTTAAACCTTGCGGAAATGTTTTAGGACTACGACAAGCACCTAAAATAAAGGCTTGTGGCATAATTCCGTTTCTTTCATACAAAAGTTGTGCCGTATATACAGCAATAATCGCTCCTAGACTATGCCCATAAAAGACAAAAGGCAAAATACATTCTTTAACTATTTGCCCGTATATATCCTGTACTATATCATCAAAATGCGAAGCTAAAGGTTTGTTATATCTCAACCCATGACCGCCATAATCCGGCGTTACAAGAACAAAATTCGATGGCAAGTATTTTCTCCAAGACCCATACCCGAAAGAACTGCCACCCGCATAAGGAAATGTAATTAATTTTATTTTTTTCAAATGTACCCCCATTTGTTACAATATAATTGCGGGCAAGGCGCGGTAGCCAGTCGTGACTTGCACTATTTCATTGCCTAAGCTATAAATTAAGAAAAAAATGGTCTGACGGCTTCGATTTTGGACTACCCACTCCGTAAGAAAGACATTTCAATCAGCCATCCTCTCGTTGCAGCGTTCGTTTAAAGCAAGTTGAATTTCGCGTTCGTATAGCCAAACAGATTGAATACATAATGAAAAAATGGATATTGATTTCATCAAAAAATAATCAAATTCGGAAGTTTATTTATGAACGCAGTAGAAATCGACGTGTTCAAAGGAAAAAAGAACGGTGGCAATCATACGCCCCTTTGGAGAAATCGTCGCTTCACCTTTTGAAACGATTCATATCGACAGTAAACAAAGCAAGTTGGCAAAAATGCTGAAAAGCCTGAAAGGTGAAACGAAAATAGTGATGGAAAGCACAAGTAGTTATCATTTACCAATCGCATATACTCTACACGATGCGAGAATGCACATCAACGCTCAACACACACATAACAATAACATTTACACAAGGCAAGCAACGACAACATAGTCGCACTTAAAATCGCAAATTATACTTTGAAAAATTGGTTGAAACTGTCAAAATGTCTTCCGCCCGAAGATATGCGGCAAATGTTGAAAACTTATAACCGCCAGTACAACAAGTACGGCAAAATTTAGATTATAGGGAAAAACAACCTCGTTTCTCTGCTCAACCAAACCTTTCCCGGTGTAAACGAACTATTTACTTCGCTACCGCGCTTGCTATAAATTGATAACTTTAATTACTTGTTTGTAAAGTTTTTTTGACTAATATCATTATTTTTTTAATCTCAATAATTTCTTCTTTATTATATCCCGTAACCTTTATTATGTTATTTATCGGAACATCATTTTTAATCATTTCTTGTAAGATTTCAAATTTATAGTCTTTTAAGATTTTTTGAAATTTTTTATATACTTTTAACATTTCGTTTATTTTTCCTGCTTTTAATAATTCTGTTATATAATTTTTGTATTCGTATAATATCCATTTTGTTTGCCCTGTTTTTACGACTATATCCAAAGCATTTTTTAAATATAAAAATTTTACTTCCTCATAATCATTTATACTATTAAGCGATTCTACTTTAGCGTGATATAAATTATATAATAACACAACGGATTCTGGTTCGTTTTTTTTATTAGATGTATCCCTGAACTAAGCAGAGCGCATAAAATTGCATAGAGCAGCAATGATTTTAACTCTCTGTAAGCCCCTTTCGCCCTTGCCGCGATAGGTATCTTTGCAGATACGGAAAATCTTGACATCTCTGATGACGTGTTCAACCTTGACCCTCGCTTTGGAAATAAGAGTGTTAATCTCCTTTTGCTCATCGGTCAACGGGTGGTGCTTTGAACCCTTGTACGGAATAATCGCGTTCTGCACATAGTCCTTGATGCCTTGATACGCACTGTCTCCCATGACGACGGTTCTATCGGGCAAAACACCGGCTAAACTCTCCTTGAACATCGTAAAATCATGTACTGTGCCCACATCGTTGTATACGTCCAGTATCTCTTTATCAGGGTGCTTCACTAAGATTTGGTATTTCGTCGTGTGTCGTTTTTTTTGCCTGAGTACGACGTTTCCTGATTCTCTACAGGGCGTTCTATCGGCTGTTCCGTCACATCAACTATCATTGCTGTTATTTTGCTTTCTGTTTCCTCCGGCTTGAAACGCTCCTTTAGTTCACGCAGCTTGAACTCCTCCGATTCACCCAGCACATCTTCTACCCACAGCACCGCTCGGTTTATCACGCTTTTCCCGATTTGATGGTCGTTTGCCATGTGTTCGTAGCTCCGGTACTCTCGCCAATACTCCAATGACAGCGTCAAACGCATTTCTACTGTCAACCCCGGCTGTCCCCCTTCTTCGTGGTCTTCTTTGTATTTTTCCCGCAGCACCTCAAGCATTTTTTCAAATACTTCCCGTGTTACCCCTGTTATTCGTTTGAACTCTTTTTCTTTCAGTTTCGTTATTTTTTCGTATGCGTTCATTTTTCATCACCCTGTTTTATTTTACCTCTTTTTTTCGCCAAATGCAAGTTCAGGGATACGTCTATTAAATGATTTATAATTTTTTATCATATTAAAAGTTTCATCGCATAACTCCGATGCCTTTTTATTTTTCTTTTCTATAAGATAAATATTAATTTTTTCTAAATTATTTTTAACTTCACCATAAAATTTATTATTTGAGATTTCTTCGTTCATTATCATATATTTTTTGTATGATATAGCCATAACTGACCACATTTAACCTTTCTAAAAAATTTGGGGATAATAATCTGTGCTATAACGCAGAATAGATTTAGCGAAAGCGGACTTTTTAATAATTTTGAAAATTAAAACTTCTTGATATAAATCACCGAAAGTCTATTTTGAATGCTAATAGTTGAATTAATATGATAAAGCCAGCACTATTATCTTCAACAAGGATACGCAGATAAATTCTAAAATTGGCATCGAGCGAAATTAAAGTAATTTCAGGAGATACTTTATTAAAATATATATTAGAATTAATGTTGCCAAACACACAAATTATGCTTGCTTTTCGTGAATGTGTGATACAATTATGATTGAAGCGGAATATTCCAAATTTCGCGCCATTTGCCGTTCTCATTGCGATAAGATTTTCATGATTATCTTTTGTTTTATCATAGCTTTCGAAATCAGCTCTAACTTTTTTACAACCTACAATCATTATTTTAATATTTAGCTTTATTTATTAATCACCTTAACTACTTCCCCTGATGTCAGGTAACGTGATGACGATATGATAATATCATCAAAAATAGTCACGCTCCAGCCTCCTAATGCAGTATATATATCATCAGCAGCAATTATTGATACTTCAAGTAATACTGCATAATGCTCTGGTCCGAACAATCCTTTCCTCTGTCGTACTATATAGACATATTTTTTATTTTCAACATTTGATATGACCGCACAGGAAGGAATAACAGTATCATATACCATCATATCTGTTTCATCAATAATTATTTCCATACTAACAGGGTTTATCGCTTCCACAACAGGCATAATTGCTTCTGCGATAGATTTCGATAAAAAAGTGCAGACAATTAATAAAATCAAAATAGCCAACGTAGATATATATAATAATTTTTTGGATTTACTCATACATATTACCTGACTTTCATTACTATTTTAAGTTTGTATTTTCAATGCCGGAGATTAGCGAATCCTTGAAATGCAGAAACAATAAAAACACCGGAATAATCGCCAGTATACCGCATACGAATGATATACCCAAATTAGCTTGATTTATATTTGCCAAGAATATTGATAGTGGATATTTCGTCGAATCTTTAAGAAAAACCAATGGCTGTTCAATCATATTCCATGTGTCGATAAAATTTAATATCACAAGCGACGCAACTCCCGCTTTTGCATAAGGTATCATAATTTTAAATAATATTTGCAAATGATTTGCGCCGTCTATTTTTGCCGCTTCAATTAGATTGTCGGGAACTGATGAAAAAATCTGAGCCAGCAAAAACACTCCGAATGTCGAAAATACTCCCGGCAAAATTAAAGCCGCATAAGACCCTATCAATCCTATTTTATCAAGCACTATATAATTAGGCACTATCGTAACCTGAAGCGGCATCATCATTAATATTATCATAAAATAAAAGATCACATTTTTAAACGGAAATTTGAACTTTGCGAAACCGTAACCGCCCAAGCATGAAATTAATACTTGTCCCGCCATTATTGTGAACGATATAAATAGCGAGTTCCAAAATTTCATCAGATAATTCGGCGTAAGCAAAAATACATTTATATATCCCTGAAATGAAAATTCGGTAGGAAAAATACGGAAATTCATTTCAGAAGTGTCGCCTGTTGCCAAAACCGCGCCGTAGTTCCGTATGATTTCACTTTCGCTCATAAACGAGTTAGTCAAAATAAAAAATACAGGAAAAAATGCAACGGTTGCAAATAATATTAAAAAGGCATAAATCATTATATTTACAGGTTTTATCATAGCTCGACATCACCAACTTTTTTGCGTGCTATAAACAACATTAAAACGAATATAAATATCACTGTAAAAATCAGAACCGCGCCGACTGCCAACCGTATATAATTTAAATTCTGGAAATTATTGTTCATGAAATGTTGAATCATGTATATGCTTTGGTGCGGGTGCGAACCGAACAAAATAAATGCTTCCCTGAATGCCTTGAACGAGTTTATAACAGATATTATGACTATAAAGAATGTATAAGGAATAATCAACGGTAATGTTATTTTAATTAATTGCTTTGATTTACCCGCGCCATCTAAACCAGCGGCTTCGTAATATACCTTTGGGATTGAATTTAACGCTGCAAGAAACAGGATTATATTATATCCACTGTTTTTCCATAAATACAGAACAAGCAGCATAGTAAAAGAATGCTCCGAATGTTCCCAATTTACCGGAGATATATTAAACCATTCTAAAATATTATTTATCATTCCCGTTTCGCTGAAAATGATTTGAAAAAACAATACGACGGATGCCACAGGCAGTACAAGCGGAAAGATAAACGTCGTTCTGAAAAAATCATACCCTTTAAGCTTCTTGAACAAGAGTAGGGAAATAAAAAGCGATATAGCCATGATTAACGGCACAGCGATTAAATTAAATCTTAACGTATTTGTAGCGGCTAACTTGAATGCCGCGCTGTTTATAACATTAATATAATTTTTCAGCCCGACGAACTGTGAACTACCCATGCTTTCCGTAAAAGACATATATACAGTAATGCCAAAAGGGAGTACAAAAAACACAAGCATTCCTACTATCGAAGGCAAGCAGAATAAAAATCCGATAAAAGATTCTTTCCTGCGTAGTTTACGGTTTGTTTTCAAGGCTTTTTTCATAAAAATCTACCTTTTTTATTCGCTTACATATATTTGCAAACTGTTTTCTAAAATTTTTACGCATTCGTCAAATGACTTTTTGCCTTCGAAATACGCTCCCATATCCCTCCTGAAAATTTCATAATACGGCGTGAATGTGATAAGTGAACAAGTATCTACATTAATCAGTAAATCTAAATAGGCATTAAATACTTCCTCCGGCAAAGGCGGTAATGCTTGAAAATTTCCGCTTCCATGTATTGCTTCTTCAAATTGTGCCTTTGCAGCGCTTTTCAATACAGGTGGCATAGGAAAATAAATTGACGAATCATTCTGTATATCTTCGGATAAAATAATTTTAATCAGATTATATGCGTTTATTTGATTTTTCGATGCTTTCGGAATAGCGATAACTCTATCAACTCTCGCATTGTTTTCATTTTCTATATTAGGATATTTGAAAAATACAGGCGTTAAACCCTTGTCAAGAAGTCCGAAATAATTTTCATGAAATTCGTGATAACTGAAACCATATTTTAAGTCGAAAAATATTTCCTGATTTTCTAAAGCCGGAACAGTAGAAAGAGAACGGGGTATTCGATCATAGTCTGTCGGCTCGTCACCTACATAAGACCATTTCATAGCTTCTACAATAGATTTGAAATATGGAGTGTCAAAATTAACTGTCCTTGTTGCATAGTTGATTAGTTCAATGCCGCTCCACGGGAAAACATTGTGAACGACCGCACAATAAGACTGCTTTTTAAATACCGTTTTGCCGGGATTATTTTTATATTTTTCATTGTATCTGGTAATTGCTTTGATAAATCCGTCAAAGGTTTCTAAATCGGAAACCTTTACCCCCTCAGCATCAAGTATTTCCTGCGTCGTGAGCAATATCTGGCTATCATATTGAATCGGCATAAGATATCTTTTGCCTCTATATCTTCCCGCGTCAAGCACAGCTTTATTATAATCGTCAAGATTAAATTCAGAATCTTCATCTATAAACGGCTGTAAATCCACAAATATACCTGTGTCCATCAATTTATATATATCTAAGAAACCTCCGCCCATCGGTTGCTCTAAAATTAAATCAGGACCTTTTCCCGCCATAAGTTCAGTTTTTAATAATGTAAAATATTTGTCTGCATCATTTCTGCCAAATTCAATCACTTCAATTTCGACGTGGGGATATTTTTCTCTGAATATATTGAGAGCGGGCGTATAAATATATCCGTTATAAGGCGATATATACACCACCAATTTGTCGGTCGGCTCTTGCATTACAAATGGAGTATCATCTTCTATATATTGAATATTACCGTCAGAATCTATATAAAAATCAGATTCCAAATAATTTTCACAGGATTGCAAATTCGCAAACATGACAACGAGCATAAAAATTGATATAACTGCGACTATCAACCGTGACTTTGACTTCTTTTTAATTTTCATGATCGATTTAATCCTTTCTTACATTATATTCCTGCTAAAATTAAATCCTACCAGCAGGTTCTTTTTCCAAGCACAATTGGGAGTAATGCGTAATTTAATTTTAAAGTTGCTCGTGGCTGGGATAATTCCTCAAAATGATAAAAGTACCGGCAGGAAAAATTACTCGAACTAATTGTGCCGGTGTGTGAATTAAGATTCTATTTGTAATCCGTATCGAACAAATTTCTCCCTGTATAAAGATAAACCTGCGATTCCCACACACTATATTTTTATCAAGAAACATAGTGGTCACAAAAAACTATTTATCGCTATTTAATAGAATACTACTGATTACTATCTATAATATTTTCAAAAAAATAAACTGTGTAATCCTGAACTCTACAATAAATTTGATGCGCACCGAAAATTTTCTCTGTTTCTACTGATTATGTGATTCTTAGTCTGCAAAGTAAAGCTTATTCCATCAGTCCACCGAGCTAACTTATTTTTCTAATATTTTTACGTCTGCCGTAAGACGGTCTTTTGGAGTGCTATCCTTTGTACCATTTTGATCTACGGCGTTTCTACTCTACCTCTAACTTAGTATATCACATTTTTCTATTTTGGTCAAGTTCCTTTATAAGTTCATTTTGTTAAGGCTTTATAAAAATATTTTGCTGAATTATTATATATTATATTAACGAAAAGTATTAATTGAATATATTTTTATTTAATTATATGCCATATAACAATGGTATAATAAATAAAGCAACAAAAAAAGCAATAATGTTAAATAAACCTCCCACTATCACATAATCACTGAAACGATATCCCCCTATGAGAGTCATAGTCATGGGTGGCGTACTTATAGGAGTGGCAAAACATAAGTTACTTCCTATTATCGTAGCAATAGCAAATGTTGTTGGATTACTGTCTAATCTTAATGCAATTGCGATCGATATGGGAGCTAATACAGCTGCTACCGCCGTGCTCGATATAAAATTAGACGCAATTGTTGTGATTAAGAGTAAAATAGCAAAAATCATAAATGGAGAAACATTATAATCTAATAATTTTACAATATAATTTGTTATCGTTTCTAATAAACCAGCGTTTATTAATCCTTTAGATATTGTTAAAAACCCGACGAGAACCATAATAACTTGCCATTCAATTGTTTTCATTATTCTTTTTAAAGAAATAGATTTGGTTATTATGCACATCACCGCTCCACTAATTGCAATACTGCCCATAGAAAATATATTAGAAACAAAGCCCACAATGCACAAAGTCATAATAATTAAACAGATTATATGTTTACGACTAATTTTTTTTTCGGCATTTCGACTAAGAAAATTTTCATCATTTTTTTCATCAAAATTGAACACTTTATTTTGCATCGCATAACCTATTGTTAAATAATATAACAACATTATTATCACAAGCGGTACTGTCACTTTCCATAAATCAAAATATTCTAGCGTCGTACAGTTTTCCGTTTGCGATAATATTCCCTGTACTATCAGTTGAGGAGTAGAACCTGAAAGAGTTAAATTCCCTCCCACAATTGATGCTATACCCACAGCCATGTACGAATTTTTTTTCGAAATCAAACCGCCTTTTAATTCGATAATACTGGCGGTCAATGGTAAAAAAATCGCCATAGTCGCCGTGTTGCTGATAAATCCGGTTACAGCAGAAACAGCTACAAGAATAGTTATCAATAAATATTTTTCGTTACTGCACTTGATAAATTTAAATAAAAATTTATTAGCAATTACATCAACAGTTCCCGTTTCGTTTAAAGCACTGCCTACAATAAGCATTCCTAAAACTAAATAAACTGTATCATTCAGAAACGATGAAAACATAGCCGAAATCGGTACAATACGCAACAAACACATTGCAAACGCTCCTATCATCGCGACAAAACCAATTGGAATAATACGCGTCACAAAACCAATACATACAATCAATAATATTATAAGCGTTGCAATCTGCAAAATAGTTCTCCTTAATGTTAAAATTTTTTTAACTTTATATAGCTAATTTTATTGAAAACAGTCTATATATTTTAATAAATCATAAATAAATACGGGAAATCAATAGACCATTTTCAACTGAAATAACTATACATATTTACTTGCTTGCAAATCAAACAAATGCGCATATCTGCCGTTTTGTCTCATCAACTCCAAATGCGAACCCTGTTCTATAATATGACCATCTTCAATCACAAGAATCTTATTAGCAAGTGTAGTATTTGACAATCTGTGCGAAATCGCAACCGAACTTTTTCCCTTGCCCAGCTGGTATAATTGTTCAAATATTTTGTCTTCAGAAATCGGATCAAGCGAAGCCGATGGCTCATCGAGTATCATATATTCGCTTTCCTTAAAATATGCGCGTGCAAGCCCTACAAGCTGCCATTGCCCGCCGGATAAATCCTTGCCATTGTCTGCGTAATATCTGCCAAGCACACTGTCATAACCCTGCTCCCAGCCTTTGATTATATCCGAAACATTGCTTATATCGCAAACTTTTTTTAACTTTTCATTGTTGAATCGTTCATCAAAGCTTGAGAGCGCTATAATTTCTCGGAACGGCAAACAGTATGTAACATAATCTTGAAATAATACGCCGAATATTTTACGGACGGCATATACATTATATTTTTTCAAATCAACGCCGTCAAGTTTTATTTCACCCTGCTCCGGGTCGTAAAACCGGAACATGAGCTTTATAATTGTAGATTTGCCAGAACCGTTTAATCCTATAAGCCCTATCTTTTCATCGGGTTCTATTATAAATGAACAATTTTGTAATACAAACTCTTTGGAATTCGGATAACGGAACGAAACGCCGCAAAATTCGATACGCGGATTCGTGGCAGGTATCAATTCGCCGCTTTTTTCAATTTCAGGCTCTATATTGATAAATTCTTGCAATTCAATTAGGCGCGTATTGTTTACGAGCAATTCGTTTATAAAATTTATAAGATTGCTTGCTTGCCCCCGCAAACGCGAAACCATACTGATATTATAATGCAAATCTCCAATTCCAATCTTTTTGTTAATCACATCGAAAATTGAAATCGTAAACACAAATAATTCGCTCGCCATATTTAATATAAGAATCAATGTATTAATAATATTGTATCGTATATCTTCCCGCTTGTTTATTTTATACAGTTTTTTCCAAATGCTTTTATATAAATTGATAAAATAATTTCCGATATCATTTAATTTAATCTCAAACTGAACGTCATTATCAAAAAATACTTCATTATAATAATTCATTTTCCGATTATCGCGTATCTGTTCTTTCTCCATTTTTAATCGTTTTTCCGTATGTTTTTTATTATAAACCAAAAACGGAATAAGCAAAACAAGAGTGGCAATACCTACCCATAAATTATATGAAATAACTACGATAAATGTCACTGAAATAGTTATGACTGCTGCGATAATATCAAATATAAGCCATGCCATACGATTCATTATATTAAAATTATTTCGCGCATGATTCACTCTATCACCCATCGAAGCCGAATCAAAAAATGACAAGTCCATTTTCGAAGTCTTTTCAATCATCACCGATTCAATATAAAATGTAAGTTCATCATCGTATCTTTCGCTTATATACATATCAAATTTATTAAGCAAATTCATAAAAAGGTTTAGCAATAAATATGCAGAAAGATAAATCGCCACAGTATGCCTTTCCACGGAAAGATTATTTGTCAGTCCATTTAAGATTTGTCTCCAAAGCCAAATAGTCGTAAGAGGCACACCGGTAGTAAATAACAAAAAAATGCATTTAATAAAAAAATATTTTTTTGAAGCATAAAAACATGATTTAATTCCAAACCATATATTATTAGAAATACTGCCGAAAAAACGTTTAATACCAATCATACAAGCTTCGCCTCTTTTATAGTATATTTTTCCATTTGAAGATTATATAAATTTGCATATAAACCATCCAAAGCAATCAATTCTTCGTGTGTTCCGCTTTCGGAAATTTTACCTCCGTCAAGAACGATAACTTTGCTTGATATTTTTGCACTCGATATGCGGTGTGAAATCATGATGCCTGTTTTGTTTTCCGACATATTTTCAAAATTTTCAAATATTTTATTCTCTGCTTCAGCGTCAAGAGCAGCAGAAGGTTCGTCAAATATTATAATAGCGGCATTTTTAAAATAAGCGCGGGACAAGGCGATTTTTTGCCATTGCCCTATGGATAATTCGATTCCGCTATTGTCAAACTTCCGCGTCATATATGAATTAAGTCCATTTTCGAACTTATCATAATTTTCATAAATTCCGCTTTGTTTGAGCGCTTCTATAATTTTTTCATCGTCATTTTTCCCGTCTGAATCTAAATTTGATAATTTTATATTTTCTCTGAGGGTCAATGGGTAGCGTACAAAATTTTGAAAAAATACCGAAAACATTTTTCGGATATCTTTCATATTATAATCCGACATCGGATAACCATTTATAAAAATCTGCCCCGATTCGAATGGATACAATCCGAGCATCAATTTTATTATAGTAGATTTCCCTGCGCCGTTGATTCCCACGATGGAAAGTTTATCGCCATTCTTCAATGTGAATGAAGTACCTTGCAGCACATATTTTTCTGCAAAGGGATATTTAAAATATACATTCTCAAAAGTTAGTGATTCAAATTTGCCAAGCGTTCTTTTGCCATCAATTTCATCGGTACAATCTATTTTGTTGAATTCAAAAAAAATTTTCATTCTATCGGCAAAAGTAGTATACCACAAAGCAAACCTAGACGCTATAATTTTAAATGAATCGTTTACAGAGAGAGCAAACCCTATATATAATGCAATGTCGCCGATTGTAATTTTACCACTGGTTGCCTGAAAAATTACAAATATAGTAAACATTATCTCGCCGCTTCGCTTTATAATTTCTATAAACAGCGAAAATCGTAGCTTTTTCAAATCAAGCGCCTTGTTTTCCCTACGGTATATATTTTTTTCAGTATCATATCTTTTTTTGATCGGTTCAGTCAAATCATACATTCGTACATCTTTAGCGGGTAACATATTCGTAAGCATCCAACGGTAATAACTGAATTTGCGAACATCCGGTGCCATTTTCCTTCGTAAAGCTTCACTTTTGCGGTCAAAAACGATTTCGAAAACGATAATTGGGACAGATAATAAAAGAAATAATAACGAAAACCAGATATTGAAAACAGCCAACGCAACAAACGCTATACAAAATGAATATACCATGGAAACAATTCCTATTATTTCCTGAGCAAAACCAGTTGCCTCATACTTAGCATATTTTATTTCATCAACCAAATCTTTGCCTGCCGATGTATCAATCACAGACATCGGCAATTTTGCTAATTTTTCTGAAAGTTCAATATCGTACTTGTGTCCCGCTTTTTGAGATATTGAATTAGAAATGATTGAATTAGCGGATAAATTTGCTGAACCTAATAATAATATCCCGGAATAAAGCGATATATATATCACTATCGCAGATATATTAAGTTCTTTCGCCGCCAGTTCGTCAATTATATTTTTCATTACATACATATTGGCAAACGGTATAGTTCTGCCAATCAAACTTAAAACCAACGCTAGCAGAATCATTAATTTACTTGAAGTGTAAACCAATATAACTGAATATCGAATCGATCCGATTAATAATTTAATTCGCTCCATATATACCATTTATCCCATCAAAAATTTATTCATAAAAATTTTGTATAAAACGAAAGACTTTGCCCGTGCCTCGACAAACACAAACCTCGCACACAAGCAAAGCCGTCCGCTTCGAACATAAGTTAGACAAAACTTAATCGTCTATTTGGGGGTGCTTCCGGAAAACGCAGTATTTCTATTTCTATTCGTTTCACGAATAGGACTGTCGAGCGGGGCATGACGACTAGTTCCCGCGGGAGGATCCCCACAAAGAGGATAACACGTATAATAACAGTCATTGGAGCACGAACAAGCGCTAAAATATGCTTCAATGGTATCTCTATTTGCCGTGTGTACTTTTGTAAGTTTTTTCATGTTTTTTTCTCCTTTCATTAAATATTTATGTCATCAAGGTAATTATAAAACTATCTTGATTTCATCATGTTTTTATATGATTTAAAATAAAATTGCCGAAACCGTTGAGCGTATAAAATGATATTGAATCTATCTCTTCCTCAGTAAAACATATATTATAACGCTCTTCTGATAAAAAAAATAAATATGTCATATTTCTAGTTGAAAGGTTTATATTATTGGAAAAGAAATTATCGTCTCCGTTTATATCCAAGTTTAAGCTTATATTAAAATTTTCTTTAAATATTTTGACGATATATTCAATTATTTCCAGTTGCAAATTTTTATCATTTAACACCATACTTTTCATATATTCACCTCGATTTTTTATTGAATACTAAATTAATTTCCAGTTAATTTATTTATTATTTTTTCGTACAATTCCAAAATTCCCGATTCATCCAAAAGATTAACAACAGGTACAGGAGATTCTGTATAATTTTTCGATAATATTTCTGTAACTTTTTTTCGAGGTAAATTTATATACTTAAAAATCCCTCGTCCTTCCATTTCTATAAAATTGATTGTTTTATTTGACATATGAAAACAATTTGCGTAACAGCCGAATTTATAAAAACATGACTGGGAAATAAGTTTTAAAAACTCAATTCCATTCGTTTCATAAAATGTACACATTACTATGAAATCTGAAATAATAGCTTTAAAAACCAAATAATGCAAAATCCCGAATCTTTGTGTGAATTTAGAATTATAACCTTGAATAGTGCCAGGTACCCCTATAATAATTATGTCAGGTTTTTCAGTGTCATAAATTTGTTTAATATACCGGTTAAATAATATTACTTTTTTGCTTTCATCTATTTCAGGATTAAACATGAAGCCTGGAAAAGAATGAAATCCCAATATTTCGCAATAACTGCGTGAACCTATTTGTGAAATTTTATACCCGTTTTCTTGAAAAACATCTCTTAAAACAAGTGATGTATGGAATTTATCAAGATTTTCACCCATACCGGCAACTGCTATGATGGGTGCCGGTATATTTTCCAAAGTTTCATCATCCTCTTGAATTTGCAAGTTATAATCACACTCGGTTTTAATTTTATTTCTGATATTAAGCGTACATGCGTTGTTTGAAGATATGCATATTTCTTGTAATTTTTTCAAGTTTACTTCATTCAAGTGCGCATCACATATAATTTTTGTGATACCCGGCATCAAATTGCTTATATTATCAATTAAATTTGATTTAAACTCTTTTGTTGATTCAAATTCCGGAATTAGTATACAATTTATTTCTTTGTCTAAGTCATTAAGAGAAGATTTAACAATAATACTTTTTTCTGAAGTAGATTTTCCTAAATAAATCGTTTTATTTACATATCCCCATCCTTTGGGAGATATTAAAGATTTAATTTCATATTGCGGCATTAAAAAATGAATGTATCTCAAAACCGGATCAATTTCCGGGCTATATGGATATACTGCGATTTTAAAAATTTCCATAAAACTCCCTCAACTATTATATTTTAATTCTTTAAACATTAAAAAATCTCTAAAATCTTCTTCTATGCTAAACTTTGTATCTTTACAATGAGATTTCTTTAATTCGGATGATAATTCTCCATTATTGTCACAATAACGGATACATAGAGTACAATTTCGGATTGCCCAGCAATCAATACAACTTTGTTCAGTAAGTTGCGCGATGTTTAATAAATTTCTTGCTTTTTCGTAATCGAATCCATTATAAATATCTCCTACAATCATAGCACTTGATGTCTCATCAACTCTTTCGCATGGAATAAAGTTCCCGGAAACTGTAACAAGAAGTCTTTGCTGACCTGGAATGCAAGGTCCGCCGTGAGACATAACATCAGGCAAATTACCAGATTCTTTCAGTATCCTTTCGTGCCTGCCAATGGATTGCATGAGGTTGGTTTTTAAAATACCATATACTTTACTTTCAGGATATCTGCCTAATAATGACAATTTTGTTTTGAATTCCATCATTTTGCTTTCAATAGAATATTCATCGCTTTCTACAGCTTTTTCTATCGCATAAAAATCATCCATTATACCTGCTCTAATATTCGCTCCTGTAAAAAGTTCATTTGAACTAAACATTTCGTGCAGTTCGTCATATCCGTTTCTGGGATCGATTACAACATTGAACATGATTTTTTCGAAAAAATCCGGGGATTCTAATTTTATTTTTTTTAAATTTTTTTCTATAACATGATACGTTCCTTCACCGGTATCCGCAAATTTTCTTGACTTATTGTGAATCTCGGGAGTGCCATCAATACTAACCATTACATTAAAATTGTGTTTTGACAAAAAATTAATATTTTCGTCATTGAATACCGACCCGTTTGTGGTTATTGTAAAACTTAAATTTTTCCCTTCGAACATTTCCTCAGCATAATATACAACATTTTTAATAAGTTCGAATTCAAGTAATGGTTCGCCGCCGTAAAAACCTATGCTCACCTCTTCTTGGCTTTTTGAATGTTCTACAAAAAAATCAACGCATGTGATCGCCATTTCCAATGTCATACGCCGAGAAGAATGGCTGCGATGATTATCGAAACTCCCACCCGCATAATAACAATAAGAACACTGGAAATTACAGTCTTGAGTAACTTGTAATGTTAATTGCGCTATATTTTCATCCAAATGAAATTCAAGAAACTCGTTTTCAGGATGCTGCATTTTTGACGGACGATTATCAGAAAGATAACCATGACTTTTTAAGTCTGCTAATGATTTTTCAACATCAGAATCCACGACACCGCAAGCATTCTCTAAATACCGATATGTCTTTTCATCAATTTCTTTTATTTGATTTTTGTTAACATCGAAAAAATAATAACCAAGGGGAGTTTTCAGCGTGTATATGAACGGTTTATTTACCAAATCAATCGCCTCCTATTTCTTTGAATAAATGTTTTAAATATATTTTTTTATATAATCTGTTTCAAATTAAGCATAAAATATTTCATAGATTAATATTTTTCAAGGATGATATATGGCGATAAACCGGCATTTTATAAGCTTAGTTTTAGCCTCATTTTTTACGCATTATGGAATGCTGTATTATTAAGACTTCTGAAATATTTTGTTTTCCCTGTTTGAGAATCGGGTAAAATATTATCTGTAAAGTGAAAATTCCAACTTGCTTTGCGAAGTGCTTCTTCATTTATATTTTCTATAAATTTTTCTTTTATTGCGGATTCCCAATTCTTATATTCGTCTTTTAATGACAGCAAAACATCGAATTTCCCAATATCCGTTTGTGTTATTTGGAATTGTTTAATAGCATTATGCATATATTCATTCGTATATTGGATTATCCCAAACAAAATATAATTATTTAGTTTTTCTCCATTTTCCAGGATTATAAAGTCGCTTGACCTACCGGAACTAATTTCGATAATTTCATTTGAATTTTCATATCTAATAATTCCTATATCACCCGTTTTATAGCGGATAAACGGCATCGCATAATTTGAAAGAGATGTTACATGCACTTCACCTTCTTCCCCAATTACTTGCCGCCCGTCTTTTATAATCTCAGCAATAACGTTATCTTCAAGAACATGCAACTTTTTATCGTCATGTTCGATAGCAATTGTATTAGTTTCCATCATTCCGTACATATTTACAGGTTCAATACCAAATATTTCATTAATAGCGCGGCGGTATCCGTCAGTTAATAATTCTCCGTTTAATTCGATATATTTCAAATTTGACGGAATCGGAAGATTATATTCTTTTACGATTTGCGTAAGTAAATACGCAATGCTTGGTTGCAGACTGAGCCAGTCCGGGTTAAAAGATAAAATCATATCATAACATTTTTTTAAACGTTCATAAGTAAGCCCTATTTTATAAAAAGATAGATGTTTGTCTCTGAAATTTATTTCTTGTGATTCTGGATTGATAATTTTATTTTTTCTGTAATTCACAGTATGAAAACTGCAAGATTTCATATTAGGCTCTATAGAATAAAAACGTGTTCGCACCCGCCATAAAGGAATCAATGATTTAAGATCGGTTTTAAGATCCCAGTAGACTCTTAAATATTCGCCCGTCGAACCCGAGGTGCGTCGTATTTCTAAAAGTTGATTTTTAGGATAGCGTTTATACTGATTGGCAACCATACGTAAGGATTCTTTTTGCACTATTTCTTTTGTTAAAAAAGGAAGTTTAGATAATTCATCTTTTGTATTTATCGAACCTATATCTATCGAATTATTATCAAATAATTCCCGATAATAATCTACTTCATTATAAGCATATTCAACAAGTTTTTTTAACGCTATATTAACTGATACACCCATTTTTATTTTTCTCCTTTCCTGGAAACCATATCGATAATATGATTTTTTAAAATCGTATATTTCGATATTGATTCAACGACAAAAAAGTCATCTTCAATTTGAATCCCAAAATCACTTTCAACATCCATAATCAACTGAATGATATGAATAGAATTAAATTTAAAATCCTCAATCAAATCCGAATCATCTGTAATATCATTTTCGGTACAATCGAAAGTTATGTTTTTCAGAATCATCGATTTTAGTTTTTGTTCAAATAATTTGTTATCCATTAGTTTACCACGCTCCTTGTAATATTAAAAAATCCGATTTATGTAATAACCGATATAATAATATTATACAGCCATTCAAAATCATTGCCTGAAAAGAGAATTTCCGTCGGTTGATCTTTTTTTTCAATGTAAAATGAAGAATTCGCAACTTTCTTTACCACAACGCTTATTTCTTTACAGTCTTTTTCATCCACAGTTCCAATTTTACCTATTAAAATTATATCCCCGCCTAAATAATTACAAATATATTTTAATGACGCTGAGAATTCTACTTCCGTAGGGAGCACTTGAAATCCAAATATTCTCGAATAAAAAATATCTAAAATAACATTGCAAAAATATTCATCTTGTGTAAATCTATTTCTCAAATATAATAATAATGGTGCGAGTTCATATTGCGTAAAATTTATAAACAATATAACAGGAATTTCGATTTGTGTATCAAGGTTATCTTCTATATAATAACTAATCTTTTCTTTTATCCATGTTCGATTTACAGATAATACATTCTTATTGTCCAAAAATAAAGATGAATTATCATAAAATAATGTTATTCTCGAATTATAATCACTGACCCAATCCATAATTTCCTTCTTATTTGGAATATCATGTTCTAAATCAAGAATTAGCCAGCTGAATTTATTTGCTTGAACTTTATCAAATTCTTCAAAAAAATTTTTACAGTTAATTGAATATTGTTCGCATTTGAATTGAATTGGCACGTTTGGAAATAATTTGCATCCATTGTCATTATAAATATTTATCAAAGCGATTTCATCAAGTGCTTCATGCATTTCAGGTATATAAAATTTATCCGGTGCGTAATCCAATGCTTTTTCAAATAAATATTTTTGTACTTCTCTTATAGTTCCGGTTGGTTTTCCTAAGAGATATAAAATAATTTTACTTGTGATTAAGGGAGCCGCAAAACTATTCGAAACCGGAGAACACCTCACGCTCCCATTATCTCTAAAAATGTGGAAAGAAGAAGCATGTATATTGATTCCGTCAATAGGACAATTATAATAATAATATTCATCGTATTTTAAATTCAAACCGCATTTTACTCCAATAACATTAGGTAAACATGCGGGATATGTGACTGTTCCTTGATTACTATGTGCAGCTACTACAATTATATCGTTGTCTATTACACGGTCAATACATAATCTTATAGGCGTAAAATCCTTATAATCACGTGAG
>Ga0082212_10001020_pt1 | contig 40969 bp, 34 predicted proteins | sample TergutNt197P3_FD_71548 | JGI IMG/M metagenome (GOLD analysis project Ga0082212, IMG submission 71548) | Neocapritermes taracua P3 segment gut microbial communities from Petit-Saut dam, French Guiana - Nt197 P3 | ecosystem: Host-associated > Arthropoda: Insects > Digestive system > Gut ...
AATACCGCTTGGTATGGATAACAAAATACCGGGAGCCGGCAATAACAGGGAAAACCGCTGAGCGCACAAGGGAGCTGCTAAGGGGCACATGCAAGGAAAACGAGGCGGAAATACTTGCAGGGCATGTGTCCAAAGACAATGTGCACATGCCCGTGCCGGTTCCGCCGCGCCTGTCTGCAAGCAAGCTTGTGCAGTACTTGAAAGGCTATAGCTCCCGGAAGCTGCAAATGGAATACAAGGAGCCCAGCCAGCAATTTTGGGGCAGGCGCTTGTGGGCTAGGGGGTATTTTGTTGCCAGCAGCGGCAATGTCACGGATGATGTGATAGCCGGGTATATAAAAAATCAGGACATCGTAGAGAAGTTGAAACAAGACAATTTCGGCATCGACGAGCTCTAAGGCGCTTTAGGCGGCTTCCAGCCGCAACACCTGAACCACCACCGCCTTCCAGGCGGTGGTGGTTCAGTTCTGCCCTAGGCTTTAGCCTGTTGATGGCATTTGGCACTTTGCATCGAATCGATGTGAAGAGTCAAATGCCATCAACAAAAACCACCACCCGCTATGCGGGTGGGAGTAAAAAAGTTTTACAATTGGGCCGCCTTTCATGTAAGATTGGAATTGTCTAGACTCCAATAAAAAGAAAGGCGGCGCCAATATGGCAAACAAGGCAAATAGCCTAGCCCACACTAAGTGGATGTGCAACTATCATATCATATTCACACCCAAATACAGAAGGAAAGCGATTTTTGGCCAATACGCTACAAGCATCGGGGAAATACTGAGGAAGTTATGCGAATACAAAGGGGTGGAGCTGATCGAAGGGCGCCTGATGCCAGGCCATGTGCATATGCTTGTGGAAATTCCGCCCAAGACCAGCGTCTCAAGCTTCATGGGGTATCTGGAGGGCAAGAGCGCCCTGATGATCTTCGACAAGCACGCCAACCTGAAGTGCAAGTTTGGAAACAGGCATTTTAGGCGCAAGGCTACTATGTCAGCACTGTGGGCTTGAATGATGCAACAGTAAGGAAATATATCCAAGAGCAAGAGAAGGACGACATTGCACTCGACAAGCTGGGTGTGAAAGAGTATGAGGACCGCTTCAAGGCGCAGTTAGCAATACTAATGCCCCTTCAGGGGCCAAGACGTGTCAAAGCAATTGGCCGGAGTCTAGATTGCCTTTGGCAAAGCAAGTTCTAAAGGAGACTCCGGCAGCCCCTTGAGGGGCAGCCGGCAGAACGCCCTTATAGGGCGCTCCCCGAACCACCCGTTTTACGGGTGGTAGCGATTTTTCCGGATTAAAAGTCAAATGCCTCTTCATCTGCTAAAACAAATTTGGCAGAGTATTATGCTAACTGAGGGATTATGATTTAGTAACCTCAAATGACATGGCTGCTGCCTTTCTCTTAAAGCGGCATTGAAGTTGCCAAACAAGTTTTGCAGAGGATTTTTTGCTTGGTTGCCTTTCTTCTAGTTTGTGCAACTCTAGTACGCAGCTTTTTAACAGGAAGCCAATTTTTTAACTGAAGCATTTAATTATTCTCAATTAGATGATTTAGTTATCCTGTTACGCAATATATCGAAAATGTATAAGATTATAAAGGCCTCCTGGCTGGGCAAATTTTGCTGCCGGGAGGCCTATATAGTCTCTTAAAAGGGCTTTTCCAACAGCTCGTCATCTTATCTCTTGCGTGTAAAACAAGCTCAACCCCTTGCTTTCCATAAACATAAAAAGCCTCTCAATAGTGCTAACATAGCTCAACTTGTATACATAAAGAAATGCGTAGCTGAAACTCAATATAAAAAGTGCCACAAAGATGAAAAATTCTTTCTTTCGATGTTTGAAGTCAAGCTTTCTAACATCGATAATGGCAATAATGGCGTAAATCAAGATTGTAATTGTAATGCGCATTATTTCACACCGTCTTCGGCTTTTTGTTTCTCTGTTTTTTGAACATGTCAACAAGCAGTGTCACCAGTGGAAGAGCAAGTTGGAAGAAGATGTACAAGATCGGTATCACATTGATTCCCCAATAGATAAAATCTATTGATTGCCTGATCACTGTCATCGAGAAGACAACCAAGAAAGCTCCAAATACATTTGTATAAGGCTGGTAATTGTCAGAGTCGATGATATGGGCGAAGCCGCTTAAACAAATATACATCAGCACGGATGTTTTCATGAGGATCATTGAGAGCATTGCTATAGCAAAGAAGATTTCAATTCTTGTCAGATCATCTCCAAACTCCACAAGCTTGACTGCTTCGAAAACTGGATGTGAGAAGATCTTTACCATCCTTCCCAAAGTGAATGTCTCTTTTAGATGAAGGGCAAATATAGTAGACATGGAGACTAAAGTTGTTGTGAAAAACACTTTTTTTATCGACGAGCCGTCTTTTATATTAGGTAATAGCATCATAACAAAGAAGCTCTCACCATATGGCATAGACAAGGCGAGGAGTGTTCCATGAAGATAGTTTTTTAATGGCAATTGCATTATCGGCATAATCCTTTTAAAATCTGAATGCGTTATCAGTGCTACAACAGTGTTTAGCAATATGACAGAGCCAAATAGGAACACGATCAATGTAGAGACAGCTGCCAAAGGCTCTATGCCTTTAGACACCGTGTATGCGCAACATATTACAAAGAAGATTACTATTACAATTTTTGGTGTGTTTGGCAGCATTATCCCAAAAACAAAATCTGCAGCCTCAAGAAGGTTTACCGCTGTCATTGAAACATAGAAAATTACATATAAGAATGATAAAGCCCGTCCAACAGTTTTTCCATAAACTGTGTCATGGATGCCGAACAAGCTCTTTTGGGGATGGTTTTCAGCTAATTTAGAGTTGACAAATATAAAAGGCAGATATGAGATTGCGCCAAAAAAAGCGATAATCCATGAGTCTTTACCAGTAACAGTTGTCAAAAGCACACTGTGGAGCAGTGCCCCGCCCAAGTGGGCGCAAGCTAAATATTTGAGTTGGAGCATGGTAATTTCCTGTTTGGAAATACTGGTCATTTGCTGGCACCTCCGTTAATTGTCAGTGTATTCAATATCAAACCCGTCTTAAAAGCGTTAATCGCAAAAGTAGCGCTGATTGGCACTTTGCCATACTCCGTGTTCCAGTTGTCCAAGGTGTGCTTGCTCGCCTTTGGGTATCTATTGTATATTTCCTCACCAATACCGAAGAAATCTGAATTGAATTCTTTGCTTCTCGACACAAGAGCTTCGAATATGCCTTGAAGCTTGTCATTTAATGCCGTGCTGATCTGTTCAATTATTTGGGGCTCTGAAAGGTTCCTGGTCGAGTTTGTGTCAATTATGGTGTATTCAACAATTATTTCATATTTTGCAGCGTAGCTGTCCCCATTTTTGTCATAATGGCTTTTCAATACAGTGCTGTTCACATCCAAGTTGAAATAGTCCCCATCTACAAATACTATCATGCTTGTGGTAGCTATTTTTGCTTGGCACATATTCAGCATTAATGTCTCTTCAGTCGATATTGTCCCCACCATTTTCCCATCTTTGAAAACTGCTGACTCCACATATTCTGCACAAGAATCATCGCTTTTTGATAGAACAGGGACTATCGGGCAATTTGTATTGCTCAAGCACGCATTCGCAAAGTCGAGAACTGATGTTTCTTTAATATCGGCATTGAAATCCTGTCGCTGGAGGGTTTTGTTGATATGCAATGCCGGGAATTTTTCTGTGCTGTAAGGCAAAGCCAACAGATCAAAAGCGCTGCTTCCTTTGGAAATAGCCAATAGCTCTCCAAGGCGACCGTCAACACCCCGCACAAAAAAATCGATAACAGGGACGATGCCTTCTCTAGCCACTTCTTCACTAATTATGATAATTTGGTTGTTCTTTGCAAAAAGCATCTTGCCTGTTTTGCGTCTAATGTTGAAAAAAGCGTTTTGCATGCCAAACCCGTCTGCTTGTTCCATCATATAGGCTTCAGTAGTCCCCTCTGACGCTAATACATGCGCAACCACGATTTGCACCCCAACATTGTAAACTCCCTCACTTTCAGGCTTGTCTACAGAAAATCCCATAATTACGGCAAGTTTGCTAATCTCAATATAGTTCCAGCAGGAGCTGCATAAAACAGCCATGGCGACAGCAAGCACAATGGCAGCCAACTTTTTACAATAGTGTTTGTTGACTTTCATTCAGACCCTCCCCGTTATTGTTTGTCTCGGTAGCTGGACCATCCATATTTTGGCGCACTATGTCCTCAGAATTAAGGCCCAATGGCCTTTTACGCATTTTCCAAAGGGCTGTGCGGTAAAAAGAGTCTTTCAAGTCTTGTTTGGACAATGGGGCAAGTGGGTGCAAGTAAGGGACTGAATACGATTTTATGGATGCAATGTGTATCAAAAGCGTGAAAGCGCCCACCCCAAATCCCAAACCGCCCATGACCCCTGATAATAGCAGCAAAAACCAACGAATTATCGTTGTCGCCTCGTTGAGGAAAGGCGAAATAAAGCTGGCAACAGCCGTCAAAGCAATAATTATGACAACAGGCGCCCCCACAACCCCAGCCTCAAAAGCTGCTTGACCCATAACCAAAGCACCAACAATGCTGACAGCTTGGCCAACAGGTTTTGGCAGCCTGACGCCTGCTTCCCTTATCAGCTCGTATATAATTAGCATCACGATAGTCTCGATGATAGTTGGGAAGGGCAAACCTTCAGAGGAGGCAATCATCGTGTATAGCAGAGGTGTTGGAATCAACTCTTGGTGGTAGCAAGATATTGCGACAAATAGCGCAGGAGTGGAAATACTGACAACAAACGCTGCAAACCGCAGGATCCGGACGAACGTCGCATATTGTGTCTTTGAGGTATAGTCCTCAATTACTTGCATATGCTCAAGGAAAAGCATAGGTGCTGTAAGCACAAATGGCGCCCCATCTATAATTATTGCCACTCTGCCTTCCAGCAGCTTTCCTGCGACCACATCTGGTCTCTCTGAGTAGCCTGTTGTGGCAAATAAAGAGTGAGGGTGTTCTTCAATGAACTCCTCTACGTATCCTGATGTGATTATGGCATCTGTAAAGATGTTGCCCAGCCGCCGTTTTATTTCGTCGACAATTTTCCTGTTTGCAATGCCTTCGATGAACATCACTCCGACTGTCGTTTGAGTCCGGTCGCCAATTGTTAAAGTTTCAAGCCTCAATCCTGGAGCTTTCAGCCTTCTTCTCAGCAGGGCTGTATTTGTCCTGAAGTTTTCTGTAAAACCTTCCCTGGAGCCTCGCACAACAGTTTCTGTTGGAGGCTCGGAAATGCTTCTTTTTTCCCAGCCTTTGGTATTTATAATCAGGCTTTCATCTAAACCGTCAATGAACAAGGCGCAATCACCACTAGCAATCGATTGGACAGCAAAGCTGAATGCTGATGTTGTACACGCTTCGGCGCCAGGGACAAACCCTTCCATCAAATCGCCCATGCGGCTAATCCTGATGTTTCTATCTCTTGTGATTTTCCTGCTATCGACAAGCATAGGCCGAAGCACATTGTTTGAAATTGCTGAACCGTCACATAGGCCATCAATATAAAACAATATAGCTTTTACAGGTTTCATGAAGGGCAGGGTGATTTCCCTGGATATAAAATCATCACTATTGTTAAAAGAATTAACCATAGTTTCTTTGTTTTTTTCCAGATTGGCAGTTATTTTATCTTTTCCGGTTGTTTCTGAAAGCTTTTTTTGTGATGATATTTGACTATTGATTTTTTTTAGCTCCCAGATCCCATGAATTTTCCTGATAAATCCAATCATAAAAAACTCCCATAACATTTATTTCTATCTTTGACTCTTTGTTAGGTTTTATTCGTATCACTGGATGTTGAGCAATAATTTGGACGGTTACGTTGAACATAATCCTGCCTGCCTTGGAAATACTACTAAAGATCCATTTAGAGACAAGGAGTGAAAAATACTAGATGTCAAACAATTCAAACTACCCATCACGTACGCATTACAACAGCAGAAATCACCCTGCAGTCCCGCGCAGGTTTGGCTTATTCGAAGACTTTTTTGATGATGCTTGGAATTGGCCGGCAGCCCGCAGTACAAACCATTTCAGGATAGATGTAAGGGAAACTGAAAATGAGTATTTTGTCGAAGCTGAAATGCCAGGAGTCAACAGGGAAGAGATTTCAGTAGATTTCAATGACGGCCACTTGACAATCTCTGTAAATAAAAACGAAGACAAAGAAAACAAAAGCACAAATTACTTGCACAGAGAGAGGCATTGGACAGGAATGCAAAGAACAATCCATCTGTCTGAGGCTGGGGATGAAGGAGTAAAAGCAAAACTGCAAGACGGAATGCTTAAAGTAGAAGTTCCGAAAAGCAAGAAATCGAAACCTAACCATAGGGTAAATATTGATTAAAAAGGAGGGCAAAACGCCCTCCTTTAAAAAGAGCTGTTTCGGATAATAAATGTCTGCATATAATAATATGACTAATCTATGGAGGAATGACTAGTGCCAAGTGAATATGAGCTGAAGTCCAAAAGCAACTCAGAGTGCCTATCACGTGCTGGCTTCATTCCACTTCAAGAATCATCAAATGGTTTCAAGTCATACTTTGGAGGTATGTACTTCTCTGAAAGCTTTGACATCATGCTTAGCCCTGTCCCAGTCTTGCTTGAATTTGACAAGCCTTTGCCATTGTCTGGAACTGCTTTTGTTCCAGGAACAATAGCTCTTGACACAAGCGGTGTTTACTTGATCAGCTATGAGATGGATATGGCAGCTTTGTCAACCACTGTCGTAAATGCCCAAGTATTGGCAAATGCAAGTCCACTTGGATCAAGCTCTGGAAGCATAGAGCTTCAAAAGAACCGCATTGCTTCTTTGCAGCATACAACTTTCGCTAAGTTGTCAGCAAGCGATGAATTAGAGCTTGAACTGACAGCTGAGGATGAGGAGATTATTATCGTTAGGCATGCCCAACTGACCTTGATGCGAATAGGCACTTAGATAGACCATCGCTGGGTGTTGATGTTTACGATGCCCAGCGAAATTATTATTATTTTGTATTGGAGAGTAGCTAGTCGCATTTTTTATAAATACATACCATATATTTTAAGAGCCTTCGCAAAGGGCTCTCTTTATTATGGCTTTTCGGATAAAACACATGCCATCAGTTAACAATAACTCCAAAAGCGAGGTGTGTGCCATATGAACACAGATATAAGCCATGTAAAGTTTTTTGGCGAACATGATGTGCCCCTGGAAATGCATAAAGCAAGAATTGTGCAACCGCTGACCCTCTTGCCAATTGAAGAGAGATTCAAAAAGAATGCCAAAGCGTTTAATAATGCCCACCTGCTCAAAAGCGAGGATGTTTATCTAGACATGCTTACAGATAGTGGAGTCAATGCTATGAGCGATGCCCAGCTTTCTGCGATGATGGTTGCCGATGATGCTTATGCCGGGAGTGCATCATTCTATAAGCTCGAAGAGAATGCAAAAGAAATTTTTGGCATGAAGTATTTTCTGCCAGCGCACCAAGGCAGGGCATGCGAGCATTTGTTATGCAAGGTCTTTGTCGACGAAGGGGATACTGTTGTCACCAACTACCATTTCACTACATTCCGGGCCCATGTCCTAAATGTCGGGGCCACTGTGTATGAAGCTATTGATGAAGATGCTTTTGTTGTTGATAGCGAAACACCCTTCAAAGGTGATGTAGACTTAGACAAACTGGAGGCAATCATCGACAAATTAACCCCTGCAAAAATCCCGTTTTTGCGGATAGAGCTTGGGACGAACTTAATTGGAGGCCAACCAGTTTCAATCGGAAATATCAAAGCGGCAGCTACGATTTGCCACCAGAAGGGAATAATGACAGTATGCGATGCCAGCTTGCTTTCTGACAATGTGTACTTTAACAAGCTCAAGGAAGAAATATATAAGGACCACCAAGTTTGGGAGTTGATCAAAGAGATTAGCGACTGTTTCGACATAATCTACTTTTCTGCCCGGAAGCTCACATCGTCAAGAGGCGGAGGGCTGATGTTTAGAAATGAGCCAGAATATATAAAGGTCAGAGACCTTTTGCCGCTCTATGAAGGCTTCTTGACATATGGGGGCATCTCCTCCCGTGAGATTGAAGCAATGTCGATAGGGCTAGTAGAAACATTAGACTGGAATTTTATCAGCCAAGGGCCTATCTTTATCAACCATATGGTTAACATGCTCAAAGCGCTTAATATCCCAGTTATCACTCCAGCAGGAGGTTTGGGTGTGCACTTGGATGCCAGAGCGTTTCTTCCCAATATTCCGCCGACTATGTACCCAGGCGCCGCACTTCACTGCGCTCTGTACATCGCAGCAGGAATTAGGGGTACAGAGAGGGGGACATTGTCAGAAGACAGGGGCAAAGACGGCAAAGAAAAAATAGCAGATTTGGAATTGCTTCGCCTTGCTCTGCCAAGAAGGGTGTTTACTTTGTCTCAGATCGAATTTGCTGTTGACCGCATCAATTGGCTGTATGTAAACAGTGACTTGATAGGGGGCTTGGAGTTTGAGGATGAGCCTGAAACATTAAGGTTCTTTTTTGGCAAGCTAAAGCCGATAGGTGACTGGCAGAAAAAACTCGTAAAGCAGTTTAAGCGGGACTTCGGAGAAAGTTTATAGTTTCAAACTGCAATTATTAGACAAACTCATATCTTATTAATGTGCCTCAAATTGATTTGTTGCCCAGTCCGGTATAGAATGTAGGCAGAAATCATTGTTAAAGCAAATAAATACTTCTCCTTAAAAAATATAAATAGCGGGCTGGGCTATTTATTTTTTTTACTGCCGCGGCGCAGTTGTGGCTGGCAGAGTGCTATGTAGTATGTAGGAAAAACTGGATAGAAAAGGGCATGCAAGCCATCGGGCTGCCCGCAGGCTATGCAAGGAAAGCCTGGAGGGGAAGATGGCAAGCAAACCGGCGGGCAGCCTGCGAGCAAACAGCGGTGCCACCGCTGCAATTATTAGAAAAACTCATAGCACTCTAATGGCGGCCAAATTGACATAGGGCCAAAGGCAGTATAGAATGTAAGCAGAAATCATTGTTAAAGCAAATAAATACTTCTCCTTAAAAATATAAATAGCGGGCTGGGCTATTTATTTTTTTTTACTGCCGCGGCGAAGTTGTGCCTGGCAGAGTGTTATGTAGGAAAAACTGGATAGAAAAGGGCATGCAAGCCATCGGGCTGCCCGCAGGTTATGCATTGAAAGCCTGGAGGGAAAGAGGGCATAAAACCGGCGGGCAGCCCGCAAGCAAACAGCGCTGCCACCGCTGCAATTATTAGAAAAACTCATAGCACTCTAATGGCGGCCAAATTGACATAGGGCCAAAGGCAGTATAGAATGTAAGCAGAAATCATTGTTAAAGCAAATAAATACTTCTCCTTAAAAAATATAAATAGCGGGCTGGGCTATTTATTTTTTTTTACTGCCGCGGCGAAGTTGTGCCTGGCAGAGTGCTATGTAGGAAAAACTGGATAGAAAAGGGCATGCAAGCCATCGGGCTGCCCGCAGGTTATGCATTGAAAGCCTGGAGGGAAAGAGGGCATAAAACCGGCAGGCAGCCCGCAAGCAAACAGCGGTGCCACCGCTGCAATTATTAGAAAAACTCATAGCACTCTAATGGCGGCCAAATTGACATAGGGCCAAAGGCAGTATAGAATGTAAGCAGAAATCATTGTTAAGGCAAATAAATACTTTTCCTTAAAAAATATAAATAGCGGGCTGGGCTATTTATTTTTTTTACTGCCGCGGCGCAGTTGTGGCTGGCAGAGTGCTATGTAGGAAAAACTGGATAGAAAAGGGCATGCAAGCCATCGGGCAGCCCGCAGGTTATGCAAGGAAAGCCTGGAGGGAAAGAGGGCTTCAAACCGGCGGGCAGCCCGCAAGCAAACAGCGGTGCCACCGCTGCAATTATTAGAAAAAGTCATAGCACTCTAATGGCGGCCAAATTGACATAGGGCCAAAGGCAGTATAGAATGTAAGCAGAAATCATTGTTAAAGCAAATAAATACTTCTCCCTAAAAAATATAAATAGCGGGCTGGGCTATTTATTTTTTTTTATTGTCGTGGCGAAGTTATGCTTGGCTGCTTGTTATGTATGGAAAGCCGGGAGGAAAACCTTAGATAACGTACAATATGTTGAGCAAATTCAAATCGACACTGTTCGACTCGCTGTAGAAAGGTTGTGCAAATCAATCTACTACACAGGAGGAGACGAAACAGTGTCTTAAAAAATTTTACAGTTAAATGAAGAGGCAATCAAGAGCCAGCTTGGCAAACTTGTCCGCAAAACGGTAGAGGAGATTTTGAATGAGCCGCTAGAAAAAGAAGCAGACGAGCTTCTCAACGCTGCGAGCTATGAGCGCAGCGTTGAGAGGGCAGGGTACAGGGCTGGGCATTATGGGAGGGGATTGACTACTTCATCTGGGCAGATTGCGTTTAAAATGCCAAAGCTAAAGGGCGAAATTCGGGACAGCAATCATCGGGTGCTGCGCGGAGGCATGCGGGAGCCCGCTGGAGACTGGCGCAACTTTTTCTTGTGGCTGCGGGGCAGGGGGCTGAAAGGGGTGCGGCTTGTGGTTGGAGACAAGCGCTTTGGCTTGGGGGAGGCGGCCAAAGAAGTGTTTGGGCGCAAATGCCAGCGCTGCTTAGCCCAATTTTCCGCAATGTGCTCAATGAAGTCCCAAAAGCAAAGCGCGGGGCTGTGGTCCGCATGCCTAAAGCTATTTACACCCAAGAGGGCAAAGAGGCTGCAAGGAAAAAGACTGCCGGGGTTGTCCAGGGGCTTCATGCAATGAAGCTGGCCAAGGCTGCCATGTGCCTTCAAAACGGCTTGGAGGAGACCCCTGTTTTCTACAGCTTACCTCTGGAGTTCTGGCGGCTTGTGGGGACGGCAAACATGCTTGAGCGGGCAAACAAAAGAGATACGCAGGCGCGCCAGGGTTGCAGGGGCATTTCCTGGCGGCAACTCTGCGCTTATGCTTATATGCGCCAGGCTCCGCTATGCCGCTGCAGAGCCTATTTGAGCCTGGTGGGGCCATTCCCGGAGGCATGGCTTCCTGGGCATGGGCTAGATTCTGCGCCATAAAAAGGCGCCAAACCAGTTGGATTCGCAAAGCAGCCTTTTGGCTGGCGGTTTTGCCAGCCAAAAGGCTATTAGCTATGCCAAAGTTCAAGGGCTATAGTAAGTGGAAGAAAATGCTTTTCGAAAAATAGTCGTTCTGCCGACCATCTTGCAGGAACTAAAGAAAGTGCGCAAAACTATTGACACTACCAAACCTGCTTCGCGAATAGAAACCGTATATAAAACGCTTTGAGGGTGTAAGCCTGTAACAGATAACAAAACCCAACACTACGCAGGCCTCTTATTGAAAATGCAGAAGTTAGATATGGGAGGAGGTTTGGTTCAAAGATGCGCCTTGAATGTGGAAGCCATAGTACTTGGGCATGTCCAAGGAGAGTGTATGCAGCCAATAGCCAGCTTCGTGTGATTTCTCCCTTTTTTTTGGGGGTTCGCTCATATAGCACGTGCGTTTTTGATTGGACATAAAAAAGCGCCTTGTGAAAGCGCTTTTCTGCATGTTTATTTTAGTCTTGATTGCTTAGTCGTTTTTGTTAGATAAATTTTCGTTCATTGCTCGTTTGCTAAATATTAGAAAACTCCAAGCTATCAACATTGAGAATCCAATAGACAGCACTATTGAAATTACATTGTCCTCATATGCCTCCAGGAAGAAATTTGAGGGAAAGAGAGTATGGATAAAACCAAAAGAGCCAAGAATCTCATCAGTCAAGTACACGCCTGCAAGATGCGCTAATGCAAATTCAGCCAGTATTATTGCAGAGCACATGCCAAACGATATTGATTTTGATTCTGCTTTTAGAAACACCCAATTGCTAAAAGATAGAAATGCAATTTGGTTAAATGCCCCTTTAATGATTCCAGTCCACAATCCAAAGATCCATTCGGTCAGCATCATATTGCCAAACGTATAAGCAACCGTTGCACAAAGGGTCGAGAACAAAATGCAGTACATATAAATCGACAAGGTAAAAATTGATTGAACCAGAAACTTTCCCCAAAAAAGCTTGCCTGGATCCTGCAGAGAAAAAATGCTGTTATAAATTGTCCCCTTTTCAAATTCACTTGAGTAGAAGAATTCGGACATAAACATTGAGACACAACTTGTTGCTAAACAAGCTGAAATCATCCTAGTTGCGTTCTGGCCGAGAACTGTGCCACCCTCCAATCGTATTATAGTGCCAATCGGAGATATGGCTAAACATATATATAAAGACACAAAACCAATTACAGCTTTACTTGTGTTAGATGAATCGAGCCTGAACAGCTCTGCTTTTGCCACATTTATTTTTTTCACTGGAAAAATTGGGCTTGCCCATAAAAGTGGATGTAGCTATTGGGCAAAACAGCCTCAGTCCTTTCTGATAGAATGATAAGCTCTTAGGTGTCTAGATCGTCTATTCATCAAAATATGCCCATTGAGAAACTTGCCTCTAAATCGCAGGCAATTCATGCTTGCCCAACTAATCAACCACCCGATATTGATTCTAATATTAGCAATGCACGGTACTGTTGGCACTATATTGCTGCTTCAAAACAAGTGAACCATATTATAATTATTACTATATATAGGATAAGCAAATTGCGGGATAATCAATTAGGGCATTGTCCAAATTGCTAGACAAAGCCCTGCCTTTAAAATGTTAATGATTAATCAAGGCTTGATCTAAGCTCAAATGCCGCTTGCTCTTCAGCAGAATAGCTGTCAATTTTTGCGTTTTTAAACAAGCTATTTGCTTTCTTCAATACCTCTACAAACCTTAGAACATTTACATTTGATGGAAACAGTAGGGCTTTGCCGTTGTATTCACAACCAGAAAACTCCCACCTTGTCGCCTTTGCTGAATCCCAAATCTCTGAATAGCTGGTATCATCACCCATCAAAACGCTGACACAATAAACATTTGGCTGGGCGATTTGAGCTTTGAGCACTATTGACTGCACTGTTTGGTAATACTCAGAGGCTAACGCATCTGCCACAGATGGCGGTGGCGGTGTGCTTGGAGGCGCCGATGCGCTTCCAAGGATTGGCCCGTTTTGCTGCTCTGAAACAATTGCTGGCTCATTTTTTGGTACTGTTTCCATTCTGGCTAGGGTCTCTTCTGTAATTTGTGCATCAGTCTTGTCCGGAAATGGTTTTGCAATTTCTCTTCGTGGAATAGCTGTCTCCTCAGCAACAAGCTTAGGCTCATCTTGTTTCGAAGCATACTCTTCAAGCACTGGGGCAGCAGCCTCAGATAGCAAGGGAAGGGCATGTTCGCCCAGTGGCGAGATATGCTCGTCTTCCAAAGTAATTTCTAGGTCAAAATCGTCGTTATCTTCACCGTCAAAGTCTGGTAACAAACCATATTTTATGTCTTCCACACCCTTTTCCTCATTCTTCTCGTCTTCTTCAAAAAATAACCCAGGCCTGTTGAGTGAAAGAGTATCCATTCTAAATCGGCTTTCGCCTTGTGCAAAACGGTCACTCTCACTATTCTGTATTAACTCTGAAGCCTCGGCGATTTGATTGACTACTTGGTCTATAGTTTCCATAATGCTTTCTTCGCCAAGAGGATAGATTTTAGAATAATCCAATGTCTCAAATCGGCTCTCAAGGGAAGCGATACCGTCTACCACATCTTGCAGAATACCGTTCTGCAAGTAATACTGCTTTGATAACAAACCTTGAGAGTCGCTGTAGTCATCGCTGGCGATTAATATGCTTCTACCGCTGGCAACTATGCCAACAAGGGCTTTCTTTATTAAGGAAACATCCTCTGCTGACATTCCCATGAACGGCTCGTCCAAAACAAGAATGTTTGGGTTGCCGATCAACGCCCTCGCGATAGCCAGTTTTTTTCGCTCTGCCCTAGAATATCGTTTCACCTTTTTCTTTATTGTTTCAGCAAGGCCGAATTTCTTTGCGAGAGCTGTAACCGGGCATCTGATCATCCCTTTTAAATATGCGCGGTGCCATAAGTTTTCGTATCCAGACAGGAATTCATAAAAAGTCGGCTCCTGGCCTGCATATCCAATTTGGCAGTTCCTGCTTATAAAAACGCTCCCATCAGTAGGCGACAGATGTCCAATGAGCAGTCCTACAAGCGCGCGTTTTGCTTCCTCTGTCTCAGAAATAACATGCAACACAGTTTGTGGCATTATAGCAAGATTGATTGAATCAAGATATTTTTTGCCGTCAATTGCATAACTGGTATTTTCGAATGCCGCTAGTTCGTTCTCGGCTTGAAGCTGCGTGTTGTCCATGTCGTCGAACCCACCTTAAAAATAATAGAATTATACACAATATTATTATAACATGTTTTTGAAAATGTTTGCTTCATTTTTTTGATCTCTGCTTCATAATCATTCATTTATGGTATTTTTTTCCCAATAGAATAGCCATTTTAATAAATATTTATATGTAAACGTTTATTTTAAAGCTGATTCTAACGAAGGGCGCAAGAATCCCAAGGCATATGAAGAAAAAGGTAAATTTATAATAAACTAGTCATAGATGTTGCGATTTGCCCCCCAGTTATTATATATATACAGGCAAAGAAAAATATAAACCTCCATAGCATGTCTTTGTCATTCAAAACCTGAAAGGAAAATCATTTAATAAAATTCGACAATGCCCAATTGTTAAAAAAGCTGGCATGCCACAAATTTTTTTTGAAAATCTATAAATGAGATCCCAAACCAACTTCAAATAAGTTGAATATGGAACAAACAGCCTAGACTCCCGCCGGTGCTGGCACAGTCAAATAAGAAAATTATAGCAGGAAGCTAGTTATAGCCAATGATCGTATTAGCAAGAATTTTTTGCCAATATTTTATTGTTGTGCTAAACGGGTTGGCTAAGTGGTGATTGCCTTCCTTGATGCTTACGATATACGAGGAGTATAATGGTTGGCGAAAACTGGACAAAAAATAAAGGTGTTTAAGGTGGATCTCCTATAATCAAAGCAAGGAGATCTGCATGAGAAAAAAGTATTCACCAGAGTTCAAAGCAAAGGTCATGCTCGAGATTTTGAGAGGCGAGCAGACACTAAACGAGGCATCCTCATCAAATGGCGTCCACCCGAACATGGCAGCCAAATGGAAGAAAGAGTTTGTGGCAAACAGCCCGCAGGTGTTCTCGGGCGACACAAGTTTGGCTGCAGAAGCGAAAAAACTCAGAGAAGAGCTAGACGAGGCATGCCGGCAGCTTGGCGAAATGGCGGCCAAGTATGAATGGATCAAAAAATATGGAGCCTAGCCTGGGCATAGGGGAGCGCAAGCTGCTGCTGGATTGGGGCGGCGGGATGCCAATAAGCGCACAGGCGGAGATCCTCGGCACCAGCCGCTCTGCGGAATGCTATAAGCCCAAGCAGCCATCGGCCGCATTTACACCCAGCATCCAGAGTTCGGGAGCAGGAGGATGCCCAAGCGGCTCCAAGCGCGCTGCAACCTGGATGCGGGGTGGGACGCGGCCAGGGCCCACATGCGTGAAATGGGGATTGAAGCCATATACCCCAGAAGGAAGCCGGACTTGAGCCAGCCAGGCAGCAAGGTGTTCCCATGCCTGCTGGGCAGCTTGGAGACAACACGCCCGAACCAGGCATGGGCAATTGGCATGACATACATACCCATAAGGACAAGCTTTTTGTATATGGCAGCCATAATTGGCCTGTATAGCCGCTATGTGCTGTCTTGGAAGCTCGGCGGCGCCCTGGGCATCGGCTTTGCCCTTGACGCTTGCAGCGGCGCCAGGAAGCTTGGGGCGCCCACAATAATGAACTCGGACCAAGGCAGCCAATTCACGAGCCCGGAATACTTCGAGCCATTCCTAGAGGCAGGCAGCCGGATCAGCATGGGCCACAGGGGGCGCGCCAATGGCAACATATTCATCGAGAGGCTGTGGAGGAGAGTCAAGTACGAAAATGTCTACTTGCAGGACTACCAGCCGCCGAGGGAGGCAATCCGTGGCTTGAGGGGGCACATGCTCTATTAACAATGGGGAGCGCATGCACCAGAGCCTGAGCTACAATACCCCTGCATCGGTGTGCTATGGCTGAAAAAGCCGCGGCGGGCGTAGCCGCCGCCTCCCAAGGGCAGAGTGCCAGGGGAAGGCTCCGCCTTCCCCTGCAAGTTCAAGACACCCTCCCTAGGCCAAGGGCTTTGCCCTCTTCTAGATCCACCTTAAAAAAGAAGAAAAAGTGTCTTGACAACCCCGGCTACTTTAGAGGAACAGGGTAAGCATTCAAAATATATATGTCTTTGGAAAACTAGGAATGGTTGGTTCGCCATAACAAGAAGGGACCATTGGACAGTTAAAATATCACACAAGTTTGTGCTACATCTGCTGCCATATTATTACCCATAACAGAATACAGACAAATGAAAAATGGGCTGCAGCGCAAGGATGTGAAAGGGGTGCTGCGAAAAAGTGAGTAAGCTGAAAAAGGTTGGGATAGTTGCTGGGCTTTTAGCGCAGGCCATGTTTATCTATGTCTATGCGAGAGAATTCCACATAAGCTAGCGGTGTCGATTTTAAAGTTCTCGAATGGCAAATCAACGTTAATACTATTCGACGGGCATCCAGGATCAAAAAGAAAAGCGGCAGGAGTTTTATGCTCGTTAGTTATGTAGACATATATGTTAGGAATGAAAGATGACATGGGATTGCCTCTAGTGCCAAGAGGAAGTACATCGAAGCAAATCAGAGCAATATATCCCCTTTTAGAGGCAGCCAAGGATCGAATTGCGAAAGAAGCGTTGCTGGCAATATGCCCATTTGAGCTAATTTAACCATCCGCTTGTTGCGGCAGCCTTGACTTTGAATCCCCACATAAATCCTACTTTTTTTTAGAAGAATAAGAATAGAACTTGTGTGGTATCTACTTAGTTAGGTTTACCGACACGCTTCATCTGCCCTTTATGCCAACAGGCATCCACTCCTTGGCGCCAAACAAGGAATAGGCTGGCATGCCCGTATTGCCGCCACAAGAATACAATTGCCGCAGGCGCTATCTTTGAAAAAACCCGAACACCCCTGGCAACTTGGCTAGATGCAGCCTGGCATGCCACTACTGCAAAAAACGGCATGTCTGCGAAGGCGCTTGAGCTAACACTCGGAACAAGCTGCCATGTGGCATGGATGATGCTGCAACGCTCCAGGGTTGCGATGGTCAACTCTGAAATGGCTAAGCTGGCGGGGGGACAGTTGCAGTTGATGAAACGCGCGCTGGCGGCGAGGAGCGTGGCGGAAAACGTGGCAGGGGGGGGCGGCAAGGACATAGCAGTTATCGCTGTGCTGTAGAGTGCTGTAGAGATTATTGAAGGCAAAAGTTTCGGGCGGACACGGACGCCGCGCCCCGATGCTTCTGGGCTTCGTCGACACCTTTCATCTAAGAGAACATATCCACAGGCGCCACAGTGGCAACAGATGGCTGGGGCGGGTATAGCAAAGCCAACAACTATGGCTAAACCAGGGAAACCAAGGATGCTTCAGATCCAGGCGGCTTCGCGCATGTGCTTATGCCAGGCGCGCATCGAATAGCCAACCTTTTAAACGATGGATTCTTGGCGCCTATCAAGGCTCTGTCAGTGGCATTCACCTGCTAGCATATCTCGAAGAGTTCACTTTTTGGTTTAGCTGGAGAAACTCGAAAAGCAGTGGATTAGTTTTCAAACGACTTATAGAATATTCACTTTTATCTGAACCCATAACACAAAAAGACATTGTGGGCGGTTATTGTAACAATGATGAGGATGAATAGTATTGGGGGCACTAAGTAGATACATCCCTAGAATTTTTATCTAAATCACTAGTTTGTATAATCCCAGTGTTTGTCTGCCCATTCAATGCATAACTGGCATAATTGCTGCTGATTTAACACTAGAAAGATGAATGGATTTTTTGACAATAAAATTGAATGTTGCTCGCTTGCGAAAAAATCTAAAAGCTACGCCAAGTTTTTATGCAAATACTATGGTGAAGCTTGGATATCAAGTGAATTTTATAAAATGCAATTTGTACAATTGTCAAAAAAACTAATTTAAACTCTGCATTATGCAGTTAGTGTGGACAACCTATTTAAAACAAAAAAAAAATCTTTTTTATTGTTAAGAGCATTGATATCAAACATGATTAGGTGTAAAATTGATCGAAGTGAAATCCTTCGCTTCTACGATTCAACATATTTTTCAAATTTATTTTCACAATGGAGGATTCAAATGGATCAGACAACCATGAAAGCAGTAGTTTACCACGGACCTGGCGACATCAGCCTTGATGATGTTCCAGTACCACAAATCATCGAGCCTGATGATATTATTGTAAGAGTTACAACATCAACAATTTGCGGAACCGATATTCATATTCAACACGGTGGACTCCCAGCGGTACAGCCGGGAACAATCATTGGACATGAGTTTTGTGGCGAAGTAGTTGAGATCGGCCCAGCGGTCACAAACGTAAAAGTTGGCGACCAATGCGCAATCTCATGCGTAACAAGCTGCGGACAATGCTTCTACTGCAGGAGAGGCGAGTATTCACAGTGCGAAACTGGAAGCTGGATTTTTGGATATCTAATTGACGGATGCCAAGCTGAATTTGTGCGTGTGCCACATGCAAATATGGGCGTATATGTAATCCCAGAAGACCTCGAAGATGAAGATGTCCTCTTTGTAGGCGACATTCTTTCAACAGGTTTCTACGGCGCTCAAAATGCCGAAATCAAACCAGGCGATACAGTTGCTGTCTTTGGCGCAGGTCCAGTCGGAATGTGTGCAATGGCAACAGCAAAGCTTTGGGGTCCAGCATGTATTATTGCTGTTGACACCAACCAAGACAGGCTTGATGTTTGTCTTAGAGAAGGTATTGCTGACGTAGCATTCAATCCTGCCACACAAAACGTTGTTGAAGAAATCAAAAAAATAACAGATGCCAGAGGAGCTGACTGCACAATCGAAGCTGTTGGCGTGACTCCGACATATGAAATGGCTATCAACAGTGTTCGTAACGCTGGCACAGTCTCAATCATCGGCGTTTTTGAAAAGCCACAAGAGCTCAAAATGGACGAGTTATGGATCCGCAACATTAAAATCCACATGGGTCTTGTGAAAACAGACCAGATTCCAGCCCTCATTAAACTAATCCAAACTGGAAAACTTAACATGCGTTTCCTCCAAACACACAGTGCGCCACTCGCAGATATCCTTGAAGGATACGATGTGTTTGGCAATAAGAAAGACAACTGCTTGAAATGGATCGTTAAATAACAAGCATAATCCAAATATAAAACACCATTGTGCGCCAATGCCAATCAAGAAAGGCGCCCAATGGTGTTTTTGTATTTGGGAAATCAATCGTGCAATGATGGGTTTCAGAAGGAATCCTGGTTTGTATTGCAGGTTTGTGTGTGGCAAAGCAGAAAAAAAATGTTGCCTGAATTGCATATGTTATTGTTGCATCGAAAAGCCGGTTTTGTCCCAAACAATCATGATCGGATATAGCCTTTTTCACAGCTTTCCAAGATCACTTTCTCAACAAAACCCCACAAGGCGGGCAGGGCTTGCTTTACAGGCTCGATGCGCTTGTAGACTTGCTCGACAGTGACATTGCCTAGAACCCAGGTGTGCCCATCTGTCAAGTAGTTATTGATAAATGGCTGCAACCTGTCAATGGCTGCGGCATATATCGAGTCAGGAGTCTGCATGGCATCGAACTCTTCCCAGAGCGAGCGAAGCAGCAGGCCTTGCTCTTCCGGAAGCAAAGAGAAGAGTTTGCTGGCAGCTTGTTGCTCCCTGTCGTCTTTGAGCTCGTTTGCCGCAGCGTCGAATGCAAATGTGTCTCCTGCATATATTTCAACTAAATCATGGACAAGGGCCATTTTTATCACCCTGTCGATATCGATCCCGTCGATTCCCGCATACTCAAATAGAATCCAAGCCATAAGGGCAAAATGCCATGAGTGCTCAGCGTCTGTTTCCCGTCGTGATTTGTCTGCAAGAAGGGTTTGGCGCTGAATATTCTTCATTTTATCGATTTCAATTAGAAATTTAAGCTGTTGTTCAAGGTTGTGGTTCAAATTTGCCTCCAAAGATTTATAAACAGTATTGATATAGCGTAAAAACAGAACAAAGGATATTCAGGGGATGTCTTTATTCTTCGTAATGTGAAAGGAAGGGGGCAGTGGTGGTTTGATGTCCGTCATTCCCTGGTTTGTATAGCCAAAGCAACATAGTCAGTAAAGGGTTAGCCTGGCAAGCTGGCCTTCCGAGCACCCGCTTCAATTCGCTCTATGCGGCGGGCGCTTAATTTCGTTGACATTATATTCCTGGTCATCAATGCGACCTCTTCTCTGTTATCTCCATGATACTACAATAAAAAGTGTTATCCACTACAGCGATGAAGATATTCTTTGTAACTGTAAATGCAAAAAGGACATCTCCAATTGCACACTACGCAATTTTACTATAGAACTCTGTACTATAGAACTCTGTGAATTCATCTTTTGGGAGGCAATATGCCAGTTCATAGAGCAAATCCCCCCTGTTTTCAAATTCATTTTTGATAAACGCAGCCCTCCCCTCCAAAAAAGAGCCGCCCTCCGAGACACAAAAGTTGTGCGGGAGGGCTGCAACCAGCCAGCGTCTCCTAATCCCGCATGTATAGTCCGGAGCATGATTTTTTTCGATCCAAATGTGTTCTTGCACTCCTTGAAGAACACCTCAATGTCCCAGCGTTGGATAAAAAATGTCAATTATCTCTTGTTCACCCAATGAGGTAACAGAGCAGAGGAAAGCCCGCATCGCTTTTATGTTGCCAAACTCCCCCTCAGGCCAGCTTATAAGCGCCGCCGGGTTTGCAATGCCTGCCAAGCGCGTCTCAAGCTTGTAGATGTAGTATTTTTTCGAGTTTGCTGTTAACTAAGCAACACTCTTTTTTCTCTGCCAGCCTCGAAAATTCCTTGATTTTGATCCTGTAGCCCGCAGGGCAGATTGCTCTTTTGCCCCCAATGCGCACACCACCCCATAGCCCTTCGCCCAAAGTGCGGGATTGCATACCTGTTTGGCTGCCACGAGTCGAAAACCGCGCAACAGGCAGTTTCGGCCTCTGGCAGGCATGAAGCCAACTCCTGGGCGAGCTCTATTTTGGACTTGGTTTTGCCGTATATCCTGAAACAGTGGCACAAAACTCGCTGCCCATGGCACTGACAAGCATCCCCCACCGGCTTGCCGGCTCCTTTTGCCTTGGCAAAAGCCGTTTTCGCCGCGACAGCGCCTGCACAACCGCCCAGCGTGCTGCCGCCCCAGCTGCCGCCACGAATAAAACAGCCATAATGCCTCCCGGCTCGATCCTGTGCGGCACCCAATGCCTGCAAGCTTTCCGCAATATGCCGGCAAAACCATCGCTGTTATTATGCTGGCTACAAGCATCGCCTTCTTTAGCCCGAGGTCTTCATTGGCGGCCATTCCCTCAAGGAACTTTGCTACCTGCTCGGTTAGTGGTATTTTCTTCGTGAGGCCCGCCTGCCAAGTATTTGTTAATGCAAACTCATAATACCATTAATGCGGTGTGTTGCCTCTTTTTTCATAATATTACATCAAATTACAACGTTGTTCTTGATATTTCGACAACTGCTGATTTGTGCGTTGAGGAGTTTTTTTGCTGGTTTTGCAATTACAGTTTATAACCTATATCCTCTATCCCCCCAGAGACTATTAACTCCTCCTGGCAATGGATGGTAGCCCTCTGAGGAGCATTGCCACTATGTTGCTATCCAATGCCATTGTCTGCTACACTTGTTCGCTGTAGTGCTGCGCATTAATCAGGTTGGCTAAACATCACAAGGAAATAATATCCATTGCTATATACTCAACAAGTGTTGTGTATAATAGTACTTATTCACTTGCATGAAAGAAGCAAGCAAAACAACAATCGGCGGAGACATAAATGGATTTTCTAAAAAGACTCTTTGGCAAGAAAATGGGCGGGCAAACACAGGAAAGCCAGGCTATTGAAATCGAGGAAGATGAAGATAGTTTTGACTGCCAATCAGTTATCAAGAAGCTGGTTCGCAATTCGATACAAATGAGCATAGACTCTTCAGAAAGCGGGCATATCGGAAAAGGCGCATCAAAGTACGGGGGCAAACCTGATGTGCCAGAGAACTTTGAATGGCCATACTACAAATTTGTTGACGGAAAAGGGACAGAGAAGGAAGTACCATTGAGTTTTTTGCTCCAAGTAGATTGCGGGCAAATTGCGCAGTTTGACACAGACAAATTATTGCCGGAAAGCGGCATTTTATGTTTTTTCTATGATCTGCAGAGCATGACATGGGGTTACGATCCAATAGACAAAGGCAGCGCAAGAGTATACTATTTTGATTTATCCCAAGCAGTAAAAGGTTTCGAGTTCCCAAATGATTTAGATCCGGAATACCGGCTTCCGGAAATGCCAATTGGCTTCTGCGCGAAACCAGATTTGCCGTACTTTGAGGAGTTCCATATGTCCCAAGTTTTTGAGTATGAATTCGATTCGGAAGAGTACGATGAAGCGCGGGAGGCTTTCGGCTGCGAATTCGGCAGCAAGGACAGGCATAAACTCCTTGGCTATGCTGACCCAATCCAAGGACCAATGTTGTTGGAGTGCGAGCTATCGACCAACGGTATCTACACAGGCTCCCCTGCCAACCTGAGCGAGGAGCAAGAAGAGCTGTTCCAAGGCAAATGCAAGGAATGGAAGTTGCTGATGCAATTGGATACAGTAACAAAAGGCGATTTTGAATTGATGTTTGGAGATGTGGGCCATATCTATTTCTACATCCGCGAAAACGATTTGGCTAGCCGGAACTTCGAGAATTGTTGGCTGGTTTTACAGTGCAGTTGAGCAAGAGGCTAAACCTCTTGCCTCTCTGCATGGATACTCTTTAATTTAAATGTAAATAGAAGTCAAAGACTAGCCGAGAGGCGGTTCCGATCAATTTGGGCTCGCCTTCTTTGTCGTGGGTTCCTGTGAAGACGAATCCAAGAAAGAAAGGCTTGTTGCTTGCTACAAAAATGCCAGCGTCATGGCTTAAATAGTCTAAGCCTCCACTTTTGTGCCAATATCCTAAACCGCTTTCCCAAAGATAGCGGCGGATTTTCATCCGGTCTGATTGTCGCGAGAGGACACTCAAGGCAAATTCGCAATTTGCTCTATCAAGTATGCTTTTGTTGTATATGCCGCAAAAAACCTTGTGCATGTCTTGCAGGCTTGTGTGGTTGTTTATGCCTTGGGATATTTTATCAAAATCAAGCATTTTGCGCCCAAGGCTGGTTTGCTCTAACCCGATTTTTTCAAAGTAGCTATTCAGTGTGTTAAAACCGGCATAATCGACAAGGATGTTGGTTGCTGTGTTGTCAGAGTTGGCAACCATCCAAAAGAGCAGCTCAGCAATAGCGGTCTGCCTTGGCCCATTGTCGTAATTGTAGCTGTCATCCAAAATATCGCCAACCTTGGCTTCAACCATGTCTTTAAGGCTAAAATCGCCTTTTGCTGCCAAGTCGAGGATAGCGCACATGATTGGGACTTTGATAAGGGACGCGCTTGAAACCTGTAGGCTCTTGTTTTTTTCGAAGAAGACCTCGTTATTGCCTATGGCGACACTGCTCCAAAGCGCCCCAACTTGCTTCGCATCACAGCCCTCCAACAGCTTTCCAATATCATTTGCGATTGTGTAGTATGTTGGCACCATTGTAAACCACCTAGTCTCTTTTTTATAGCCTAAGTTGGGGCTTCGCCCGGCAAAGGGGCCTAAAGTTGCCCTTTTGCGATTTTTTCATATTTTATAGCTTCCTTGTCGTTTGCAAGCACAAAGTGACCTGTTTCAATTTCACGGAAACTAGGTTGCTGTTTTGAATAATCATGCTCCAACGTTTCATCATAAGCCACATGATGTTTGCTGCGTTGTATTGTAGGGTCTGGTTGGGGGATAGCATTTACCAGCGCTGCTGTGTAGGGATGCAATGGTTTTGAGAACATAGTCTCAGCGCTAGCCAGCTCAACCACCTTCCCTTTGTGCAAAGCTGCAATCCTATCGCAGAAATACCGCATCACAGATAAATCATGGCTAATAAACATGTATGTGAGGCCCCGCTCCCTCTGCAGAGAGGACATTAAATTCAAAATCTGTGCCCGTATTGACATGTCGAGGGCGGCGATTGGCTCGTCTGCCACGATGAATTCAGGCTCCATGACAAGAGCTCTGGCGATGCCAATCCTTTGGCGCTGCCCTCCTGAAAACTCGTGGGGATACCGGCTGGCGAAATCCCAGGGCAAATTTACAGAAGCCATCGCAGATTTTGCAGCTTCCAGAGCTTCTTCTTTGCTGACATCCTTTCTACCCAAAAGGCCTTCAGTGATTATATAATCAACCTTTGCCCGCTCGTTCAAACTGGACATAGGATCCTGGAATATCATTTGGATTTTACGGGTCAGTGCTTTGTCCTCGCTTTTTGGCAAACGTCCAGTGATTCGTTTGCCATCATAGCGGACTTCGCCTTTCATAGGGTTGTACAGGCGCATGATTGTGCGGCCTAGTGTAGTTTTGCCAGAGCCGGATTCTCCGACAATACCGAAAGTCTCGCCTTTATATATTGCAAAGTTGATATCTTGGACTGCAATATATAGTTTTTTTCCTCTTCCAAACCCGACAGAAAGGTTGTCAATTTCAAGTAGGGTCTCCGGCTGGCGCATAATCATCTCAGCCCTCTCTTTCTCATGGCTGCCTCAGGAGGCTGGATATCAGGAGCCATTTCGTCAAGAAGCCAGCTTTTCACAAAATGGGTATCACTGACTTGGAAAAACGGCGGCGCCTCGACAAAATCTATCTTCAACGCAAACGGGTTTCTTGGGGCAAAAGCGTCGCCTGCAATTGGCATAAACAAGTTTGGGGGAGCGCCTGGTATGGTGAACAGGTCCTCTCCTTTTGTCCCCAATTGGGGCATGCTTGACAGCAGCGCCCAAGTGTAGGGGTGCCTGGACTCGAAGAATATTTCCTCGGCAGTGCCGATTTCAACGAATTCACCCGCATACATAACAGCCACCCTGTCTGCGACAGTAGCTACTACGCCCAAATCATGGGTAACATAAATAGTTGTCAAGCCGTGTTTCTTCTGCAAGTCCTTGACCAGATTTAGGATTTGCGCTTGGATTGTCACATCCAAGGCCGTTGTTGGCTCGTCGCAGATTAGAATTCTGGGTTGGCAGGCGATTGCGATGGAGATAACTACCCGCTGGCGCATGCCGCCTGAGAATTCGTGTGGGTATTGCGAATACCTTTTTGCGGCATTGTCGATGCCAACATCTACTAAAGCTTGGATAGCCCGCTGTTTTGCAGGTTTGCCTTTGAGGCCTTGGTGTATACTGACCGCTTCAGCGACCTGCTTCCCCACAGGTATCAATGGGTTAAGGGAAGTCATAGGGTCTTGCATGACTATTGCAATCTCTTTGCCTCTTATCTTTTGCCACTCTTCTTCTGCAGTTATTTTAGCCAGATCCCGTTGCCCGTAGGTAATTGTCCCTGACCCGATATAACTGTTTTTGTCGTTGAGGCCAAGTAAAGACCGGCAAAAAACACTCTTTCCTGATCCTGACTCCCCAACAATTGCCAAACACTCACCCCGGTTAATTGAAAGAGAAACATTCCTTATAGCATGGAGGCGCTCGCCTCTCAAGTTGAAGAATAAATTGAAGTTTTCCACACTCAATATCGTTTCTTGGTCCATTCTTGCCTCCCATTTTCATCTTTTCTTTGCTCAAGGTTATTTCTGCTTTGTCGAGAAGCGGAATGAAAGCGCCGCGCGCTTTTCTGGCGGAAATCACACCGCAGTGTATAAGGAACTACAGTCAAGCGGCTTTATTTTGCTATTTGTCTTCTGCGCCGGCCTGGTGTTTTCCCAGCGCATAAAACAAAAAAATGCCGTTGGATTGCATTGGTGACTGTTCTTGTGCCAATGGGGATAGCCCAATAGCACCCAGTTTTTTTTGTACCTGCACAATTTTTCCTGCTTTGTGTCTTTCTTTGTCAATTCTCCAGAAGCGGGGGGCTTTGAACAATCTGCACTTTAGTATATGTGGTTTCTGGGGTCGGAAGCATCTGCAAACGCATTTCCAACCACGTAAAATGATACAGTGACGATACAAAGGATAACAGCAGGGAATATCATCTGGTAGCGGAGAGTCGGCTCAAGTATTTTGTCAATGCCAGATATTACCAAGTTGCCTAATGACGGGATATTTAGCGGCAGCCCTAAGCCGATGTATGTCACAAACACTTCGTCTGAGATTGCTACAGGTATTGCCATCGCCATGCGAAGGGTAATAACAGAGACCAGGAAAGGGGCCAAGTTGTGGGCAACAATCCGCCACAATGTTGTGCCCAAGCATTTTGATGCCAAATTGTAGTCCCTATCCCTGATTATTACTACTTGGTTACGCACAAACCTGGCTGTCATAAGCCAGCCTGTCACACTGAGGGCTAAAATGATCGTGGGCACACTTGGGCGTAAAACATACGAAACCAATATTAGCACGAGGGTTTGCGGAATATTGTCAAAGACATTGTATAGCTCTGTGAAAATCCACTCAACTTTTCTTGAGAAACCCCAAACGATACCCATAACCACCCCAAGGGTGGCATCAATGCATGCGACTGCAAAACCGACAAGCAAGCTTGTCCTGGTTCCTGACCAGGTGCGTGACCACATATCTTGTCCGATGGAGTTTGTGCCCATGATAAACTCTTTGCTTGGCGGCAGGTTGCGCAGCTGCATGCCGACTTCTCCGTTATATATCAAAACAGGGTTCTTTGGCCTGGAAGCAGCGGCTGTAAAAATGTGAATGCCAAAATTGTGATTATTAGCAATAGGCAAAACACTCCAACCTTGTTTCGCCTGAAAATCTTTAGAGTGCTTTTCCAGTAAGCATATCCACTATAGGCAGTCTGCTCAGCCTTCTCTAAGTTCAAACCAGTTCTGGCAAACAGCTCTGCGCGCGCAAACTCGCTTTCAAAGCTTTTTAAGATTGGTTCTTCTAAGTTATCCGCAATGGCAGCAATCCTTTTTTTGTTGAATGCCATTAGCGGACCCCGCCATTGGACAATTTAATCCTCGGGTCAATAAACGCCATGGCAAGGTCGCCCACTAATACGCCCAAAATGCTCACAGCAGTAAAAACCAAAACCAAGGCTTGGACAAGGGTATTGTCTTGTCGTTTGATAGCGTCTACAAGAAGACCGCCCATGCCAGGGATAGAATAGCGGGATTCCACATACAGGCTTCCCATCAATGTGAGTATCAGCGAGGTCGGGATATACTGTGCCAAAGGGACAAAGGCATTTCGGAAAACATGCTTGCTACTAATTCTGGATGGGCTAACGCCCTTGGCCCTTGCTAAAAGCGCATAGTCCTTGTTGCTCTCGTCAACCATATATCGCCGCATCCACATGGCATACATCGCCATGTTAGCCAATGAAAGTGAGATGATTGGGAGTATCCATGTTTTTGGGTTGTCAGCAGAGTACAGCAAAGGGAGCCTTGTGAAGCGGTTGACCAGTTCTGTGCCGTAAATTTGGATAAAAAGGTGGTAGACTGCCTGTGGCACACTCTGTATTATTGTCACAAACGCGCTGCCTGCTTTGTCAGCTATTTTGGGCCCTTTTAGTGTTGCCGCACTTTTTGCCATTAAAATGCCCAATGGCAAACCAACAAGCACGGCAAAAGCCAGCGCAGACAACCCGAATAATAGGGATACAGGAGTTTTCTGCGCAATCAACTTCGTGATAGGGTAATTGACCCGGTACTTGTTTGACACCCCCAAGTCCCCTTTAAGGGTGTTTTTAAAAAAGCGCGCAAGCTGGATATGGATAGGGGAGTTCAACCCCAAGTTTTCTAGCCCAAAACGTATCTGGGAAGGTGTGAGTTTGTCAAAGTTGTTGAAATATCCTTCAATCGGCATTTGCCTTAACAGCAAAAACACTACACAAATTACAAGCGCAAGTGTCATAAAAGAAGATGCTATCCTTTTAATTGCATATTTTGCCATATGAAACCAATCCTTATTGCGGTACTAATTAGCTAGGCATTAGTCGTTTTGACATGATTAGCTTGAGCCAAAGATAATAATGCAAAACGAAACGCATGCAAGGAAAGGTTGCATGCATTCTACTTATTTTATTTTTGCTCAGCTTTCCATTCAGATTGCCATTTAGTGTACGCCGCTTCAAATTCGGAAGCGCTCATGGGTTTGTCAAGCAGTGAGACGCCTTTGAATCTGAACTGTGAGACGCCAAATGGGCTTGAAGGCACTGTGAAAGGATCAATCCTGTCTACTGTATATCCATTTGAGTCAACAGAAAAAGGAATAAAGAAAGCATGTTCAATTATGAAAGCCTCTGCCTTTGAAAACGCTTCGTAGCGCTCGCCAATATCAGAAACTGCCGACTTTGCGATGTCAACCAAACCATAGTATTCAGCGGCAAGGGCTTGGGTACTGGCAGTTTTGCTCGATCTAGGCTTGTCTCCAAGCATATTGTCTGCGTCTGTGTAAAAGAAGCCGTAGGAATTGCCATATGAGAATGGTTCTGCCCATGTTTGCGGGTCAGCGAAATCTGCGCCCCAGTTGCATTTCATGAAGGCATACTTTCCGCTTCTCCGGACTTCAGATAGGAATCCTGTTACAGGGCCAGCCTCAACGATGATATCAATATAATCTGATCCAAGTAAAGCTTCCAGTTGCTGTTCGACAACTTGGGACTCCTGCTCCCAGCCAGTTATGCCAGGGTTGAAGGGCATGAGGATCTTTATCGGGAAAGTGGCGCCGGCAGCCTCAAGCTCCGGAATAGCAGCCTCTTTGAAACTTAAAGCACGTTCGCTGTTAAAGGAGTCTCTGGCGCTGATATCTGCCAATGCCCTAAAAGACGTGTAGTCTTTGCCGTCAGTGGCTGCAAAAGCCACTGGAGTCACTGAGTTGTTTACCAGCATTTGTGGATTATATGGATCCTTGACTGTCAAGGCTTTGATCCTGTCTAGACCGTAAAACAATGATTTTCTAAAGTTCTCGTTGTTGACGGCGATAACCCAGTTTTCCGGCTCAAAAGCCGCATTAAACCTCGGCTCAAAGTTGAAGTTGTAGAAATATGAGAATGAGATATCAGGTTTGCTAGGCCTTACCAGGTCTTTAGTGTCAGCAGATGCCATCCATGCATCGAGAATGTCGGCGCTGATGTATGCGACATCAATCTCCCCATTCTTTGCCATAGTTGGCGCAAGCGTCACTTCATCTGCATTGAAAATATAGCTGATTTTTTCTATTGTCACATTGCCAGAATCCCAGTAGGAGGCATTTTTGGTAAGGGTCCGCTTTACATTTGGCTCAAACTCGCTGAGGATATATGCGCCATTAAACAGCAAGCTTTCGTTGTCTATGCCGAAGTTTGTGCCTTGTTCCTCAAGGAATGGGCCGTATACTGGCATGTAAGAATTGTATGACAAGCAAGAGAGGAAGAATGGGCATGGGCTCTCCATTGTATACTCAAGGATGTAAGTACTGACAGCTCTAACGCCAACATCATCAAATGTGATGAAACTGGCAGGATCTACTCCGTTAACCGCAAAGTATTCCTCTACATTGGCGGCTGCCCCATCCTGCACAGCATTTTCTGCCTCTAGAATAACGCCTGACTGGTCATAATAATCCATTGCGTTTCTGACAAACTCGTACATGTATTGGTTTGAGCTGTTTGTCCTGGCTTCATTGGAGTGCCTGGCTGCGTCAACCCAATCTTGTGCAGTGACTTCGGCTACTTCAGCGCTATCTTTGTCTACCCATTTCACGCCTTGGCGAATCTCAAAGGTCCAAATGGTGTAATCTTCATCAGCATTCCATCTTTCAGCCAAAAGCGGCACAGTATTGCCATATTTGTCATAGTCAATAAGCCCGTCAATGGTGTTGGCGAGCACTCTGTATTCGTTTGTGTTTCCTGTTGCGATGTAATCAAGGGTTGTAAATTCTGCGGGATAGAGGACTTTGTACTCGGTTGCATAGTTTTCCCGGCCTCCAGATTTGCCGCTGCAACCTGAAAGGGAAGAGAGCGTTAGAATGAGAGTTGCAAAAAAGAGCACAATCCGTTTCATTTTTTTCACCTTTATAAGTTTTGTGTTTCGTTTTAAATCAGCCAAAGGTCTCTGCCAGCCCTAGCCAGTCTTTCAGTGTGTCAATATGATATGATTAGCGAGCCCTTCGGAAAGCCTTTGATTCCTGTCCCCGGCGCATTCCCCAAGCGTATTATAGGTCCAGAAAACGCTGCCCCTCCGTCGAAGGGGTTGCTCTCGCAAAGCAAAGGCCCATCCAAGTCAGCCAAAGTCACAACCCTTGTAGCTGCAGCAAAGTGCGCGGCCGCCCCTACAGATGCCGCTCCTTCCAGCATGCAGCCGACCATGCAATCAATGCCGTATTCACCAAACAAGTCACGAAGCTTCACCGCTTGTGCAATGCCGCCGCATTTGTCCAGCTTGATGTTGGCCATGTCTGCGATCCTGCCAGTTATGAGCCTGATGGCGTCTCTTAACGAAAAAACAGCCTCATCGGCAAGTATTGGCACATAAGAGTTTTCGCTTACATATTTTAGCCCTTCAAAGTCTTTTGAGTTTACAGGCTGTTCTAACAAGTAAACATCTGCGTTTAGCTCCTGCATCTTGTTTATAATGCTCACAGCCTCTTTAGGTGAGTAGCCCTGGTTTGCGTCCACCAAGATTTTTATACCCGCCCCCACTTCTTTGCGAATTGCGGCAACCCTGGCAGCATCAGCCGCCTTGTCTTTGCCGGTTTTTACCTTGAGGATCGTGTACCCTTCGCCAATTGCTTCTCTGCAATCCTGTAGAGTCTGTTCCAATGGGGTTGCGCTTATGGTGATGTCAGTCTCAATTTGGTTGCTTGAGCCTCCAAGGAGCTTGTACAGGGGCATTGAGCATCTTTTGGCAAAAATGTCGTATAAAGCGATGTCAACTGCCGATTTTGCTGAAGTATTGTGCAATATACAATTTGAAAGGCGGGTTGTGACTTCCTCAAAACAGTCGAAGTCCATCCCTACAATGGCAGGGCGAATTGCTTCATCTATAGCAGCGACAATGCCTCCTTTGGTATCTCCTGTGACCAAGGCGGTTGGCGCGCTTTCTCCAATTCCAAAAGTCCCGTCAGCAAGCTCGACTTTTACCACTAAGCCCTCCAGCCAATCGACCCGCCTGACAGAAGTAATAAAGGGCTTTTTCAATTTGACTTGGTAAGAAGCAAGTTCTATGGAAGAAATTTTCATATTAACACCTCATTGGCTTGTCCACAGCCAGATGCTGTAAATGTAGCATTGAAGAGAAAAAAAAATTAGGGAATGCTGTTTCATGCAGCCCCTCATTAAAGCTTGTTTGCCAACAGCTTTCAACATATGTTTATCTTTGCTCAATGTGTCCGTTGCTTGTTTGTCGGAATTAGGTGTCTGAGTTTCGGCGTAGTTTTATCGCAGTGTTTCATTTTACTGAGCGGTAGCAACAAAATTAAAGTCATTTCTGGCAGTATAGGCAACTTGAGAAAATGGAGTGCGGTGAATTGCAAAACTAAATTCCATCGATAATATGCGCAAAAAGATGAACGGTTTGCTTTAAGTTCGCAAACATTTTTTATGGCTTTTATTCTTGAAATGGGAACTCAAAGTCAATAAAATGGTTTTTAAGGCGGCATAAAACGGCATAGCAAAGCACGCCAGGAAGGCTCTATAATGCAACATGAACAGATCTAAAACAGAGATGAGGTTTGGATAAGGACAATTCTGGGCAACGCAAGCGCTTCATTTCCATTTAGGGACGAAATCATTTCTGTAGCGTTCTCCCGTTTTAGAGGCGCATTGGGGTGGGGTTGCTGGAGAAAGCATCAACTCCACATGATCCTAGGTGGAAGAACCTTGATCCAGCACGTTTGGCAAAATGCCACTTATGTGCTCATGGTATTCTCAACATGTGGATTCATGCGAAGCTGCAAACCTGAATTGCTGGCAATCAACCATAGAAGGGAAGCGCGAGCCAGTTGAGGCGCTCAATTCAGGGCATAATAAAACAGAGCACTAGCATCCGGCAGCTTGGATGCAAATGTTCCAAGCATTTGTTGCCCACTGCCCGCACTCGGATTCGATGAGGAGGAGGCGCAAACCCCCACTGCTTTTGAAGCAGTGGGATTCTGCGCTGTGGTTTAATGAAAAAAACATATCCGCTCGTATTGGTCAATATATCAGTGCTATTGTTTGGCGCCGCTGGCTTGTTTGCAAGGTGGGTGTCGCTTCCTGCTGTCTTGATTGCTTTTGGGAGGGTGTCAGTGTCGGCCCTATCCCTATTTATCTACTCTTTAGCGACAAAACAGCCCATAAGAATTAAAGATAAGGCGATAACCATATTGCTCTCTGTAGCTGGCATCGTGCTGGCTGTACATTGGAGCATGTTCTTTTTGTCAATAGAATTGTCGACAGTCGCTATTGGGACAATCACATTCTCCACTTTCCCATTGTTTGTAACTTTTTTGGAGCCGCTGTTCTTCAAGGAAAAGCTTAAAGCGCGCAACATAGCCATGTCAATCCTCATTATAGCTGGTGTCATTGTCACAATACCCAGCTTTTCTGTAGTGGATCGGGCTTTTTTGGGAATTGCCGCCGGCATGCTATCATCACTCTCATATGCCGCATTGGCAATGCTAAACAGGTATTTCGCCAAATCATTTACAAGCACTTTCATCGCGTTATATGAGCAATCCTTTGCGGCAATTGCCCTTATCCCATCTCTGTTTATTGTCAAAGGCCACCCAACATCCCAAGATATAGCCCTTTTAGTGCTGTTAGGGGTGGTTATGACAGCTTTGGCACACACCTTGTTTATCTCAACCCTCAAAGACCTGACTGCGCAAACTGCAGGAATAACCTCGTCATTAGAAGCAGTGTATGGCATAGCCCTTGCTTTTCTTTTCCTTGGCGAATCGCCGTCAACCAGGGAGCTTATTGGCTGTGTGTTGATTGTTGGAACTGTGATGCTAAGCAACTTGGCTGGAGCCAAAAACAGCAGGGAGCTACAAGACGAAGCTTGAAATTGTCTTGCATATCTTTGCTATATCGGTTCTTGCCGCAAACTCAAAACAGACCTTGCCGACACCATTGAACCATAGCTCAAGCTTGCTATTAAAATCAAAAAAATCTGCAGTTGTAACTGAAAAGGTCTGTAGCCTTTTGTAGGGGAGGGAAGTGAAGTCTTTTTTCTTTCCCAGTGCACCTTGGATGTCAATAGCGATTATCCGCTTGTTTGTGAAAACTATGCCGTCCCGGACGCTTTGGAAGGATTCTATGATTTGTTCACCATCTACCATTATGGGGTCCACCATTTTGGAAAACGTAGTGTCCTTTACCGGTTTGAGCAACATAAAGATGGAATTGTTGAAGCTGATCATTATAAACACCTCATTTGCCAATTATTTTTGGATAGGTCCTTTTCAAATAATTTTCTGTTTCTTTCTTTCCCCAAGAACCGTTTTTTCCATATTGTTTTATAATACAACCCGGTTCCTTTGCGCGGTATTTCATATTTTAGGCAATATTTAAAGGGCAAGCACCGGCAGCCCGCTTAATATGCCGATTTGATGCCGTCAACGCCAACACTCTTCTCCTAAAGCCAAGGATGCAGTGCTGGAAAAGAAACTTGCCGGTTGCCAGCCTGAAGGCAATGATTGTATTGTCCACAGGAGAAATCAAATACTGCTGTTTGATGGTATGCGCATCAGCAGCCTTCACCCAGTTCGATTGGGCTTGTGTATTTGCCATTCTCTTGTTAAACTTTATAGACAGGTTACCATTTTTTTTGCCAGCATCCAAACCGCAATGTGTTTTCTTTGGCAGAAATGGCTAAGAAACTATGTATTTTGCCATTCCCCTACAAATATGTGTATTGAAAAATGGCAGTTTTCACGTTAAATTATTAAGTAGAGAGTATTTAGCAATAAGTGTGGGAAAATTTGGTAAATAAAATGTTCGGAGGATAGAAATGAAAAGAAGAATTGCGTTAGCAGTATTATCGATTATAGCGCTTAGCGCGCTTTTTGCCGGCTGCTCTGCTGGCAAAAAAGCTTTGCCCGACTTTAGCAAGTCAGGCAGTGAGCTTTTCGGATACCCGGCTTACACTGAAAAAGATGGGACATGGGCGATTTATATCTACATCTGCGGCTCTGATCTTGAGAGCCATGACCCTGACAAAGTCCCGCCGGATACGACTTTCGGCCTTGCCAGCATGGATATTGCAGAGATAACAGGAGTTAAAATGCCTAAGAATGTCAATATTGTAATGCAAATGGGGGGAGCGAAAAATTGGGCAAACAACCTTGACCCCACCATGCTCAACAGGGTCCTGCATAACTCTGATGGCACTGTGGATTTGCCTGCTGCGCCTTTGGCGAGCATGGGCGACCCTAATACATTGGCAGAATTCCTCGCTTTCTGCAACACATATTACCCTGCCCAAAACCAAGTAGTTATCCTGTGGGACCATGGCGGCGGCAGCTTGTTTGGTTTTGCCTCTGACGAGGTGTTTGGAAAGGATTCCATGTCGCTGCCAGAAGTAAGCAAAGCCTTTGAGGCAGCTCCAGCAGCTTCAGGCAGTTACGAAATCATTGGTTTTGACGCCTGCTTGATGGCTACAGTGGATGTGGTGGCTGCAGTCAAAGACTATGGGAATTATCTTGTCGCTTCCGAGGAGGTGGAACCAGGTGTCGGGTGGTATTACACAGGCGCCCTTGAAAACCTGGTTTCAGGCACCAGCCAAACGCCAGAAAGCTTTGCGAAGAGCATATGTGACTCCTATTACCAGGAGCTTTTGGACTTGTATACATACAACAAACGAAATTTCTACCAGACAGCCACTTTGTCGGTGATCGATTTAAAAAAATCCGATATGCTCACTAAAGCATATGAAGCGATGGCAAACGAAGCGCTCATTTTTGCGATTGACCGTAAAGAGGAGTATCTTTCCCAATTTGCCCGCGCAGCAAAAGCTTCAGAAAACTACGGCTACAATACTGCGCAAGACGGTTTTTTTGAGATGGTTGACCTTGGGGATTTGGTTGCGAATGCCTCTGAGTTGCTGCCTGAAAGCAAACCGCTGGTTGAGGCTGCCATCCAAGAATGCGTGGTGCACCAAGTGAATGGCCCTCTGCGCTCAAAAGCCACTGGGGTGTCAAGCTATTACTGTTATTCCGGCAAGCCAAAAAGCGTAGAATTTTATGAGGCGTCAGGGAGCTCAAAGGCTATGGCGTATTACCATGAATACAGCGTCAACGGCATTTTAAGCGAAGCCGGCATGGATTATGTGGCTGAGATAACAGCCCAAGCCCAAGCGAATATTTCAATATTGGCACCCACAGAAGGCTTGGGGTTGGACGGCACACCAGTTTTTCTAGATGCAGATGGGTACTGGAGCATCGATATTAGCCCGGAAAATGCCCAAAGCATCGCTTGTGTATACAATTACATGCTGTGGGATTCTGGTGGCGGAATGCAGGTGCTGTTTGGCTATAGCGACGAGATAGCGCCAAATTGGGAGTCGGGCGTGTTTTCAGAGCGCTACACAGGCCTTTGGGGATGCATAGATGACGCACAGCTGTTTCTTCAGCCAATAGCAACAGGAGATGGCTACACTGTCTACTCCTCGCCAGTGGTGCTCAATGGCGTTCTGCACAGCCTTTTTGTAAGCAAAGGCATTGGAGAAACAGGAAGCGCAGAATACACAATCCTTGGAGTCAGCAGAGCGCCTGATGATTCAGAAAAAAGCATGGATAACGGAGAAATGGCCAGTAAAGAAATGTTGCAATTGTCTGAAGGGGATGTCCTGGAGCCCTTGCATTACTTTTTGCTTAAACAAGATGATGGAAGCATCAAACCAGACGCATTTTCGGTCATGTCAATTAACATTGGCGAAGATCCGCAATTTTTCGAGAAAAGCCTTGGTGATGGACATTTCCAAATCCGATTTTGTATGGTGGACTATGCTGGCAATGAATACTCATCCCAACAAGGGGACTTCAAAGTGAAAAACGGAGTGATTGAGCGCGCAGAAAACTGGCAAGTGTTCGAAAAGCCTGCTAATGCCATTGCAGCGGTCTATGTCCAGCTCTCAGAGGAACAAATAAACCAGAACGCCCAGTCCCCATATTACATTGTTGTCCTAGAAAGCTTGGAAGATACAGCAGCTGCGAGGTTGGCCCTCGGGTTGCCATCTACAGAACTCCATGACCAAATGTCTGGCGACTTCACTACCCAATTGGTCTCAAACAATCCACAAATCGATTTGGGTGATTATGTGGGCGAAAGGCTTGTATATATCAATGGCACATACATTGATGGCAGAGCTGGCTACCAGAGGGAAGTAGTTTTGATGGTCGATGGCATTATGGCAGGAGAAGGGGGCACAAACTCGCTTAGCGCAGGAACTCTAAAAAAACAATAAACAAATAGCTAAAGGGGGCTCAAATCACATATTGGTCGATGCCCCCTTTTTTTTACGCCGGCATAGCAATCTTGGGCGCAAAAAAGTGAATATTCGTTTTTGCTTTTGAGTGTTCCCTGTTTATCGCATTTAAACTATATCTCGGAGTTATGGGGCAGGTTTGATAATTATTAAGAAAAGCCTGCATATGGAGGCTTGCAAAAACAGGTTGAGGAGTCGGATAGCTCATTAGAAACAATAAAAATAATGGAAACGGGCAGGGACAAAATTCGTTTAAATAAATGCATGGCATTGATGCTGTGAAGGTTTGGTAATAGACAGGAACTACGAGAAGGCTGCTGGCGGATCGCCAGCAGCACGGTAATCTTCGCATATAATTGTGCCCAAATGAAGGGCATAACTTTTCATCCCAGACGATTCGAAAGCACTTGTGAAAACTTTTGGAAGCGCAAGTTGCGAAGCGGCATGAAAAGTGGTATTTATGGTGCCAGTTACCTGGCTAATTTCAACAGGCAGCCTTCTGTCCAATATTTATATGGCGATTTCTTTACACTTATCCAATTTGTTGGTGTTGATCAGCCAGCCTCGCAGGATGCCATCAGGATAATTGCATGAACAATTCACTACATACGTGCCATTGATCTGGTTCACGCTATTATCCTCATGTATGTGCCCATTAAGCCAAATCATCGGTTTTTTATCCCAAATCCATTCTTGGGCTGCCCGGCTGCCAGAGCGGGATCCAGTTGCGAGCATATCACCTGCCCCATAAGGAGGGGTATGGGCGACAACAACAGAGTTGTTTCCAAGATCTCCAAACTTCGCAAGCTCATATTCGATTTTATTCTCGTTTGTTTCCCGGTTTGAGTTGAAAGGTGTTATTAGCACATGCTCGAAAGGGATTAAGTCAATGCCGCCAACAACCTCGCGTCTGCGTAAATAGTGTTTGTTGCCCTCTTCACCAATGTCAAACCAATCGTCATTGCCTAAGATAAACCATGAAGGTATAGATATGCTGTCCAATACAGCAGTTAAGTATTCGCAATCCTCTTTTTGTGCTTTTGATAAATGTCCTAGTTTGGGAAGCCCATTTTTGCCTCCAATGTCACCGCAGATAATTAGCATCTCTGCTTTTTGTGCAATTTGAGGCAATTTATCGATGATTTTTCTGTTCCCATGGATGTCCGATGTAGCGAAGATCTTCATTGTGAGACTCCTTATGCATTTCAAAAAAATACAGCGAAAACCAGTTGTTTTCCATCAATAGAATCAAGTATTTGTTCGGCTAGCTAACAGTTTTTCTGTGCTTTAAATAATGTAACAGAAAAAACACACAATATGGTGGCAAGTATCGAAATTTCTGAAGTTTTTTACCCTAGTTTGATTTACAGCTGCATTTTCAACCTTTTGCCATAACCGAATAACCTTTGGCTCTAAGGGCTATCAGTATTTTTAAAATGCTATGCTGTGAAGGGCACCTGCTCCAGCAATGATGCCTCTATACATACTTAGAGGCATGTATAACTTCACTGCAAAGGGCAGCATTTCTACCATAGCCATGACAGGCTTTGGAAACAGTCTGATATCAGACCATTTCACTATCGTTATGGGAAAACTGGAATCCTTGAAGGGCAAGCAATATCTTGCTCCCTGGAAAAAAACGATTTCTCTGCTCTGCAAAAACTAGTTTGGTGTTTGTTATGCAAATGCTATGTTAATATTGCATAGAGCCATCAATATTATTTTCCATTTTTAGCCCAAGCTGCACTTTTGTTTTTCGCTGTCGCCTATTTTATCATAAAAAGATCGCAATGCGCTTGGCTAAGCAGAGGATCAGTGTTTGCTTAGCAAAGCAGGTGGGCAATAAAAATTTATTATAGTCGCAGGCTATGAATCAACAATCAAAATGGTAGAATTTAATTGATATAAAGGTATCTGATGCGATAAAATATTTGTTAGCTGTGTTTTCGCAAATTTCGCGCTGTTGCCAAATCAGGCTGTAACATACTGCCTTTTGTTATTTTGCTCGCAGGCTTTATAGGGGCCTTTCCATGTTCAAGGTTTATTGATACGGGCAAATGGCAGCAATGTGATGGAATATCCAAATAAATAAATGAACCGAGATTTTTTTTAGGAGTGACACAATGGAAAAAAAAGAGTTCAAAGCTGAGTCAAAACGGTTGCTGGACTTGATGATCAATTCAATCTATACCCACAAAGAAATATTTTTGCGCGAGTTGATATCTAATGCCAGTGACGCGCTTGACAAGCGGTATTACAAAGCGCTGACTGATGAAGACATATCCTTCAACCGGGATGATTTCTTCATCCGTATAGAGATTGGCAATGATGCCCGGACCCTCACTATCACTGATACAGGAATTGGCATGACTAGAGATGAGCTTGAAAGCAACTTGGGCACAATAGCCCGAAGCGGCTCTCTGGATTTTAAGATGGAAAATGAGCCAAAAGAAGATATCGACATCATTGGTCAATTTGGGGTAGGTTTTTATTCTGCGTTTATGGTTGCAGACTCCGTGACTGTGCGCTCCAGGCAAGCAGATGCCCAAGAAACTTGGGAGTGGTATTCTGAGGGGGCTGACGGCTATGTGATAAACGAAGCGACAGATATGGAACCGGGCACAGTAATCACAATTGCTATGAAGGAAAACACTGAAGAGGACAATTTCGATGATTTTTTGGATCCCTACCAAGTTAAAAGCTTAGTGCGCAAATACTCTGATTTCATCAAGTACCCTATTAAGATGCAGACAACAAGCAGTGTCCCAAGCGAAGAAGGCGATGGGAGCTTCAATGAAGTAATTGAAGATGAAACCCTCAACAGCATGGTTCCCATTTGGCGCAAGAATAAAAACGAGTTAAAGACAGAGGACTACGAAAACTTTTATATGGACAAGCGCTTTGGTTTTGAGAAGCCCCTTAGGCATATACACGTAAGTGTTGAGGGAGTTATCTCCTATACCGCTATTTTGTATATCCCTGCACAAGCCCCCTATAATTTTTATACCCATGAATATGAAAAGGGGTTGGAGTTGTATTCAAACAGTGTCATGATAATGCAAAAATGCGCTGATTTGCTCCCTGACCATTTTGCTTTTGTGCAAGGCTTAGTGGATTCTCCAGACTTTTCTTTGAACATATCCCGGGAGCTGTTGCAACATGACCGCCAATTGAAATTAATTGCCAAAAGGATCGAGCGGGATGTGAAAAACGAGCTTGTGAAGCTTATGGATGAAGAGCGCGACGCATATGAGGAGTTTTTTGAAAGCTTTGGTCGCCAGCTGAAATACGGGGCTTATGCTGAATGGGGAGCCAATAAAGAGACCCTTCAGGATCTGTTGCTGTTTTATTCTTCGACAGAGAAGAAGCTATCAAGTTTGAAAGAGTATGTCTCGAGGATGAAAGAGGACCAAAAAGCCATATATTATGCTTCTGGCGAAACTGTTGACAAACTTTCCCGCCTGCCTCAAGCAGAGCGCCTGAGTGACGAAGGTTTTGAGATTTTGTATTTAACTGACGAGGTAGATGAATTTGCTATCCGTGTTTTGGGTGAATATGAAGAGAAGCCTTTTAAAAACGTGTCTGAAGGCAACTTTGACCTTGGGCAGGATGATAAGCCAGAGGAGACTGACGAGCAAAAAGACATTTTTGCCGCTATCAAGGAAGAACTGGGCGATAAAATCAATGGGGTAAGGGCATCAGTGAGGCTTAAGAGCCACCCTGTTTGCATTGTGACAGAAGGCGGGTTGTCTGTGGAGATGGAGAAGGTGCTTGCCCAAATGCCTGACAGCACAGGAGTCAAAGCCGACAAGTTTTTGGAGATCAATACTAGTCATCCGGTGTATGCCACATTGGAAGCAGCCTTTTCAGCTGGCGCAAGCACAAGCAAGTTTGCTGCTATTGCGCGGGTCTTGTACAGCCAAGCGTTGTTGATCGAAGGGTTGCCAATTGAAGACCCTATCGCTTTCGCAAACGACATTTGGGCAATTTCTGTCTAGTTATATTATATAAACCATGGGCAGTTTTTCAGGGCTGCCCATGCCTATTCTTAACGATTTTGATTTTTGCCTTGTGGCGGTCTCTCAAAGCAGCTTCGATTTTTTTTCTGCAAGCTTGTAGGGAACTGTCAAAAAATAACTTGAACAATTGAAGCAGAAATGGTATGCTATAAACAGAGTAAAGAGGTTATGGAATGAGTGATGTAATTGCTGATAGAATAATGACAATGTTACCAATACTGGACGAAAGACAAAAAAGAATATATTTAGCTAAAGAAGCCCAAGGGTTAGG
>Ga0082212_10001021_pt1 | contig 40965 bp, 55 predicted proteins | sample TergutNt197P3_FD_71548 | JGI IMG/M metagenome (GOLD analysis project Ga0082212, IMG submission 71548) | Neocapritermes taracua P3 segment gut microbial communities from Petit-Saut dam, French Guiana - Nt197 P3 | ecosystem: Host-associated > Arthropoda: Insects > Digestive system > Gut ...
AGACCATCGCGAGCATCCGAGCGATGCTCGCGCGCCGCTGACCCATGCCCACGCACCACGAGAAGGAGACCGTCATGAGCACCCGCCACACCGCGCAGATCCACCCCGACACGCTTCCCGTCCTCATCGTCGCCACGATGCTCACCGCCGGGCTCGCGGCCGTCTCGTTCGCGCTCAGCTACAGCGCCCTCGTCCGGATCGCGTCCTGGGCTGCCGTCCCGGACAGGCTCGCCTGGGCCATCCCGGTGATGCTCGACTCGGCGATCCTGGTCTACTCGCTCGCCGCCCTCGTCAAGCGCTCCCGCCGCGAGCGTGCCGCCGGCGCGTGGGCCTCCCTCGCACTCTGGACGGCCGTGTCCGTGGCCGCGAACGCCGCCCACGCCGCAGGAGTCCCCGAGACGTGGCAGCGGGCCGTGGGGACCGTTGTCGCGGCCCTGGCGCCCGTGGCCGTCCTCCTGGCCACGCACACGATCGCGGACCTCATCGTCGCGCCGGCCCCGGACGCGGACAACGTCGCCCGGCCCGTGGCAGCGAGCGCCACAGACGAGCCGATGAATGGGCGAGCAGACGAGGAGTCGGACACGGACGACGATGAGCAGGACGGCGGACGTCCGGCGTCCGCGGTCGTCGTGCAGCCGTCCGTCGTCCGCGTCCACCGTCCGCGCCCGGCCGGGCGGGCGTCCGACTGCCGTGAGGACATCGTCCGGCTCCGCGGCGAGGGGCTGTCCGTGCGTGCGATCGCAGAGCGCGTCGGCCTCGGCAAGACCGCCGTCGCGGACTACCTCCGGACACTGGACACGGTGGCCGCCTGAGCGCCTTCGACTTCATCCGCACGCTGGGCTGCGATGGGAAGCACACGTCGGGACGATGGGGTCATGAGCATCTGTGTGAAGTGCGGCAGGCCGTACACCCAGCAGTCGTTCGCTCAAGCGCGAAGCGGTCTCTGCAACCTGTGCCAGCAGGAGGCAACCGCAGCTGAACGGGAAGCGGACGAGCGCGGCGTCTCTTAGCCCGCCCGAACGCCTCAAGCGGTAGCACCGCCGGCCTGAGTCATCGGCGCCGGACGTCGGCCGGTGCGAGCCACACGGCGTTGATGCGCCAGCGCTGGTCGGGGACCTCGACGAGTACAGCCCGGGTCGTGTACGCCGCAGCGAACGTTACGAGCTGCTCCTCGCCGTCGCGCTCCCAGACGATGCGCGCGGTCACGGGGATGCGGCAGTCGACCTGGGCGCTGCGGGCCGGGATCGGGAGCGCGTTGAGGATCCGCTGCCAGTCCTGCTCCCAGTGCTGCGACGTCTGATCGAACATGCGTTCGATGATCGCAGACGACGACGAAGCGCCCCCACCCTGCAGCGGCAGGGTTGGGGCGCTTCGTGCTCGCGGGACCTTGGTCCCGGGTGAACTGTGCCCGAATGGGCAGCGCTGTCACTCATCGCTTTGTAGCCTGCGGCAATGGGTAACCCAACTGACACCGACGTGTTCCTCGCCTGGATGAAGGCTGGAGAACCTGGCACCGAGCACAACCCGGATCACCGGGCGAGCCAGTTCAAGCACTGGCTGACAGAGCATGACCAGAAGGTCATGGCCACGCTGATCCGGCGCGAGAAGGTCCGCTCCTGGCTCCCGTGGGGCCGCCGCTAGCTGGCAGAGTCGCCACGACGCCCCCGCCACCTTCGAAATGAAGGCGACGGGGGCGTTCGCTTGCAGTGTGGCGCGAGAGTGAAAGTTAGAGCGGGATGCCGACGTTCAGGTCGACGCCGAGCCACAGGCCCGCCGCCGACGTGGCGTCGCCGGGCGCCTGGCCCGCCGTCGCCAGGGCCGGGTTGTTCATGATGATGCCCTGGGCCATCGTGGTCTTGGCCGGCATGATTAGGGCGCTGTCGCTCGTCGAGGTGAGCGCCGAGGTGAACTTGCCGTCGATGTAGCCGGACCAGCCGCGCGGGGTGTGCACGGACAGGTAGTACGTCTCGCCGGGGATGAGCATGACCGGCGTCGCGAACGGGATGTCCAGCCACGACCCACGGGTGAGCGTCCCGCCGACACCGCCCGCCATCCAGTCCGACAGCACACCGGACGCTGAGGCACGCCACAGCTGGGCCACGTACCCGGTGCCGTCCGCGGTGGACCCGGCGGAGGTCGGGATGAAGATCCGGCCGCCGAGGGCGACGCGGTTAGCGGTGACCTGGAAGGCGTTGGCCAGGGTCTCGGCGGCGTTCGAGTTGTTGGCCGTGGATGCCGGGGCAGTGGAGCCGAACACGTTGCCGGACTGGCTCGGCGTCGATGCGGGCACCGCGCCGTAGGCGGTGCGGCGCCGCTGCATGGACGGGATGAACCCGGGGTCGGACGTGTTGAACGCAGAGTCGAACGCCTTGTACGCGTTCACCGCGTTGGTCTTGGCGGTCTGCTGCGCGGACGACAGGTTCACGGGCCCGCCGAACGCCTGGTTGCCCACGTAGGTGAGCAGCGTCGCCGACGGGGCCGCGTTGAGGTACGCCTGGTGCCCGAACCGGCCGGCGGCTGTGTGGTCCCAGTGGTCCTGGGCGAAGTCGTCGCGCCAGTTCAGCACCCGCACGGTGGCGACCTGCTGGGCGGTGATGATGGCTGACAGGACGTTCAGGAGCTCGGCCTTGGTGTACGTCTGCGCGCCTGGGTCGATCGCCGTCAGGGAGGTGACGGTGCCGTTCCACAGGTTCTTGAGCGGCGAGTCGAACAGGCTGTTGACGTTGTTCAGCCGCAGGAAGTAGATCCGGCCCGGCGACCCGACAAGGTCGTACCGCTGCACCTGCTTGCCCGCGATGGTCTCCATGGTCGACGTCCACGAGTTGGCCACGCCGGCCATCTCCGCCCACGCGGCCTGCACGCCGTTCTCACGGTTCGTGGCGTACCCGGTGCCCCACGCCTGCGAGGCGTTCCCCGCGGTCAGGTAGACGGCCGTCGACTTGATGCCAGCGCCGATCGCCTCGAGCACGTCCGGGTTGATGAAGCCGAGCTCGTCGTCCTCGTGGGCCACGATGCTGATGGATGAGGTGGCTGTGGGCCACACCTTCGTGCTGCCGAGGTAGAGGGCGGACGCGGCAACGTTGCCGACGGCGAACGACGCCGTGCTGTCTCCGAGGTTGAGTCCGGCCACTGGGTCACCCGTTGATGACGTAGAGGGTGGTGGAGGACTTCGTGCCCAGGGCGTTGTAGGCGGCCTGCGTGATGGCGACGATCGCGGTGATGCCCGTCCCGGTGACGGCTGCGGCCAGTGCGGCGGCCAGGCCGGTGACCTTCGCGGGGGTGAACGATCCGTCCGGGACGACCGGCGGTGATGTGAACGTCTTGACCCCGGCGGCGGTCTCGTTGCCGCTGGTGTGCAGGACCGATGCGTCATCGGCCTTCGCGGCGATGGCGGCGGCCTGCGCCGTTGAGACCGGCTTGTTCGCGTCGGAGGTGTTGTCGACGGAGCCCAGTCCGACGTCACCCTTGGCCAGGGTCACGGCCCCGTTGCGCCCTGCCACGGAGGTCACCAGGACGGTGGAGGCGGGCAGCGCGGAGACGTCCGACGCGGTCAGCGTCACGTCGCCGGTCTTGCCGTTGACGGAGTTGACCGCGCCGCCCGTGCCTCCACCACCCGATGGCGGGGTGGCCCAGGCGCCGTCACCGCGCAGGAACAGCGCGGAGGTGGGCGACCCGGTGCCGAGGTGGCTGGGGGCGATGATGCCGGTGCCCGCGTTGACCTGCGAGGCGTTCACCGCACCGTTGAGGCCGGCCTTGGAGTCGAGGGCGGCCTGCAGGCCGGACACATCCGCCACCTCGTGGGTGTGGACAGTGTTCGCCTTGCCGGACAGGGCGGCCGCCTGCGGGGTGGACACCGGCTTGGCCGTGTCCGCCGTGTTGTCCACCTGGGCGAGGCCGACGTCAGCCTTCACGAGGGACACGGCGCCCGTCTTGCCCGCGACGGACGTCACGGCTCCACCAGTGCCGCCGCCAGAACCGGTTGCCACGGTGACGTTCCCGGACGCGTCCGGCCCGACGCCGTTGACCGTGCGGACGGAGGCGGCCAGCGCCGCCGCCGCGGCCGCCGCGGACGCGAGCGCCGAGGACGCGGCACCCTCGGCCGCCGTCTGGGCGGAGCTCGCGGCCGTGGCGGACGCCGACGCCGAGGTGACCGCCGTGGCGGCGGAGTCTCGTGCGGCGACGGCGATGGTCCGCATGACCTCCTCGAACCCGATGCCGCCCTGCAGGCCGCTGCCGCTGTCGCGCCAGTCGAGGTAGAGGCCCTCAGGGGTGTCGGTCTGGATGACGAAGGTAGGCAGGGTGCCGATCGGGGACACGGTCAGCATCGACGACGCGATGGGGTCGAGTGAGCCAGCGTCGAAGATCGGGTACGGCGTCGTGGTCCCACGGGTCACGACCTGGACCTGCTGGCCCGCGAGGGTCAGCGCTACCTGGCCGTTGGCCTGGTCGAGCACGATCCCTGTGTCGATCGTCCACTGAGTGGTCAAGGTGGTCCTCCTGTCACCGGCAGGGGTGCTGCCGGGCGGCTATCTCGGTGGCGAAGAAGTGCCCACACGCGCACTGGTAGCCGTCGACGGACGTACCGTCGAGCGCGTACCAGCGTGCGGGTCGCGGGTCAGGCTTCGGGAGTCGCGGCGGCATCAGGCGCCGGGGCAGGTGCTGCGGTCGTGATCACGGGCACGTCATCGGCTGTGGTGGCGTCGATGACCGGCGGCGCGGACGACAGCTTGAGGCGCGCCACCCAGGCGTCCACGGCGGGGATCGCCATGATGCGGGCGAGCGCGGCCGCGATGGCGGCGACCGCGGCCGCGGCCGCGGCGATGACGGCGACGGCGTGCTGACCGATCAGCGTGCCGAGCTGCTCGCCGATGATCGACGCGACCGCCGGCAGGATGCCGCCGAGCACAAGGATCGCGGAGAGGACGCTCTGGACGGCCGTGCGCCAGCTCGCGCGTGTCGGGTGGGCCTGCTGGGTGGGGACGGGAATCGACATGCTGCCTCCTGGGTCAGTACCGGCTTGTGCGGGCGGTGGCGTTGTTGAGCGCGTGCTGGTGCAGGCGGTTGGTGTTCGGGCCGTTCACGCCGTCGAAGTCCGCCGCGGACACGGCACGGTGCAGGACCGTGGTGGCGAGCTTGTTGAACAGCCAGAACTGGCGGACCTTGATGGTCTTTGGGCCCTCCGCGCCGTCGACGGCGAGCGCGTTCGCTCCGGTCAGGGCGTGGATCTGAGCGGCCGGCACGGCCCGGTTGAGGAACGCCTGGTCGGCCTTGATGAGGGCGGAGCCGGTGGCGTCGATCTTCCCGTCGATGGGGGTACCCATGACCTCCTGCCAGCGGGCGATCGTGGCCGGGCCGCGCATGCCGTCCTCGGCGATCGTGAGCGACCCGTCCGCGTTGCGCGGGCGCGTGTCGACGGGGGGCGGGGTTGGAACGCCCACGCCGGCGCTGTCGTGGCCGGGCGCGACCACGACGCCGCCGAGGATGGTGTTGACGCGGGCTAGGAACGCGTCCCAGGGGAACGTGAGCCCGGGGTCCGTGTGGGTCGACTCGTGGAACGCGTTGCTGACGTCGATGTGGCCGCAGATGCCCTTGGTCGCCCCGTTCTGCACCTCGGGCACGGAAAGGCGCCGTGCCTGGATGCCGTACTGCTTGCACCAGGCGGCGACCTGCTGGGCGGCACGCTCGAGCGTGGCCTGGGAGTAGGCGTCCGACCAGCCGGCCGCGCCCTGCGACGCGTACCCGGCCATCTCGAGCTGCAGGCCGTCGGAGTTTGCGCCCGGCGCGGCCCAGGCCGTGTCGCCGTCGTCGACGCACCGCACCGAGGAGTCGTTGTCCACGCACACGTGCGCGGACGCCATGCGGGCCGGGTTGGCGAACCCGCGTGCCACGGACTCGGCGGCCGTAGAGACCTCGGCGACCTCCATGTCGTGGATGACGATGAGGCGGATCGGCTTGGTCCGACCCGTGTACTTGTTCGGGGACGGGATGGTCTGCATTGCCGGCACCTTCCGTGCATAGGTGAGGGCCGCTCACCCGGTGCGGGTGGCGGCCCTCAGGACAGGGGTTGTCAGGGGGTGACGTGCGGGATGATCTGGATGAGCGTGATGATCAGGCCGAGCGTCGAGCCAAGCGCGACGACGCCAGCGATGATCACGGAGGCGACCGTCCAGCCGCTGGTGCGGTGCGCGGGCGGCGGAGCGGTTGCCGCCGCGGTCGCGATGGCCTGCGCGTGCTCACCCAACTGCCGGCCGTGCTCGGCCAAGGTCATGGTGTGCTCGTGGACCGTCGCAGCGAGGCCGTCGATGCGGGCGGTCTGACCGGCCGCGTAGGCGTCGAGCTTGCCGTCGACGCGCACGATGAGGACATGGATCGACTCGGTCGACTCGTCCGCCATCAGTTCGCGATCTTCTCGGCACGCAGCTCCCACAGAGCGATGGCGCCCTTGGAGTTGGAGTCGATGCGCCCTCGGAACTTGGTCCCGGCGGGGAAGTAGCGCGTCGTCTGGGCAATCCCGCCTACGGAGACGCTCGAGCTGGCCGTGTCGCGCGTTTCGGCGACGACCTCTCCGGTGTCAAGGATGAGGTAGCCGTAGCAGGACCCGCCGTCGGTGCTGGTGGCGACGGCCAGGCGGAACGAGAGCGTGTAGACCCCGCTGGTCTTGAGGACCAGCCGGTCGCCGACGGCGGACCTCGTGTCAGCCTCGTAGCCAATGTGGGCGGTGTAGTCCACGGGCGCCTGCGACGAGCCAGAGGCGTTGGCGCTGTTGACGTACTGGGTACCGGAGATGAGGTCCTGCGACCCGGACTGCCGCGAGCGCCGGTACCAGGGACGCGGCCCGGAGGCGACGGCCGCGTCGATGGCAGTGTCGACATAGTCCTTGGCTGAGGCCACCCAGGCGGGCGAGGCGCCGTTCATGGTGCGCAGGTACTCGATGCCGCCGCGCCACGCGGTAGTCCCCAGGGGCACATCGGTGGGCAGGGCCCGCCCGGCGGGTACATGGATCGTGGGGCCGGAGCGAGTGCGCAGGTCCACGACGGAGGCGACGTTCAGCGCCTGGCCCTGCTTGCGGGTGACTGCCCACAAGGGCAGCAGCTCGATTCCGGGCGGGCCCTCGTCGAGCGTGGGCAGTGCGCTCGAGCCCTCGACTCCGGAGACGACGATGAGGCGGCATGGGCCCGGCGCTGTGGTGTACGCGCCGGGGTCCAGGCGCACGGCGATGATGTCCGTCCGTCCGATCGTTGGGTTCGTGGACGCGGGGACCGTGATCGACTGCGTAGAACCGGCGGCGATCGCCAGCCGGAAACCGCCGACGACGGCAATCGAGCGAACGGTCTGCGACCCGACCTCGACGATGTCGGACGCGGACGGGAGTGTGAGGTTGAACGCCGTCCCGTCGGTGTCCTCGACGATCGAGGCTTCGCCTCCGAAGATGTCGCGCCAGTCGGTGTCCCTCATCGGCTGTCCGACCAGGGGCCCGGACTCCTGAACCTCGGCCATCACAGGCTCCTTTCCAGCGCCGCCAGGCGCGGCAGAACGCGCGCCAGGAGGCGCGCTTGACGGGTGTCTCGGGCGGTCGCGCCCGGGGTGCCCACGACGACGTCGTGACGCTCGGTTCCGCCGGCCTCGACGGTCGTCGTGACCTCGCGGACCCGGTTATCGAGCACCCAGGCATCGGGCAGCTCGGGGGTCTCGAATCCGACCAGCGAGCCGACGTCGTAGTCACGGCCTAGGACGACGTCGTGGCTGTCCGCCACCGTGAACGCGAGCGCCACGGGGGAGGACCCTTGGGCGAGCGAGTCGGCCCCAGCTGCGGCGAGCGCGGTGGCGTCGTTGGTCTGCCGCTGGTCGATCAGAGCCTCGCGGCGACGAGCCCACAGCGTGACGGCGGCCTCGTCGGAGAACCGTGCGCCGACGCGGGCTTCCTCGTCGCCGGCCGCGAACATCACGGCGTCGGTGAGGTCGGGGGCGGTGAGCCGGTACTCGAGGCCGACTATCGGCGCGGTCGCGCGGGCGACCTCCGGCGGCCCGAAGACGACCGTGCCGGAGACGTCCGGCGCCGTCGTGACGGACAGTGCCAGGCGGGGGGCGCCGGAGGACTCGTCGTGCTGCACATCGAGGATCAGGCCGGCCGCCTCGGCAAGGGTGGCGACGAGGTCTCCGAGCACGTCCATGCGGGCCTGCGCCGTCACGGTGCCACCGCGGCCGTTCGAGGACGGCACGACCAGCGAGGCCAGCCTGCGGCGGGAGATCGACGCCGTCGGGCCGAGGTTGGCCGCTATGTAGCCGAGCAGCACCGTCTCGCGCGGGCCAGTGCGCACGTCGTGCGAGACCGCGAAACTTGACGGCGTCGCCCCGAGGTCGTGCGCCGGGTCGGGCCAGCACAGGCGCGACCAGAGCACGTCCTTGTCCGAGGTGAACGCGAGCGTGGTCGTGTCTGTCAGGCGTCCGGTGTCCGGGTCCGCGGTGCGGGTGCGCCAGATCTCGCGCACGTTGCCCGAGTCGACCTGGACGCCGTCGCGGTCCAGGATCACCCCGCAGCCCGGGGCCAGCCCGATGAGCTGTGACGAGGGTCCGGTGAGCGTCCACGTGTTCGGCTGGTTGTACCGCTTCACGTGCACCAGCTGTGACCACCAGGTCAGCGGATCTCCGCGGCGCACAAGGTCCGGGTCGCGGGGCCACACCGTCCAGGCGGTCACCACAGGCTCCGATGCAGACCTCGCCATGACAGCCGCAGCTTGGACGCCTGGGTCGCACCTGGTGCGTCCACCGTGAGGATCGACGTGCCGAGCGCGAACGGCACGAAGCGTGACCCACGCGCGAGCATGCCAGCCGCCGGAGCGTCGCCCAGTCGGATCGAGCGGCGACGTGGGTCGGTCACGATCGTGAGCACCTGGCCGTCCGCGATTGCGGACGTCACCTGTACGTCCATGCCGGTGTCCGAGGTGATGTGCGCCGACGAGACCGGGCCCGTGATGGTGAAGGTCGGCCAGACGGGCACCGCCGAGAACAGCTCGATCGGCCCACCGGAGGACAGGAGGTGCGACGTCGACAGGCCGATCGAACCCCAGTTGCCGCCGAGGAACGGCGTCACGGAGTCGGCCAGCGAGAAGTCCTGGCTCGACTCGTTGCGGTCCTGCGCGAACGGCAGCGGCGCGACAAGGTCGAGAACGACCCTGCTAGCTGTCGTGACCGTGTCGCTGCCATTGCCCTCGAGGCCGCCGCGATAGCCGAGCTCGAGGTGCCGCGCGCCGGCACCGTCCACCGAGCAGACCAGGCGGAAGTTCCCGTCCCTGGTCATGCCCTGCGTCGGGTCGGTCAGGTCCCGCATCGCCTGCAAGGCGCTGCCGTCCGTGTCCCCGGAGAGCAACAGCGGCATGGCCACGGGCCGCTCGAGCGTCATGACGTCGGCGATCGCTGACCCCGGAACGCCAGGCGATCCCTCCGTCACAACGAGCACAGGGGCCACGCCCAGGCCCGTCGACCCGATCTGCAGTTGCCAGGGGCCGTCGTGGTCGGCCGCACCCACCACGATGGTGCGCGACCGATCCCACGACTCCACCCAGAACAGCCGCCGGTCGCCGCCCACCCGGTGCGGTGGTTCAGTCCTCTGGCGGACCGAGGCCAGGACGAAGAACGTCACTACGGCACCTCCAGCAGTTCGGCCATGTGGTCGTAGTGGCGCAGCGTGACCGGGTCCAGACGCGGGCCCTGGTTCACCACGGTCAGGCTCCGGCTCACCGATGCCGGCCCGGTCCCAGCGGGCCCGCCCACGAGCCCGCCACCGGCGTAGCCGGGGAACTGGCCGTAGTTGAGCTGGTTGAGCGCGCCGACGCCGATGCGGTTCGTCGCCTCGGCGGTAAAGACGTACTCGCCGCGGTGGACTACGCCGGCGGGCTGGTACTTCCCACCCGGGCCCGTGTACCCGCCGTCTGCGAACGTCAAGCCACCGGACCCACCACCGCCGACGGCGACATGCTGCCCCGACCCGGCGGCGCGCAGCGCCGCATTCAGCTGCGAGATCGCGCCGTAGGCGGCCGAGGTGTTCGCGTAGACCGTGGTCGTGGTCGACTTCGGGATCGACTGGAGAGCCTTGGTGATCCGGGTGACCTCGGTGTCGACGTTGTCCTTCACCTCGACGTTGGCCGTGGTGTTGGTCGGGATCAGCCCGAGCTGGTCGGCGAGCTTCTCCGCCGCCTCCTTGCTCATGCCCATCGACGTCGCGGCGTCGATGTACGCCTGCCGGGTCGTCGCCATCGACTTCTGCAGGTCCTCCTGCGACGCCCCGTTCTGGCGCATCGAGTCGACGACGTCGAGTCCGGTCGAGGCGATGTCGTCCAGCGCGGCCTGGTTCTTGCGGCCTGCCTCGGTGGTGATGTCGAGCGCCTTGCCCGTCTGCACGTAGGCGGCGACGAGCTCCTGCCCGCGCTTGGTCAGGTTGCCCTGCTTGTCGTACATCTTGTCGGTGACGCCAGCGGACTCCTCGAGGGTCTTCTTCGCGTCGTCCGTGGCCTGCTGATACTGGCGCTGCGCGTCGCGCGCGGACAGCGCACCCTGGGACGCCTTCATCTGCGCTTCCCAGTTGTCCTGCAGCGCCTGGTTCTGCTCCTCGATCGCGTCGTTCGTCGCCTTGGCGGCCGCGACGAGGTCCGTCTGCGCGACGCCGGCAGCCTCGTCGGCTGCAGCCTTGCGCTGCGCCTCCGTCGTGGACTTGGCCAGTGCCGCCGACTGCTCGTCGATGATCTTCGACAGCGTCGAGGCCGCATCAAGGGTGTTCGTGTCCCAGACCGACCGGTTGTCCTGCGCCCCGGCCAGGGCCTTGTTGACGCGATCCTGCGCATCGGCCTCGCCGAGGATCGCCCGAGTGATGTCCTCGTGCTTGATCTTGAGCTGATCCGCGAGCTCGAACGCGGACCGGGTGTCGTTCTCCTTGGGCGCGCCGAAGATCTTCTCCCACAGGTTCACCTGGTTGCCCTGCGAGAGCGTGTCGTTGAGCGTGCGGACGGTGTCGTCGGTCGTGTTGCCGAGGTCGTCCAGCGTCCCCTTGAGCGAGTCGACGCGGCCCTTAGCCTCGGCCACGTTGTCCGCCCACGCGGTTAGCGCAAGCGTGCCGACGGCGAGCGCCGAACCGATGCCTCCGACGGCGATCTTGGCCACCTTGGACGCGTTGCCCAGCGAGCGCACTTGGCCGATCACCTCGACGACGGAAGTCGCGAGCTTGCCCATGCCGGCGATGCCGAGCAGTGCGAGGCCGCCGCCGCCGACGAGCAGCGCGGACGCCTGCTGGATCGGGGCGGGCAGGCCCGAGAAGGCATTGACGACGTCGGTGGCCTTCTCGACCAGGTTGCGCAGGGGACCGTTCGCGCCCTCGCCGGCGCCGATCAGCGCAGTGTCCAGGGCCCCGGTGAAGTTCTCCCAGTCGCCTGCGAGGTTGTCGAGGCGGGTGGCGGCCTGCTGGGCGGCGAAACCGTTGGCGTTGACGGCGTTGGTCATGTCGGCGACGCCCTGGGCGCCCTCGGAGTAGAGGACCGACGCAGCGCGAAGGGCGTCCGTGCCGAAGATCGTCGCCAGGGTCTGCTGGCGCTGCTGCTCGGTCAGGCCACCCAGCTTGGTCTGCAGCTGGTCGGCGAGGGCGGCGACGCCGACGAACTTGCCGCCCGCGTCGTAGGCCGAGATGCCGAGGTCGTCCATCGCGCCCTGAGCCTGCTTCGAGGGGTTCGCGAGGGCGACGAGCATCGTCTTGAACGACGTGCCGGCGTCCGAGCCGATCAGGCCGTTCTTCGCGAACAGCGCGAGCGCACCGACCGTGTCATCGACCGAGAGGCCGAACTGGTGCGCGATCAGGCCGGACTGGTTGAGCGCCTGCCCGAGGTCGCCCGCCGAGCCCTGTGCCTTACCTGCGCCCGCCGCGAGCAGGTCGGCAATGTGGCTGGCCTTCTCGCCGGAGAGGCCGAACTGCGTGAGGGCCGTAGCCGTGAGCTCGGCAGCGTCGGCGACGGCCATGCCGTCCGACGCGGCCAGGTTCAGGGCGCCGGTCAGGGCGCCGCCGAGGATGTCGGACGTCGACAGGCCCGCCTTGCCGAGCTCCTCGATGCCCGCAGCGGCCTCCGTGGCCGAGTAGACCGTCTTGGCGCCAGCGTCGAGGGCCGCCTGCCGCAGCTTGTCCATGTTCGCCGAGGTCTCGCCGGTGGCCGCCTGCACAGACGACATGGCCTTGTCGAAGTCAGCGAATCTCTTCACTGCGAGACCGACCGCGCTGACGGCAGCGGTCCCGACGAGAGCGAGCCCGGCCGACAGGCCGTTGATCGTGGCGGAGTTGTTCGAGATGCCGCGCTCGAGGTTCGACGTGAAGTTCGTCGTCGCCTGCTGGGCGTTGCGCAGGCCGGTGACCAGGCCCTGCGTGACGACGGACAGGACGAGTCGCACGGAGCGGTCGGCCATCTTTCACCCCCGATGATCTCGCTGCGAGTCGGACTGGAACGGGAAGATCGGGGCATGTCTGAGACGGCGCCGGAGAGCACACCGAAGTCCAACGGGAAGAGGCTGGGGCTGGGGTGCCTCGTCGTTGCCATCGTCGTGATCGGAGTACCGGCCGCCTGCACTGCGGTCTTGTCTATGGGCGGCAGCGGGTCGGACTGGACCCCGACAGTCACGGAAGCCCGCACGGTCTGCGAGGGCTGGGTGAAGGATCAGCTCAAGGCGCCAGCGACAGCGCACTTCGTCGATGGGAGCTCGACGGGCAGCGCAGGTACGTACTCGATCAGCGGATCTGTCGACGCCGAGAACTCGTTCGGCGCCCTCATCCGCACGGACTGGACGTGCACGATCGACTACAGCGCCACCGACAAGAAGTGGCACGGCAGCGCAGATCTCGCGAACTAGTCGAGCGAGGCACCCCAGACGGCGACCTTCGGGCGGTGCAGCAGCGCTCCGGGGTTCGGCGCGTCTCGGTACTCTTTGCGGGACGTGTCGAGCGCGTCGGTGACCATGCACCGCGTCGGGGTCTCGGCGCCGTAGACGTAGGTGCCGTAGGGCGCCTGGCAGACCTCCTTGGGCCCACCGCACAACGGGCAGAGGTGCTCATCGCGCCACGCCTGCAGCGCGAGCATCCAGGCGACCTCGGTCTCGTCCCACTCCGGCTCGGGCCGTGACGCGATGACGCGACCGTCGGCGTCGTGCTCGTAGGTCGTGGTCGGCTCCCAGCCGTCGAGCCGCCGCGGAGCGATCCGCAGCCGCTCCGCGAGCTCGATGCGCCGCCTCAGCTCCGGGTCGTCTGCCAGGCGGCTCGGTTGAAACCCGGCGACACCGTGCCCCGGTTGACCGTGAGGACCGGCGTCACGAACGCCTCCCACTGCCCGTTGGACATCTCGTCCGCGAGCGCCATCCACTCGGCCGGCCCGTCGAACGGCTCGGCCTCGCCGTTGGTCTTGTGGGTCACGGAGACGATGGCGCCCGGCTCGGAGAGGACGGCGTCGATGAACGTGGAGAGGTTCACGCCGGTGAACTCGTCGTTCTTGTTGCCCTCGCGTGGCGGGTGCTCCTCCTCGAGCTCCGTGAGCCGCTTGCGCGGCAGGGCACGGATCGTGAAGACGAGCAGCGAGCCGAGGGCCTGGGCCTCGAGGTCGCGGACGTGTGCGCGGGCGTCGACGACAGCGGCCGCCTCACCAGTCTCGCGGTGGTCGGCCGCGTTCTCGCGCACCAGCTGCTCGAGGTCGCTGGACGCCTGCTGCCACTGCGCGTGCAGGTTGGCGTCAGTCCAGAGGTCGACGGCCACCTCGGGCCGATTCGTGCTCACCATGTTCTTCTCCCGGCTCAGGGTTCCGGCTCGGGGTCGTGCCCTGCCCCGCGGCGAGCCGGTGCCACGGGGCAGGGGGTCAGGTCAGGCAGACGCCGTGATCGCGACGTCGACCTCGAGGGCGTCGACGAACGTCGCCCAGGTGGAGCGGAGGACCGAGTTGGCCTCGGCGGAGACCTCGGACTTCACCCCGACGGTGAAGCCGATGACGGTGACGACGTCGCCGGCCGCGAGCGCCTGGCCGTAGGGGACGCCGCGGCGGCGGATCGCGTACCACTTCGAGCCCTCCGTGAGGGCCTCGGCGAGGTCGTTCGGGAGGTCTGCGGGCGTCGGCGTCGCACCGTCGTTGGAGTTCGTGTTGTCGATGCCGGTGATCTCCAGCGTTGGCGTCTTGCGGCCCGGGGCGTTGCGCGTGATCGTGTCGCACTCGCGCTCGTCGGTGATCGTCGCCTGGTCGATCTTGAAGGCGAACCCGCCCGGGGTGAGGTAGCACGAGATGTCGACCGCGGAGGTCGCGGTGGCCTCGGCCACGGTGGGGCCTCCGGTGTTGGCGATGGCGGGCACGAGGACGGTCTTGATCTTGCCGTCCGCCGGCGTCGAGGGGATGTTGCTCCCGGTCATGGGTCACTCCTTCTCGGGGGTGTCGTCGCCAGCGGACGCTGCGACGTCCTGCCGCGCAGGGGCGGCGAGGTTCAGGTGGTGCTTCGTCGGGCGACGAAGCCGGGCGGGCGGGTACTGCTTCGGCTTGACCAGCTCGACGGCGCCGCGCCGCAGGAGGATCGAGTCCTCGTGCACGTCGAACTCGTGTCTGGTCTGCCGGTCGCGCACGCGCACCCATCGGGGCTCAGGCACAGCGCTACTCCGTCCGGGAGAGGGTCAGGTCGAACGGCATGCGCACGACCTGGAACCGCAGGTTCGTGTCGAGCGCGGTGAGGCCGGCCGGGTAGGGACCCGAGGGCGGCCCAGGGCGGAGCGCGCCGAGCGTGAAGCCGGGCACCCGCACGCCGGCGCCGGACCACGCCTTGTCGCAGGCGTCGGCGATGACGCGGGCCTGGCCTGCGGTCTCTGCGCTGACGGTCACCCACCAGCGCGCGGTGCCGCCGTGCGACCCCGTCTCGGCGAGGATCGACTCGGGCACCTGCAGGCCGACGACGACCCACGGCGCGACGGCGCTGCCGGGGGCCTCGTCGTCGTAGATGGTCCAGCCGACCGGGGCGAGCGCGCGCAGCGCCGCGTGGACGTGCTGCAGCGTGGTCACAGCAGCCCTCCGAGGATCTCGCCGACGAACCGCTCGACGGCGGCCGCCTCGGGCGGCAGCAACTCGTCGATGTCCACCGACCCGCCGCCGCCGTTCGCGCCGCCGTCGACTGCGATGTGGCCGAGCGCGCCAGCGCCGTGCATCGTGGGCCCGACCTCGAAAGCGATCTCTGAGGCGAAGCCGCGCCGGTCGTAGGACACGTCGCGGGCGACGGCCTTGAAGTGGGGGGAGCGGGCGAACGCGGCCTGCATGCTCCGCTTGAGGTTCACGGCGCCGTGCGCGAGGACGGTCTCGACGTCGCGTGCCGCCCGCGCGGGCACCTGGCCGAGGTCGGCAGAGAGGCGCCGCAGGTCGGAGGTGTCGATCTCGAACGACATCACGCCTCCTCGACGCCGAGCCGCTGCGCGGTGGCGAGCGACTTGTGCAGCAGCGCGACCACGCGGTACCGACGGCCGGCCAGCTGCGGGTCGGCGGCCGCCGTCACGACGGTGACGACGTCGCCCACGCGCGGGTCGCACGACCCGACCGGGATGTGCACGGCATACCGCTGCACGGTGCGCACCGACGTGCCCGCCTCGGGGCGCGCCTCCTGCGCCTCGTAGGTCTGCACCTTCCCGACTGCGGACTGCTCAGCGGTGCCGTACACGTCGATGTCGGGGTGTGTGACGACTCCGGTCTCGGGGTTCGTCGTCGCTGCGCCGACGCGCGTGATGTGCAGGAGGTCGCGCATCTGGGACTCGGCCTCGGCGCGCAGCTCGGGGAGCACCTCGAGGAGGTCGTCGCCGAGCATGGTCACCACCAGTCCACGGCCCGAGGCCGCGCCGGCCAGTGGTCGTTGTAGTACGGCTGCGGGGGCGTGGATGTGGCCGTGCGGATCGAGAAAGCACCCGCCGTGTTCACGGTCAGCAGCGCCCACTCCGACTCGGTGATCTCGACTTCTCCGATCGAGCGGGATGAGTCGACGATCTTCGTTACCGAGCCGTCGTCCACCGACTTGGTCGTCTGCCGCAGCCCCTCGGGGTTCAAGGCCTTGCGGGCCACCGCAGCGGACTCGACGTCGATGACCCGGTTCCTCAGGTCTGGGTCGTCGGCGACCTTGCTGTCGAGGTCGGGGATCCTCGCGCGGATCTGGTTCTCGGCGCGCTGGAGCCATCGACCCCACTGGGCGAGCTCCTCCGCCTTGGTTGGGAGGGGGCGGCCGAGCTCGGCTGCGACGTCTTGGGGGACTGCGAAGGTCACGGCCGCTCCCTCCCTTCCATCACTGGGCGCTCTGGGCGGCCGCGATCACCTCGAGGATCGCGTCCTTCGTCTTGGCGTCGGCGAGCACCACCGAGTGGTCCTTGGACCACTTGCGCAGCTGCTCGACGGTCCAGTCGCCGCCGGGGTCTCCGTCCGGATAGGGCGGCGCGGGGGCTTCGGCCTCGCCGTCGGGCTCCTCGATGCGGTAGCCGTGGCGCTGGAAGTACGCCAGGGCGCGCGGGTCGTCGGTCTCGCCCTTGCCCTCGAAGAAGGGCACAAACACGACGACGCCGGTGAAGCCCTCCACCGGCGCCGTGATCTGCTTCTTGGCCATCTCAGTTCCCTCCGATGAAGGCCTGCACGGCAGCCGTCGCGGCTGCCTGCGTCGTATACGAGCTGGCGAGACGAACTGCCCCGCCGGGAGTGATCGCGTCGACGTACCAGTCGATCCCGGTCGTCGACGTAATCTCGAAGGCGTCCACGGCGGCCAGGCGCACCTGGCCGCCAGTGGACGTCTGGGCCCACATCAGGGGGCAACCTTGATGTTCCGGAAGACCGCGGCGGCCTTCGTCGCCTTCAGAGCGACGCCGGCGACCAGCTCGACCTCTCCGGTCTTCACGGCCTTCGAGGTGGTGAAGTCCGGCAGCCAGGACTGCACGAGCTGTCCGTCCGCGGTCGTGATGCCGTGGAACCCGTCCAGGCCGACGCGGTAGGCGTACAGGTCGGTCAGGTTCGTCTGCGCGGTGCCGATCGTGCGCGACTCGATCGGGATGATCGGGGTCGACGCGCCGGGCTTGTCACCGGCGTCGATGAGCAGCAGGCCGCCGTACATCTCGCGGCTGATCGGCCGGCCGTTCTGGCCCACGAGGTCCTGGATCGGCTCGCGCACGTACATCGACGTGCGCCGCACGATCGCGCGGACCCGGGCCAGCGCCTTCTGGTTGCCGACGAGCACCGTCGGGGAGCCGTCGAGCAGCGAGAGGAACTCGTCCAGGGCGTCGATCGCCTGGTGGGCGGTGCCAGCGCTGGTGTCCAGGTTGGACCAGTCGGTCACCGAGGTGGCGCGGAACTCCGTCGACGTGCCGGTCAGCAGCTTGTCCAGGCCGTCGAAGCCGTTGGCGTCGACGGCGATGTCGCCGTTGATCAGCTCGTCCTGGAAGTCGGTGACGGTCGCCTTGATCTTCTGCTGCATGTTCAGCGCGACCGCGCCGGACGCCGCCGGACCGACCTTCGCGGTCACGCGGTCGACGTCGAACGCCCCGCCCATGATCGCGAGCGTCGTGGTGACCTTCGTCGTGGTGACGTTCTGGGACGTGTACTCGGTGTTGATCGCACGCGAGGACGCGGTCGCCTGGGTCGTCAGACGGCGGTAGCCGTAGTCGAGCGTGTTTCCACCGCCGGACGGGTTGACGGCGTCGTCGAAGACCAGCGTGTCGAGGATCCCCGACTCCTTGCGGAACTCGTCGATCACCTGCGGGTCGTAGTCGGTCTGGGCGTTGTTCTTCGCCTCAGCGAGAGTGATGGCCATGAGGGTTCCCCTCCTTCAGGGGCCGGATCAGCTGGACGCGTAGTGCGCGCTGATCGCGTCGGACAGGGTCTTGGGCTTGACATCACCGCCGGAACCCGCGGACGGGTCCGGCTTCGGCGCGGAAGGCTTCTGCTCGCCGATCAGCGCCTTGAGCTGGTCCGCGTCGGCCTCGAGCTCGGCCTGCGTGGCGCCCGTCAGGCGCGACGCGAGCTTCAGGTCGAGACCCTTGGCCGCGGCGACCTCATACCGCAGCGCCTTCGCGGCACTGTCGGTGGCTGCCTTCTGGGCAGCAGCGAGGTCGTCGGCGGCCTTCTGCTCGGCCGTCTTCTTGGAGTCGTCGATCTGCTTGCGCAGGTCCGCGAGGTCCTTCTCCGCCTGCGTGCGAGCCGCACGCTCAGCCGCGAGCGCCTTCTTCCCGCCCTCGCCGAGGGGCTCGTCCTCCTTGGCCTCTGGCCCGGCCGGCGGGTCGCCCGCCGCGGGGTCGGCTCCGGGGGAGGGCGCGCCCGGTGTGCCCTCGGCCCCTGCGGGGTCGACGACGAACCGGAGCCGCTCGAAGCGGGCGGGGGTCCCGGGCGTGCGCAGGATCGGCAGGCGCCGGGAGATGGGTGCGGGCATGGTGATGTCTCCGAATCGCTCGGGGGGAACCCGGCCGCGTCGCGCGGACGGGAGCTCTAGTGGGTCTGCCCGCCGGAGGCGAGCAGACGTCGGTAGGCGGCCTCGTACTGGGCTGCCATCAGCGGGGTCACCGGGCGGCCGCGGGTGCCGTCGGCGCTCGAGCGGCCGTACCCGCGCAGCAGGCCCGTCGGGTCAGGCGTGTTCGAGAAGCCCGGGGACGTCTGCGGGTTGTGCCCGTCGAGCACCGCGAGGTACTTCTGCTTGGCGTCGTACACACGCCGCTCGGCGGCCGTCATCGTGTACCGGTTGGACGGGTCGCGGACGCCGGTGCGGCGGGCGGCCGCGAGCGCCTCGCTGGCGGCCTTGCGGGTGCCGCCGCGGCCCATCTGACCGTGGCCCTCGACGCGGCCGCGCAGTGACCCTCCGGAGACCTGGCCGCCAGGGAGGATGTACCCCTGTGCCCGCAGGTCTGCGAGCGCCCCTGCGCGGTCGTCGCCGTGGAGGCGGTAGATCGTCTCTGGGGTCATGCGGCGCTGTCGCGCCTTGAGGATGCTGGACGCGTACCCGCGGCGGCCTGTTCCCTCGGTGGTGAAGGCTCCCTTGCGCCCGCGGGCGGAGTTGACGACCTGGTAGATGTCGCCGCCGTCGCGGATCGCCTGGGCGTTCGCTGCTCCGAAGGCGCGGTCCTGTGCGTTCTGGTCGAGGCTGTGGAAGTACTCGTAGGGGTCGTCGACGAGCCCTTCACGGTGGGCCGCCTCGGTCGACCCTGCGGTGGATGTCACGTGGACGCAGTCGCACCGCGGGTGGCGACGGAACCCGGCGTTCCACCGGTAGAACTTGCCCGCGAGGACCACGCACTTGGGGCAGGACGGCGGGTTCAGCATCCGCACGTACCCGACCCCGGGCCGGGCGGCGACGTCGATGCCGGCGGCGACGCGGCCTGCGTCGCTGACTTGCATGCGGACGATCCCCGAGAGCGTCTCCCAGCCGTGAGCGAGCGCCTGCACCGTGCCAGCTCCGCCGCCGATCGCCTCCTTGGTCGCGACGAGCGCCGTGTCGAGAGTCCCGCCGAGCTTCGCGCCTGACGACGACCACCCGCCGAACGCCTGCGGGTTGACGAACCCATCCGGCGCCTGCCACATGCCCTGCTCCGCGAGCGCAAACGCACCGTAGGTCGCACCCATCGACGCCGCCTCGACCTGCGCGGCGACGAGCGCGGCCAGGATCGGCGGCCGCAGGCGGGTCCACGACTCGCTGAGGTACGCCGGAGCCATGTCCGCCCACGCCTGTCGCGCCGTCCGCTCTGCCTGCCGGCGCACGTCCACGAGCGCGTCGTAGAACAGCGCCGCGGCGATCGGGGCGTCAGCCACCGGTCGGCACCGGCGGTGCTGCCGGGTCTTTCTCGGAGCCGAAGATGTCGAGGGCCTCCTGCTTGAAGTAGCCACGCTCCCGGTCCTTGCGCTCGGTGCCCCAGCCGAGCTCGTCCCAGGCCCCCTCGCGGGAGAGGACCGGCGTGCCGCCGGCCATCTTCTGGATCGCGTCGGCCTTCTGGGCGAACGTCGGCGTGCCCGCGTCGTACCACTCGGTCGTGACACGAGCCCCCGGCAGCCAGGTGCCGGTGCGGAACCGCTCGTACAGGGACATGACGTCGCCCCAGGAGTTGCCGGCGTCGCGGTTCTTGCGCTCGACGTTCTTGACCAGGCGCGACTCGTCGGCGCGGATCGCACCCTCCGCGGCCGGGTTGGCAGGGTTCTGCCCGAAGTACCGCATCGGTAGGCCCGTGACCGCGGATGCCTGCTGGGCGAGCATCGTGATCACGACGATGAAGTTGTTCAGGTCCGCCGGGTCGACCTGGTCGACCGCAGCTTCCTTGCTCGCCAGGGCCCAGATCGCGTCCATGTACGCGTCCCACTCGCCCTTGGGCTGCCCGTCGATGCCTAGGAAGTCGGACTTCTTGGCGCCGCGGAGGATGACCTTCGGGGTGGCCACGATCTCCTGGGCGAGCTGCAGGTTCGCGGTGACGCGCGTCGCCATCTCCACCAGGGGCATGACGTCGGCCATCTCCGACTCACCAAGGAAGTCGTCCGGACGGGGCCGGTTGATGAACTGCACGACCGGGGGCCGGCCGAGCCCATGGTCGTCACGGTCCTTGATCTTCCACTGGCCTGCGTCCCGCTCGAGCCACGTAGTGGAGTCGGGCAGGTACAGCGTCGCGTAGTCCGGCGCCCAGGACCGCCACGGGTCGGAGTACAGCCGCAGCGCGGCCTCGATCCTCCGGTTCGACGGGTTGATCTTCGCGATCATGTTCCGCGACGACTCCGGCACGATCAGCGGGTGCTCGCGGTCGCCGGCGTTCGTCGAGACCGTCACGAAGGTGTGCCCCTGCACGAGGGTCTCGCGGTGCACCAGGGACGCACCGGCGTCCATGTTGTTGGCCTGCCAGCCCTCCCACATCGCCGCGTCGGCCTTCTCGGTGCCCGGCCGCATGAACGCCTTGACGTCCTGCCGGTTCTCGATCGAGTCGACGGTGACGCGGTTCCAGTTCAGCGGGAACTCGAACCCGCGCAGCTCCTGCGGGATCGCCAGACCGAGCATGCGGACCAGCTGCACCCCGCGGTAGGTGCGGTCGAGCTCGGCGTGCCGCGCCCGCTTGCGGTCCAGGTGGAACCGCAGCCGCTTGAACATCGCGAGCTCGTCACCGCCGAGAGACTCTCCGACTGAGGGCACGGTCAACTCCCCTCTGCCGGTGGCCGGCCCCGGCGCCGCCGAAGCTCAAGATGCTGTTGTCGTTCGACGCCCAGCCCTCTGCCCGGGCGTCTGCTGCCGCCTCGTGCGCCAGGACGTCGGCCATGAGTATGTCGATCTTCTGGTGCTCTGACGGCTTGCCGAGGATGTACTTGTCACCCGGCTTAGCGACCTTGCGAGCTGCGAGAGCATGCAGCGTCGCGGTCTCGTCACCGTCATGGCTCGTCAGCCCCTCTGCCGTGTCCTCGAGGAAACGCACGAGGGCGTCGAACATGCGGTTGACCTGGTTCGTGGGCCACGTCACCACGACGTCCTCGCCGTAGGTCGACGCCCACGTGTCTGCCTGCGTCTCCCAGTGCCTCGGGTCGATGTAGAACCGCTCGACCTGGAAGCTCGTGAAGACCTCAGCGACCGCGGCAACGACCTCACCACGCGGGATGCGCCCTTCCCACTCGTCCGGGTTCCAGAACGCCAGCCGGTGGTCGGGCCCATAGGTCGGTGTGAACCGGAACCCGTCGACCGTCTCGGCGCGGAGCGCCGTCCAGTCGCCCGACCGTGACCCGTCGAACCCCAGCGAGATCCGGTTCTCCGTGGACCTGCTCTTGGCCCGCGATCCCTCCCACAGACCCTCGGTCAGGTACGAGCCAAGACCCTGCACCAGCCGGTTGCCGTAGAACCGCTCCGCCTGGGTCGGGTCGGTCTCAACGAGCTCCGCCGCTTCCGCGTCGATCGTCGCCGGGTCCACCCACGGCGAGTCCTTGTACACGTGGACGTGGATCCTGTGACGCTCCCGGACCTTCTTGTAGTCCAGGTTCGCCGGCGGCTTGCGGTAGTAGCGGAAGATGTCCGCCCGCCGCGAGCTGAACGCCTGCTGTGCCGCCGAGTTCTCCATGGGATCCCACGGGTTGGTCAGCTCGATCGTGCGACCCTGCATCGCCGCAATGCCGCGACGCATGGTCTGCCACGTGTCCAGCACCCGGTTCTGCGCCGTGTACAGCCCAGACTCGTCGCCGAGCCCGCCAGTGAGCGGCTGGCCGAGCTTCGACTTCGCCGCAGACGACAGGGGCACGATCTTCCCGCGGTTCGGCAGCCGGATGAACCCCTCGCGCACGTGCACGAACTCACCCAGCGGGCCCGAATGGATCATCGACTGCAGCGGCTCGTACACGTTGTTCGTCTGCGACTCCGCGAACGCGAGCAGGCCCAGCAGCGACTTGCGACGCGGCACACCCATCGCCTCACCGGGCTCGTAGGCGTACTCCCACCCGCACCCGCACCCGTGGTCCTCGCACCGGTACCGCTCGCCGCCGCGAGCCCAGCCCGCGAACAGCGTCGGACCGACACCCTCGGCCAGCAGCATGCCAGCACCCCAAGGCGACTTGCCGCACTTCTGGGGCCCCACGATGACCGAGCGCCGGTACATGAACGGTGCGATCAGGCGACGTGGATCGACGACGGCCTTCGGAAGGATCCGGTAGTGGTTCACGGTCGCGAACAGCTGCCAGCCGTTGAAGATCAGCGGTTCGCCCTCGTACACGCCCCCGGGGACCTTGCAGTGCGCCTCGATCCAGTCCGTGATGAGGAACCCGAGGGTGTGCAGCGGGTCGAAGTCGATCGCGAGCTCATCGCCCGCCATTGCCAGTGACGACCTTCATGCGCGAGCGCGACGACGTCGCCTCCACGGCGGGCGCGCTCGACGTCTCCTCGCGCTTCTCGGCGAGCTCGTCGGCCGCGATGTCCCACCCGAGCTCACGCATGCCGGCCTTCGTCAGACCGATCTGGTCGCGGTACCGGTGCAGCTGCGCGACCAGCGCCGCGTTCGCGTCCGGCTCCGCATCCACGACGGCCTTCAGCCGGCAGAACTCCGCGATCGTGGGCCACAGCCACTGCCACCGCGGCTTCGCCCACGCCGCAGCCTGCGGCGTCGTCCAGACCTCGTCCCAGATCGCCTTCTCCCGGCGGCGGAACCGCTCGGTAGCGGCCTTGTCGGACTCGCGGACACGCTTCCCGTCGATGACCGTGATCGTCGTGCGCTGCATCCGCGGCGGAAGGTGGCGCTCCGACGACGGCGCCGGCCCGGCATACCCCTCGGCGGGAAGCACCAAGAACTGCAGTCCCCGCCGATCCGACCTCCCCGAACCCGGGTTCACCGCCGGGCCAGAACGGTTTCGAGCACCCCCAGAGACCATGCCGATCACCCCTTGTGGTCTGCGGCATCGCGCCGTTGATGTGAGGCATCGCGCCCCACAAACCACGTTTGACCAGCGCAAACGCGGAAATGTTTGAACCCTCCGCAGGTTTTTCAGCCCTCCCCGGCGGGCCTGGACACCGGCGGCGAGGGGTACCCCCCTGGGGTTCATCGTCGACCTCGGATCGACGTCGCTCGTCATCGTTCGCGGCGCGCGTGAACCGCAGCTGCCGCGCCTCGACGACCTCCATCGCTGGCGTTGCATGGAACGCACTGCGGCCCGAGGTATCCGCCGCGCTCGTGATCATGGCCAAGCTGCCAAGCGCGGCCACCCAGGATGACGGAGCACGTGGCACACAGCACCGTCTCGCCCGCATCGATGCGTCGCTGCCATCGCTCACGAAGTCGGTCATGGGCCGCGTCGTACCCCCGTGCCTGCCGTGTGCCTCGGCCGGCCTCGTACTGCCGCGCATGCTCCGGGCAGTACCGCGCAGTGCCCATCAAGATCCTCGGGCACGCAACAGCGCGGCCATCGCGCTCGACCCTCCCCGCACACCGACGACCGGCCACACGTACCTCCCCGGGTCGGTAGGGGGTGAGTCCTCCCCGGGTACGACGAAGCCCCCGTGCCTCGGTCTACCGAGTCGGGGGCTCCCATTCGGTCCAGGGCGTGCGAGAACCCGGAACACGTTGCACCTCGAAGACTACACGGATGTGATTCGTTCGCGCGAGACATGCCGCGCTTCGGCTTCGTCATCCTGCTCGGCAGCCTCGGCCTCGGCCAGTGCCTTGCGCTCGGCGGCCTCGGCGAGGAGCTGCTCGCGCCGCAGGACGAGCGCTTCGACGTCGGCGAGCACGAACCGCAGCGTGGTCGTGTCGACGTCACCAGGACGCCACGGTCCGTGACGCATCGAGTCCTCGACCACGGGCACCAGCACACCGCGCAGGATCCAACTACGCATGGTGGGTGACGGCACGCGCTTCGCGTACAGCTTCGACGCCTGGCCCAGTGTCACGATCGCCTCCGGCCGGGCTGCGGCCGCCACCTCGAGCGCAGCGAGCGCTGCGGTGTGGACGTGGCCGGCGGAGGGCCAGGAGTGGTGGCAGCGGGTGCAGCGGACGGTGTCGTCGAGGCCCTCGTACTTGATGCCGATGCGGCGGCGCACGTGGGATGACTCGCGCTTCGGGGTGTCGAGGGTGGCGCGGGGCTGCCATTCGCGGACGAGGCGGCCGCCGCAGGAGGGGCAGGGGGTGTTCTCGCGGACGGGGGTGATGCCGAGGATGCGCCGGACGGTGGAGCGGACGGCACGGGCGGCCTGGGCGTACTCGGGCCAGCGGGAGGCGTCCTGGTTCTGGATGGCCCAGGGGGTGACATCGGCGAGGTAGGTGAGGGTCGGGTGGGCGACGACGTCGCCACGGGTGGCGATCCAGGTCTGGGCCCAGTCGAGGAGGATGTCGGTGGCGGCCTGCGGGGTGCGTGCGCCCGCGAGCTCGCCGGCGGGGTTCTCGGGGTCGTCGGTGAAGCGGTCCATGCCGAACGGCAGGCGGGAGTCGTCGTCGGAGGAGCGCACGGCGGAGACGTCGTAGCGGATGCCTCGCAGGCCGATCACCTCGAGCATGGTGTGCGAGAACCTGGCCATGTCGTCGAGGACGTCGAGGACCAGGCGTCGGCCACGCTCGATGCACCGCTCACAGGCAGCGAGCGCCGTGCCGGTCAGGGTTCGGCCGCAGTCGACGCAGGTGGGCTCGGTGGTCGTGGGGTCAGTCATCGGTTCCTCCCTGGTGGCGAGGACGACCTCCACGGCGGCCACGACGACGTCGGGTCCGGGGCTGGGTGTCCTGGGGCTGGGTTGGGCTGTGAGCCGTGCGTGAGGTCGTGGAGTGCTCGTGCGTGGGTGGGTTGTTACCCGAGCCGAGAGACTCCCGACCCGTCCCGGCGTTACTAGTTCCGTCGACCCTCGGTGTGGAGTTCGGGGCCGACTTCGGCGTGGTGGGCGCCGGACGTGCTGCCGGCACTGGCGCTGCGGGTCGCACACCCTGGTGGGGTGCGGGGTCCGCTGCGGCCTGGTGCGGCGCTGCGTCGTCGCTCCGGACGTTCGCCTCGGTCGGGTGACCGTTGTCGGTGAGGAACTTGGCTGTCCACTTGCCGTAGTTGGGGTGTGGCGGCGTCGGGCGCAGGTCGTGGTTGTCGTCCCACAGCTCGAGGTTGCCGCCGCGGCCGCCGTTGCAGCCCATGCAGGCCACGACGAACGTGTCGACGGTGGCGGCCTCACCCGGCTTGAGGTGGTCGATGGTCCCTGTGCGGTTCGTCTTCTTGCCGCGCCACTGGACCAGGACCCCGCACCACCGGCAGTTGTCGCCGTCTCGGCGCCGCACCGGCACGGTGAGTGCGGGGTTCCTGGTGTCGTTGCGCTGCTGGCGTTCCCACTCGATCTCTTCGCGCAGCCGGATGTGGATGAACTCCTCGTCCTGCACGATCAGGAACGCCCGGTGACCCTTCGCCGTCGTCATCTCGGTCATCAGACCGGCGCCGACGCACAGGCGGATGAGATCGCCGGTTCGGGTACCGCCGAGCATGCTCGCGGTGCCGTAGTCGACGACGTAGTCCGTCATGTGCGCCCCCGACAGGCTCGCGCAGCGCCAGAGCCAGCCGGCCACCTCGTTGACCGTCCGCTCGTCAGCGGAAGGATCGGCCGCGACCTGCATGAGGGCGGGGTAGGTGGCGGCGGCGTCGCCGGTGCGAACCCAGGGCACGGTTCGGGTCTCCGTTCATCGTGTGGTCGTGGTCAGCTGCAGCGGCACTCGCCCGTGTAGGGGTCGATCTGGCCGCCGCAGGAGTCGCAGCGCTCGAGCTGCTTCGTGGTCTGTTCTGCCATCGGGGTCACCTCCTCTCCCGCGTCGTCTGGGTCGGTCTGGTCAGCGGGCCCGGGACTGCTCGCGGATCCGCTGCCGGCGCTCCTGCTCTGCCTTGATCGCGTCCGTGTAGGACGTCGACGTTCGGGACGCGAGCAGCGCCGCGGCAGTGCGGTTCGGGTCCGGGACTGGGACTGCCGGCGGGCCGTGCTCAGCGCACCGCCAGCCGACGAGGTAGTACCTGGCCGGCGCTCGGCACCCGCACGTGGCGCAGGAGCCGCGAGCGCCGGTCACCTGCTGAGCGCCTCTCGCAGACGCTCGGCGGCGTCCTGCGGGGTGTGGCCGTCCCACGCGGGCGCCCGGGTGACGACGGGGACGTGGAATAGGGGCCAGGCCTCGGCGGGGTAGTGGTTGGACACCTGACCGGTCGGCAACTGCGCGGTGACGATGAACCAGCCGCCACCGAAGCAGGGCTCGCCGTCGTGGTGGCGGAAGGACTTGAACACGGGGATGCCGGCGGCGAGCCACCCGTGGGCGGCGTGGGCGTTGTAGAGCATCCGGTACTCGTAGAGCTCGTCGAGCGTGTGGTGCTCATCGCCGCACACGTGGCCGGTAAGTGCCTCCCGTGCCCCACGCGCCTCAGCCTCGGCCAGCAGGTCACGGCTGGGGATGTACAGCACCTTCCCCCCAGCCGCACGGCGGGCGAGGTCTCGCCCATCGATGGACCCCTCCCCCGTGCCGTACCAGACGTGCGCGGTGGCCTTCTCCCACACGGTCGTGAACCTGCCCCCGTCACGCTCGGTACGCACCACGCTCCCCACAGGCAGCGCGTCGAGCTCGGCGGCGGTGGTGATCTGCTCAGCCACGGTCGCCACCCGCCTGCTCGGAGCGGGCGATGATGTCGGCGGCAACCTGCCGGACGCGCTGGGCGAGCACTCGTGCATCGATCTGAGGTCCGTCGTGCGCCGCCTGGTGCTCCTGCCACACGGCCTCGGCGTCAACTCGCTCGGCCGCCTTCCGTGCCCCGCGCGCCTCCGCCTCAGCCAGCAGGTCACGGCCGGGGACATGGACGACGGTCAGTGGTCCATACGCGAGCACGAGGTCTACCGACCGCATGGGAGCGTCGGAGACGTTCCCCCAGTACAGCGATCGGCGTCCCCACCGTCCGCGCCAACCCTCCGCAAGCCACGGGGCCTCGTCGCTGTCGAGCACCACGCTCCCCACGGGCAGCGCGTCGAGCTCGGCGGCGGTGGTGATCTGCTCAGCCACGGTCGCCTCCCGCCTGCTCGATAAGGTCAGCGACGTGGCTCAGTCGGACTACCTGGGCCGTGATCGTGTATCCCTCGGACTCGACGGACCAGTCGCCTGCCTCGTTGATCCGATCGCAGGCCGCCTTCGCGCGCTCACGTGAGCGGAACGGTCCTGCAGCACTGACGACCAGGTCGGCGTCGATGAATGCGGCGACGATGTACTGCTCAGCCACGGTCGCCTCCCGCCTGCTCGGCGCGGGAACGGAGGATGATCGACGCGCGCTCCTTGCCCTTGGCGACGCTGTTCCAGTAGTGCTGGTTCCCGGTGATGCGGGCCATGTGGGTGACGTCGTTCTCGCGCTCGGCGTCGAGGAACGCCGCCGCGTCCAGCAGCGCCTTCCGTGCCCCGCGCTCCTCCGCCTCGGAGATCGCCTGGTCGTAGGCGGCCTCGTCCTCGAACACGATGCGCACGCCCGACGTCGTGGCGGGCTCGTAGGTCTCCGCGAAGATGTCGGGCTTGCACGGGTAGAACTCGCCCGCGACGCCGCGGATGATCCAGTCGCCGGGTGCCGCCGACATGGTGCCTTCCAGGGTGGGGATCGCCATGTGCCGCAGGTCGCGAGTGCGCACGCCAGGGTCGACATACTCGTGGCCCTTCATCCACCGCTGGATGACGATGGCCTGCGACGTCGACCCGGTGTACCGGATCGCCTCGATGACGACGGGCTTCTTGCGGAACTTCTCAGCCACAGTGGTCCTCCTCGGTAGCGGTGAGTTCGTGGATCTCGAGGCGGACGCGCCAGAGGCCCGCCTTGCCAGTCTTCAGTCCGCGGCGCGGGTCCGGGCCGATCACGTGCTCGTGGTCGTCATCGGGGAACACGCCGGCGTCGACGAGGCCATCGACGAGCGCCTTGAGCACGGTCCCGACAACGTTCCCCGGGTCGGCCCGCCCGTTCGTCGGGTAGGACACGTGCGCAACCACGCGTGCCTGCACGAACCGCGGCGTGTGCTGCGCGCGCGCGGTCCAGGCCGCGATCTCACGCAGCTCGCGCGTCTTGCGGGCGCGGGCCCGCCAGTGCAGACGGTCGTTCGACGTGAACCACACCCGGTCAGACAGGTCGAACGTCAGCACCACCGGCCCGGCCGTCGCAGCGTCGACGGGGCTCACCAGCAGGAGCCTTCGCACTCATGGGCAGCGTCTGGCACATCGAGCTCGACCCTCGCACCGACCAGGGCCACGCCCTCGACCGTCGGCGCCCCGAAGGGCGGCGACGCGACGACGACCTCCGTGTTCGGGTCGATCCCCACGAGCGCCTGGCGCAACTCGTCGACCGTGAGCCTGGCCATCAGTGCTCCCCGTCCTCGTCGTCGTGCCCGTACAGGTACTCCGCGGTCCCAACGAGCGGGTTGACGGCGTACTCGAGCGACGCCGCGAAGTACTCGCGCGCTTCGGAGTGGTCCATGCGCTGCCCGGTCATTCGTCACTGCCGTCGTCGTCGAGGTCGATGACGACGCCGTCGGGCGTGATCCGGAAGACCGTCGCTCCGCCGTCGGCGAGCGCGGTCCCGGCGACGGCCTTGAACTGCTCGACCATCGACGTGGGGACGTGGGCACGCTTGGGGCGCTGCATCGGGGTCAGGACCTTGCGCCACTGCGTGTGCACCTGGTCGAGCACGTCGTAGTCCTGCGCCATCCGGTTGTCGCGGACCATGCCGATGAACTCGTCACCGATCTCGACGAGGACCTGCTCTGCGGGGCCGACCTGGACCAGACGCACGAGCGGCCAGTCCGGGCCGAATGCCTTGGCCGCGGCGGAGAACTTCGACAGGGTCGGCAGGTCGACGACGAGTGCGTCCAGCGCCCTGGTCGATCCGGATGCCGTGGACGGGGCCAGTGCCGCCATGAGCAGGCGCGCGACGTCGGGGTAGGCGTCGTCCCCATCCTGGGCTTCGATCAGCGGGAGCGTCAGCGATTGCCCGGCGATGATGTCGCCGGTCTCCGTGACCGTGATCGACTTCGTGTCGGTGTCGACGCGCATCGGTTGCCGCTCCCACATCTCCCGGGCCGCCTCCGTGGACGGCGCCCGGAAGACCTGCAGGAGCTTCTTCACCTCGCCCACAGCCAGGTCGAAACCGTCAGCGTCCTCGCGGAGGAACTCGGGCTTCCAGATCGCCGCGAGCGCCTGCGTGCCCAGGTCGGTGCAGTAGGCGTAGAGGGCGTCGCCGGTGACGTGGAAGCGGACGCGACCCAGGAGTGGGGTGTCGTCGGTCTGGCGGCCGGCGTGCGGGAGGACGGCGGTCAGCGCGGCGCGGAACTTGCCGCGGGGGATCTCGAGCTTGGTCACTGGTCGGCCCACCCGTCGTACAGGTCGCAGCCGCGGCCGTGGCGGTCACCGACGAGCGGCGTGCACGAGCACGACGCCGGCACCGGGGAATGGTCGGGGTCCATGCTGGCGAGCGCGTCCCGGGCTTCGGCGGCCTCGACGACCATGCGGGCGATCTGCAGGCCGTCGGCGACGCCGCCGAGGTGGCGGGCGTCCCATGCGGTCATGCCGGCGCGCGCGTCGATGTGCTTGCCGCGCAGGCAGTGCAGGACGGTGGCGACGTCGCCGTTGTGCTGGGTGAGCTCGAAGGTGATCTGCTGGTCGAGCCATGCAGTCGTGGTCGCGTCTTCGCGCTTTTGCTGGTCGTCCATCAGATGGCTCCGATGGCAGCGCGCAGGTTCGCCTTCGTCGTCGAGACGGCGTCGACGATCGTGCCGCACACGGTGAGCTCCTCGGTGGCATCGAAGCCGAGCGCCTCGACCAGGCTGTAGAGGTCGTCCATGGCCTCCCGGGCGGCGTCGAGCGTCGCGGGACGCGCGGCCGGCATGGCGGCACGGGTGGGCGTGGGCGCGGGCGCCGGCATGGGGATCTCGGCCAGCGCACGGCTGGCCCGCTCGACCGCGATCCGCTCGAGGTACTCCTCGGCGCTCTCGTGCTCGCCGTCGTGCTCGGGGTCGTGGACGCAGGGCTCCTCTCCCGCGGGCTCGACGCACCCCGGGGTGACGTCGTCGTCGGCGTCGTCGGTGTCGGTCGCATCGACCGTGGTCGGGGTAGGCGTCGTCTGGCCGGGCAGCTCGCCCAGCTCGCGTGCACGGCTCAGGTGGTACCAGCACAGCGAGTACTTGATCCCGAGCCTGTCGGCGATCTCCCGCGTCGAGAGCGGCCTCCCAGGCCCGTCGCCTTGAGTCGAGAGCTTCACGATCGCTGCGCGGATCGCGGCAGCATCGCGGGGCGGCTTCGGCATGACGTTCTCCTTGGGATCTGTGAGCTCGGAGGCAGTGACCGGGCCCGGCGCGGCCACGGGGGCGGTCGGAGGCGCCTTGACGACGTCGGTCTCCGTCTCGCCGCTGTCGGGGCGGACGACGGCGAGGGGGACGGTGATCGTGGCGCCGCGGCCGTCGCGCAGCTCGACGAGGTTGGTGTCGAGGCGGGGGCTGTAGAAGCAGCGCAGCGTGACGCCGAAGGTTCCGGCGTGGTCGCCTGCGACGACCTGGACGTCCTGTCCGAGCTTCGGGGTCCAGTACGACATCAGTCCTCACCGCCGGTGGTCGTCGGGGCGGTGTGCTCGTCGACGTAGGTCTGCTCGATCTCGGAGAGCGTGTAGCCCCACGCCGCGAGCTGGACCAGGTGCCGGGCCGCGACGTCGTCGTAGTGCTGGGCGGCGTGGTGCGCCGGCGTGCGCCAGAAGTCGCGGGGGATGCGATGCTCGCCGATCGCGAACGCGAGCGCGAGCAGGTACCAGGTGCCTCCGGCGGGCGTGCGCCCGGCCCGCGCGACGACGTCGTGCTTGCCCATGCGCTCGCCGAGGAGGTCGTCGAGGACCTGGGAGACGCCGTAGTCGCTGACGGCACCGCGGTCGGACGCGATGACGGCGGCCGCGTGCTGCACGGCGTCCTTGGGCAGGAGTTTCGGGATCGTGAGCTGCTCGCGCAGCCACCGCGTGCGCACCTCACGGGCCGCGTCGGACGCCTTGTTCTGCGCGACGACGAGCGCGCGCTCAGCGGCCTGCTCGCCGGAAGGGGCGGGTGCCTCGTCGGAGCGGCGGTAGTGGCCGTTCGCCTTCCAGTCCATGCAGAACGCGATCGCGGTCGCGTCGGATCCTTCGCGCTCGACCTCGTACCACGACGCCTTCCGCACCCACATGGCGTGCCCTGGGCACGCGGCGTGCTCGTCGACCGTAAGGGCCTTCTCCGGAGGCTTGTTCTTCGCCTTCGGCTTCGCAGACAGGTTGTCGAGCATCTCGTGCTTGCCTCGGCTGTACGACGGGCGCTCCTCAAGCACGGTCACGCCGGCCGCGGCGAGCCGGTTGCGCTCTGCGACGATGGCGGCCGCGACGGAGCGCTCGAGACGGGCGATCGCGGCGGCGTGCTCGAGCGCTCCGCGGCCGGACTCGATGGCCACCGTGCGCAGCTCGTCGACGACGGCCTGGTCGTCCTCGAACTCCGCCAGCGTCGCTGCCGTCTGCAGGTCGATCTCTGGCTCGGCGATCGCCGCCTTCGCGGCCTTCGACCCGGCGACGGCGAGCGCTGCGGTGACCTCGGCCTCGGGGCGGCCGAGCTTGCGGGCGATCGTCTTGGGGGTGCGGCCGAACAGGGCGAGCTGCTCGACGGCGGCGACCTTCTCGGCGTCGGACAGCGGCCGGCGCTGTTCGTTGAGGCGGTACTGACGGGTGATGCGCTCCTCGTCGTCCCCGATGCCATCGACGACCCTCACGGGCACGGTCGCCAGGCCGGCCTGCGTGGCGGCGAGGTAGCGGCGCTGCCCGTCGATGATCAGCAGCTGGCCGACCAGGTCGCGGCGTACCGTGAGCGCGGTCTCCACGCCGTGCTCGGCGACGTCGGCCGCGAACTCCTCGTCGATGCCGGCGTCGGTGCGGATGTTGTCGGCGAGGACCAGCGTTGCCGGGTCGACGTCGAGGTACTCGCCCGAGCGGGACGCAGCGCCTTCGTGCGGGGCGATGTCGATGGTGGGCATCAGCGCACCTCACCGCGGTCGAGGCGCTGGACGAACTTGACCGTGTACGGGGCGAACGACGCCACCTTGGCGATGCGGTCCCCGGCGATGCTGCCGTAGATGTTCAGCTCGCCGTGCTCGCCGAACGTCCACCGCTGGACGTCGGTGAGGATCTCGCGGCCCCCGTCGTGCTCGACGACGATCGCGTGCAGCGGCTTCCCGTCCGGGTCCAGGCCCGACGCGGGCGCCTCGCGGAGCAGCGGCAGAGCGAGCACCGGCACGTCGACGGCGCCGTCCGGCGTCGCGAGGGCCGCGACCTGGGTGGCCCTGAGCGTGCGGGCCGTCTCGGCGGCGCGGTCGTGCACGGCAGCGGTGATGCCGACGACGGTCGGGGTGGTGGGGCGGCGCGCGGTCAGTGGCGTCACCGGGTTGGTCTGGGGCTCGGTCATGGGTCAGTCCTCCGAGGTCGTGGAGTTCATGTCGTTCTGGGCGCGACGCAGGGGGCACGTCGCGAAGTGCGTGATCGCCGGGTGCTCGCCCGGTGCCGGCTGCTCACCGCGGGCCAGGGGCCGGCAGGTCTTCCTGCCCGCGGACAGGGCGTGCGACGGCGCGAACCCGCATGCCGGGTCGTAGGCGACGTCGAGCGGGATCCACGAGCGGGTCGAGCCCTTCGTCGGCACGTCCGGGATCACGGGGACGAGCTGGATCAGCGCGCCGCAGCCGACGCGGCCGCGGTCACCGCAGTTCGACGTCTTCACGGCGCACCGCCCGACGTCGTCGTGGCCATGCGCTCGTATACGACGACGCCGGCGCGGCGCGCCGACGATCCGTCGCGCCAGCGTGCACCTCGTGGCGGGCGACGTCGGCGAGCGCCCGCAGCGCGGCCAGCTCGCGCGCCGAGACGTCGGCCTCCTCGCGGTGCGCCTCGTCCAGGCCGTCGCGGACGGCATCGAGCACCCTGGCGTTGGCGAGCGCCGTGACGTCGTCGACGGTCATGTGCCGCTTCGCCTGCCGCGGGACCGCGACGAGCGTCGGAAGGCCGACGGTGACGTCGAAGGCCGGCACGCTCGCCGGGTTGGTGGTGCCGGCCGACGGCGCGGGCGTCGTTGCCGGCGCGCCGTCGGCCGGGCTCGGGTCATCGCCCGGCCATGCCTGGATCTCGGGCTCGTCGTCGACGATGCTCATCGAGTCGGTGTCGACGCCGTAGACCAGGCCGTCGGCGGTCGTGATCTCGGCGCCGTGGGGCGTCCACCCGAAGTCCCCGTCGTCGTAGCCCGACCAGTACGCCGTCAGCGTCCCGACGACCTCGACCCACCGGGTCGGCGCGTCCGTCAGGGGACCGAGGAGGTAGCCCCTCGCCTCGACGCGGGCGCCGACGAAGAACGGGTCGATGGTGACCGACTTGAGCGCGCCGGCCTCGTCGTAGACCTCGGTGACGTGCGATGCAGGACGCTCGGCCTTGTGCACGAGCACGGGCACCATGCCGTCGCCCTCACGCTCGGGCGTGTGGCCGCTCATCGGGCACCACCCAGCGTGCGACGCTCGACCATGCGGTCCTGCGACTCGACGAGCAGCTGGTATGCCCGCGCGAACTCCATGGCGTAATCCGTGAGCCCTTCGAGCAGCATCCACGTGGCCTTCTCGGCGCAGGCGGCCTGCGCGCGCTCGAACAGGTCGAAGGCGTTCGAGGAGCGTCGGTGCGTGCGCACGATGGCGAGGGCCTTGGCGGCCTCGTGGCGGGCGCTCATCGGTCGCCCCCGAGCTCGGCGACGATCGCCGCGTCGATGTAGGTCGCGTCGACGGCATCGAGCAGGCGTGCCTGCACTCGCAGCGCGGCCCGCCCGGGCTCGTCGTCGCGCAGCGCCGGCTGCTGCCGCTCGTCGCGGATGCCCAGGGGGAGCGATGCGAACGCCTCGTCCGCGCCGCCCATCGCGCCAGCCAGCGCCGCGACGTCGTCCTCGGTGATGTCGCGGACCTGGGCTGCCCAGATGAGGCCTGCCTCCGCGTCGAGGTGGTGACCGACGTGGTCCGGCCGCAGCGTGCACATCAGCTCGCCGTTGATCGCACCGCACAGGCTCGCGATGGACTCAGCGGCTGCGAGCGCCGCCTCGGCCGCGAGCGCCGCGCGGACGTTGGTGGGGTGGGACATGTCGTGGCGGCGGAGCCACGCGTCGAACTTGCCGCGGGCGCTCATCGGGCCACGGCCTTGCGGTTGCGGGTGATGACGGAGGTGAGCGGGTCGAGTTCGACGACGGGGGCGAGCGCAGGCGCAGCCGCAGGGACGGCCTTGGTGTCGGCGGTGACGGTGTGCGCGTCGATGTACGCCTGGATGTGCGCGGTGGTGAAGCGGATCGAGGCGCCGATCTTGACGTGGCCGATCTGCTGCGCGCGGGCCTTGCGGGTCCAGTAGGTGCCGGTCTTGCCGAGCCAGCGGTCGGCGACCTGGTCGGGGGTGAGGAGGGGGGAGGGCATCGCTAGACTTCCTCTCGTTGGTTCGTTGAGGCCGGCCCCCGGATGCCAGTCCGTGAGGGGGTCGGCCTCTTCATGTCGCGAGACGGTTATAAATCCATCAGTCGAGCGCAACAGATATGCGCTCGGAGGGGTACAGGTCAGTCACCGTCGTGTCGAAGTGGTCCGCGAGGACGAAGAGCTCGACGGAGTTGAACGTGGAGCGCCCGGCCTCCTTGCCGCGGTATCCGACCTGGCTGAGACCGAGCACGGAGGCCACGTTCTCCTGGGTCTCGTTCCGGTGCTCGCGGAGCTCGCGGATGCGAGCCCCGATGCTCTTCCGGAAGGCGATGACGCCGGGTGCGGTGGCCATGCGTCGATGTTAGTTAGATATGTAACGGAGCGCAAGGGCGCCACCGATGTATTTTTATCGGGCCGCGTCTACTCTCTTGAGCCATGACGACCACACCGCAGGACTCGCGGGCCGCCGACTTCAACCTCGAGCTGTCTCGCGCACTGCGCGCGTTCATGGACGACCACGACATCACGCTGGTCGCCGTCGCCACCTACCTCGGCCGCACGCACGGCTACGTCTCCCAACGCACGACCGGCCAGGGGGCGCTGCCGGCCGACATCATCGGGGCCGTCGCGGTGCTGGCTCAGCTCTCACCGCGATCGCTCATGGTCGAGCTCACGGCACGGATGCACGGATAGCCCCGAGGCTCAGACCGACGACCACGAGGTCGTCCTCGGTGCCCGAGCACAGCTGATCGTCAGCCACGGGGGCTGCGTCACCGGCGTGGTCCCCGTGGAACCGGCAGCTGATGACCGCGCACGCCGCCGTGCAGACGATCCTGACGAGCTCATGCATCAACGCACCCTCCGGTGGGTACTCGAGCGGTGAGGGCTACCTCAGTTGGGGTCGCCTTTTCCCGCGGGAGACCCAGTGTGCATCGGTGGTCAGACACCGAATGGCCCGTTTCGTGATGCCCGACACCTACCGAGCGCCCGGTTTGCGAATGTTTGCGCAGGTCAACGGCCTTAGGGCGCGTGACGGGGTGAAAATCCTGCATGAGTCCTGGGCGTGAGTCCTAGCCGTTCACGCAGGCAAACGAAAGAGGCCCCCGACCGGGCGTTGTTGCCTGGTCAGGGGCCTGAATCGTCGCTGTCTCAACGAGTGTCCGGAGGGGGACTTGAACCCCCACGCCCTATACGGGCACTAGCACCTCAAGCTAGCGCGTCTGCCATTCCGCCACCCGGACAGGTGACCCGATCCGGCGTTCCCGCCTTCTCGGTGCGGGGAGAAACATAGCACGGGGTCGGGGGGCCCAAGAAACGCGTGCCACCCTGCGCGCCAGCCCCCTGTCGGCGGTGCCAGACTGAGCGGGTCCGGCATCGTGGGAGGTGGCGTGCGTTGACGCAGGACAGGCCGGTCGAGAACGTCCCCCAGTGGCTGCGCACGACGGCGGGGTGGTCGTGGCGTTTCGCTGCCCTGGTGGTGGCGGTCTCGCTGCTCGTGTACGCCGTCGTGCACGTCCGGCTCGTCTTCGTGGCCGTGTTCATCGCCCTGGTGATGACGGCAGTGCTCAAGCCCCTGGCCGACTGGTACGGCCGCGTCATGCCGCGCGGGCTGGCCGTCGGGCTCGCGTTCCTCTCGGCGCTCATCGTGGTGGGCGGCCTCGTGACGTACGTCGTCGCCTCCGTGGCCGGGCAGTGGCAGACGCTCGCCGACCAGTTCACCAACGGCATCGACCAGATCGTGACGTGGCTGCAGGGCGGGCCTCTTGGGGCCAACGTGTCGTGGGCGCAGATCGACAACGCGATCGCCGCCGGGCAGCAGTGGCTGTCGAACAACGCCGCAGACATCGCCGCCAACGCCGCGGCCAGCGCCGGCACCGTCGCCGAGGGGTTCGCGGTCTTCGCCCTCGCCATCTTCTGCACCGTGTTCTTCCTCACGTCCGGCGGCTCGATGTGGAGGTGGTTCCTCGGGCAGGTGCCCGTCGGGCATCGCGGACGGTGGGCCGAGGCGGCGACGTCGGGCTGGGAGACCTTCTCCGGCTACACGCGCGGCACGGTGATCATCGCCGTCACCAACGGCCTGCTCGCCGGCATCTTCCTGGCGATCCTCGGCATCCCGCTCGCCGCGCCGCTGGGCGTGCTGGTGTTCATCGGCACGTTCATCCCGCTCATCGGCGCCCCGCTGGCCATGTTCATCGCGGCCGTGGTGGCGCTCGCGGCCGAGGGGCCGGTCAAGGCGCTCATCGTGGTGATCGGCATCGCGCTCATCGGGCAGATCGAGGGGCACCTGCTCCAGCCGCTCATCATGGGCAAGCAGGTGGCGATCCACCCCGTGGCGATCGCGCTGGCCGTCGCCTCCGGCACCGTCCTCGCGGGCATCCTCGGTGCGGTCGTCGCCGTCCCGGTCGTGGCCGTGACGTGGACCGTCTACTCGGGGCTCCGGCCACCGCCCGAGCCGGTGCCGCCACCGGAGGAGCCGGCGGAGGACGCCGAGGTCAGCGAGTGAGCTCCTCCCGGAGCGCCGACGCCACCGTCGCGTAGTCGTCGACGTCGTTGTACAGCTGGGCGGACAGGCGCAGCAGGCCGACGCCGCGCCACGGCATGAGCTGCGTCTCGATGCGGTGGACGTCGGCCAGACGACGGCGCAGCGCCGCCGCGTCCGCGGGGTCGTCGGCGGCGCCCGGCGGCAAGGGGACCAGGCGCATGCTCGCCTCGGCCTGGCCCAGGCGGCCGTCGAGGGCGGCGTCGAGCAGGTCCTGGCGGGGTGACGCGTCGGGCCAGAGGTCGGCGAGAGCGGTCGTCACCAGCCGCTGGCCGTCACGGGCGAGGGCCGCGTTGTGCGCGCGGACGTCGTCCGGGCCGAGCCGCTCCAGCAGGTCGAGCGCGGCGGGGGCGGCCAGCCAGGGCGAGCTGTCCAGGGTTCCCGCTCGCTCGAGCGCCTGCGGGAACCCGGCATCGACACCCCACGACACCACGAGCGGCCGCAGCCCTGCGCGCCGTTCCGGGGCCACCACCAGGGCCGCCGACGGCCGCGGCGCGAACGCCCACTTGTGCAGGTTGCCGAACCAGAAGTCCGCCCCGAGGGACGCGACGTCGACGTCGAGCATGCCCGGCGCGTGCGCGGCGTCGACCAGCACGGGAACCCCGCGCTCGCGCAGAGCGGCGACGAGCCAGCCCACGGGCAGGACGCGCGCCGTCGGGGACGTGACGTGGTCGACGACGACGAGGCGCGTCCGCGCGGACACCGCGGCGGTGATGCGGTCGACCACCTCGCCGTCGTCGGCGAGCAGCGGGACCGCCACCTCGCGGACCTGAGCGCCGACCCGGTCCGCGACCTCGCGCGCGGCCAGCGCGACGGTGCCGTAGCCGTGGTCGGTGACGAGGAGCTCGTCGCCGGGGGACAGGTCGAGAGACCGCAGCACGAGGGTGGCGGCGGCGCTCGCGTTGGTCATCAGGGCGACGCACTCCGGGTCGGCGCGCAGGAACGCGGCGACGCGCTCCCGGGCGGCGTCCACGGCGTCGTGCAGCTCGCGCGTGTAGAACGCCGTCGGGTTCGCCTCGGCCCGCTCGCGGACCCGCCGCTGCGCCTCCTGGACCGGCGCGGGCACCGCGCCGAACGCCCCGTGGTTGAGGTACGTCACGAGGGGGTCGAGCGTGAACAGCTCGGTGCGGGGGAGGGCGGCGAGGGTCACCCCGGCACCGTAGTCCTGGCATGCTGCCTCGATGGAACCCTTTCTGCTGGCCACCGACCGCGTCCGTCTGACGGTGCCCACGGTGGCCGACGTCAGGCGGATCCACGAGCTGTGCCAGGACCCGGAGATCCAGCACTGGACCACCGTGCCGAGCCCTTACCGGATGGAGCACGCCGAGGGGTTCGTGACCGGGCTCGTGGCGCGAGGGTGGAAGCAGGAGAACCAGTTCACGTGGGCGATCCGGGAGCCCGTGGACGTCGCGCCGGGGGAGCCCGAGCCGCCGCTGCTGGGCATGGTGGGGCTCCACCTCGACGACGCCCCGTTCCCGCACCGGTCCGGCGAGATCGGGTACTGGGCCGCCCCCGAGGCGCGCGGGCGCGGGCTGGTCACAGAGGCGGCCGGGCTCGTCGTCGACTGGGGGTTCGACCCCGAGGGGCTGGGGCTGGCCCGGGCCGAGTGGCGGGCCGTCGTGGGCAACTGGGCGTCGCGGCGGGTCGCGTGGAAGATCGGCGTGCGCGTCGAGGGGGAGGTGCGGGGGCTGCTCGTGCACCGCGGTGAGCGGCTGGACGGGTGGGTCGGCACCGTGCTGCCCGGCGACCCCCGGGAGCCGAACGAGCCGTGGCCGGCGGGGGCGCCCACCGGGCGGGAGTGACGGGGGCGGGGCGCGCCCGTGGCCTAGCGGGGCCGGGGTCGGCACGTAAGCGTCGGGTGCGGTCTACTTAGTGCGCTCTGGAAAGGGCGCAGCCGTGCCTTGGTAAAACGATTTCGGATGGCTCGGACAATGGCGTCCTGGCGGTGCGCAAATTGAAGGCGGCGCGTTTTGTTGCGCGGGCTCCGCTGGCGAGCTCGGCCTGGCGTTGTGGTATATGCGCTGGTCAGGGTGGGTGCGCCGCAGTTCTCCGCTCCGGGGCGGAGCCCTGGCGTCCCGCCAGGCGGCGCTTTTTCGTGATCATTAGGCGCCAGCGGCCGGGTCCCTCTTTCGTGCCACGCGGAATGGGTGGTGAGGTGAAGCACCTTTGCTCCGCGTGAAAGGAAAAGGTCAATGAATGCACGAAAGAGGGCTGGGAGCCGTGTCTGGCTCGGCCTCGTCGTCGCAGCAGCGCTCGGAGCGACCTTTGCGCCGTCCGCGTCCGCCGCACCTCTGATCGACCCGTCGCAGAAGGGTTCGCTGACCGTCGTCAAGTACGAGGCCGACAACGCGGACAAGACGGCCGGCGACGGGACCAAGCAGACGACCCTCTCGGGGACTCCGCTCAAGGACGCCAACTTCGTCGTCTCGCCCGTCGCCACGGACCTCGCCGGCGAGGCCATCGACCTCACGACCCCGGAGGGCTGGGACGCGGCCGCGAAGCTGACCGTCGCGAACGTCTCCGGACACCTCGGCACCGCGCTGCCCACGGGCACCACCGACGACACGGGGACCGTGGTCTTCAGCAAGCTGCCGGTCGGCCTCTACTACGTCTTCGAGGCGGCGCCGACGGCGGATGCGAAACCCCTGATCCCGGGCACCCCCTTCCTGGTCACCATCCCGATGACCAACCCCAGCGACACCACGTGGATGTATGACATCTGGGCGTACCCGAAGAACGACGTCCTGGACGTCCAGAAGGCGCTCTCGGGCGACCCGGCGCAGATGTTCGGCGACCAGATGACGTACTCGATCTCCTCGCACGTGCCCTACGACGTCGACGGCTCGCCGATCGAGTCGTACGTGATCGAGGACGACCTCGACCCGGCACTGGCGTTCGTCAGTTCCACCGACCTGACGCTCGTCTCCAAGGGCGGCACCGTGCTGGAGACGTTCGACCCGGGCACGGACTACACCCTCGTGACGGCGCAGGGGACGCCGCTGCCCGCACCGACCGCGGTGACCTGGACCCTGACGCAGCCGGGGCTCGACAAGATCACGAAGTACGACCCCGCACCCGGTACCGCTGACCCTGAGATGCGGATCAAGACGTCCATCACCGTCAAGGTCACCGCCTACGGCACGGACGGGCCCGGGCCGATCCTCAACTCCGTCTCCCTCACGACGAAGTTCGCGGCCAGCTCGACGCCCCCCACCACGGTGACCAGCCCGCCGGTCGAGGTGGACTACGGGCGGATCAAGCTCACCAAGGTCGACGCGACGGCGACAGCCAAGACGCTCGCGGGCGCCGTCTTCGACCTCTATGCGGCCGACCCGTCGTCGTCGGGCTCGACGCCGATCGCGCAGGGCCTGACGACGGGCGGAGACGGTGTGCTGACGATCGACGGCCTCCTCTACGACGAGTACTGGCTCGTCGAGACGAAGGCCCCCGACCACTACGAGCTCGAACCGGCCCCGATCCACCTCACGGCTGC
>Ga0082212_10001022_pt1 | contig 40957 bp, 39 predicted proteins | sample TergutNt197P3_FD_71548 | JGI IMG/M metagenome (GOLD analysis project Ga0082212, IMG submission 71548) | Neocapritermes taracua P3 segment gut microbial communities from Petit-Saut dam, French Guiana - Nt197 P3 | ecosystem: Host-associated > Arthropoda: Insects > Digestive system > Gut ...
CCGTTTGACAAAAAAGACAATAACGGCGAAAAAGATAGCAAGGCGGGAAAAGTACCCTGTATCAAGGGCTGGACTGAAAGGATAGAAACAACGGCGGCGGAGTTAGAGGACTGGTTTAAAGATGACGATTATACAAATCTTGGATTACCGTTAGGAGCAAATTCAAGAGTGATAGCAATAGATATTGACGGATATGATAACGGCGGCAAAGAAATATTAGACGGTTTAAGCGGCGGAGATTTGCCCGATACTGTTCAATATACTACTCCAAACGGCGGCATGAGATATTTATATATGATTAATAAAGATAACAGCGATAAAAAATTCAGTAAATATATAATGCAGGGCGAATCAGAACATACAGGCGTTGAACTTCTCGGAGACGGTCAGCAGACTGTACTGCCCTACTCAATTCATCCGAACGGCGGTATATATGAATTTGTAGAAGGACACAGCTTTGAGGAAATAGATATTGCCCCCATGCCCGAATGGATAGAACATCTGATGTTAAAATCAACAGGCATTATCAGAAAATCATCAAATTCTAAAATAAATAATTCGTATGAAAATACTAATCAGCAGGATAAAAAAGCAAGCAAGGAATTAACGTCGTTTTTCTCAAAATGCCCCAAATTAATGGAAATACTCGAAATTCAAGAAAAATACGGAGATATTAACTATACTACATGGTTTAATGTTTTATCATTGTTGATAAAGGCTGAAAAGACACATTTAGCCTATGAATTTTCAGAGTTATATTATCAAGACGATACAGAAGAAACAGAGCGGCAAATAGAAGAAATAGAAAAGAATATAGATAATGTAGGATTTATCTGCTGTTCGACTTTTGGCTGTTCCTATCACTTCATAAAAAGATGTCACGGCAAAGTAAATAAAGATGAAAATAATTCGCCTATCAAGATTTTAAGAAATAGAAGCGACATCATAACAGACGATAAAACAGGTTTTGAATATGAGAAAGGCATTTTAAAAAGCGTGAATTTCAACATATTTTCAAGATATGTTCATGAAAGAATCAGCGTTAAAAGAAAAGCTGACAAAGTATATTATATTTACAGTAATAAAAACTTTTGGGAACGTAAAGATGATTTCGGCATAAAAAAGATTATACGGAAATTATTCAACAGGATAGAGCCAGACAGTTGGAGAAAAAAATATGCCGCCGAATGTTTTGAGCATTTCGACTTGGACTGCAAAAATACCCCTACAAATGATTTTGATTATATCAATCTGACGAACGGATTATATAACATCAATACAAAAGAATTATACGAACATTCAGACGAAATATTTACTACTTCACAGCTTCCTATCGAATATGACCCAGAGGCTGACTGCCCTCAATTCAAAAAATTTATAGACGATGTGTTTGGCGAAAAAAGTAAGTCTTTAAAAAAATTAGTACAGGAGATAGCGGGGTATTGTCTGACTACGACAACAAGAGCGGAGAAGTTCTTTATCTTTCATGGGTCGGGCGGCAATGGCAAATCTATTTTATGCGATATATTCTTTAACATTCTCGGTAAAAGCAATATCTCCGCTATTCCGATGAACAGATTCAAAGATGACTTTACAAGGGCTCAAATAGTAGATAAACTGGCAAATATAGTTACAGAAAACGAATTATCAGGACTTGAAACGGCATTTCCTAAAACTATTGCCTCCGGCGATATGATTCAGATAAATGAGAAATTCGTGCCGCCATATAATTACAAACCGTTTACAAAATTAATCTTTTCGTTTAATAATATGCCATATTCCGCCGATAAATCAGACGGACTGGAACGCAAGCTAATCATCATTCCATTCAAGTATAGATTTGTCGATAATCCTAATCCAGACCGCCCTAATCAAAAAAAGAGGGATATAGATATAATTGATAAATTGCTTAAAGAAAAAAGCGGTATATTAAACTGGTTTATAGAGGGATTGGAACGGTTAAAGAATAACGGATATAGATTTACAGAAAGCAAAATCGCAAATACAACCTTAAAAGAATATCTGCGGTCAGTCAATGTTGTTCTGAATTTTGTAAATATGAATATCGAAGAATCACAGGGGGACAGATTAAGCACGGAAGAATTACAAACCACTTTTATAAACTGGTGCGAGATAGAGGGACATAAAAAAATCAGGGAGTTAGGAATTTCCAGATTCCTTAAAGAACTGCGTTTAGCATTAGAAAAAGAAGATATACCATTTTTAGAGGGCAAAAGCAACAGTAAAAGTTATTTCAACGGAATCAGATTAAAAGAAGAATCCGAACATTTGAAAAACAAACGCAGTTATTTTAATCCTGAAAAAAACTGAAAAAGTTTCGGAACTTCGTCACTTTAGCACTATTACGCTTCCCCCGACTATATCCTTGACATTTTACAAAAAGTGATAAAGTGACGGTATTTCAAGAAAAAATCAAAAATAATTTAAAAAGGAGTTAAAAAAAATGGCAACAGGAAGTATCAGACCAAGAAAAACAGATAAAGGCGAATCATATCAAATTACTATTGAATTTGAGCCAGATTCAGATACAGGCAAACGTAATCGACAGTACAAGACTGTTTACGGTACAAAAAAAGACGCTGAAAAAGTAATGAGAGAAATGCTGTCACAAATCGACAATCAAGTATTCGTAAAAAATAATGATACTACTTTAAAGGAATTTATGGAAGAATGGTTTAATATATATATTATTCCTTTTAAAGAGGCGACTACAACGCATTATTACAGGGTGCAGATAGAAAGATACATATATCCTACTATCGGCAATAAAAAATTACAGGATTTGAAAACGATTGATATTCAGAAATTATATAATCAGTTGAGAGTAAAATCGACCGTCAGCGACAAACCCCTTGCCCCGAAGTCAATTAGAAATATTCACATGAATATTCGTGCGGCTCTCGATAAGGCAGTAGAACATGAATTAATACAAAAGAATCCCGCTAAAAAAGTTGAACTGCCTAAAATGCCAAAGTATAAAGCTGACGTTTACAACAAAGAAGAAATCAAAAAACTGTTTGAGATAGTCAAGGGTACGGATTTAGAATTGATAATGCACATACTAATATTTTTAGGACTTCGGAGAGGCGAACTGATAGCTTTACGTTGGAGACATATCAATTTTGAGAAAAAGACTGTAAACATAATTGATAATATCGTCAATGTCAAAAGGAAAATCATACTGAAAGAGCCAAAAAGCGAATCTGGCAAGCGTGAAATCAGCATCCCCGACAGTCTGATGTTATTATTGGAGAAAGCGTATAATGATTATCTTTCAAGGAAAAGTATAAATAAAAAAATGGAAGATTATATTATATTTCATGATAACGGACTGCCATATACGCCTATGTCAATGACGACAAAGATAAAACGCTTTTTGAATAGTTCGGAGTTGAGAAGAATCCGTATGCACGATTTGAGACATACATCAGCGACATTAATGTTACGGGCTGGTATCTCTCCGAAAGTGGCACAGCAAAGACTCGGTCATGCAGATTTTGGTACGACAATGGATATTTACAGTCATGTTCTTGAAGATATGGAACAGGAAGCGGCTGACAAGTTAGATGATATATTTTCAGAAAAATCAGAAGAAACTCAGACAGGATAGGGGGATTTAGATATGGATTATATTATTTCAATTAAGGATATAGAAACAGACGTAGAATCAAATTATGATATTCCTAAAAGCTTATCTAAATTGACACATACATGGATTGGTACTGGCGATTTTAGTATGACAAAAAAGCTATATTCTCACGTTCCAGAATATTCAAAAAAAGAAATATCAGATAAGATAGACAACATATTTACAAAAAAAGGAGAAAAAGAAAAATGAAAAATAATATTTTATTTCAACCAAAAAATGCAGAAATGCAGTATAATATAGGACTTGGCTGTTTATTCAATAACGACTTAAAACAAGCGTATTATTGGTTTAAGAAAGCGGCGAAACAAGGTCATTCAGAAGCCATAGAAACGATTGAAGTACATTTAGGCGAAAGCGGAGAGGACGTCACAGTAAGGGAATTTTGTGAGGGTAGCGGTTTAGTCAAAGACTTCAAACAAGTAAAAATTACGGCTGAACAAGGCGATATGAAAGCTCAATATATGTTGGGAATGTGTTACAGTCTTGGCGACAGTGTAAAAAAAGATTATGTTCAGGCGGCTCATTGGTATAAACAGGCTGCCGAACAGGGACATGAAAAATCCCAATTATTGTTATCTGCCCTTTACAGGAACGGTCAGGGCGTACCCGCAGACAAAAATCAAGCTATGTATTGGTTAAGGAAAAGTGCCGAGCAGGGTAATGCAACGGCAATAAAATTAAATGAAATATTAACTAACGGTATAGAAATTGAATTTTAAATCAAAAAATATTCTGAAAAAGTTTTAGAACTCCGTCACTTTGTCACTTTATATAAATCTGTCAAGAAAATAGTCAGCGTAATCAAAATAGTGATAGAGTGACGGGATTCAGACAAAAATTCTGAAAAATAAACATGAAAAAAATAAAAAATAATTTGAAAAAACACGGAGGATACATAATATGGCAAACACAAATAACAATCAAAAAGATAATTCATGCTTCAATGACTTCAAGATAGAAGCAGAAATCAACGGCGGTAACAAACTACTCCCATTCATCAGTAATTCATTAGTAGATTCTATTGTCGAAACCTTTGTAGGGAAAGACAAACCCCTTGAAACTATTTATACAGACGTTTTCAACATAATCGAATACGACAACGAATCAGCAATAAAAAGGCTTATACTCGAAAGTTATCATATACATACAATGAAACGTGCCTATCCAAAACAGGTTACGGATAACCTTAAAAATTGCTTTAGGTATGACAGTAGTATTTCAGATAAGCTCAACATGAATATATTTTTTGTTAAAGACGACCTTAAATTCAACGATTTCGTAAACTACCATTACAAGACTGAAATAGACGATTTCTATACCGTACAGATAAATTTAGACAACGGGAAAAAATATGTCTTTATTAAAAGGTATTAGATATTCAATCAAAAATTCAAAAAAACAAAAAAACAAAAATAAATAAATTTAAAAATACGGAGGATACATAATTATGTCAAAAACAAACTTTAACCCCAAAGACTACTTTTGGTTTACCAACTTCAAGCCCGAAATCGAAATTGACGGAGGAAACAGCCTCCCTGTACTTATCAACGACTTTGTAATAGTATCAGTTGTAGAAAATTTCATTGAAAAAAGAAAAACTCCTGAAATTATTTTATCAGATTTATTTAAGATAATAGAGTTTGAGAAAAATATGGGAAAAGAAATATCTACTTTAATCTATAATACCCATGCTGAATTTATTGGAAAATCTCTCCCAGAACCTATCGAAGACGATAATAAATCTATAATCCACTTCGATACCATTGTTTCAGATATGCTCAATATGAACGTATTTTTCATAGAAAACGAGCAACAAAAGAAAATCATTGATTGCATAAACGAACATTACAAGACGGATATAGATGATTTTTTCAGTTTACAAATAAATTTAGATAACGGTAAAAAATATGTTTTTGTTATAACGGGCGAACTTATGGACGGAGATATTGAGGATTGCGGTTATGTGATGATGGCACAAAGCGTTTACAATCTTAAACAAGCTGATATTTTCGAGAAACACAATGCTGACATAACGGAAAAAGTACAGCGTTTATATTTCAATAAAAGATACGACCTTTATAAATGGTAAAATCTAATAGAATCAGGGATTACCTCAACAGCCGATAGCGATAATGTTATTGGCTGTTTTCTATCTTCAAGAAAATTATACCACATATCTATATTTTTTTCAAGACTGATAAATTTATGAAAAATAAATAAAATTTGAAAACTTTTCAGAACTTCGTCACTTCATCACTTTTGGCAATCTCGCCGACGAGCCGCCGACGAAAAAACCAGAAAATATCAGTAACAGTTTATCCATGCAGGACAAGCCAATCCTCACCCTTTACTATTTTTAAACGAAAAAACTCCCATTCTACCACGAAAAAGCAAAAAGAAAAACGCCACTTGCATGACGTTTGTATGGAGGCGACACCCGGACTTGAACCGGGGAATAAAGGTTTTGCAGTTCTAAGTGAAAGGTATTACACCTTTCTGTAATCTCTTATATCTTTCGGTTTTAAGCCATGTTTGAGACTTTGACTTGTTGTAGCTTCTCATAAATTATTGTGTTTTTTCATATCTTTTGAGGCTCATAGTTCCCAAATAGTTCCCAAGATTATCTCAAGTATGGATTAATATTTTTCTTTTAGTTCTTTGACTTCTTTTACAGTTAGTTTTGTTTTTTGGGCGATTGTTTCAATATCAAGAACATCTAACAGATTTATAGCAATTTCTATGGCTTTTTCTTTTTTACCCTCTTTTTTTAGTTTTCTCTCATAACTCCTTGCGTCGGTAAGCCAATCCACTAACATACTGTTCACCTGAGCCTTTTCACAAAAATTACAAATTGGAATCTTCTTTTATTTTTTCGACTTTTGCTATTGATAATTTTGTTGCTTTTGCAACTTTTTCTACACTATCACCCATTTCAAGCAAAGTTTTGGCTGTTTCTATTTTTTCTTCTTGTCTGCCTTCTTTTTTGAGATTCCTCTCGTAATTTTTCGCGCTGGTAAGCCAATCCACTAACATAATATCAACCCTTTCCACACTTTCCTCGTGCACTATTTCATCCAATTTGTAGCTTTGTTTCTGCCCGTATATTTGCCCGAATATATCAACAGCAACATTTAAAATTCGTTTCTCCTCGTCGTTCAGATTTACAACGTCGTCTTTGTATTTTTTTACCGTCTCTAATACTTCAGTAAACCCCTTTGACCTCTCAAATAACATCATCACTTTTAACAGCTTCGACCGGAAATCCTTGACACCCTCGTCATCGTAACCTTTTGCATCGACTATCGCATAGTTAAAATCGAGCAGATAATCCCCGAAGTTTTTGTAACCATAGAACATTTCTTTGAGATTTAGCGGTGTCGTCCACTTTTGACTGCCCGTATGGAACACAATGGGAAACACAGCAGGAAACTTGAAGTTTTTGCGTTTGCGTTCTTTGGGGTCGGCGTGGTTGTAATAATCCCGTAGGATTTCAACTATATAGAGTAATAGACGGTACGGCATTCTATAGTCAACACGGCTCTGATTTTCCTGCAAGACGAAAAAGATTATTTTTTCTTTGCCCTTGTTGAGCGTACCCTCATACACTACATCAGCCCTTTTCTTTTTGAAGTCCTGCAAAACATAATCTTTCGGACTTCTGCGCAGGCTTTCTTCGTCAAGGTCATTTATCCACGGGGCTTTTACGCAATCTTTCAAAAAAGATATGAACGCCTCTTTGTTGCCGAATAATTCACTCAGCCTTGTGTCATGTGGGTCATTTGTTTTGTCGCTGTCACTCATTGTTTTATGTTTCCTTAAATTTAATTTTTCTTACATCTATAATTATATCACAGAATATTATTTTTTGCAATAATTTTTATAAGCGAAAATTAATTTTGTTATGTTTGGCTATATGTAATCAAAGCCGACCACCCTGTGAGGGTGATCAGCTTGATAAGGCTAATTTATTTTACGGAGGAAATCACTTATGAAAACAATGAGCAAGGTTAATTTTATAATTATGCTATTTTGATTTCACCCACGTTATCTCCTTTTTTTACATATATATTACTATTAGGAATAGTAAATACAAAACCGCTTGGATAATCTGATTATCTGGCGGCTTTTTGTTATTTACATCAAAAATATATATTAAAGAAAGGGATTATTATGCCACAAACAGCATTAATGAGTACGGCAACCGTGACCGTACACGAAGAAAACACAACGATTACCACCACATTTGTATGTTCCCAATGCGAGAAAGTCTGTGAAAAAACCGAACTACACGAGTTCGACAGTAAAACCCTCTGTGACGATTGTTACAGCGACTATACAGTGACCTGCAATGATTGCCGTACCAGAGTTTGGGAGGACGATTCCTGTCAAGACGACTATATGACCCTATGTTCGTCATGCTATGAACGCAGTTACCGCCGATGTTGTGTCTGTGACTGCATTATTCACAGACGCGATGTACTTTATTATGACGAAGAAGCCTATTGCGAAGATTGTTATAACGACATTGAAGATAGGGACGACGATGATTACGATGACGACTGCGACGATAACGACAGGGCAATCCATTCATATTCCTACAAGCCGATACCCATATTTCATGGCGACGGAATCCACTATGGAATCGAGCTTGAAGTTGACGATGCCGGACAGAGCAATTCCAACGCATGGGAAATTTTATACGTTGGCAACCGATATGACGAGCATATCTATATAAAGCAGGACGGCAGCCTGAACAACGGCTTCGAGATTGTGAGCCACCCTATGAGCTTGGAGTACCACCAAACCAAAATGAACTGGCAGAAAATTATGTCGAAACTGACCGAACTCGGCTATAAAAGCCACAAAACCGATACCTGCGGCTACCATATACATATCGAAAAATCCATGCTGGGAGATACGCCGGAATGTCAGGAGAACACCATATCAAACATACTGTACTTCGTCGAAAAACATTGGAACGAACTCTTGAAATTCAGCCGCAGAACACCAAGCCAGATGAAACGCTGGGCTTCGCGTTACGGGTATAAGGACAGCCCGAAAGAGATACTCGACCACGCTAAAAACAGAACATTAGGCAGATATGTATGTGTCAATCTCGAAAATATTTCCACAATCGAGCTTCGTATGTTCAGGGGAACATTGAAATATTCAACATTTATCGCCGCTTTGCAGATAGTTGATGAAATCTGTAAGGCGGCTTTATCATTGGCGGAAGATGATTTGAAAGGGTTGACATGGACTGAGTTCGTCGGAAATATCGACAAAAACAACAAGAGTGAACTCGTGGAGTATCTGAAATTCAAGAATTTATATGTCAACGAACCTGTTGACGGAACGGAGGATTTGTGATATGTCTGTAAACAAAAAAATTATGACTGTTAAGATACAGCGTGCTATCTTTGGGAATCCGATGGTGCTGGTATATAATAAGGATAGAAGTTATTGCAGAGAATTTCCGTTGGACGAAACATTCAAGAAAATCATGGGGGAATCGGTCAAAAGCTATTTTAAAGTGAAAATCGAAAATGGCAAATTATATGTAATAGAGCCTGTTTACGGGCTTAACTGGTAAAGGAGGATTTGTGATATGTCCGATAATTTCAACGAAAATTTATCTATGTTTCTGACATCATGCAAAGAAGCGGCTATACAAAAACTAACAGAAGATAATTCCGAGTATAACCGAATATCATCAAAGGCAACCGAAATATCAATCAGGATAAAAGACGAAATCCCCACAGAATATGAGGCATTGATTGACGAAATGCTTGATATATACCATTCGTTATTTGGCATGGAAGTGCATTACATATACCTGCAAGGGTTCAGAGATTGTATAAATCTGTATAAAAGGTTTGACGGTTCATTCAAGGAAAGCAAAGAATTTGAGAAAATGTTCATATAGCGGAACTCCAAAAAAGCCATAAGTCGGTCGAACATGACCGGCGTATGACGTATGTAGATTATTTCATTCCGTTTAATTCGTCACGGTACTGTTTCAGATTATTCACCGTTTTTACGATGAAATGTTTGTCCGGCTCGCTCAACGCCTCTATATTCAACGTATCCGTTTCCATATCGTACAAACTGTCCTGAAACAGAAAATCCATCGAGACTTTCAGCTCGTTACAGATTTTGATGATTGTGCCTATGCCAGCCTTGCCGTTATTGCTCTCTATCCGCGCCAAAAAATTCTCGGTGATATTTATTTTCGCCGCCAGTTCCCGCATAGTCATTTTGCGGTTCTTTCTGGCTTCACGGACGCGCAAGCCAAACTCTCTGTAATTCACATCAAGGTTATTATCAGTTCTCATTATATCCATCACTCCCCGTATGTAAATTATATACTTTACAAGGATTGAAAAATACGTCTATCTATCGAAAATAAATTGATTATCAGGATAGTTTTATCTTGACTATCACGTTGGGATATGATATAATGGTTTCTACAAACGAGAGCATGAACAGGATATTATGACCGCATCTGATAAAATGAGTGATGAGCTTAATTTTGAAAGGAGCGGTGATATAATGGCTCAAATCTATGGCTACATTCGCGTTTCGACCCGCGAACAGCATGAAGACAGGCAGCTTATCGCTATGAAGGATTTTGGGGTATCGGAGAGCAACATATACCTTGACAAGCAATCGGGCAAGGACTTCCACCGTCAAGCATACCGGAAGCTGTTGAAAAAACTAAAACCCGACGACACCCTTATTATCAAGAGTATCGACAGGCTCGGCAGGAATTACAGCGAAATACTGGAGCAATGGCGGATTATCACGAAAGAGAAACAGACCGCTATCGTCGTACTGGATATTCCGCTGTTGGACACCCGACAGAAAGAACGCGACCTGACAGGTACGTTCATAGCTGACCTTGTACTCCAGATACTCAGCTATGTAGCGCAGACGGAGCGTGAATTTATCAAGCAACGGCAAGCAGAGGGTATCGAAGCGGCGAAGATTCGCGGCGTTAGATTCGGCAGACCACCGATGGAGCGTCCGCCTACGTTTACGGAAGTTCTGGAAGCATGGGAGCGTCGGGAAATCTCAGCAAGGGAGGCAGGTCGTCGGCTTGGCATAAACTACAAGACATTCCAAGACTGGGCTGGCAAAATAACCAAATGAGTAAAAACTTAGACTTTAATCTTCACGGAAATCTGGTACTTCCACAAGACCAATCTGCGCATCGGTCATAGTATCCGTTACTCCGCTCCGGCATAGGAAACATACGCTGTAATCGGCTGAAACACCTATCACAGCGTTTATGTAGGTTATTATATCAGAGATTCATAATAATGTCAATATTGTGTGAATAATAAAGTCTACTTTTATACTCACGCAAATATATCAAAAACTCAGGAGGAAAAATGAAAAAGTATAAAATATTAATTATTATAATCACTGTGTTATTTTTAACAATATTAACCGCAGGCTGTTCAACAGTTAATTCGTTCTTAAATAGCGCAATAAATAAATCTAACGATGATTGGGTTGAAAAAATAGGATATGAAAATTTTATACCGCAGGGACAGGGATTGGCATTAGTCCGCGTGGCAGACGATTATGGCAACTATGTATATTTTGGTATCCAAGGGGGTGCAGGTTCGGTGTTTCACGAAATATACGCAGTATTAATTTATATGCCAAATAACGAAATTGCGAAGGAAATGTTTGATGCCTTTGAAGAAGGCTTGAATGAGCTTCGACTACAATGTAATAGTAATTCTTTGACTGTTGAGGAAGCAATTAAAATATGGGCAGACGGCGTAGAATGCCCGATTAGAATGGGTTTTGAACATGGTAATGAGTCATATTTTTACAACATGGCAAGAGATAAATTTGAAACCGTCACAGAAGATGGGGAATCGGAAGATTTTAAACCTCTGCCAAGAAAAGAGGCTAATGCGATACCAAACAGCGTAAAAGAGTATGCAAAAAAATACTCGCTTTATAATTGGATTGAGGGAATCACGCCGTATAAAACTTGGTTCGACTGGATTATTTCTATTGGCATAGTCGTATTGATATTCTTTGTTATCAGCGCAATATTTCTGATATGCGGAGTGATAATCCATTCGATTTCATCAGCCATATCGCCTATGCTTAATTTCTTTGCAGGTATTGGAATAGGCGTAGCACTCTGCATATATGCAGTTTTATCTGAATTTAATTTATATAGCATAATTTCAGCGGCAATATATATTTTATGTCTGTTCGTATTTTATAACACCATCAGAAAAATAGAGCCGAGATATAAAAATATGTCGTCTGTTAAAGAATTGCTGAATGTTTCTTGGTGGTTTATGCTAAGTTATATTATACCCGCAACATTGCTGACATTTCCATTTCTTCTTGGAATTGTTGAGAAATTACCATTCAGCGTAAGTAATATCGAAATACATTTTTATGTTTACATGGGATTATGCGTTTTTCTTGGTATAGTATTGGCTGTTGGATCTGATTCAAAAGCTAAGGAATTTTATGAGTTTATAAAAAACTTTGAAAAATTAACCGTCGAAAATATAAAAGAATTTTCAGCGAAAAGTTATCAAAGCGAGGACAGTTCGGAGGAAAAAGCGCGAAAAGATAAAGAAGCCGAACAACTTGTAAGTGATTTTGTATCTGCGGGCATTTTAGAAAAACGCGAAGTTAATGGTGAAACCATTTACCGGATAAAATCCTCTCATAGTTTTAGTCTTTCTGAAGATAATAACAAATCGAAAACCAAACCGAAAGATGATGATTATATAGCGAATCTTAAACAGATACAATCGGAGATTAAAGACCAAAAGATGTTACTGAAGATTGATGAAATCGAGAAAATGTATTACTCTATTTTTGATTTCTTGCAAAAAAATCCGTCTGAAACGAATATCAGTAAAACAAAGCAATTTTTGGATTTTTATTTTCCGGCGACAATAAAACTCTTTGAAAGTTATCATGAGTTATCGGAAAATAATATAGATAATTTCGAGAAATTAGCGGTAATCGGAAAAATACATTCGGCTATAGACGATATTATATCGGTATTTAAAAATCATTATAACAGTTTATACGAAAACAAGATTCTCGACATTGAAACAGATATTGAGGCTTTAAAAACTATCATGCAAAAAGACGGGTTATTAAATATCATGGATTTTAAGGACATAAAATAGCGACTTGATTTTATCAATATAGAAGAATACAAAAATCAAAATCACATCAAAATAATTGGAGGAGAACCTATGAAACGTAAAAACAAAGCATTAATTTTAATCACTTTAATTTTGGCAATACTTCTCTCTTTCGCAATGACTGCAGATGCATATATTTATGATTTCACAGAAATAAATGTACTTGACGATTTGCCTGAAATCGTTCTCAACGAGATATTTATTACCGATGGTATAATTAAATTAGTTAGTCCAGATGGTAAGACAGTGGTTGTGTATGACTCTAACAACGGCAACGAAATTATAAAATTTTATGACTTAGAAACTAACAAGAGTTTATACGATATAAACAGCACTTACTTTTCGGGAGCGTTTTATCCGGACTCATCGAAAGTTATAATTGAATGCGGCAGTAACCAATACTATTCTGCCGAATATTTACTGATTGACACAAACACAATACAGGTGATAAAATCGCCAATAATTGAGGGGAAAATCATCGCCATTACTAAAGACGGTCAAAATCTTATCACATTAGGCGGCAAAAACAACAATGGTTCGCTTAATATATACGATGCTTCAACATTTGAATTAAAGTCATCTGCTAATTTTGACGGTCTTTCAATGTTTCTCGATGCATCATATAATCCTGTCAACAATCAAATAGCCGTTGCCGGTTTCGGTCAGTTCAATTATATAAAGATATGTGATTTAAACGGCAAGGTAATCACTACAAAAACAAAGGGCTTGACTGGTATAAACGCAATAGAGTCAGTATATTATTACGCCAATTATGTTTTATTGCATGTTAGCGGTAACAATTTTTATCTGTTTGACCTCACCAATGACAACGATAAATTGCTGTCATCGTTCAGTATCCCAATCGCGTTTCCGGCATTGTATGACGATGTATTTTTATCGGGCGATGTAACTGTTGATGTTAAAAACAAAAACACAATTTCAAACGCCCTCTATAATTCAACTTCATATGATCACTTTTATGCAGAAATTGAGTACATATCACAAATCCTCCCAGAAGTAAAATACGGAGTGAGTAAGTATAAAATATATGATTTAAGCCCATTATTCCGCAGAGTGACCGATATTTATATTGATACATGGTATCCCATTAATGAAACGCGCAAGCTGTCGTCATGGGAAATAAATATCGCGTTTTCGGATAATACATATGAAAGTGTTACCGCAGATAAATTAAATATATCCACTTCAAACGCACGTATACTCTCAATCAGCGGTGGGTCTATTACCGGCAATGATATAGGAACAGTAAATTTAACAGCAAAATATGGGGGCTTTGAAAAGACCGTGCAGGTTCAAGTAATGGCAATCCCAAGCAATATTGCCGCTTCAATCAAAACAAATCTTATTGAATTGACATGGGCTAAACCGACTTACGGCGCGGATAAAATCTCAGGCTATTATATTTACCGCACAACGGAGAAAGGAAAGTATTCAAATATTCCATTGCAGGATATACCGATAAAAAGTGACGTTTATAGCTATACTGACCAGAACACCGAAAAAAATGTGCAATATTATTATATGTATAGATTAGTGCATAACGACGGAACACTATCGCCCCCATCAAATGAAGTCGCGGTTATGATTTCAACAAATACAACAGTCGCAATGCAGATAAACAATGCGAATATGGTTACAGACGGCGATAAATATGTAGAGGTAGATCCCGGCAGAGGAACAAAGCCGATTATAAAGAATGACAGAACTATCGTGCCAATATCCGCAATTATTCAAGCATTTGGGGGTACAGTCGGTTGGAACGGTACGGAGCGAAAAGTAACGATAACGCTCAACGAAAATACGGTAGAACTTTGGATTGGACAGAAAAGAGCCGTTGTAAACGGTGAAGAAAAAATACTTGATGTCGTTCCTGAAATAATCAATGACAGAACCTTTGTACCAGTTCGATTCGTTTCAGAAAATCTCAATCTAAATGTGCAGTGGGAAGCTAATAACAATTTAATTGTCATATCGGAGAAGCCGATAGGGAATGTTCTCGACTGCCCGGAAGTAAAGAGATTGTTAAAGTAGTAAATTATATAGGTCATGGTCATACAGGAGGCAAAATTATGCAAACAAAAAATAGAAGAATACTAATAATTTTAGTAATTATCACAATTTCGTTAATCTTCATAGGATGTCAAACAGCAAATCAAAATACTAACATAGACAAAAATGCTAATGAAGTTCTTAGCACAAACAGCGAATTAGACACGGCAATCGAAAACGCAATGAAGGGGCTTATTAAAGACGAAGTAGTTTCACCACGCACAAACGATGAAACAAAAGACTTTAAAATTCAACAGGAATTAGTAAGACTTAAAATAATATCCGATGATATGTCAGATGAACAAAAAACGGAAATATTGACAAAAGCAAGGTCTGTTCTTGATTTTGGTTTAAGTTTTGTTGTAGAGACAACAACGGAAAAGATTAAAACAACGCCACCGATTCAAGAAGCATCATGGATAGATTATTTCGGAACAGAAAATTTTGCGATCGTAAGCCGAGAAGATCAGGTATGGTGGATACTTCAAGAGTATAGAGACAGGATATATCTTTATGAATACGATGTTCAAAATTATAGTGGCGATGGCAGTTTATTTGATTTAGAAACATCGCCGTATTTTCAACTATATTTTGACGACTATATGGAAAAATTTAATGAATGTAAAGCTACTACTACTGAAACGGATTTACTATCCATAGAAAATAATCGGAAACCGGATTATACATTTTACTATGATAAAAATAACGAAGAAGCAATACTTTACACCAGTTATTTATCATCAATAAATATAATTGAAGAAGTAAACAATGGTGGAATATTCTATGCTGGATACTTTGGTGATTGGTGGGCAAAACCTAAATATGCCGATTGGATAGAATACTATGGAATAGAGAATTTCGCAATAATAAGAAACGAGTATGGTTCGGAATATGATGTTTGGTGGATTCTTGGAAAATATGAAGATGGTCATTCATTTCTTTATGAATATGCTCCTTATAAGCCTGATTATATGTTTTTAATATCTTCTGCGCCAACTTTTGACATCCATATCGATGACTATTTGAGAAAGTTCGATGAATTAAAATCAAATACCACCGAAGCTGATTTACTAACAATCAAAGACAATGAATTTCCTGACTGTCATGGTTTTTATCAGGATAAAGATATGTATCATTATTATTTTTCAACAGACACTGAGATATTATATGCTCGTGATGCAGCAAAGTATAGATATAATTCCGGACACCTTGGTGATTTCTGGGCGAATGAAGAACCAACAACGACAGTTGATTACGACGAAGAACCTAACGTCGGTTCAGTCTTTGGAGCCATGAGTCCCGAAGAACAGGAAGAATGGATGGGACAAATACTCGAAGACGGAGGATATTATGATGAAAGCGGAGGAGGTTATACACCAACAAATCCACCATCAGAGCAAAAACCTGCTACAACAACAGATACTTGGACTCTTCCAGATTCGTATATAACCACACTATTAGGGCAGAAATTATGGAAAGTACCAGTAGATAGTCTTTTTATTGGTCTTGGAGTAACTCATGTAAATGTTACAAATCCCGGAAAAATCAAACTTGGATGCAAAATAAAAATAGCGGCTGAAAAAGATATGTGGGGAAATTACAAAACGTATAAAATAGACGATGATGGTAAAGAAGGTGGGCTTGTATACAAAGTTATTGATGTAACCGTCATAGATTAAAAATGCTATAATCAAATGGGAACTTTAAAAGAGTTCTCATTTATTTTCTACTAAAACAAATACATACGAGGAGAAAAAACTTATGAAAACACAAAAAACCGCAAAACCCTGCAAAAAATGTCCATACAAGCTCGGACTGGTTAAGTTTGTGCAAAATCCATGTCTCGATTGCATGGAAAATAATTACAGCGTATATAAAAATTTGGTAAAAATAAGCAATAATTCAATAATTCATCAAAATGATTTTTCAGAATAAACATAAGAAAATAAAATCAGAGTTACAGGTGGTCCTTCCGGGATTTTCTGTAACTTTTTTTCTCTACATAAGAACTGCGATGAATATATATTACATCATAGATATAGTAAATATATCTAAAAAAATATTTAAAATCAGGAGGAAAAATTTATGTCAAAAGTAGAAACAATCTTTTCGGCAAGAAAACCCACATGGAACGGATTGGGTATCAAGGTCGATACGGCACTCACATCATAAGACGCATTGAAACAATCGGGGCTTGACTGGCTTGTTGTCCAGCAGCCGATTCACACAGAGCAGGGACAGTTGATTCCGAACTCAAAAGCTAATGTCCGCGATAGAGATAAATCTGTACTCGGAATCGTCAGCAGTAAATACCAAATCGTGCAGAATCACGAAGCGTTCGATTTCACCGACAATTTGCTGGGCATGGGAGTGAAGTATGAAACGGCAGGCTCGCTCAACGGCGGCAGGAGAGTATGGCTCTTGGCTAAACTCCCTGAACGGTACATCATCAATGGAGAGAATATCGAACCGTATCTTGTCTTTTCAAATTCTCACGACGGATCGGCAGCGATTACTGTTGCGATGACACCCATTCGCATTGCGTGCCAGAATACTCTTAATCTGGCTTTACGTCAGGCAAAACGGGCATGGTCGGCAAAACATACAGGGAATATCGCAGGGAAACTGCACGAAGCACAGGAAACATTACAGCTTGCTCATACATACATGGGCGAACTCGGAAAAGAAATCGACGTTTTGAACAGAATTAAGCTGACCGATTCCAAAGCAATGGAATTGATTCACAACGAACTTGCGCCCTACCCTGATAATGCGACGGCTATACAGAAGCAAAATATCAACAAAATCCGGGAAGATATGGCAATCCGGTATTTCGATGCACCAGACTTAAAATCATTGCCGAAAAATGCGTATAGGTTCGTCAACGCCATATCAGACCACGCGACCCACAGCAATCCTATACGCAAGACCGAAAATTATCAGGAGAATTTGTTTATGAAATCGCTTGAAGGACACCCGATGATAGACCGTGCATATTCACTCATCAAGGCTGCTGCGTAAATCGTGGTAGCCTTTCATCATTTTATGAAAGGAAATAATTTATATGAACTCTGAACTTGAACGTACCGCTATCGTATTTACAGCAATGATAGAAACTCTCGAATTTAGCTTGAAAAATGACTTGTTCGCGGAAAAAATATCGGCGTTTCTGTCGTTGTTAGAAACGTGCAGACGGTATCGAAAAGAAGGTTTCCTGCCTGACATTATTACGGAGATATGCAGGAAGAAAGCCGAGTATATCAGGATTGCGAAAACAAAATCCGAACTTCAGGCGATAATGGATTCACCGGCTGTCAGGTACGACGGAAACGAGGTAATCCCCGCAAATAAATACTGCATACCCGAAGAAGAACTGATATATTGGAGCAATACATCTCTGCTCGCGCCGCTTCAATATGATGGGCTGCGGAGGTATGAAAAGTTATTCAAGCAAATATTTCCCGCAGGAGGTATTATATAAAATGAGTACATCACAAGCTACCACTACAAGAAAGCGAAAACCGAGAACAACAGCAATTCCAGTCATGGAAACTGTTATCTGCCGTATCTGCGGAAATATAATTTCAAAAGATGAATCCGCCAAGTTTGACGATTATCAGTTATGCGACTACTGTTTCGATGCGACAACCTGTATATGCGATTGTTGCGATAAAAGAATATGGAACGATGATAATGTGGGAGATTACGAAACCCGATTGTGTCAAGATTGTTACGAAAGACACTATACACGCTGCGGCGATTGCGGAATCGTCATAAATAACGATAACGCTCACCGATTCGAGGGAAACGAATACGACTACTATTGTTATTATTGTTACAGCCAACCCAGAGAGAATGTTGTCATACATAATTATTCATACAAGCCAACGCCTGTTTTCTACGGTGACAGTACAATCAACCGTTACTTCGGCGTGGAGTTGGAGATTGACGATGGCGGCAAAGAAAACGATAACGCGCATCATCTGCTTCAAACGGCTAATCGTATTCATGAGCATATCTATATCAAAAACGACGGTTCGCTTTCGGACGGATTCGAGATAGTCACCCACCCCATGACACTCAGCTACCATATCAATGAAATGTCATGGCAGAAACTAACCCAAAAGGCTCTTAGATTAGGCTACAAGTCGCATAAAACTCAAACCTGTGGGCTTCATGTCCATGTGAACAGGAATACATTCGGGGAGGATATTGCTATACAGGAATTATGTATCAGCCGGATACTGTTCATACTCGAACGATTTTGGCAGGAGTTTCTGCGGTTCTCCCGGCGAACGCAAGATGAAGTTACCCATTGGGCACGGCGTTACGGTTTCAGGCAAGAACCTACTGAGATTCTGAATACAGCTAAAAGCGGTAACTTCGACCGATATACTTGTCTGAATTTGACTAATGTAAATACGATTGAATTCAGAATTTTTAAGGGTACGCTTAAAGCAAATACTATTATTGGTACTCTGCAATTAGTCAACCACCTATGCGACATGGCTTTTTCTATGGCAACCGATGATGTGACAGAACTCAGTTGGATTGATTTTGTTGAGAAAATCGACAAAAATCGTTACCCGGAACTCATCACATATATGAAAGAACGGCGGTTATACATCAACGAGCCTGTGGAAATGGAGGAAGATAGCTGAATATGTGCGCTTTGTTTGGAATCCACGACTACAATAATCGTCTAAACAGCCATCAGAAAGAGATAATCCTGTCAGTATTATCACAGGAATGCGAAATACGAGGCACGGACGCAACAGGGATTGCGTATCTGCGAAACGGGAAACTGCAAGTGTATAAGCGTCCTGTACCCGCACATCAAATGCAGTATAATATTCCGTCAGAAGTCAAAACAGTCATGGGACATACCCGTATGACTACACAGGGGAGCGAGAAAAACAACATCAACAATCACCCTTTTTATGGAAGCGTGAAAGGCAACTCTTTCACTCTGGCACACAACGGAATATTGCGAAATGACAAGGAATTACGCCAATCCATGAATCTACCAACAACAAATATTGAAACAGATTCATACATAGCGGTGCAGATAATCGAACATGAGAACTCCGTATCGTTCGGCAGCCTCAGAAAAGTTGCTGAATCGGTTCGGGGTTCTTATGTATTTACGGTGCTGGACAACAAAGAAAATCTGTATTTCGTGAGAGGAGATAATCCGCTGTGTATATATCATTTCGTCGATAAAGGGTTTTATCTGTACGCTTCCACCGAAGATATACTGCAAAAAACAATCGCCCGGTTAGGCATTGATAAATTGAATCATGGCAGAATCCCTGTGGATTTTGGCGACATATTGAGGATTGACAGTAATGGAAACATATCGAAAGACCGCTTTGAAACTGCTGACTATTATCCTACTCGACCCAATTATTATCAATACCCGATGTATATGTATGGAAACGATGACGACTGGGGTTATCAATCCGAAGAAGATCAGTATTTGACGATGCTGAAACAAATGTCTGGGCTATATGGTTATACGCCGGAAGATATTGACGACTGGATTTTGGAGGGGTGGACTCCCGGCGAGATTGAACTGATGCTTTACGAAAGCGATATTTACGAAAACGAAGAAGAAATTTATGAAAGATTAGAGGTGAAACGAAAATGAACAATAGAGCATTAACACCGGAAGAATGTCAATTTGCCGAAGATAACCATGATATAATTTATTCATTCATGCGCTGTAAACGGCTTAGTGAAGATTATTATGACATTATAGCGTTCGGGTTCTTACGGGCGGTTCGGAAATATTTTGAACGCTCTGAACTCCGTCAGTATTCGTTCAAGACAATCGCATATTACGCCATGAACTCCGACTTGTACAATCATTACAGAAAACAATACAGGCAGAAACGCAGGGCTTATATAGTCAGCTTCGATACCGTTGTTTATGATGACGACAGATTAACCCTTATGGATATTATACCAGACGAAAACGCGGATTGCAATATTTTATTGGAAGAAATATCTGAAATGCTTCCGGCAGACCAGTTCAATATAGTCCGTATGAAAGCGGAGGGATATAACGACAGGGAAATAGCGCAATCGTGTAATATCCCTGTAAAATCAATTAAAGATATGCTGTCGTCTATACGGGAAATACTGTGTCCGAGTTTAGTTTAAAACAAAAAAATTCAAATAAAAAAATGAGAGGTAAAAAAAATGATTAAGCAACCAAGTGAAATTACGACAATGAATAAAAAAGTGAGATTGCTGATAGCGGGTTATCCCGGTATTGGAAAAAGCAGTTTGGGTTTATCCGCTCCGAAACCGCTGTTGATTGACGTTGACAAAGGTATCGACCGCGTTGCGGCACAGCACAGGCAAGATTTTATACAGCCGGAGAATTATGAGGAATTGCTGGACGATTTGACCGTAGAAAAATTGAAGGATTATGAAACTCTTGTATTCGACACAGGTGGGCAGTTATTGAAACTCATGGCAGAATGGGCGAAACGGCAAAATCCTGCCAACGGGCAGAGGGACGGCTCTTTGAGTTTGAAGGGTTACGGCACAGTCGGTCGTGAGTTTGAAAACCTGATGAACAAAGCGTATTACGAGTTGAATAAAAACGTTGTCGTAATATTTCACGCAAAAGAAGAACGTGAGGGCGATTTATTGAAACTGCGTATCTTGGTGGAGGGAGCGACAAAGGATAACGTATGGATGCCGTGCGATTTAGGCGGTTTTATAGAGATGAACGGCAATAAACGGATTATTACGTTCGCCAATACCGAACGGCACTTCGGCAAATGCTGTCACGGCATACCGCCGAGTATCGTAATCCCTCAGCTTAACGAAACCAGCCCGAATAATTTTCTGACATGGCTGTTCGCGCAGGTGAACGAAAATATACGGAAAGAGGCGGATAGGGTCGAGCAGGCAAAGGGTGAATATGCCGATGTTATCGTGGAAATAGCTGAAATAATCGACTCAATCGTTGATTCTGCGACAGCAAAGAAAGCCGGGGAGAAACTGAAAAAAATCAAACACAAATTAACCAGTCTTAGCGAATCGCAAATTATGTTCCGCAAAAAATTAGACGAGTTAAATCTGAAATATGATAAAGGGTCGGGTGATTACATTGTCAAATCAGAAACGGTTACTGGTGACACATTCGCTGCTTAACTCTTGGGACTATATATACAAAGCAAGCGACGAATGGTATCATTCTGCATACGATAGTTTCATCAATACGCTCAATCGGGTAGATACCGAACCTACACAGGCTATGCTTAATGGACTTACGTTCGAGCGGCTTGTGTCTGATATTATCGCCGAAAAACCGTTGGACTGTTCGCATGACTGGATTACAGGAGCAAGTGAAATCGCCGATATAATCAGGCAAAACTGCAAGCTGGAACAGGGCAAATTATACAAAGAGGCGACTGTAAATAATTTTGATTATCTGTTATACGGCGTTCTTGATTGGGTTGGGTGCGGCGTTATATATGACGTTAAATTCAAGCAGAATATTGGTAATTACAGCGTCGGAAATTATTTCGATGGTACGCAGCACCGTATGTATTTCGCACTTGTTGAAGGAGCGGACACATTTGAGTATCTTATCTCCAATGGTAAAAAGGTTTACAGGGAATCATACGCCCGCCACGAGTGCCAACCTATTGAACAGACAATCACCGATTTTGAAAAGTGGCTCAAATGCTACAATCTGTGGGACATTTATGTTGAGAAGTGGACGGCAAAATAATTTATGAGAGGTATTTGCGTGAGTAGGATTTTAAAATTAGTAATCAAGATTATCATTATCATCACGAAAAAATAGTATTACCGGAACTTAATTAAATCATTTATACACAAAACCGAAAGGAGGAATTTACCAATGACTGCCTGCAAAGATAAAACTGTGCTCAGGGATTTAATCATTGATTTATGCACCGCGATCGTTACGTTCATTTTCGCATTGCTCATCTAATCGCTGATTTAACAGCGTAAAAATAGGGATTCATCGTAATCCTTATTTTTTTTATGATTGCAGTTAGTATAGTATGTGCTTATCGGCTTAATCTACATATTTGAAACAAACCGCCATATCACAATATAGGTATTTTCATAAAATTATAGTTAAACTCTCCTTATAATTAATTTGAATAGTATTCAAAAATTTATTTACAAGGAGTTAAAATCATGGGTAAATCAATTCAAAAATCACAGCTATTAATCTTGGATTTTAAAAATCTCAAAAACAGCAAAATTATTTCAGAAAAACAGTTTCTTGATAAAGTAAAGCGGTATCAGATGCCCGTATTAAAACATGATGCTGTATCTCACAAAACAGACAAACAATGTTTTCGAGCGGTGTTCATAAATGACGTTCCTATTGACGATGAACGAGTTACAGGAATTATGCAAAAAGCATTGATAACAATATTTCCTGAAGCTGATATTTTTTCAAAAAACTCTGAAAATATCGAAGATACCATATATTTGAGTATGACTATAGAATCGCTATTCAGGAACATGACAATCTATTTCCAAAATGAGTATGGATATAAACACTACAAAAGAAAAATAGCGGATTTTGCAAGGATAAACGGTATTGCCTTGAATAAAAACAAGCTGTTGAATATTACTACGGCAGATTATGAGCCTTTTGCTCATTCTGATTCTGTTGAGGAGCAATTTGGGGCAAAATCGCCAAACACTATTGTATATATAAAAGCGTCTGGCGAGAATTACCCAAAACGGTATCACCGCATAAAACTTGAGGATGGGAGTAACAACGATAGCGATGATGATACTAAAACATATAAAAATCACAAAACATACCGTTCAAATGACATTAAATCAATTCGACCTAAGTGTGAGTTGTTCAGAGATTTCGAGGACGGAACTCGTAAATTAAACGATGATGAGTTATTGGCGATAGCTTCGAGCTTAGTAAATGTAGAATCTGGAAGAACGCTTTTCCTTGATATATTACGTGACAATGTTTACCACAAATCAAATTTTGATTATTGGGAGAAAACCTTGAAATACTTGAACGAAAGCGGAGATCAACCTATGAATTGCGATAGTTTTTGCCGATACAAGTCTATTTGTTCTCACGGCGACGATATTCTCACTACTGCCATTTTGAACGGTATTGAAAAAATTCTAAGCAGACAAGATAGGTTATACTCCGTTGATGAGGCTTTAGATGATTTCCAAAGAAAATTTAATGAAATAGCGGATGCCGAGTGTACTGGTTTCTTTGAACCTAAAGTGTATGTTCTCAATTCTCCCTCCGGTTTAGGAAAGACTGAGATTTATCTTGACTATATGAAATATTTTAAAGGGAAAATTTTAATTGTTGTGTCCACTAATAAGTTGAAAGATGAAGCATATCAACGAGCGTTACAAAAAGATATTGATAATATCAAGAAAGCTCCGTCTTTGTATCAGTTGAAAAAACATATTCCAAAAGATGTATGGAAGCAGATTGATTTATTTTACAACTCAGGGCGGCACGATTCAGTTGTTCCATATATTCGTGAAGTCTTAAAATTAAAAAATATACCTCGTCTAACGTCATATTTGAAAGACTTAGAAGAATTTCAAATCCATGACGGTCACGCTATAATCACTCATAAAAGGTTTACCTATCTGAGAAAAGCGGCGTTGAGAAAATATGATGTGGTTATAATAGACGAAGATTTGATACTGAACAGCTTTATTTCAGATCAAGTTAATATAAAAATTTCAGACATAAAAAAACTACTGAAAAGTATTACACCTGCAAAAGAAAATGAGAAATTAATACGAAAACTGAAAATGGTCTTAACGCAAACTAAAAACATAACTTTACCTGAAATTTTTTTATCGCTTCCAACAGAAAATGATTCTTACTTGTTGGAGGAATATGTATATGATTGTACGTCAACTCCCATTGACATACAATCGTTCTGTAAAACTACACATTTTTGTTACAGAAAATCTTCTAAGGATTCTAAATTAGAAGAAGATTGCATCAGCTTTTTCAAGCCTTTAAGACTACCAAGAGATATTAAGTATATTATGTTATCAGCCACAGCAGATAAATATATATGCCGTTACTTTTTTGAGTGTTATCAAGGATTGAAAATGATATATTATTATTGTAAGAGAGCTTATTATACCGGTAAGGTCTATCAGTATTCCGATAAATCTTTCAGCCGCACCAGTATAGAATATTATCCTGATATTATAAATAAAATAACATCAATGTCAACTTTTGAGGCTATTATATCTTTTAAAGAATTAAAACTGGGCGATGTATATTTTGGCAAGACAACCGGAGTAGATTATTTGAAAGGAAAGAATTTAATTGTGTTTGGAACTCCGCATCAGCCGGAGTTTATCTATAAATTATTTGCTTTCACTCTTGGGCTCGGCTGTGACCTTTACGCCAAATTAAAACACAAGTCCAAGGATAATATCGTTGATTACAAGGAATACAGATTTTCGTTTACAACGTATGACGATGAAATTTTGAGAACCATACAGTTTTGGATGATCTCAAGCGAACTTGAACAAGCCGTAGGGAGAGCAAGGTTATTGAGATTTAACTGTGATGTTGTTGTGTACTCTAACTTTCCCGTCTTTCAGGCAAAGATAATTCAAAAATCCAAGCATGAATAATTTAATAAATTTATAATTTTTTCATAGGATTAAAATATATTTAGTAAAAAAGGTCAGTTATATTGTCGAACTGACCTTTTTGGCTTACATATGGCAGTTCGATATGGGTAATTATATTTTCATGTTAAAATATTTATTGCGTGTGAATTTATTTAAAAATTTAGTTTAAATTTATTGAAATTCATATTGCGAATTGGTATAATATATTGTAAATCACAGGATTTTAGGAGGAATAATTTTATGTATGGAATAGATTATAAAGATGCGGTTCAAGGAATCTTTATAAAAAATGATGATTTCTTTACATTTATATTAAATGATGGAATGGCTAAATATATAGATTACAGCGCTTTAAACACAAAATTTATTTGGTCAGAAGATTTAAAAACTTTTGATACTGGCGGTGAAAAAGAAAAGATTAGCTCAATCTCTGATTTGCGGAAAATATGCACGGAACTTGTTTTGGAAATGAAAGACATCGTGCTTGGAAATATAAAATTTGAAGATGTGAAAAATTTTTTGCGTAAAAAATATATAAACAACTCCGGCGTACTTTCGGTTTTAGAAGAAGAGAAAATTAATAACGTGCTTCCTGATATTTTCGATATTAAATCTGAAGATACGGAACTTCTCGTAAACCAATTAATGTTTGATATTTTGTATGACAAATATCTCGAAGATACAGAAATGACGCTCAAGGAATTTTGCGATGAACATTTTTATTATGATTATAGAGGCAACTGGAAAAGAATCAAAGATTTTAAAGATGATAGAAGTGCTGCCAACACAAAAAATACCATATACAAAACAATGAGAAGCCAAATCGAAAAATATATCAAAATCATGTCTGCGCCCGCCAAAATGGAAGACCTCAATAAATATGTACTTGATACTGACTTTTATTTCGAAGATATTAACACGCTTAATAAACGCTTCGAGACAACTGAGAAGAAACCTAAATGGGTATGGGATTTGCTGTATTATAATCATATTTTGCCTGCATTCAAACAATTTAGACGAGATTTTTGGGAAGATAATGAAGAAAGTCAAAGAAAATATGTAAGGGAATTAAATGATTATGATAAATTTGTGCAAACGGCATTTAAACCGAAAGAGGGAGATGATAGAGATTATTTTCTAAAATCCATGAGTTTCTATTATTTGGAAAGTATCAGTTATTTGGAGTATATGTATAAACTCGCTGAAAGAATGGAGCGAGATGGTATAAATAATTTTGATAAATATAATTTATCAGTACAACAATTCTACATTGATGTAAGTTGCCCTGTTGTAATAGAGGAAGATGATTATCAAAATTTATATTTTATCGAAAAACGCAATAATTATGCTCCCTGCTTATTCATTACAGAAAATTGGCTACATAGGTCGGATTATAAATTGGATAGAGAGGAAAATAATCCGTTTTCTTACGATACAGGCATAAATGTAGTTCGTGCGCAGGCGTATGAATTATTTAAATACCATTATAAATTTACTTCAGATGACTACAAAGAAATCTCAGAATTTATTAGAACGGATTACAATGTGTTAGATACATATTATAAAAAAGACAAAATATGGAATAATATAAAAGAAGATGAGCCTATATCGTATGAGCAGGAAATGCGTATAAAGGATTTACAAACAATAAGCAATGCTGTTTTCAAGAAAGTCAATAAAAAATATATAACCGAATGGTTAAATTCTAATAATAAAAAAGATGAAAATTATATAAGAATATTTGGAATTGATAAAGAAAACTATGAAAAATTACTTAGCAGATTGGAAAATGCAGAAACGGAATTACTCAAAGATGGCGGACGTCCTCCCAAATTAACTGTAAAAGAAAAATTCCTAATAACACTCGAATATGAACAATATGGTCGTACAATGGAAAATATAGCTACCGATTACGGCGTTGGCAAAAGGCAAATAAGCGAAGCAATAAACTGGGTAGATAAAAATATTGCAATCTATCTTGAAGAATTATGGAACGAACAATCATAATATTGTTGTCTGTTAAGTAAAATCTTTAAAATAAATAATATGTTAAAAATAAAACTTCAAAAAATATTGAGGTTTTATTTTTTTTGCCGTCAAATTTTTATTGGCAGTATTTGTAATTTTGAAACAATTTAATTAATGAAATTGTCCGTAGAAGTTTCGGAACAAAAAAGTCAATAGAGCGAAATTAATTTTTATATTAAAATTATACATAGAGCGCAGAACAAAAATATTTTATTAGGAGGCGATCACATGGTTTCAAAAATAAAACAGGAAGGGGGGAATCATCAATGTAAAATTTACGCGCAAAGATTTATATACCATAAAAATGCGTTGGTATGTTGGTATAATACCATAATACCAACCTAAAAATTGTAGTAAAAAATATTATTTACAAAAAATTATTTAATTTAAAACGGAGGATTTAATCATGGACGATATTTTCGGATATGTAGACAACAAAGAAATTTCAACCCAATCTGATATGAAGGAAAACGTAGGTAAAATCAAAAAGAAACTGGAAAAGAAAGAAAAAAAACTCAAAGAGATGAAGAAAAAATGGAAAACCGCCAAAAAGAATGGGAAAAAATGGCGAAAACAGAAGCGTGAATATAAGAAATACAAAGAAGAAATCGCACAAGAATTTAAAAATTATATGGAAAAAAACGAAAACGATCACAACAAAATTATTGATTTTTTAAGAATTATCTCGAAAACACCAACATTGAAAAGGGAAGTCGGCGAAATGGTTTCACCAACTTTTATACTTACACGCTTGACTGATGGGAGGGACTAATGAAATGGCTGACAATGATAAATATTTCGATTCTATATCTGAAGAAAATGATGATGTTCATGACGCTTTTCAATTTGAAATTTTAGACGGCACAGATAAGTATGATTTAAAATATAGCAAGCAATTCGGAGCTTTTGAGATAAAGAAAATTATAAGCAGACTTGATGTAAAAGACGACGACGAGATTATCCCCTCCGTCAAATTACTCATTCATTTTCATGACGGCACATCAGACAAATTCATTGTCCCGTTAGAAGGATTGAACAAATTTGATTGGGAAGCATTTGATGAACGATTTCTATTGTCTACAAAATTTACCGATTCTTATGCCAAACGATGCTTAGCGTATATTATAAAAGTCAATTTAACTAACATACCGGAAGAACCGGCGCAATACCGTATCAGTCGTAATGGCACATACATAATCGAGGGAGTTCCGGTGTTTTATACGGGCGGGGAGTTAATCTCCCCTCCCGGTAAAATGAAACCCGATGTTATGTTAAAACAGACATTTGGACGATTAGTGTCTGACCCGGAACTCTCTGAACAGCAAGCGGTTGCCGGAATGGTGAAAATCAACAATCTCACGCCCGAAGCCGGGAAATTGATTTTTGCCCACTCATTATTGAATGTTATACGTCATGTGTATATATCAATAGGCTTAATCCCATGTTGTATCCTTTTTTTACTTGGCGATACCGGCACACAAAAGACGACATATGCAAATTTTCAAACGTATTTATATAATCGAGATAAACCTATACCGAAACCTCAGAGATTGAACGCAAGTATTTCAGCGGCAGAGGCAATCATATCCCAAAATAGTGACCGCACGGTAATACTGGATGATTTGTTTCCGACTACAGGCGCAACAAAGCGTAAACAAGAAGAAACTTTAGAAGAACTTGTGAGAATTGTAGGCGATAACAGCGGTCGGGCGCGTATGAAAGGCGATAAGGTAGTCGTGAAAAATCCTCGTAGCGGCGTAATCGTTACCGGCGAATATCTTCTGAACTGTACAGGCTCAACAGCAGCACGGCTATTACCAGTTAAGTTCATAACTCCTATCGACTGGGAAAAATTTGACGATTGCCAACGCGAACCTCTTGTTCTACCCACTTTTTACCGGTATTTTATTACATGGTATATCACGGAGTATTTTGATATTCAAGATTACTTGACTAAATGGTTGACCGAATCTCGAAGCGAAAAATTAGGCGTACACGCTCGTTTACAGGAAACATTCTTTTGTCTTGAGAGTACATATAGGTTATTCCTAAATTATTGCGTTGAAAAAGGGTTTACTACCCTCAAAAACGCCGAAAAAGAATATACATCTTTCAAAAGTTTTTTATTCGAGTTGGTTAAAGAACAGGACGGGCGGGTAAATCAAAAAAATGAGAGTGAAAACAATACGACAGATTATTTAGGACTAATACGCAGTATGTACAAAAGCAAGCAGTTTTGCTTAGCGAAAAGCAAGGAGAAATTTAATAAAGAAAAACATGACGGATTTGAATATGGTGATTGCCTATGTTTACGCGGGGAAAATCTCTTGGAAAAAATCAACAAATTAATTCCTACTGCCAAAAAGAAAGATGTTATCTGTGCATTGTTGTCGCAAAAAGCATTAAAAGTTGGTAAAAATCGCTCAATCCAGATTATAGGTACAAATGGCATACGATTTTATGCGATAAAATTAAAAAAATTGTTATAGAGAACCGTAACAATATATTATGATTACAAATATATATTACTTTTACAACACAAACTTACTTAATTTATGTAAGCAATAATTTTAAGAGAGGAACGATTTATTATGTCAATGCTGACTATAAACGAATTATCGAAGAAAACCGGAATCAGCTCATACGAAATCAGACGCAGGGTTCACAACGGCACTCTGCCTCACATGAGAGTTGGTGCTAAACAAACAAAAATTCTCATAAATGAAGATGTTTTCAAGCAGCTACTCACGGACGAGAGCCAAAATAATATGACGTTGAAGCGCAGAATCCCAATTACTGACAGTAATCATGCTGACAACTCTGATTACGGAAAATTAAGACAAATCAACTAAACTGAAAACATAGTATAGAATGGGAGTTGTAGCTCTCATTCTATCTTTTAATTATGTAAAATAATATTATTTCGGAGGTAAAATAAACATGGTCACCATAGAAAAACGTGGTAATAATTCTTACCGATTAATTGTAAGCTGTGGATATGATAGCAATAATAAGAAGATATTGAAACGAAAGACAATCACTCTGCCATCTACTATGACCGAAAGGGAGATAGAACGCGAATTGACGATTGAGGGAGATAAATTTGAAAAAGAAGTCCAGCGCGGTACATACTTAGACGGGAATATCACCCTGAATGAGTTTGCCGAGAAATGGCTGAAAGATTATGCCGAAACCAATCTTAAACCACTGACATTAGCACGATATAAAGTATTGCTGGGACGGATATTAATAGCGTTGGGACACAAAAAATTAGACAGCATACAGCCTACCCACCTGATGGAGTTCTATAGGAATCTGGGAGAGACGGGGATTCGCCTCGACTATGTATATACTTTAAAAGAAAATATAATAAATACAATTCCAGACTTCGAGAAAAAAGTATCTTCAAGTAAAGTAAGTTCCCGAACTATCAAAGATATTATAAAAGGTAAAGGCACTAACATATATGCCGCTGAGAAGCTTTGTAAAAGTCTGAAAAAACCAGTACATAAAATATTTGATATTGCAGATAAAAATAAAACGCTATCATCATTGACAATCAGGCATCATCACAGAGTTCTCAGCGCAATGCTCACTACTGCCGTTCAGTGGCAGTTAATAATGTCGAATCCGTGTGAACGTGTCAAACCTCCAAAAGTGGAGCGGAAAGAAGCCCATTATTACAGTATTGATGAAACAGAGCGTTTATTGGAACTACTGGAGAATGAATCCATAAAATACAGAACCATGATACATATAGTAATTTTCTGCGGTTTGAGATTAGGGGAAGTTACGAATTTGGAATGGACAGACGTTGATTTCGAGGAAAAAACAATCACAATATCCAAGCAACTTCAATATCTGCCGGAGTTTGGCACATATGAACTTGAAAGTGCCAAGACCGAATCCGGCAACCGAACTATATCTATCGACTCAACGCTGGCTGATTTATTACGTGAGTATAAAGCATGGCAGGACGAAGAAAAAATCAAATTGGGGGATAAATGGATTGATTCAAATAAGCTATTCACCCAAGATAATGGAAAACCTGTATTCCCATATTCCCCCTCACATTGGTTTAACAGATTCATCAAAAGAAATAATCTTCCTCCCTTAACTTTCCATCAGCTCCGACATACAAACGCTTCTCTGCTAATCGGTCAAGGGGTAGATGTGGCAACAGTCAGCAGGAGATTGGGACACGCAGATAAAACAATTACTTTGAAAATCTATGCTCATGCTATAAAGGAACATGACCGGGAAGCGGCTGATAAATTGGGGAATTTATTGAAGAAGAAAAAATAATTTGTAAAATAGAAATCTGTATTTCGCAGACTTCTATTTTTTTGATAATTTTAAAGAAAATTCTACAGAAAGTAATTGCGTTTGACGGGAATATAGTGTATAATGATATTGATGATTATGGCTATAATGTGATATTAGTCCAAAATTCGATGGGGGACTTATGAATGAAGAAAAAAATGGAACTTCTTGAAAATAACAAAATTAGTGAATTGATGTCCGATATTAATCACAATAATTTTAAAATTAATAACAGAGCAACTTTTGAAGATTTGGGTGTTGATTCAAAACCTTTTTTTACATCTGTTGAAATTGAACAGAAAAAAAAGAATTTAAATAATGAAATGGCTAAAATTCCTGATTTTGTATATAGATTTATATCATTAACCGAAGATGAAAATCTTAACAATATAAAAATCAAATCATTAAATGATGATATGATTTGGTTTTCACATACTCGAAAACTTAATGACCCATTTGAATTTCTGTTAAGTTCTATTAATAAAGATGAATTAGTAGATAAATACCGCTCTTGGTTAATTTCGCCAAATGGTGAGATTAAAAAAGAATTTATTAATAAGCACGATGAAATAGAAATAGAAAAGACGGCAGATAACTTTATAAGTGACTGGAAAAAGGTAAAAGACAGATTGTACATTTCTTGTTTTACTAAAAATGTGGCTGAAAATCCAGCGTTATGGGCACATTACGCAAATGGAAGCATTGGATTTTGCTTAAAGTATAAAGTAACAGATAAAAAATATCTTCACAAAGTAAATTATGTAAATAGCCGACATAAAGTCTATCCATTTTTATTTGACAAGTACATTGACGAAGGGGGACGCGAAGCAGTTAAAAAATATGGGGAGGATTATAAAGGGCAAGCTATTAATTGGTGTTTTACAAGTCCATCTTTTATTGAAAACTATATTACCAAATATGAACAATGGAGTTATGAGAAAGAATACCGTTTAGTTGTAATTGATAATATTCCTGAAACTCCTGAAGAGATAGACGGCTTTGCACTAAGTAGCGATAAGTGTGGGTTGGAACTTCAATCTATTATAGCTGGTATAAATTGCGAGCCAAATAGATTCAAGGTAAACTGTATTAATAATAAACCAATAAATAGTGACGCCTACTTCAATCCAAGAAAAATTCTAAAGGAAATCGCTGATAGTAAAGAAAGAGTAGAATTTTATATTTGTGATATTTCTACGTCTGATTATAAATTTGACATAAGAAAAATCAATTAATAAATTTTAAACTCTCCATAAAATCAAAAGTTATTATAAATCTCAAAGAAAATACATAAACATTATAAATCGACTACGGGGGCACTCATGCTCCCGTAATTTTTTTGTTTAAATTATCGTAATTTCCCGCAATTTATCGTAACTTATTATCCCCATAGTTCCCAAATAGTTCCCAATACCACCTTTTTGCCCCTAAATCCTACCAAAAATAAAAACCTCCCGTTCTGCGATTATCCGCATAGAATGGGAGGTTTCTCTTGGAGGCGACACCCGGACTTGAACCGGGGAATAAAGGTTTTGCAGGGCTTGTTATTGCTATTTGCGGGATTTTACAAAGTTCGATAATGTGCGGTTTTATGCGAGGTTTATGACTTTTATTTATTGTACCTTTTTATAATTTTTAGCGTCTTTTAATAAAATTCTTGAACACGACTTGAACATGAAATAATATATATTTTTTCGTTATTCTTCTTTTTTTATATATTTTTCGGCTATTTTGTCAAAATCGGATATGTATTTTTTATCCTGTAATACCCGGTATTTTTTATATTCGTCTTTCGCCAGAGCGTCGGCGACAGTTCGCGCAACTGTGCCGTTATCGTATAATAAGTCGTATTCGTTAAATTGTAAAAATGCGTCTAATCTTGAAACCCAATCCTGCATAGACATTAATTTATTTCGTTTGGCTTGATTTTCCGCATAATCCAAATACATATTTACAATATCGTTTAAATCGCTCAATTCTGTTTGAGATAAATAATTTTTCGATACTGTTACATCACTCTGCAATATTTTTCCGTCAGGTGCGTCTTTCCATGTGGTTAATCCCATATTCGATTGTTGACTGTCCGCTCTGCTTGAGATGAGTTCCGGTGCAGTCTGCCCAGTTACAGCAAATAATAATTTATTTTGTACTGTTTTGAAAAATGCGGTTGTTACTTCGCTGTCCGGCTTATAATCATAACTGCATTGAGCGTAAATATCCGTTATCTTTTGATAGAAGCGGCGTTCGCTTGCGCGTATCTCTTTTATGCGTTCGAGTAATTCGTCAAAATAATCTTTTCCAAACGGTTTGCCGTTTTTAAGCATATCGTCGTTTATCACAAAACCTTTGATAATATACTCTCTGAGCGTGTTGGTTGCCCAACGCCGGAACTGTGTCGCACTTTTTGAGTTTACGCGATACCCGACAGCGATAATAGCGTCGAGATTATAGAATTGTGTTTTATATGTTTTGTTGTCTGCGGCAGTATGTGCAAAAATTGCACTAACTGAATTTTCTTCTAATTCGTTTGTTTCAAAAATATTTTTAAGATGTTTCGTTATAACGCTTCTATCCACGTCAAATAATTCACTCATCGCTTTTTGCGTAAGCCAAAATGTTTCATCGTGAAAATAAACGTCAACGCTTACCGCGCCGTCGTCGGACTGATACAAAATTATTTTATTTTGTTCCATGTTTTGAATATCATTGTTCATGTTTATTATTCTCCTGATTTTATTTGTTCGGAATCTTTTAAAAAACATTTATATTTTTATTATGCTCTTTTTTCTTTCGGCGTTAATATTTCATCAATGACCGCTGTTGCTTTTTCGTCGTAGGCTTGCAGGGCGTGGGAATATATATCAAGCGTCGTTGACGTTCGACTGTGTCCTGCTTTACTTGCGACCGTCCGCACATCAACTCCCGCCGAAATCATAAGCGTTATATTTGTATGCCTTAAACTGTGAGGCGTTATGTGGGGGAGATTATGTTTTATTGTAAAGTCATTTAGCCATTTATTTATTAGAGTTGGCATTATAGGCTTTCCGAGTTCTTGTGTAAATAATCTGTCGCTGTCAACCCATTTGCTACCGCAAGCAGATTTTCTTTGAAGATACCATATTTTATATTCTGATAATATGCCGAAAACATATTGTGATAATTTTATAGTCCGCTTGCTTGTTTCATTTTTCGGACTTTTTTCAATAATACCATATCCATAACAATATTGTGATGTTTGATTTACCGTTATCGTATATGCTTTAAAATCACAATCCGACCATGTAAACCCGCACAATTCACCCAAACGGCAGCCAGAATATATAAGCAGCGTAAGAGCCGTTTTAATTCTTATATCGTTTTCATTATTTAATAATAATACAAATTGTTTTGCCTGTTCATCATCAAGGTGAGCAGGTGCTTTTTTCGGAACTTTCGGGGCATTCATGAATTGCCTTGTTGCTACATTGTTCGGAATAATCCTCTCTCTTGTCGCCTGTGTAAGTATCGCGGATATACAGCGGTGATAATGTTTTATCGTTTGTGGGCTTAACTTATCGCCTGTTTTTTGACTGGTTATCTCTCGCAGGTTTTCATAAAATTCGTTGAGGTGCATTGATTGTATTTTACCGATTTTAAGATGTCCGAAAGCCTCATTAATTCGTATAAGCAGATTTTTATATCGAGTGTATGTTATCGGTGCATAATTATTTTTATTTGTTTCAAGCCATTTTTCGGCATATTCACCGAATTTTATATTTGCGTCAATCGTACCGCCGTTTTTTATTTTATCTTCAAATATGACTGCGGTTTCGTTTAACTTTTTCTCAATCTGTTTCGGCGTTAAACCGTTTTCCGGTTTATATGTCATAGATTTTACGATTTGCTTGCCGTCCGTTTTTTCGTCTATGAACACACGGATAAGATAGGATATTTCGCCTTTTTTATTCGTCCGTTTGGTTATGTTTGCCATGATAAAATCCTCTTTTGGTATTCTTGTTTGGTATGTTCAATATTTTTTGTGATGAGTGATTTAGTTGATTGAATATAATGCTTATACTGCGAATAGTTAATCATCTATAAATATGCTTGCAAGACATCCTCTGCTTTTTGATAATCTGTATTTTCATTTCTAATCTTCATAGTAATTCTTATATCCACAATGGCGACAAATGACATAGGCATTACGATTATTATGTTCCCATTTATGAATAAACTCACATTTATTATCTAAAGGTCGTTGGCAGTTAAAGTTCTCACATATTCTTCTGTTATTTTCCCTTCTCCTATCAATTCTTGAGTCGCCCCAAATTTTAATATGTGTATATGTGTTATCACCACATTCACATTCAAAAGGTGCAACGAATGAAGCATAAATATTTATATAATCGTCTGAATCAAAAATTGTAGTTTGTTCAGTTATTTCTCTTTTACAACGAGGACAAAAATATGTGTACTCTATTGTCGCCTTATATTCATCGTAATGTAATATTTCATAAGATATTCCGGGTATCTCTTTGTATCTTCCCAATATAATTCCCCCTTATCTATTTTTTTTGCTCATTTTTAATTCTTGATACTTTCGAAAAATTTTTTGAAGATTTTCACTACTTGTCCGCCCCTCGTGTACATCATCTAAAGTTTCTTTTAAATTTTGAAGATTTTCATCACTTATAGGGTCTCCATTTATATCGTTTAAAGTTTCTATTAAAATTTTTTCTTCAAATTCGTTTACAAACTTGCGAAAATCTATATTTGGCAATGTTCCAATATATTCCCATTGATTAATCGGGCGCGAACGAATAGGCTGTATATTTTCATAATCAAAAATATCTATAAGCAATCTTGGGTTTTCTGGGTCATCAGATTCAGGGTCTTCGTATACTTCCATAACAAAACCGAATATATTTTCTTCTGAGTAACGGAATCTTACCAAATCGTTTATAGCAGGTAGTTTCATATTAACAATTCTCCATTCAAAATATAAATTCGTTACGCTCACTGGCGCGGTTTTTTCTTTAGAGTAAGTTTATTTTTAAATTCCTCAAAATTAAAATTCTTTTCCGCATCATTCCCATACGCTTTTATCAAATTTATAAACATTTCACTTAAATTAAACAAGCATAAACGTTGTGTTTGAGATTTTTCACTACGCCAACTCATATATGTTGATTGATTATGGTTTATTTGTTTTTGATTATCGCCGATGGGGTTCAAAACATTATATGAATAAAAATCTATGTGCGAATTTTCTTTTTCAAGGTAAGCACAAATATTAATGCTTTCTATATATTTCGCTACTTCGAGAAATAAATTAAACGAGTCCTTACATGATAAAAAAACATTTGTAAATTCTAATGCACATTTATAAACGCTATCTTCATCTCCAACTTTCAAATTATGTAATTCATTAATTACATGGTCGTTTAATCCGGTATAGTCCCCGATTGCCTGAATATCAGCTTCCGTGCTCTGGGAATCAGTCTGTCCGAGAAGATAATTAACCGATACTTTAAAATAATTGGCTATAAAGAGCAGTTTATCTATATCGGGACGCGCATACCCGGCGCACCAAAGACGCACGGCTTCTGTACTAACGCCGAGAGTATTTGCGAAGTCATCGGGTTTAATACTATTATCTTTCAATAAATCTCTGATTCTGCTGTTTAATGGGCTGTTATACCATTTGGCAGTCTTTCTGTTTTTTGCAGGTTCTTTTTTCATAAAATACTCCGTATCCGTTATGAATTTAGCGGTAGTTGCGTTAATAATATTATATCAAGTATTGTTATTATTGTCAATATATAAACACATTATTTTAGCCTCGCTATTATTTTATTTTTATCACAATCAATGCTTGACAAATAGTGATGATTGTGTTATCATATAATAAGCAATCAAAGCTAAATAAAAATTAATAAAGAGGAGTAAAAATTATGGTACAAAATGAAGTTCCGGTTATGCTTACGATTAATGAAACTGCCACAAAAACAAATCTCGCAAAACACTATATCCGTCAATGCTGTTTGAAAAATCAAATCGTTCACGTCCGCTGCGGAAAACGCATATTGATTAATTTCAATAAATTTATTGAGTTTCTCAATACAGGCGACCCGACAGAAAATGAAGCACCCGGTAAAATCCGGCGACTTAGTTAAGGAGGTTAAAATGCAAAGTATAGAACAAAAGAAAAAGCCCGGTTCTGCTGGAACAGAAACGAGCATAAAAAGAAGTCACTCAAAAGTCTATCACAATAATATTATACCACAAAATCGAGAAAAAACAAGCACAAATTGTAAAAATTATTCTATTGATATATTTAACCGCATAAAAAATATACTCGACATCAAACAGGTACTCGAATATTACGGAATATCAGTCAACAGCAAAGGTTTCGCTCTCTGCCCGTTTCATCAGGAAAAAACACCGTCGTTCAAAGTTTACGCTGATAGCTTCTACTGTTTCGGGTGTAGAGAAAACGGCACGGTCATCGACTTCGTGATGAGATATTTCAGAACAACAAATATCGAAGCTGTAAAAAAATTAAACGACGATTTCAGGTTAAATCTGCCAATCGGCAAAAATAAGGGGTGCGTGAATATCTCACCCCTTCGTGAAAATAAAAATCTCGTTGATAATTTTATCACATGGGAAAAGAAAGCGTTTATCACGGTTTCAAGTTATTTCAGGGCGCTGCGATTCTGGGGCGAGCAGATATTTGTAAATCACAGCGAATACTTTGAACAATATTTGCCTGATGTGGAAAATAAATATAGCGTTCGTTGAATATATGCTTGATATGATGATAGAAAATACGCATGATTTTCCAGCGCAAGTGGAATTTTACAAGACTTATGGAAAGGCGGTGGCTGACATTGAGCGAAAATTTAACGACTAACGAAAAAGCTGAACTTTTGAAATCCGCGAACTTTATGACTGAAACAGATATATTCGACGAACTGCAAAATAACCCTATGGTTTGGGAAACGCCGATACCGTTCAAAAGCATGGATTTACCAAAGTTTCCGGTTGATGCGCTCCCTGCAATTATCGGCGACTATGTCCGCGCCGTTGCCGAAACAACGCAGACCTCACCTGACATGGCAGCAGTCGCTTCAATTGCTATACTCGCGTTGTGTTTACAGGGTAAATTTAAAATTGAGGGGAAAAAAGATTGGATTGAACAGTTGAATCTATATACCCTCATTGTCGCACAACCTGCCGAACGGAAAAGCGCGGTTATGGCTCTGATGAGCGCACCAATCAAAACATTCGAGAACGCTGAGAACGAACGTCTTGCCCCGACTATCGAGCGTAGCAGAATGGAAAAGATGATTTTGCAAAACCGCAAAAAAATATTGGAGACCAAATATTCAAAGAATAACGCTCGCGATATGAGTGAATTAAACGATTTAGCCGATGAACTCGGCAAATTCAAGGAAATCAAACCGTGCCGGCTGTTCTGCGACGATATAACACCGGAGAAGTTATCGGGTATCATGTCGGACAACAACGGCAGAGCGGCGATATTATCGGCAGAGGGCGGCATATTTGACGTTTTGGCAGGAAGATATACGTCGGGTAATATCAATATAGATTTATTTCTGAAAGGTCACAACGGCGACAGTGTTCGGGTAGATAGACAGGGACGACCGAGCGAATATATACAAAATCCCGCGTTGACGACGCTCATATTTACACAACCCGGCGTGATAACAAATCTTATCGCCAATACTGCGTTCAATGAACGGGGATTATGTGCGAGGTTTTTATACTCGCTACCAACATCAACGGTGGGAAGCCGGAAATTCGAGAGCAAGTCGATTGCGGAAATAACGGCGGAACGGTATTCAAATTTAATTGAAACTCTTTTGAATTACAAAAATAATATGCCAGAACTCATAACTTTAAGCCCGAAAGCATACGAAGCGATAAAAGAGTTTGCAGAGACATACGAGCCGAAGCTGATTGACGAATTGGCGGAAATATCGCATTTCGCGGGTAAATTAAACGGGAGCATTTTGAGGATTGCGGGATTGTTGTATATTGCGGAACGAATGCCGTTCAATGCAGACGAATTAATATTAGACGAATGTTTCATTCGGAATGCAGTCACAATCGGCGAATATTTTCTCGAACACGCAAAAGCGGCGTATCAACTGATGGGTGCTGACGAAGTGACCGACCAATGCAAATATATTTTGCGGCAATTACAAAAATCACAACCAGAAGTAATAACCGTTCGAGATATTATGAGAACGTGCAGAAAATTTAAGACTTCCGACGAGACTTTGATCCCATTGAACAGACTTTGCGAATACGGATATTTAAGAGAAGTTAAATCTAAAACGTGGGAAGTCAATCCAGCGGTATATGAATCAAATATTTAAGTCCAAATACACGTGACAAGTGTGACAAACGTGACAGAATACATCGAAATATATATTTTTGTCACGCCAGTCACGTTTGTCACGCTGTGTGTGAACCCGCATTTTACAATTTGTTAATATTTGTTTGAATAAGGTAAAATGCAAATACACTAAAAAATATTATATAAAAATACTTTACAAAAATCAAAAATTGTGATAAAATAAATATATCGAAAGATTGGTGATAAATAACTAATGATAGAAAAAAATTCCATAGAAGATAATCAAACCATACCGCTCAACATGGACGAGATAATGAAAATATTATTCAGGTTGTCGGACAAACTGACGATAAGAATGATAAATTCGTTGTTCAGCAAAGACATACCGCTTGACGCGAAAGTGACAACGGAGAGCGTCGAGATACACAGATTCAGCCAAACAGATCCGATGGTAGAAGAACTCCGAGCCGACATGGTGGTGGGTATAAATGACGAACGGTATCATATAGAGTTCCAAACCATAAACGACAAGACGATGGCGGTACGAATGTTTGAGTACGGATTTGTGATAGCGATACAGGAAGTCAAGAGTTATATAAGCCATATTAAAGACGGTATAAAATTAAATTATCC
>Ga0082212_10001023_pt1 | contig 40911 bp, 36 predicted proteins | sample TergutNt197P3_FD_71548 | JGI IMG/M metagenome (GOLD analysis project Ga0082212, IMG submission 71548) | Neocapritermes taracua P3 segment gut microbial communities from Petit-Saut dam, French Guiana - Nt197 P3 | ecosystem: Host-associated > Arthropoda: Insects > Digestive system > Gut ...
TTTCCTACTTTTTTATTTTTCCATTTGCTCGGCGGCGTCCTGCCGGGGTGGGCGCTGAGAGAGACCGGCTCGCAGAATGTTGGCGGGGTGGGGCAGGGCGCCGCATGGTGCAAGTCCTTGTCGGTTTGGCATAAACTCAATGAAATTTACGTTAGGGGTCATTCAAGTGGTCAGGCGATATGCTTAACTTAATGACATTGACGGTTACCTGTAACATCTTTTAGAATTCCGCGCTGCCAGGCGTCCTTGGAAACGGTATGACGTCACGTATGTTTGACACGCCTGTCAGATACATAAGCAGCCGTTCAAATCCAAGGCCGAACCCCGCGTGCCTTGCGCTTCCGAACCGCCGCAAATCAAGATACCAGCCGTAGGCCTCGCTATCCGGCGACAATTCGCTGAGCCGCGACTCCAAAACATCTGTGCGCTCCTCGCGCTGGCTGCCGCCTATAAGCTCGCCTATGCCCGGCGCCAACAAATCCATTGCCGCCACAGTCTCGCCATCGTCATTGAGGCGCATATAAAACGCCTTGATTTCCTTCGGGTAATCCGTTACAAAAACCGGTTTTTCAAAGCGTTTTTCCGCCAGGTAGCGCTCATGCTCCGTCTGCAGATTGCAGCCCCATGACACAGGGTAAGCAAAATCCTCGCCGCAGTTTGCGAGTATTTCTATAGCCTGTGTGTATGTCACAGACTCAAAATCCGCTTCGACAACCGCGCGAAGGCGTTCTGCGAGGCCATTGTCCACATAGCTATCAAGGAATTCAATCTCAAAAGGGCATTTTTCCAGCACGTCTTTTATAACGCTTTTCAGCATATCTTCTGCCAGAATCATGTCGTCATTCAAATCTGCAAAAGCAAACTCCGGTTCTATCATCCAGAATTCAGATGCGTGCCTGGGGGTATTGGAATTCTCCGCCCTGAATGTCGGCCCGAAAGTATAGACTGCGCCGAAGGCCATCGCATAGGCCTCGGCGTTTAGCTGGCCCGATACTGTTAGCCCTGACTTTTTCCCGAAAAAGTCCTGCGAATAGTCGACCACGCCATCCTTTGTTGTCGGCGGCGACGCCATATCGAGCGTCGTGACGGCAAACATCTCGCCGGCGCCCTCGGCGTCGCTGCAAGTGATCAGCGGTGTGTGAACATATACAAAGCCCCGGTCCTGAAAGAAACAATGAATCGCGTGGGCTGCGACGGAACGTATTCGAAATACTGCGGAAAAGAGGTTCGTGCGCGGCCGCAAATGAGCAATAGTGCGCAGATATTCAAGCGAGTGCCGCTTCTTTTGCAGCGGGTAATCCGGCGCGGATCCGCCTTCGATCATCACGTCCTCCGCTTGAATTTCGAAAGGCTGCTTCGCGTTTTCAGTCAGCTTGAAAGCGCCTCTCGCTATAAGCGCCGCGCCTACGTTTTGTTTTATTACGTCTTTATAGTTGCCGAGCCGCTCTTCCTCGACTATGATTTGGATTCCTTTGAAGCAACTGCCGTCGTTAAGCTCAACGAACCCAAACGATTTCACGCTGCGAATAGTTCTTGCCCAACCGCATACAGTGATAATAGCATTTTCGTAGTGTTGCGGGTTTTCATATAAATCTTTTACTTTTACGACCGGCATTACGAACACCTGTTTTTTACAAAACGACGGCCTCTCCGCTAACAAGGCTTTTTCGCGCGTCTATCACACGCTGATTTTTGCTGCCCCTCCATTTGAGCTGCAGGGTCCTCTCTTCCTTGATGAAACGCCCGTCAACCAAAACGTCGGCCAATTTCAGAAGACTCTCGATTGGTTTGTCAGATTGCGCCATTATAACAAGTTCTTCAAACGTATATCCTGTGAAAAGCCACACATTCAATCCGTTTTCGCGCGCCGCATTTGCAAGCAGAGCGCATTCTCCGGCCTGCAGGAAAGGCTCGCCGCCGGTAAGCGTAAGCCCGTCCGTCAGCGGATTTTGCAGCATCTCGGCGATTATTTCGTCCGCAGACGCCTCACTGCCGCCTTTTTTATCCCATGTCTCAGGATTATGGCAGCCGTCGCAACAAGAGTCGCACCCTTGCGTGAATACCACGAATCTCAAACCCGGCCCGTCTACTATCGAATCCTGGACCATGCCCGCAATGCGCACAGAAACCACCGCCGCCCTGCTAAACTGACATATTGTGCTTGATTCTGTCTGCTTCCTCGGCGCGTTTGCCGTCGTTGAACCTTTCGAGCGTCCCTACGAGGTAGCCTGTTATCCTCCTTATCCGCTCAAAGCCCACCTCTGCCGACGCCTCGTCCCTGCCGCAGTTCGGGCACTCATCTCCAATAACGCCCGTATATCCGCATATGGGGTCGCGGTCCACCGGATGGTTTATGGATCCATAGCCAACTCCGGATTCCTGCATAAAGTGAATTATCTTTTCAAAAGCTTCGAGGTTGTCAAGCGGGTTCCCGTCCATTTCGACATAGCTGATATGCCCCGCGTTCGTAAGCGCGTGGTAAGGCGCTTCCCGCTTTATTTTGTCGAACGCGTTTATCTTATAATATACGGGTATGTGGAAACTGTTTGTGTAATATTCTCTGTCTGTAATTCCGGCAAGCGTTCCGAATCTCTTTTTGTCGATCCTGACGAACCTGCCCGCGAGCCCCTCGGCCGGCGTAGCAAGCAGCGTAAAGTTCAAGCCTCGTTCTTTCGTTTCTCTGTCGCATCTCGCTCTCATATGGCTGATTATCTCCAGACCGAGATTCTGCGCGCGCTCGCTTTGGCCATGGTGCTCTCCTATCAGCGCCGTTAGCGTTTCCGCCAGCCCTATGAATCCGATGGCAAGCGTTCCGTGCTTGAGCACTTCGCGCACCTCGTCAAAAGGCCCGAGTTTCTCTGAGTCGATCCATACCCCCTGCCCTATCAGGAACGGGAAATTGTACACATGCTTGCGGCATTGGATCTCAAACCGTTCAAGGAGCTGTTCTATGACCAGATTGAGTTTGTGGTCAAGCTCCTCGAAGAACCTGTTGATATCGCCGCCGGCCTTGATTGCGATGCGGGGCAGGTTTATCGACGTGAACGACAGGTTCCCCCGCCCGTTGCTTATCTCCTGCTCCGAATCGTGCGCGTTGGCGATGACTCGCGTCCTGCAGCCCATGTACGCGATTTCAGTCTCCGGTTTCCCCTCTTTGTAATACTTGAGATTATACGGGGCGTCGACGAACGCGAAATTCGGGAAGAGCCGTTTTGCGGAACATCTGCACGCGAGTTTGAACAAGTCGTAATTAGGGTCGCCGGAATCGAGGTTTAAGCCTTTTTTCACCCTGAATACCTGAATCGGGTAGATTGGCGTTTCGCCGTTGCCAAGCCCCGCCTCCGTCGCCAGCATCACGTTTCTCATGACCATGCGGCCTTCCGGAGACGTGTCCATGCCGTAGTTTATCGTGGAAAACGGCGTTTGGGCCCCGGCGCGCGAGTTCATGGTGTTCAGATTGTGTATCAACGCTTCCATAGCCTGGTATGTCGCCCGGTCAGTTTCCTTCGCGGCATAATGCAACGCTGTTTTCTGAACGGTTTTCAATTCTTCTTCGCCGCCATACACGGCAGCCAGCATCGGCAATTCCTTCGCCAGATACTCTTCATTGTTCTGCAATGTCGGATACAACCCAGTATCCGCCTTAATATCGGCCATCATAGACTTTATGTCGTCTTCGGGGTCGTCCAGCCCTCTTGACAGCATTAGGGCCTTTGCCAGATTCTGTCGGTAAAGCCTTACAAAGGTCTTCCTGACGCCATCAGCCATCCCATAATCGAAATTGACTATGCTCTGCCCTCCGTGCTGGTCATTCTGGTTGGATTGTATCGCTATGCACCCGAGCGCCGCGTATGACGAAATATCGTTTGGTTCGCGGAGATACCCGTGACCTGTTGAGAAACCGCCTTTAAAGAGTTTTTTGATATCTATCTGGCAGCATGTCGTAGTCAATGTCAGAAAGTCCAAATCGTGGATATGGATGTCTCCTTCCGAATGCGCTCTCGCATGGTCGGGCTTCAATATAAACATGTTGTAAAACTGCTTCGCGCCTTCCGAACCGTACTTGAACATGACGCCCATTGCCGTGTTGCCGTTGATATTCGCGTTTTCGCGCTTGATGTCGCTGTCGCGGGCATCGGCATATGTTATTTCCTCATATGTCTGCATAAGCCTGGTATTCATCTGCCTGCGGCGGCTGCGTTCGCTCCTGTACAATATATATGCTTTCGCTGTAGTGATGTACCCGTTGTCCATGAGCGCCTTTTCAACAATATCTTGAATGTGCTCTACCTCCGGCGATTCATCCCCCTCGAGTTCAAGCAATGACAGCACCTCTGCGGCCAGCTCGTTTGCCAATGCCTCGCTGCCGGGCCTGTAAGTCGCGTTAAACGCCTTGTTGATCGCTTCCGCAATCTTGCTAATGTCAAATTCTACCGTTCTTCCGTCCCGTTTTTTTATACTGGTAATTTGCATAGCGACCGCCCTCTCCGAAAATATTCCTTTTTGGTCCTGTTTTTCTGTTTTACACTCAAACACTATATATTGTGCCTTTATCCACCTGTGTGCGATATATTATACAAGCAATAGTTTTGTAAGTCAATAGCAAAAATGCCTGTTTTTAAATATTTTTCATTTCTTGAACAATCTTCTCTTTCATTTCTATTGGAAAGGCGCCGGCGGTGTGGTATACTGTTCACCGGGTAACTAGGAAGGAAGCGGAAAAATGCAAGGTTTTGAGCTTAAGGCAAACGCCCGCAAACAAATGCGTGAAAACGCGCCTAAGCTTTTTTTTATAAGCATAGCAATCGTTGTGATCCTGACTGTCATGTCGGAACTTCAGTTCAGGCTCCCCGGCACTGCCGCCGCGTACAGCAAGGCGCTCGAGCGCCTTGCGGCGGGTGAAACGCCCAACCTTAGCTTGTATTTCACTAATTACAGGCCTGTCGGAGTTATGCTCGCAGGCCTGCTTTTGCTGATCCGCCCGGTCGTCGAAATCGGCTTCATGAACTATTGCCTGAAAACGTCGCGAGGCGGCAAAGGCAGTTTCAGCGACGCTCTTGACGGTTTTCAATTCTTTGTCAAAGCCATTTTAATCAGGATAATAACCACAATACTTGTAGCGCTCTGGTCCCTTCTTTTCCTTTTCCCGGGAATTGTCGCATTCTACCGTTATCGGCAAGCATACTATATCCTCCTTGACACCCCCGGTAAAAGCGCGCTGGATTGCATCAGGGAATCCAAGAAGCTGATGGCGGGCAATAAGCTCAACCTTTTTCTGATAGACGTGTCTTTTATCGGATGGTATATATGCGACATGCTCATAGTTATTTTGTTGCCCGTTCCGTTTTCTCTTCCGATTGTCTCAATATGGCTGATGCCGTATACGGGTCTGACCAGCGCCGCTTTTTATGACCGGCTGATGACGCAAATGGCCGTTTGACAGCGCCCCGACGCCCAAGGAGGCCGATAATGCCTTATAGCTTCTTTGCCCTCATATCGCGAATGAGGAACATAACGCGATGGTCACTGATGCGAAACAGCGCGGTTGAGAATGTGCAAGAGCATTCTCACATGGTCGCTGTCCTAGCTCATGCGCTGGCCGTTATACGCCGCGATATTTTCGGGCTTGACGCAAATCCGGAAAAAGCCGCGGCCGCCGCGCTCTTTCATGATGCGTCTGAAATCTTCACGGGCGATATGCCGACGCCAATCAAATATTTCGACTCGGATATAATGTCGGCATACAAGCGCGTAGAGTCGATCGCCTCCGGAAAACTGCTGGCCTCGCTGCCTCCTGGCATTCGCCGCTCTTACGAGCTGTTGTTATCGCCGGAAAAGTCGGACGACGTTTGTCAGCTTGTCATCGCGGCCGACAAACTGGCGGCCTATATAAAGTGCCTTGAGGAGCTAGGAACAGGCAATCTAGAATTCCGGCTCGCAGCCGAACAAACGCTCAACAAGCTGTCCTCTCTCAACATGCCTGAGGTTAGCTACTTTTTGGAACACTTCGTTCCCGCCTTTGAGCTCACCCTCGACGAACTTGACTTTTCAATAGACTAGTATTCCATTCTGTAAATAACTCCCCAATCCTTACGTCGTCTTTTTCCGCCTGACTTCGTTGAAAGTCCTTGAAATAGCACCGATATTCCTGCGGCCTTTCGCCTCGCCAGACGAAAAAATCCAACGTAATTATCAGGAAATTATTTACAGAATGAAATACTAGGGTATCGGGTTCGAATCCCGGCGCCCTAAGCAGCCGGGAGCCGAACACTTGTCGGTTTTGACTGGCGGATTTCCGCCCACTAGAACTGGAGGAGAATATCAATTATGCGCGCTATAGTTACAGTTATCGGCAGGGACCGCGTTGGCATAATCGCGAATGTATGCACTTTGCTGGCGGAAAACGGAGTAAACATACTTGATATTAGCCAGACCGTGCTACAGGAGTATTTCACGATGGTCATGCTCGTGGACACTTCAGGCTGTTCGCTGACATTTGTGGAATTGTCGAAATCTCTTAAAGAGAGCGGAGAGCGGCAGAATCTTTCGATCCGCATACAACGCGAAGATATTTTCGAGGCTATGCACAGAATCTGAAGCGCCGGGATCCGAACTCCTGCGCACTGGGGCAAGTATTATGTTCAACATTTCTGAAATTCTTCATACGAACGAGATGATAGACCAGCAGCATCTCGATATACGCGCGGTGACAATGGGCATATCGCTGCTCGACTGCGCGCACAGCGATATGAAAACCGCGTGCGCAAAAATCTATGACAAGATAGCGCGACGCGCCGAGAATCTAGTCAGGATCGGCGAAGAAATCCAGCAGGAATTTGGCATACCTATCATAAACAGCAGGGTTTCCGTAACGCCGATCGCCCTGGTCGCTTCGGCTTCCGGAGCAATAGACTGCTCGCCCTATGCCATTGCTCTCGACGACGCGGCGCGCGAAACCGGCGTAGACTTCATAGGAGGTTTTTCCGCGCTGGTGCATAAAGGCTTTACAAACGGCGACAGGAACCTGATCAATTCCATCCCGGCAGCTTTGAATTCGACTGAGCTTGTTTGCTCAAGCGTCAACATAGCCACTACAAAAACCGGCATTAATATGGACGCCGTGAAGCTTTTGGGGCATATTATCAAATCAACCGCTCAACTGACAGCTAATTCTGGCGGTTCCGCGTGCGCAAAACTCGTAGTTTTCGCGAACGCAGTTGAGGACAACCCTTTCATGGCGGGAGCGTTCCACGGTCCCGGAGAGCCTGAATGCGTCATCAACGTCGGAGTTTCAGGTCCCGGCGCAGTTGCGCACGCGCTCCGTTCACTAAAAGACGAGCCATTTGACGTCATATCTGAGACAATCAAGAAAACCGCGTTCAAGGTGACGCGTATGGGGCAGCTTGTCGCCCAGGAGGCTTCGCGCCGATTGGACGTCCCGTTCGGGATCGTCGACCTCTCGCTCGCCCCAACGCCGGCAGTCGGCGACAGCGTCGCGGACATTCTCGAGGAAATGGGGCTGAGCTGCGTCGGCGCCCACGGCTCGACAGCCGCGCTTGCGCTGCTCAACGACGCGGTAAAAAAAGGAGGAGTAATGGCGTCTTCGCATGTCGGCGGCTTATCAGGGGCTTTTATCCCTGTTTCAGAGGACGCGGGCATGATCGCTGCCGCAAAACGCGGAACGCTGACATTGCCGAAACTTGAAGCAATGACGTGCGTATGCTCCGTCGGATTGGATATGATAGCCGTTCCCGGCGACACGAGCGCCGCTACAATATCCGCGATTATCGCGGACGAAGCCGCAATCGGGGTCGCAAACAACAAAACAACGGCGGTGCGCATTATTCCGGCTCCGGGAAAGAAAGTAGGCGACGTCGTTGATTTCGGCGGTTTGCTCGGCTCAGCGCCGGTCATGCCTGTGACCGAAGGCGACAGCTCTGTCTTTGTTTCGCGAGGCGGCAGAATCCCCGCGCCGCTCCACAGCCTGAAAAACTAGCGAAGCGCGTTATTCAAGTTCATGTTTAACAGTTCATTAACACATACCGGGCAAAAAACTGATAGCATTGCTATCAGTTTATATTTTCAGCGCATATTTCGTGTGCGGATTCATATGCGCAGCCGCCGGATCCGTCATTGAGAGGAGTTTGTTTTTTGCTTAAGCTAGATAATATCACAAAGGACTATGAAGCCGGGTCCATGACCGTAAAGGCATTGAAGGGGGTCAGCCTTGAGTTTCGAGAAAACGAGTTCGTCTGCGTGCTGGGGCCGTCGGGATGCGGCAAAACGACGCTGCTCAACATAATCGGAGGGCTTGACCAATACACATTAGGGGACCTAATAATCAATGGCACGTCAACAAAAAACTACAAAGACGCTGATTGGGATGCTTACCGTAACCATTCCATCGGTTTCGTGTTCCAGACATACAATCTCATACCGCACCAAACGGTGCTGGCCAATGTCGAGCTTGCGCTAACCCTGACAGGCGTTTCAAAATCTGAGCGCACTTCCCGCGCCAGGGGCATCCTTGAACAAGTGGGGCTTCACGACCAGATAAATAAAAAACCAAACCAACTGTCCGGAGGGCAGATGCAGCGCGTCGCGATAGCGCGCGCTCTCGTTAACAATCCGGACATACTGCTTGCCGACGAGCCGACCGGATCGCTCGACAGCGAGACGAGCGTGCAGATAATGGAAGTTCTCAAAGAAATCTCAAAAGAAAAGCTCGTCATCATGGTTACTCACAACCCCGAACTCGCCGACAAATACTCAACTCGCATAGTCCGCTTGCTTGACGGGCTTATCATAAGCGACTCCTCCCCTGTCTCGGACAGCGACGGGGAACCTGCCGCAACTGAGACGCCCGCCAAAAAAACCGGCCGTATCAAGCTCCCGTCGATGTCGTTTTTCACTGCGCTCTCGCTAAGCCTCACAAATCTCATGACAAAGAAAGCAAGGACATTCCTGACCGCTTTCGCGGGAAGCATAGGGATAATCGGCATTGCTCTCATCCTCTCTCTTTCCAACGGAATGCAAACTTATATAGACCGAGTCGAGGAGGAAACCCTATCGTCTTATCCGATAACCATAAACCGCGAAACATTCGACATATCCGCTTTTATGCAGCATCCCGAAGAAAGCAGGAACCAGGAATACAACGCGCAGCCGCGTCCGCTAGATAGGATATATGTCAACAATGTCATGAGCCGTATTATGAACACAATGGTTACCCGGGTCCAGTCCAACGACCTGCGGAGCCTCAAAGCCGCGCTCGAAGCCGACGCCGGATTCCTTGAGCCTTATATCACGGCAATTTCCTACGGCTACGATATTGAAGTGACCCTATTCGCGGAGGACGGCATAGGGGGAGCGATACAGGTCAACCCCAGCCGCGTTTTTGAAGAATTCGGCATGGGCCCGTCAGCGGGCGGAAGCGATTCTTTCCAAAGCCCGATGATGTCTAACTATAACATGTGGACCGAGCTTATCGACAACCGTGAATTTCTGAATACGCAGTACGACCTGCTAGACGGCAGATGGCCGGAAAGCGCAAATGAGGTCGTGCTTATCATCAGCGAAAGCAACAGGATAACCGATCTCATGCTGTATTCTCTCGGGCTTCGGGGTCCAGCGGACCTGCGGGAGATCCGGCGGCTCCTTCTGAGCGGCGAGACGATTCCCATAGACCGCGACCTCAGCTATGCGTACAGCGACATGCTTAGCCTCAACTACCGTCTCGTCCTTCCCACAGACAGGTTCGCTAAAACCGATGACGGATGGGCAGATATGTCCGACGACGTCGCTTTCATGCAAAATGTTTATGCAAATGCAGAGAGGATAAACATAGTCGGCATCCTCCGCCCGAATCCTGACGCAGTCGCCGCGTCGTCAAGCGGCGTCATAGGCTATACGAGCGCTTTGACGCAATTCGTAATAAACAGGACAAACGAATCTCCTATCGTCAACGAACAGCTTAGAAATACAGATACCGACGTCTTTACCGGGCGTCCATTCGATGAAGAAGGCGGCGCGGCCTTCAGCAGCATAGAGGAAATCTACGCATATATTCAAACTATGCCCGAGGAATCCCGGGGACAGGCGATGGGCGCGGTCACGCAGATGCGCGAAGAAGGCGCGCCGGATAGCATGATTGTGGACAGATTCAACGAATCGGCTGTTTCGCAGGGGACCGCGGCAACCTTTGAAGGAAACCTGAAAATACTCGGCGTAGCGCATCTCGACGACCCGTCGTCTATCAATATCTTTCCCTCCAGCTTTGAGAACAAGGACGCAATAGTTCAGTATATAGAGGACTATAACGCGCGCGTCGGCGAAGACATGGAGATAACGTATACGGATTTTGTCGGGCTTCTCATGACAAGCGTCACGACTGTCATAAACGCGATCAGCTATATTCTTATCGCATTTGTCTCTATCTCGCTGGTCGTTTCATCAATAATGATCGGGATAATAACATATATTTCCGTGCTCGAGCGCACTAAGGAAATAGGTATTCTGCGAAGCGTCGGAGCGTCCAAACGCGATGTTTCCCGCGTTTTCAACGCCGAGACGCTCATCATCGGATTTGCGGCCGGCGCGATCGGCATCATCGTGACTCTGCTATTGTGCATACCGGCAAACGCTATAATTTACCATTTGACCGATATAAATAATATGGCGGTATTGCCCCTTTACGGAGCTGTCCTGCTGGTTCTGATAAGCATGATTCTTTCGCTTGTCGCCGGTCTTATCCCCTCCCGCGTCGCCGCGAAAAAAGACCCGGTGGTCGCGCTCAGGACAGAGTAGGACAATCGTAAAAAAAAGCTCTTTGACAATTAACCTTATAAAACGCAGCTCAATGATTATATTGGGCTGCGTTTTATCCTTTATAATTGGAGTTATTCAACTTTTGCGATCCAAAACTCAGGCTTTTAAGTGTATTGACAGGCTAATCTCCGTTATGCCAGAATTAACAGGGTGACGGCGGATGAGAAAACTTGCTGCGGCGGCTTTTTCCTTTTCAGCCGCTATATTTATTTCACGATATATATTGCCGTTCGATTGGCTGCCATTTTGTTGCGCAGCCGCTGCGACAGCGTCCCTTTCCGGGTTTCTGCTTCGCGGCGGGAAAAGGTTGCGAGTTTTCATTTTTCTGATATCCCTCGCCGTTGGTTTCATATGGAGCTGGGCATACACATCAGTGTTCATAAAACCATCGTGGCATTTGCATGAAGAAACGGCTTTCGTAACAGCGGTAGTCACCGGCTACCCCGCCGAAAGGGCCCGCGGATACCGGGTCGACGCGGATATAAGGCATGACGGGCGTTCCTCTGTCGGCGCCAGGCTCTATTATTACAATGAAACGAAGCTTGAACCGGGCGATATCATCGAATTCACCGCGCGCTTCAGGCGCACGGACGGAGTCAAAGAGGGAGAGCGGTTCGACCCGCTGAGCTCGCGCGGGGCGTTCCTCGCGGCTTATGTTTCAGGCGATTTGAAAGTCACAGGTTCGGAGGGGCGACAGCGCTATTTCCCGCAAAGATTGGCCGTCAAGGTTGGGGACATGATAGGCAATCTCTTCCCGGACGAGCTCTCGCCGTTTATGCAGGCATTGGTGATTGGCAGGCGCGAAAGCCTTGACCGCGACACATCTCTTAGCTCGTCGCTGTCGGCTTCCGGCATTATGCATGTTGTCGCCATTTCCGGCATGCATGTCTCGTTCCTGATGGGTTTTCTCGGCGTTGTTGTCAGGAATAAGCGTGCATTCTCGTTTGTCAGCATGCCGATTTTGTTTTTATTCATGGCAATGACAGGTTTTGCGGCATCTGTGACGCGTGCAGGCATTATGCAGATATTTCTCGTTTGCGCTCCTGTGTTCAAGCGCGAAAACGACAGCATAACGTCGCTTTCGGCCGCGCTTTTTATTCTTCTCGCTGCCAACCCGTATTCTTGCGCGTCGGCGGGACTGCAACTGTCATTTGCAGCGACGCTGGGAATAATGCTCTTTTCACCCAGGATCTGTTCCGGCGCCTCAGATGTTTTCCGAGGCAAGAGGTTCTACAGAAACAGGCTGGCAAGAGCCTTGATATCCTTTGTTGTTTCCAGCCTTGCGACGACAGTGGGCGCCCTCATATTCACCATCCCGTTGACGGTCGTGCATTTCGGATATGTTTCGCTGATCGCGCCCGTTACAAATCTGCTGACTCTTTGGGCTGTGTCACTCGCGTTCCCTTTTGGGCTGGCGGCAAGCTTGCTCGGGTTCGTCTTCGAGCCTCTTGGTTCCGCTATAGCATTCCCTGTCGGATACTTAGTGCGGTATATCATAATCGTAGCCCGGGCAATGTCAGCGGTCCCATACTCGATCATCTATTCTTCAAACGCTCATATTTTATTCTGGCTTATATACATATATGCTATGTTCGTAACCTTGCCCCTGATGCGGGCGCGGGCGAGACAATATCTCTACCCTGCGTGCCTATCTGCAGTATTGCTGTGCGCGGTAATCATCATCTCGCCCTACTTCCCGACGGCTGGCAACTCTTCCATCACAGTATTGGACGTGGGCCAAGGCCAAAGCATTGTTATAAATTCAGGCCGTCATACCGCAGTAATCGACTGCGGCAGCACAAGCGGCGAAAGCGCCGGAGCTATAGCGCATGAGTTCCTGCTGAACCAAGGAGTCGCTTCCATAGATTTTCTTATACTGACGCACTTCCACGCGGATCATATGAACGGCGTTGAGTTTCTTCTCGGCAGGGTCGGGGTTTCGGCTCTGGCGTTGCCGGATCCCGAGGGCTCATTTCTTGCCGAAGATATTATTGAGCTTGCAAGGAGACGAGGAACTGATATAATATACGTGACTGAACCATTGCGCGTAGAGCTCGGCGACATGCCGATCATGCTGTATCCGCCTCTTGGCGCAATGGTAGAAAACGAAAAGGGTTTGTCGGTACTGACGCTTGGCGATCTATGCTCGCTTATAACCGGCGATATGAGCGCGTCAGGAGAGAGGGCTTTGCTGCGTTTTGCCGTTATTCCGCCTATTGACTTGCTTGTCGCCGGACACCACGGGTCAAGGCATTCGACCTCGGAAGAGCTTCTGGCCGCCGCAAGTCCAAATATCGCGGCAATATCGGTTGGGCGCAACAGCTACGGACATCCGTCCGCCGAGACGCTAGAGCGCCTCGAATCCTTTGGCGCGGCTGTTTATCGTACGGACCTATTGGGCAATATCACCGTAACCGAGAAATAGGGCGTAGGGATGCGAACCCAACGCCGGGGGCAAACCCAGCTGCCCTAACAGGAGGGAGGCGTCAATGCCGCAAAAAACAAAAGGAGCCGACGGGTACAAGCGCTTCAGCGATTCGCTTGCTGCCGGGCAGATCGGAAATTTCTACATTTTTCACGGCGACGAACGCTATCTGCTGGAACGCAGCCTTGCCGGCATCCGCGAAAAGCTTTGCCCGGGGGGGCTCAACAGCTTCAATTACAGACGATTTGAAGGAAAATGCATGTCTGCCGACGAACTGGAAAGCGCAATAAACACCTTGCCTTTCTTTGCAGACAGGACGCTAATTGAGGTTGATGATTTCGATATCTTCAAGCAGGAAGAAACAGAAAAACGCAAGCTGGCCGGATTATTGTCAGACCTTCCGGACTACGTCTGCGTCGTCATCATATTCGATACGATCAAGTACAAGCCTGACGGCAGGATCAAGCTGGACGCGTCAATAAAAGAAAGCGCGGACGTCGTCGAATTCGCTGTGCAGGGGCAAGACAGGCTTTCAAACTGGATAAAGCGCCATTTCACAGACGTCGGGAAAAGAATCAGCTCAGCAGACGCAGAGTATCTTGTCTTTATTACCGGCGGTCTCATGTCGACGCTGCACGGCGAAATCGAAAAAACCGCCGCTTACGCAAAGGGCGAAACGGTGACTCGCGCAGATATTGACGCTGTCGTTTTGCCGGAGCTTGAAACGTATGCCTATAAGCTTTCCGACGCGCTCGCGCGCCGCGACTATACTGAAGCAATGCGAATACTTGACGAGCTTTTTCAGATGCGCGAAGCGCCCCATAAGATCATGTTCAATATTTCACTGAAGATGAGGCAGCTTCTGGCCGCACGAGTATGCATCGACAACAGCCTGCAGAAAGACGCGCTGATGAGAATGTGCGGCATAAGATACGAGTTCCAGGCAAAGGCGCTGATCGAAACCGCGCGCAGGCTAAAGCTCTCCGAGTGCTGCAACGCGGTAATTATCTGCTCGGATACAGCTTACAGGCTTAACAGTTCGCCGGACCCCAATGCCGGCATGATAGAATTGATATCAAAACTATCGCTAAATCGCGCCTGAAGGAATCAGCATCGTATATGAAAACAGTCAAAGAAGTAATAGTAGTTGAGGGCCGCTATGACAAAAACACCGTTGCCCAGGTCGTCAGCGGCACAATAATAGAAACCTCCGGTTTTGGCGTATTCTCTGACGGCGAAAAACTGGCGCTCTTGCGGAAGCTGGCGGAAAAGCGCGATATAATAATACTGACCGACAGTGACAAAGCCGGTTTTTTCATACGCGGAAGGCTTAGCGGCATGCTCAGCAAAGCTAATATAAAACATGCCTATATCCCAGACGTCGACGGGCACGAGCGGCGCAAAACAACGCCGTCAAAAGAGGGTAAGATAGGCGTTGAAGGCATGCGTCCCGACGTAATACTCCTGGCGCTCGAACGCGCGGGCGCGACATTCGGGGATGCTCCCGAGCAGCTTGAAAAAACAGATTTAATCACAAAGGCGGATTTATATTCGGCCGGCCTTTCGGGCGGCGCGTTCAGCGCGAGCAAACGCCGCGAGTTTATGCTAAGTCTCGATTTGCCGGGCAGATTGTCGTCCAACGGGCTTTTGGACGTATTGAATGTCCTATATACGCGCGAGGAATTCTTAAAGATGGTTTAGCAATGCTTTGCGATTCACGGTCAGCGGCAAATAGTGCACTGCCTAAGAAAAGCGTGATGCTTTTCACATGCGCCAGCGCAACCACGGATGGTGGAGTGCCGCGAATTGGCGCACGGACGCGACACTGAGCGGAAAGCAAGTGAAAAGTATCTCGCTTTTCGACGTGGCAAGCGCGGCATGACTCTCACTTCTTTCGACAATAAAAGAGCTTGACTATCCCACACTTTTCGTATACAACATATAGTATAAACTAAAAGCATCGATGCAATAACTATGTATTTTTATCATCGGAGGTATGAACGATGAACTGTCCTTTCTGCGGATACTCCGAGAGCAAAGTTGTAGATTCCCGCCCTGCCGAAGAAGGCGCCACGATCCGGCGCAGGCGCGAATGCCTCAGTTGCCAGAAACGTTTCACTACTTATGAGATAATGGAACGCCTGCCATTGATCGTTGTGAAGAAGGACGGCAGCAGACAGACGTTTGATAAGCAAAAGCTGATCAACGGCATGCTCCGCGCTTGCGAAAAAAGACCGGTGCCAATCGCCGAACTGCAGGCTGTGGCCGACGAAATAGAGCAGGAACTGCAAAACTCGCTGGAACGCGAAATCCTGACGACAGAGGTCGGCGAGATGGTCATGGACGGGCTGAAAGAGCTTGATGAAGTCGCGTATGTGCGTTTTGCTTCCGTCTACAGGCAGTTCCGCGACATCAATACATTCATGGAAGAACTCAGCAAGCTCCTTAAAGACTAACGCGCTACAGCGCGTCGGAAAGCTTTTCGGCATTCAAAAGAGAGGATTGATGTGATTAATGAGCATTCATGAAGAATGCGGCATCTTTGGAATATATGACAAAGGAGGCAACTGTGCCAGAAACGTTTATTATGGCCTGTACGCGCTCCAGCATCGAGGGCAGGAGGATTGCGGCATCGCCACCATAAACGAATTGGAGATATCCTGCCATAAGGGAGCAGGCCTTGTGGGCGACGTGTTCTCGGAGGCGGTACTTAACGAACTCGACGGGACAATGGCTATCGGCCATGTCCGCTATGCCGGTTCAAGCCCCCTGCGCCGCGAAAACGCGCAGCCTCTTACGCTGTCATACATCAAGGGCTCGCTCGCGGTTGCGCATAACGGCAGCCTTATCAACAGCGCTGAACTCAAACGCGAGTATGAGTATAGGGGCGCTGTCTTTCACACAACTACCGATTCGGAGATCATCGCTTACATAATCGCTCAAGCCCGCCTTCACAGCGGAAGCGCCGAAGCGGCCGTCAGCCAGGCTGTCAAACATCTGAAAGGCGCTTTTTCGCTTCTCGTCATGTCGTCGCGAAAACTGATAGCAGCCCGCGACCCGCTGGGAATCAGGCCTCTATGCATCGGCCGCAAAGACGATTCTATAATCTTTGCGTCGGAATCTTGCGCGCTGGACAGCGTCGAGGCGTCATTCGTCCGCGACGTAGAACCCGGCGAAATTGTCTGGGTCGAAGAAGGCACTCTATACAGCAATCGCGAAAACTGTGCCGGAAAATCCAGCCTGTGCATCTTTGAGCATCTTTACTTCGCGCGCCCTGACAGCATCATCGACGGGCAGAGCGTATACGACGCCCGGATACTGGCAGGCCGGAATCTTGCTCGCGAATACCCAATAGTCGCGGACGTAGTCATAGGCGTACCCGACACGGGCCTGGTCGCAGCGAAAGGCTATTCGCTCGCGACAGGCATACCGTACAATGACGGATTTATCAAGAACCGATATATTGGCCGGACGTTTATAGCCCCAAAACAGGCCGAACGCGAGGAAGCCGTAAAAATAAAGCTGAACCCTTTGCGTTCTACGGTCAGCGGCAAGCGCGTAGTTATGATTGACGATTCAATCGTGCGCGGCACGACAACATCCCCAATAATAAAACTCATGCGCGAAGCTGGCGCAAAAGAAATACATGTGCTTATATCATCTCCTAAATTCATAAGCCCATGTTATTACGGCACTGACATACCCTCGAAAGACGTGCTGTTCGCCTGCAACTATACGACAGAAGAGATGCGGGACATATTGCAGGCCGATACCCTAGGCTTTCTCAGCCTTGAAGGGCTCGCCTCGATAGCGCCCGACTCAAAGTGTCGTTTCTGCGACGCTTGTTTTACAGAGAACTATCCTGTCTTATAATATATCCTCTACAACTTTTTCCGGAGTCTCCTCAAGTATTGTCGGGTTTCGCAGGATGCTGTTGAGCAGCCTGAACACCTGCGAGAAATAAAACCCGTCGCAGATTCTTTCATCGATTTGAACCTTATAGTCAATGATTTTTCTCTCTATTACGGTTCCGTCATGTCTAAGCTCCCTGACTTTCCTTTTAGCTCCCAAGGCTATGAACACCGACAGATTGCCGAAATTGTACAGGTGGTGATAGATTGCCGGAAGGCCGATCGAACCAAGGTCCGTAACAATGACCGAACCATGGAACGGGCTTGCGTCAATGAGCGCTTTTGGCAGCAGCCCGAAATAGTCAAGAAATTCAAGAAAGCGTATGGCAAACCTGAGGATCAGCCTCGGCAGCTTCATCAGCGTTTTTGCGACGTCATCGGTATTGGTTGCCTCCCCCTCCCCTTTGACTTTTTCGATCTGCTCGTTAAACTTGTTGTATACATCGATTATCGTGTCTTCGGGGCTAAACGCTACTTTTATTGAGGTTTCGGGCGCATCTACTCTCATTTCCTTCTTTATTGTCATGATAACTTCGATATTTTTGCGTGCGTATACCCTTTGGCCTGAGACAAACCTGTTGACAGCCGGATATTGTGCGCATACCCTGATATATGCAGCTACAAACAGATGCAGCATGCCCATGCCCGGGTACCCCTGCACTCGTTTTTCCCGCAGAAAACGCTCCGCTTCATATATATCGGCAGAATCGGACAGGAGATTGTTCGCGTCGTTTCTCGTCTTCATTATGTATGGGGTCAATGCGTTGTAAGGATCAAGCGTCCGTATGCGCCAGCCGTCTTTTCTGTCTCCGAACCGCCTCTTTCTTGCCTCTGCCATGCTATTTCCCACCCCCGTCTTGAAGTCACATAATTCTACTACACAGATAGGCAACATGCAATAATAATAACATTTACAAAAAGTTGCAAAATGTGCAAAAACTGTGTATAATAATCAGTAAATCAGAAAGTCTGTCTGAAGACGGAGGTGTGGACGGTGCCGCTTGACGCAATAAAAGCCATAAGCGCTGCAGAAGACGAGTCGCGGCAGCTTAAACTGCTTGCGAGGCAAAATGCGCGGGACTCCATAGAAGAAGCGCAGAGGAACGGAGAAGAAGCAGTTGCCAAAGCGCGCGATTACGCCGAAAGTGAAATCGCCACCCTTACTCGAGCGACCGACCGCAAGGCTACTGATCAGGCATTGGAGCTCGCGTCAAAAACCGCTAACCGTCAAGCAACGCTGCGCGCGCGCGCCGAAAGGCGCCTCGACGCTGCCGTTTCGCTAATCATTGAAAGGATAGTGAAGGTCTGATGGCGACGGCCAAAATGAAAAAATTCAGGATTATAGTATCGCGCGAGGACGTTGCCGGCCTCCTGTGCGAATTTATGCTTCTAGGTTGCGTCGAGATTTCCGAACCTAAAGAACTGCTCGACGACACCGAACTGGCAGAGCTTGTCGCGCTCGAAAGCTCCGAGCTTGAAAGCTGCATGCCCGATTACGAAACCATCGAACGCGGCCTGGAAATCATTGAGGCATACATACCTGACGAATACGACCCTTCAGCGCCAAAAAAACAGATAACGCTGGATAAGCTGCTTTTCGAGACTTATCCCGAAAGCAGCCTGATGCTGTCAAAATCGTTGGAAACAATTGACAGCATGCTGCTGATACTGCCCGACGGAGAACATACGGATCTTATTTCGCAGATCAAGGCGGCCGCAGATCAAAGAGAGGAATTCAAGCTATGCTGCGACCACTACAGCGTGAGGATTCTATTGGCGAAAACCATTGAAAAGATGCTGGGCACCGAATACACGCTCCTTTTTACAGGCTGGATCCCGGCGAAATCAGAGCACGAAATAGAGCAGGTACTATCGAACTTCGTATGTGCTTGGGAGTTTTATAATCCGGCGTCAGATGACGACGAAAGCATCCCGGTCATGCAAAAGAGCCCAGGTTTTATCAGGAAGTTTCAAAAGGGCATAAGCAAACAATTCGACCCTTTGGAGATCAAGACGAAGTTTGTTGAGATTATTCGAGGTGTATGACAAATGAACGGGTTGGAAAAACTAACTGAATACATAAAATCCGAAACCAAGGCGGAGTGCGAGGATATAACCAGAAAAGCAGCAGAGGAATGCGAGCGCATCCGGGCCGAATACGCGAAAGCCGAACAGGACGAATACTGGAACACCATAAATATCGGCACGAAAGAAGCGGAGCGCAGGATGGAACGCCTGAGCACCCTTGCCGAAATGGAAGCAAACAAACAAGTGCTCGCGACACAGCAGGAGATGATCGCCGAAGCTTTTGACCTGGCCGCCAAAAAGCTGCTCGAACTCCCGGAAAAAGAGTATTCTGCGCTACTGGCAAAACTCAATATGAAAGCCGGGACGAATGCAAGCGATGTTGTGGCCAAGTATAAAAACGAGCTCTCTCCCCGTGTCGCATCGGTGCTATTCAAATAAGAGATATATGGGATCCGACTCCTTGGGCATGCGCAGCAACGCGCAGCGGGCTATGCGGCAAAAAACCGCAAATCAGCCCGCTGCGCTTTTATTCGTCAATGCTTCCGCGCGGAGCGCATCGCCTATAATCGAGACCCAATCAGCTTTCTGTAGACAATGGCGTTTATCAGCCGGTCCTTCTCCGCCTGCAATTCGTCAAATAGAAACATAAATCCATAATCATATCTGCCTATTTTTGTGCGCTGGAATAGGGATCTTCGCACTATTTCCGTCGGCAGCAAAAATGTATCTTTATCGGCAATCGTGAAATGCGCAAGGTAATACGGGTCGGACTCCTCGCTTAAAACAGTATTCGTTACTATGCAAAACCCCCCGGCGCTTATATCAAATGTCACATCAGACATAACCTGCCGGTCTTCCCGAATATCGAATGCGCTGCCGGAAATGTCATTGTCGCCTATGTTGTATATCTTGATAGCGATCCGGATTTCGTCCCTGTCATAGATCCTGCGGTTGTGCGTCTGTATTTCCGTCAACTGCTCGACAAGAACTGTTCCTCCGCGCATTTTTTCTTTCGCTTGGCCGTAGAATGTATGCACGTACGGGCCGCTGATAAGGCTGATATTCAGTTTCACGTCTTTGCCCAGACTGTCAAATCGCTCCCACAAGTGCTTGCAATGCACGCTGAACTGGTTATCGTTTTCAAGATAGTGGAACACAGCTTTATATTCTTCGCTCGCTCTTTGCTGCCCTTTTTCTTCGAATATGGACAGCTTGGCGCCGCGCGCAATATGCCCAAGAACCATAAGCCCCTCCTGCTATGCGTAGCCGGGCCGATCCGGTTTCAGCCGCAACTAATTATAATGAAGCAAGGATAAATGCCCAGCGTTCGGCAACGTCGACCGGTTCAAGCCCTTCGCTCCATTCTTTATGGGCGTCGTCGCGCAGTTTATTCTCCGCGACATAATCACAGTAACGCTCTCCGTATCCCATAAAGAAAACCAGATGATAGCCGTAATCTTGCGTTCTGATGAGTTCATAGTCTCCATACTGTCTGGCAGGGTCGAACATCCATTCTTCTATTTCGGCCACTAATTTCATTTCTCCGGATAAGTCTTTTGAGATCCTGTCATAGAATCCGCCTTCCGTAGAATCGTCAGTATTGCCTGTCATTATCATCAAGAACGCTTCCTCTGTCGGTCCTCCTCTGACGAACAAGTCAAGAATTGCTTCCGCACGCTCTCTTGCTTCCGTGTCCGCAAGTTCAAAGTCGCTCAGGTATTCCGGGTCATCTACGCCTTCAGCATAATCCTCCGCGGAGACAGCCGGGCGCATGAAGAGCATCTGGCGCATTTCAGTCATGCGATAGTCATTCGAATCACGGCTGACGAAAAAGACGACATAGGTGCCTGATGTTGATTCGGCCGTGGTAATATCTCCGTATTGCCTGTCGGATTCCATCAGCCATGGCCCGTAATTGCTGCCTAGCCACGCTCCCGGGTATTCTCTAAGAGTGGATTCATCGTCTTCGAACAACGTTTCATCATACTCTCTTGCTGCCATTATGAAATCGTCCTCCGATTCTATTTCCGCGGCGATTTGATCAGCCAGGGCCCTTGTCGCGTCAAGAGCTTCCTCAAGAGCCGCGTCATACTCATCGTCAGTCAAATAATCCTCCCGGCTCACTGTCTCGGGACGCACGAGAAAGAATCTGTGCGCGTATATATCCAGCGTATCCTTGTTTTCGTCATAGTACGCGGCAAGCTCTGCGGCTGTGAATGAAAATGACTCGCGCACCTGGTTATTGTAGACATTGGCTATCGAAACCATCTCCGATATTTTCCGAAAAAGAGTTTCGTTCATATTGGGGCCGAAAGCGGCTTGTAGATAGGATTCAAATGTCGCGCCCTCGTATGCGCCCGCCTGCATCCTGATCATGTCGATATCGCTCTCCATCTTGGCCCTGTCATCGTCCGACATAACAAATCCCGCAGCTATCGCGGCATTGTATTTTTGGACTAGATTGGTCATATTGTCTATAGCGAGCTCAATAAAAGTCTCCGACCACGGCTCCCCGGTCATCTGGTTGATCTGAGTCGTATAGGGCGGGTATTGGGCAGCCGGCAAATAATCATAGGCATATTCGCCCAATTGGGAAGTGTACAAATCAATGTATTCGTAAGACGCGGTGCGATAGAAGTAGTCAAACTCCGCCGCTGAAAAGCCTCTGCCGCCTATAGTTATTGCGGGCAGCGTGCGCCGCGCGAATCTCGAGTTGAGAAACAGCGCGCCGATCAGGAATACTGCAAGAACCGTGATTACCGATATTGCAATAATTCTGCTTTTCCTCTTTGCTTTGAGCTCTTTTTCAAGCCTGGCCTGCCGGCGGGCTGCGCCGCTGGACTTTTTGTCAAATGTACCACTCATAATGCTGTCAATCCCTTTTCGTATCTTTTGTCAGTGTCCGCTTAGCCGCTTTGCAGATCCGGCGGCTCAATTCATTTCGCGGCCGGGGCGTCCGCCGCCCCAACTGCATGACCCGGGATATTGTACTTTATTTCTTGAGAATATGCAAGCAAAACTATCCCCGCTTTGCCGTGTAGGCCCATTTATAACCTGCACCATGTGGCAGGTGGGTCACCTCCTCCCCGCTTCGCTGCTTCCAACATCCTACCCGCGTCCGGCGCGGTTCGGGAGGCCTGCAATTCACAGGAAGAGAACAGTATCCCTTATAATAAATGTGGGTTTAAAAAGGCCTATCACGAACAAAGCAGGGGCAATTTCACGTTTTGTTTTGGTCATATGACGCTATTCATCGTCTTCAAGTCGCTGCATGAACAATTCGAAAACTGTGTCAAGTTCTTCATCGTCGTCTACAGTCAACAAGTACTCCTCTTCACCCTCAGTCTTTACCTTGAGAATGATCATGCCATAGTCTTCATCGTCCTCTTCCAAATCCGTCGGCAAAAACGCCATATAGATCTCTCCGCTGAATTCGACTGTGTCAAGATGTTCCAGTTCATATTCGTTGCCTTCATCATCAGTTATCGTTAAAAAATCACTGCCAAATCCCTCGCTCATTGCATCCTCCGCCTCGCTAAACACTAATACAGCGTTATTTGAATAATAACCCAACTATTGCTAAAAATCAAGTCCTGAAAAGCAAAAACTGTGCCTAAGCAGCCGGGCAGTTACACTTCAGGGGTAACCGGAGTTACGCTCTTTCTTGCGTGAGAAAGTCGCTTGGTCGGCTTAAAGTCTAAAAAATGTCCCATCCCTACCCCGGGATATGCTCCTGCCAACCTCAGCTTCCGCTCACGCTGCGCAATAGCGCAATTCCGGCTACCCCTCTGTGAAGTGTAACGCCGGGCATTTGTTAATTTTATGATACAATCTCCAAATTTTTGCGCTATGTGCTATTATATATATATAATATCCTATGCAGGATAGTCTAAGGGGTTTGCAATGACCGTAGAAACTAAGAGAATCGTAAAAAAAGTCGCCAAGCACAGCGTGTGGGCAGCGTCGGACATTCTTTTCCTTGCGATAAAAGCGCTGGGCACGCTGCTTCTCATCGTTGTGACCACCGGTGTCGTATTCTCCGCCTTATTTCTGATATACCTTAGAAACAATCTGACCGACAGCTTCGACGTCAATACGATAAATTTCAGCATGAACCAGTCCAGCGTAATATACTATACCGATGCAGATGGCAGAATCCGCGAACTCGTTACTATCCAAAGCGATGAATTTCGCAGGCAGATTGATTTCGAAGAATTGCCGGAGCATCTGATTAATGCGCTTGTGTCGATAGAAGATCACCGGTTCTTCAGGCACCAAGGCGTGGACTGGTATCGCACGGCTGGAGCTTTTACAAATATGTTTCTGACCATGCGCGAGAATTTTGGCGGTTCTACGATCACCCAGCAGCTTATCAAGAACCTGACCCAAGAAGACGACGTTACTGTCCAGAGAAAAATGCTGGAGATTTTCAGAGCGCTGGAATACGAGCGGCAATTCGAAAAGGACGAAATCCTCGAAACATATCTTAACCTGGTATATTTCGGGCACGGCCAGTACGGGATCGGCGCGGCCGCGCATTACTATTTCAATAAGGACGTTTCCGAGCTGACGCTCGCCGAAAGCGCCGCAATAATCGGCATCACAAACAACCCTTCGAAATACAGCCCCTATGTCAACAAGGAAGCCAACAAGGAGAGGCAGGAAATCATTCTTAACAGGATGTATGCGCTCGGATATATCGAGACTGAACAGGAACTCCAGCGGGCAAAGAATGCCCGGCTGAACTTCCAGCGCGGAGAAGACGAAGGCTATGTTCAGGTAATCTACACCTGGTTCGAAGAAGCTGTGATCCGCGACGTAATTGCTGATCTGCAGACTGAGTTCGGCTGGGCCGAGCCTATCGCCAGAAGGACGCTGTACACAGGCGGTCTGAGGATCTACGCGACAATAGATCCGGAGATGCAGGAAATTGTTGACAATGTATACCAGAACCGCGACGCGCTACCGACCGTCACAGGATCATCGCAGCCACTGCAGTCAGGCATAATCGTAGCGGATCCTTACACCGGGGAGATCAGAGCGCTTTCCGGCGGCGTCGGCAGGAAGACGAGAAACCTGCTGCTTAACAGGGCGACAATGACCAGAAGGCCCCCCGGCTCGTCGCTTAAGCCATTGGCGGTCTACGCGCCAGCTATGGATGGTGGGTTAATATCTCCTGAAACGCAATTCGAAGACAGCGCAGACGTCACGCTTAGCGGTACGACCTGGATGCCCAGAAACGCGAGCCGCACGTACACCGCCGGCGGCATAGTGAACGTAAGGTCGGCGATACGCCAGTCCCTCAATACGACTCCCGCGATCATACTTGACAACCTCACCCCCGCAAGATCGTACAGGTTCCTCCGAGACGCGCTCGGATTCAACTTGGATCCCGCCGACGAGAATTACGCGCCGCTTGCAGCGGGCCAGCTTACTTACGGGGCTACCGTTCGGGAAATGGCCTCGGGATTCACAATGTTCCCGAATATGGGCGAACGCGTCGCGCTTCGCACCTATACGCACATCAACGACTCCGCAGGAAATCTCTATCTTGACAACAGACCTCAATATACGACGGCTATTGGCGTCGCAACAGCGTACTGGATGACAGATATGCTACGTGAAGCGGTCCAGCGCGGAACCGGGACCTCCGCAAATCTCGGCCGTATGCCCACCGCCGGCAAAACAGGTACCACGTCTGACAACAAAGACCGTTGGTTCGTCGGGTTTACGCCATATTACATAGCCGCCGTATGGACCGGCTTTGACACCCCCGCCGCTATGAGATCCTCGGCAAATCCGGCGGCGCAAATATGGAAGATGGTTATGGAGCCGATCCACGAAGGTTTGGAAGTTATCCCCTTCAATGATCCTGGAGAACGAGAAAGGTATCTGAGGCCAGTGCAGGGCATTGCCACATCAGACTATACGATCAGGTGCATCGATAATTTCGGCGAGCTTTTGAGCGAGGAAAACAGACCGGCAGTCGTGGGCAGGAGCATTTCCGCGACCGCGCCGACAATCGACGGATATGTAATTACAGGCGAAAACTACAGGACGATTTCCATACAGATGGAAGCCAATAGAAATTTAATAATATTCATATATGAACCTGAAGAGGAAGAGTCCATCGAAGATCCGGAAGACACGGAAGACACGGAAAATCCCGAAGATGCTGTAGACCCCGGCGACTCAGAGGTTCCTGAGGATTTTGAAGAACAATTTGGAACGGATGACCCGGAACCTTCTCCCGATACGCCTGAGGACCCACCTCCCGATGACCCCAACGAGCCGGAGCAATCGACGGACCCGCCCCCGTAGCTGTGATTTGCGAACATTTATAAAACGACCTAAACACAGGGTTAGTCACAAAGCAGGACTGCTTAGACTCCCCTGTGTTCTGTTTTCTCAGCTACGTTCAGCATTATTGCGCACTCAATGCGCTTTTTGAATAATTCGCATCCCAGTGCGTATATGCCGCCAATTGATCCGGACGCATTATACGCATTTGCGGCGCAGCCGCCGCCGCAATAAAACCTCGCCCAGCAATCCGCGCACTCAGCGCGGGCATAGATGCTGCAGTTGCCAAACTCTTCCCCCAACTTGCTATTCATAATACCGTTATATACGTTGCCCATGAGAAATTCCTCATGGCCGACGAACTGATGGCAAGGATAAATATCTCCACTCGGCGTCACAGCAAGATACTCCGTTCCGGCTCCGCAGCCCGCAAGCCTCTTCAACACGCACGGGCCGCAAGTCAGATCCAGTGTAAAGTGATAGAACGAGAACGCTCTGCCTTCTTTCTTTCTTCTGAGCATTTCAAAGGCAAGCTCCTCATATTGCTCGCACAGACCGGGCAAATCATCCATCGCAAGACAGTAGGGTTCGCCTTGATGCGCCACCACGGGCTCCATGGATAGTTCTGTAAAGCCTAGATCCGCGATATGAAAGATATCGTTTGCAAAATCACGGTTTTTGCGAGTATAGGTCCCCCGAATGTAATAATCCTTGCCTTTGCGCGCTTGAACAAGTTTCATGATTTTCGGCACGACGGACGCATAGCTGCCGGCTTCGTTTCTCAATCTGCGGTTCGCATCGTTTGTTTCTTCGCGGCCATCGAGGCTGAGCACCACGCTTTGCATTTCCCGATTTGTGAAGTCAATCACATCGTCGTCTATGAGTAACCCGTTTGTTGTCAGCGTGAAGCGGAACTTCTTGCCGCTCCCCTGCTCTTTATAGCGCGCGTACTTGACGATATCCTTGACGGCGCTCCAATTCAAAAGCGGTTCGCCGCCAAAAAAGTCAATATCCAGATTTGTATGTCCACCGGAAGAGCTTAAAAGGAAATCTATCGCTTTTTTCCCTGTCTCTACATCCATCAGCTCTCCGGCTCCGACATATCCGTCGCGCCCGGCAAAACAGTATGAGCAAACCATATTGCACATATGCGACACGTTCAAGCATAGAGCCTTGACTGTCGCTGCGCGCGCGGAGTCCGCGATACCCTCGAATCTGTCAGGCGAATATAATTTGCCTTGCCGTTTCAGCGCTTCTATATCGCCAAGCAGCTCTGCTATATCGCTTTCTGTCAAAGCCGCGTGCTTTTTTGAGATATACCTGCTTACCTCTTCGCTGTCCATGCATTCGTACATTAGTATCGCATCGTAGGCTATGTCGTCGACGCTGTGTATCGCGCCGCTTGCGACATCAAGCACAATATTATAGCCGCCAAGCTTATAGCAATGAATCATAAAGTCTATTCCTTTCGCTGCACTCAAGGCACAAATAGCCCATGAAAAGGAATAGACTTTTTGTGCATCAACTCGTGGTTCCCCGCAGGGGGAACGATTGGCACATTCCCTGGATGGCGCGATCTATCGCGCTATCTCCAATTACAGAGAAGCGGCCTTGCGGCCGCGATCTCTTTTATATCGATTATTTTGTGTCCTGCTGATCCCTGAAAGACATATTCTCGCATTGCTGGTTGGCAATTCCGCAAGAAGTCTTGCATGCCGACTGGCATGACGTCCTGCATTCCCCGCACCCTCCGTCTTCGGCGCTGAGCGCAAGATCGCGTGTTTCAATAGTTACGATTCTTTTCATGTCATAATCCCTCGCTTGTGTTGTTTTCGCCGATTTTTTGCCCGTCTGTTTCCTCAATCGGCGGTTCGTCCGGAGGACTGCAGCAAGGTATGCTTACCGGCGCTGCTTCCGGCTGATCATCTTCGGAACCCAGGAACCCCGGTATTTTCATGCCCGCCATTTTGAACATCTCATTGAGCGGCGGTATCGAGCGCATCATGCCTGAGAGAAAATTCGAAGTCGTCGGCGAGTTCCCTTCTCCGCTCATTGAATCCCAAACGGTTATCTTATCGATTTGCAGATTCTTTATCGCTTCTACTTGTATCTTCACAAGATCTTCTATCTTGTCTACCAGCATAAGCTGAACCGCTGCGGCCGTATCTCCGCCGGCTGCTTCAACAACCTTTCCGAAACCTGCCGCCTGCTTTTCAAGAACCTCCTGAATGCCGCGCGCCTGCGCCTCCATTCTGGCGTATATTGCGTCCGCGTCGCCCTTTGCGCGGCGGCGCATCTGCTCGGCGTCGGCTTCGGCTTCGAGCTCCAGCCGCTCTTTTGCTATGCGAGCCTTAACTATAACATCAGCCTGCCCTGTCGCTTCATCGCGTTCCGCTCTTGCTTTTTCCGCTGCCATCTGCGCGGCATACGCTTCTTCCAGCGCCCTCGCTTCGGCGGTGCGTTCCGCCGCTGTCGCGCGGCGCTGCGCCTCAGCTTCCTGCTCGCGTCTTGTTGCGTCGGATTGGGCGATATGCGCCTTTGACTCGTTCTCGCCCTCGACCGCAGACGCGTTGGAAGCCGCAACAGATATGCGCTCCAAGCTCTGCGCCTTTGCCGCGCCAATAGACCCGTCGCGGTTTTTTTCCGCTACGCTCTGCTTTGCGTCGTTTATAGCCTTTGCGGCCGCTTCCTTGCCGAGAGCCTCAATGTACCCGGATTCGTCGTTGATATCTGTAACGTTGACGTTTATGAGCCTCAGGCCGATCTTTTTCAGTTCCGTTTCAACGTTGTTTGAGACCGCTTCAAGGAACTTGTCCCTGTCTGTGTTTATTTCCTCAATTTCCATTGTGGCGATTACAAGCCTCAACTGCCCAAACAGGATGTCCCGCGCGAGTTCCTGAATATCAGCAGACTTCAGCCCCAACAAACGTTCTGCGGCGTTTTGCATAATGCCGACTTCCGTCGAAATGCCTACAGTAAAACGCGACGGGACGTCGACGCGGATGTTTTGCTGGGACAGCGCGTTTGTCAAGTCTACGTTTATCGTCATCGGAGTCAGGTCAAGATATTGATATGACTGGAAAACCGGCCATATGAACGCCGCGCCGCCATGTATGCACCTTGCGCTGCGCGGGCTGCCATCCAAATTCGACCCAACCTTGCCGTAAATGACCAGCACTTTGTCGGACGGGCATTTGCGATAGCGCGACAGTACGACGAGCAGTAAAAGAAATATAAAAACAAAAACTACGATCAAAAGCGGCACTATTATCCCCTGCATTATTTTTCTCCTTCATTACATTAGTTTATTGCTGCTGTTTGCATTCCTGGATCAAGATTGAATTATTTCTGCTTCGTTAGGATCTTGAACTTCTTCGAGAGGGCTGACTACCAGGCAATCTGTGCCCACAATACCGACTACTTCGACTCTCGTCTTTGGCTTTATCGCGCTTTCACTGTCAGTCACTGCGTCAACCTCGACAAACCGTTCCTGCAAAACAAGCGTTACTTTACCTATATTCGATCTCGACGGCGGGATCGTAATATATACGTCCGCTGTCTGCGACATGGCGTTTACCAGGTTGATATTCCCGCTGCTTTGCATTCTGAGGGCGAATCTTATGACCAGCGACGCAAGGATCATCGCAGCCACGCCCGAAAGCAAAGCTATCCATATCGACCAAATAACCGGAATATTAGCCGCTAGCGCCGCAAGGCCCGCCCAGCCGCCTATCGCGAAAAACGCCACTATGCCGCGTATTGTAAAAAACCGAGCCGCATCATGATTGACTCCGCTGTCACCGTCATGGTCGTGGTCGCCGTCTATATCGTTGTCTCCGACGTCCGCTCCATCGGAGTCGAAATCGCTGTCAGAATGGCCGAATTCGATCCCTATTATCATGAGAATCAACTGCAATATCATTACAACCGTCATCGGTATTGCAGCGCATGCCATAATCTGCCCGGCAAGCCCAAGGCCTTGCCACCATTCGTTGAACCATGCCATTTCCTCACCAGCTTTCCCTGTTGCAGATACCGTTTAGCTTCACCTTCGGCTATTGCGCTCTGCCGTTTTGCGCGATTTTACAGCTATTTTGCCCCTCTTCTGAGGTACCATGGCCTGTTTGCGGATTTTTCATCTGCCCCGTTGACTTGGTCGACGTCGCCGACGTCTTCGTTATGGTCTATGATTATTCTTTCCACGCTGCTTATATCCCATTCGCGCAAGGCTTGGCTGACTGTCTTTCGCGCTACAATGCTACTCTCGTTATCGGCAGCCGGATCGTCACGCTCGGTTATTTCCTGCTCTTTGTCGCTCGCGGAGCCCGCCTCAGCATCATCGGGCTGCTCAACTTTGAAAGTCTCGGCTATTTCGACCTCGATCCTTTCCGGATTTTCAAGATCCAGCAGGATTTGCTCCATCATCGCTTCTGTGCGGCGCTTGACGTCGGTACATACGCACGCGAAAATCATCACGGTAAGCGCATTGCGTATCCTGATGCGCGAATCGGCTCTCGGCCCTCTGTAGTCCTTTATCACTACCTCCACAACCGATTCGATTCCGCCTCTTGAATGATCGTTTACCTGCCCCATCTTCTGGAGAGCGTCGCAAAGATAGTTGTACAATGCGCTCTCTTTGATGATATCGTCGTCCGCGTTATCGGGAGAACCGTTCACATAGCTCATTAGCAGCGCTATGTGCTCGAGTTTTATGCACTCTTTCAAGGCGTTGATTATAAGGATTCTGGAAATATGCACCTCTTCATACTTCTTTCCCAATGGATGAGCCACCCATCCCCGCTTTACCCAATTCTGGATCGTGGATCCTTCCAGGCCTGTTACCGCGCAAACTTGCGATAAGCTCAGTCCGCCTGTTGCGTCAAGAAGCATTTCGATTTTCGAAAATCCTTTTTCTCCGCGCTCGCTATATGTCGTCGCCGTTCCCGGCAATAGCTTTTCCCTCATGTCTGCCATGTCGACCTCCATCCCCGACCCTGTCTGTAACATTCCAACGAAAGAAAGGCTATCTGCATCACTGTCAGGTTCATTTCGCCTTTGTTTCGCGGTTCTTCGTATTATATCGCAGGTTCGCGCGAACGTCAAGAAAAATTTTTATCGCCTGTTTAGCGTAATTTCTCTAATCCGATACCGGCCAATATAGACGGCAAGACCCGCAGTGCGCGACAGGCGCATATCACTGCGGGTAGTTTCGTGCATGAAAAGCAGAGGCGGGGCTGGATTCGGTCCCCGCCATCTGATTTTTGTTTTACTTTACCTCTACGACCGCGCCTGCGGCTGAGAGCTTTTCTTTCAGTTCGTTTGCTTCGTCCTTATTGACGCCTTCCTTGATTTTCGCGGGCACGCCTTCTACAAGAGCTTTCGCTTCGGCGAGGCCCAGGCCGGTTATCGCGCGCACTTCCTTGATAACCTTGACTTTTTCGGCGCCAAAGCTTGTCATGATTATATCAAACGAAGTCTGCTCCTCGACTTCTGCGGCCGCTACCGCGCCGCCTGCTGCAGGAGCTGCCATCGCGGCGGCTGATACTCCAAATATCTCTTCCAGTTCATGGACCAAATCAGAAAGCTCTATAACTGTTAAACCTTTGATACCCTCTATCAGGGCTTCTAACTTTTCACTTGCCATATCTAAATCCTCCAATAATTTTTCTTATTTTTGCTCTGCCGAATCATTATCTCCGGTAGTTTGCTCTTCGGCGGGCTTCAATTCTTCCTCTGTAGCTTTTGCTTTAGCAGTGCGTTTCGTTTTATTGCTTTTTTCCTCCGGTGTTTTTGCCGGTTCTTTTGGCGTTTTGCTTTCTTTCGGAGCTGTTTCCTTTGACGCTTTTTCTGCCGGAGCTTCCTCGGCAGGCGCAATTTCCGCTATCACCGTTTCCCCGCCCTTCTCCGCAATCGCCTTTAGAACCATAGCGAGGGTAGCGATAGGAGCAAGCATCGTACCAAGCAATTTAGCTTGAAGTATCGGCATCGGCGGTATGCTTGCAAGCGTATTGACTTCGCTGACGGACAGAACTCTGCCCTCCATGAATCCGCCTTTGATCTCGAAATAGTCGGTAAGCTTTTCGGAGTATTCCTTAATTATCCTTGCAGGCGCGACAGGGTCGTCATAGCTCAGAGCGAGCGAGGTCGTACCGTTCAGAATAGGGTCGAGTTCCTCAAAGCCGACATTCTTGATGGCAAACCTCATCAAGGTGTTTTTGACTACGGTATATTCGACGTTAGCCTCGCGCATCTTTACGCGCATTTCCGTATCCTCATTGACAGTGATCCCGGAATAATCGACCAAAACGCCGGCTTTGCTCCGCAGTTTTTCTGTAAGTTCTTCAACTATCTTCTGTTTTTCTTTTAGAACCTTAGCATTTGGCATAAATAACTTTCACCTCCAATAATCCTGTAATCGCATCCAAAAATAAATTGCCCCCGCGCAAAGACAGGGGCAATGGCAAACACGAATTCAGTCCGCCCTCGGCAGGATTTACGGAAGTGTGCAAAACACTTTTTCCACCTGCTGTCTTTGGAACGCGACAGAATACTATCAGAAGCGAAGCGCTTTGTCAACATTTTTCTGTTTTGGCGGCAGTCTATTCGCAGCCGTCGATCCATTTGCTATGGCGCTGGTCACGCTAATACACTTTAATAAGTGTTAACAAAACCTCAGTATTTGCCTACCTCTTTCTTATATCCTCAAACACATATGTTACCTTTTAGGAATCTTACTGCTTTGCCACCAATTTTTACTCGTTCACCGCTATTCTCACAGTATAATACTCCTCCACGTTTTGACAGTTGCCTTGCTGTGAGTTTGGTTTTGCCGAGTTTTTCACTCCAGAACGGTATCAAAGAGCAATGAGCGCGTCCCGTTACAGGGTCTTCATCTATTCCAGCATTAGGTGCGAAAAAACGAGAAACAAAATCACAATCGTTACCTTTGGCTGTAACGATTATTCCGAAACTATCATTATCAACCCCCGCTTCTGCTTTAATTTCTTTGAGAATAGCAAAATCTGGATTGATATTCCGCAGTTTTTCCTCGCTGTCCAAAAGCGCCAAAAAATCAACTGCTTTATAAACTGCGGTCGGAGATAGATTAAATGACTTTTCAATGGCTTGATATGTCGGGCAAACTGCGACGGGGCGTGACGGAAAATCAAGGTAAAGCAAATCATTTCCTTTATTCACAGTCATAACGCCGCTCAAAGTCTTAAATCTTAATTCATTTGCAGTTTTCTCCGCTTCTTCAAACAATACAAATGCACTCGCCAATGTAGCATGACCGCAAAGATCAACCTCAATGGTCGGCGTAAACCAGCGCAAATCATAGAAAGCGTCTTGTTTCACTAAAAACGCCGTCTCCGAGAGATTATTCTCAGCCGCTATGTTTTGCAAGGCGCTATCCGGCAACCATTCGCCGAGCAAGCAAACTCCAGCAGGATTTCCTCCGAATAATTTGTCTGTAAATACATCAATAACATGGTACTCCATTCAGATACACCCTCTTCAAAAAAATATTAACTCCAACATCCAACCTTGGCGAACATATCTTCTGCATACTTCTGCATATCATTAGGACAACTCATACCAACATTTTCCGGCTGATCCTCAGATAAATCATCAGCGGTCAAGTCAGAAGTACTATCTACCTTTTGATTATTGCTCGCACTACAGGATACCAGTAGAATAATCGGTAAAATTGAAATAAAGCAAAATATCAGAATAGAGATTTTTCGTGCCACAGTATAAGCTCCTCATTGCTGTTTTTCATTCGCTCTTTATTTTATAGCCCTTGCCGTCAACTTGCAATCTTTATTCTCATAATTTAGTTTTCAGTAAAATACTGACGGGCGGAGAGATGTTTTTACAAAAAAACTTGATAAGAAGCGCTGGTATATGTTATTGTATCAGTGATTTCTTTTGTTATTTTATTGGGAGGGTTTAAAATGGATCAAAACGATCAGTTTCCCCAGCAGCCGCCGCCCGGCTATCAGCCGCCGCCGCCCGGCTTCCAGCCCCCGCCTCCTGGCTATCAGCCGCCGCCGCCCGGGTTCCAGCCCCCGCCGCCCGGGTTCCAGCCCCCGCCGCCCGGCTATCAGCCTCCGCCGCCCGGATTCCAGCCCCCGCCTCCCGGGTTCCAGCCTCCGCCACCCGGATTCCAGCCTCCGCCACCCGGATTCCAGCCCCCGCCGCCCGGATTCCAGCCTCCGCCACCCGGATTCCAGCCTCCACCGCCGCCATACAGCCAGAACGGCGCACCAATTGGCGGGCTTAACGAGAACGCAAAAATCCGCGGTCCCGTCGCTTGCATATTGCTATCGCTGGTTACATGCGGGATCTACTTTCTTTACTGGACTTGGGTGACCAACAAACAAATCAATGATCTGCTGGGCAGGGACGAAGTAAGTTCCGGCATGCTCATACTTGGTTGGTTCTGTTTCCCCGTTACCTGGTACAACTGGTATAAGTGGGACAAAAGCATGATAGAAATCAGCCAAAGAGCAAATATTATATACAGCGCAAACTTTATATTATGGATAATACTGACGGTCGTTGGAGGAATCGGCAATCTCTTCATGATCTTCCAGCTTCAGGAAGCATTGAATGATGTTTACAAGCGTTAATCCGATCAAAGCAAGAATAAAAAAAGCCTGCCATGCGTTTGTCGACGCATGGTGGGTTTTTTTGCTTATCATCCTTTATGCGGTATTCGCGCATTTTTTCCTGGGCGGAAGTTGCCTCGTTGCCTCCACGACCGGCTTCCCGTGCCCGGGCTGCGGCGGCACGAGGGCGCTAATATCTTTGTTTCGCGGGGATTTTCTTGAGTCGTTGAAGTACCACCCGCTCCTGCTGCCGGCCTTGATTATCCTGCTTGCAGATTTTGTTTTCTCACTAGTGAAAGGACAGGCTCCACGCTGGTTCAATCGCGTACTAGTGGCGCTGGCAGTTGCAACCGCAATAGTTTATGCGGCTCGCTTGATTCTTTTGTTCCCGCATACCGAGCCTATGAAATACAACCGTCTCGCGGTACTGCCCAGAGTGTTTTTTTGGATACGTTCCATATTTCCGAGCTAAGAGGTGCGTTCTATGCTGACATGGGAAGAACTTGAGGCTTCTTGCATGAACTGCAATAAATGCGATCTGTGCAAAACGCGCACAAATGTCGTCTTTGGCGTCGGCAACCGTTCCGCTGATGTGCTTTTTGTCGGCGAAGGGCCGGGAGAAAGCGAGGATCTCAAGGGCGAGCCTTTCGTCGGGCGAGCCGGAATCCTGCTCGATGATATGCTGAGGATAATCGGCCTCGACAGGGCAAAGAATATATATATTGCCAATATCGTAAAGTGCAGGCCTCCGAACAACCGCGACCCGAATACCGCAGAACGCGAAGCGTGCCTTTTCTGGCTGCGCGCCCAGTACAAGCTGCTAAAGCCGAGGATAGTCGTGTGTCTTGGGCGAATAGCGGCAATGGAGCTAATAGACGTCAATTTCAAGATAACTCGCGACCATGGCAAATGGCATGAAAAAGACGGCGTAAAGTTTATGGCGCTTTATCACCCCGCCGCACTGCTGCGCGATCCGCACCGGAGGCCGGATACTTTCGTAGATCTTAAAGAGCTTGAGAGCGCTATAAGAGGCCTTCTATGAAAAATACGCTGATACGATGTCCTCGAAACGATGAATTGCCGGCTCTGCTCCATATCTGGGAATCCGCTTTTGGCGACGATGATATGGATGCTTTCTTTGCCTTCTATGCCGATTCGTGCCGACGCGCCGCTGTTGTCGATGACACCCCCGTAGCCGCAGGTTATCTGCTCCATGCCGGCAATCTAATATGCGACGGGCAGGCAACCCCATGCGCAATGATATACGCGGTCGCGGTTCTTCCGGAATTCAGAAACCGCGGCTTGGGCGCCGGAATTGTCAGTGAGCTTATTTCGGCGGGCCGCGAAGCCGGTTACCCCGCAATTGTATTGTGCCCCTCGGAGGACAGCTTGTTTGAGTTTTACGGCTCCCGTGCCGGCTTTCACGACTGGTTCAGCATTGTTGAACGGGCCCTAGCTTGTCCTTCCCCCTTGGATCCGCAACCAGGGCTTTGCGAAATCTCACCGGAGGAATACTGCAGTTTGCGCGAGGATTTACTTTGCAGAACGCCTCATATCGAAACAGATGTCCGCGCTTTGTCTTACCAATCCCTCCTGTGCCGGCAGCATGGCGGCGGTTTATTCCGTATCGACGCCCCTGATGGGGTTTCATGCGCCGTAATTGAAAGACAGCCCGGTGGCACGGTCTGGGTAAAGGAGCTATTGACTCCGGAAGTAATTGTTACAGACAGCGCCTTGTCTATCGCGCTTTCAGCATTAGCCCCGGTATTTCCGGCCTCGGAATATATTGTCAGGACGCTCGCTGTGCAAAATGACGCCCGCCCCGGCAGTCGCAGATTCGGCATGCTTGCGGCTGCGAACGAGCTAATCAGTCATGAATATGCCGGAAACGCGGCTCCGTGGTTTGGCATGGCGTTCGACTGACCGGGCGTCGGCATTCGAACCCGGCGTGGCTCGTGTCCCGGCTCTCAATGTTGAAATTATTGCGATTCCGACGATTATTTTACGAAATATTCACAAATTTCCTTGATTTTCCAGCAAATTTAATACATTTGAAATAAACAAATGTATATTAGTTAATAAATGATTGTTATCCTAATAGTGCAGGGTCGCTAATAATCTTTTTTCATTTTATTATCCTCATAATCTGTTAGGCAACGGGAGTCATAGACTCCTGTTTGTCTTTTTATTCAATTAAACATAGCTGCCATCTTGCCAATAGCCCCGTTATTCGGACTCGATACGAATAACGGAGCTATTTTGTCATTTGTCATATTGCGCAGACGTTTCGGCCCGCTCCCGCATTTCCGGCACTTTACGGAACTCTCGACACTCTGAGCGTATAGCTGCCGTGGCTGTTGCTATAGAAGCCCGCGATGATCGTGTAAGTGGTTCCTGCATTGAGAGAGATTGAAATGAATGAATTCAAATCATTTTCATAGTCGTCATTCTCTTCAATCAACGACCCGCCGGCGTCATAAATCCAAAGGCATGGGTCGCCATAGTTATCGTGGGTAGCAAATTCCCATGTGCCCGATTGATTTGGGGCAAACGTATAAACTGTCGCGTTATTCACTCTAAAGCTGCCGCCTTCCCCGTTCATTGGCACAGCGGGCACGGATGAAACCGATAACGTGCACCCCGTAGCCTCGCTATAGTAGCCTACATGGACAAAGTATGTTTCGCCCACTATCAAAGGAACATTCAGAAATGCATTAAAATCATCCCCGCTATCATCGTCATATCCGACAAACCATTCGTCTGAATCGACTATCAGTATATACGGGTCGTTCTCTCCGGAAGTCTGGAATGTCCAAATGCCCGAGCGGTTCGGGGTAAACGAGTATGTAATAGTGCCCCCAATGCTAGTGTTGCCGCCGCTGGGCGGCAAATTCGCCGCTACTGATATCGAAAGAGTGCAATCGCCAAGTGTTTCATAAAAGCCCACAATCACATAGTATGTCTCCCCGGCTTCCAAGTACGCCGCTCCATACGCAGTCGCATAACCAGAGCCTTCGCTAAAGTCGGATATGATACGACCGGTCGAATCGTGAATTATTATATACGGATATCCGGTGTTGTTTTGCGTTGAGAACTCCCATAATGCTGTCCTGTTGGGAGTGAATGAATATGCTGTAAAATTATTCACTCTAACGCTGCCGCCGGCTGTAGGCAGCGCCACTGCATTGACAAAAGATATTGTTAACGTACTACTGCCCAATCTTTCATAATAACTGATGCTGACCCTGTAAGGCGTTCCGGCCGTGAGAGGGAGAACAAGCAAAGATTCCAGGCCGCCCCCGCTGTCGTCGTCATACCCGATCATCCGACCGTCCAACTCGTTAAGGAAAATATAAGGGTCGCCCACACTGTTTGACGTTTGGAATGACCATAACCCCGTTCTGTCGGGAGTAAATATATGAGTACCCGCACCGCTTATGCTGTTTTCGCCGATTCTCACATTTTGCGCCATTGAAACCGACAGAGTGTAGCTGCCTGTCCCGACTCCATAGAATCCGGCGTCGAGGACATATGTGCTGCCGGCGTCGAGGTTTATGACAATGAGGGAATTCAATCCAACCGCCCCATCGTCGTCATATGCGATAATTTCGCCATCCTGCCCATACAGTTCCAAATACGGATCGCCCGAGTTATCTGATGTTATGAATTGCCATATGCCTGACCGATCCGGCGTGAATGAGTATCTTGTTTGGCCCCTGACAAAGACCTCGCCGTCTGCCCCCGGCAATGCAATTAGCGACGAATCCGGAGGGGACGCCGAAAGAACAGCCTCAATATCGATATTATTGAACAGCAAAATACTTTCCTGCCTGGTAAACGTGCCAAACGGGCTGAAAACCGGCTGCGTCTGGCTCACACCGGACATGATTCCAAGATATCTGACATAGTTGATGCCCGGTCGCGCCCAGTTGTCCGCCTGATAAAGGTCGCTAAAGTCGCACGCAGGGAAATCTCCGGTATTTCCGCCGATCGCGCCACAAGTGTTCATCACCATCACTGCCGCTTGCTGCCTGGTAAATGTTCCGCCCGGATTGAACCTTCCGGGAGCCCCCGGCGAAGGCGCGACCTCGCCGCTCAGTATCCCAAGCGCGTATGCGGCCAGAATGGTCGGGTTCGATGTGTCAGAAAAGGCGTTCGGATCGCGCGATACTTCGTTTTCTCTCAATATCGCGTCGATACCCATGCCGAGCGCATACTCCATCCAGCCCACCGCCAAACGGCAGAACTCCTGCCGCGTGATATTGTTTCTATAGTTATCCTGTATGTCGTCCGGGACGAATCCTTTTCCGACTGCATCGGCAATGCCGCTCCTTGCCCATTCGTCAGCAGAATCGATCGGCGCTGCCGACGCCATAGGGACAAGCGACAAGGCCAGCAAAAGCGCGAGAGCCAATGATATGCCACGTTTTTTCATCTTTATTCCCCTCCAAAGTTTCTCATCACGGTCCTGTACGGCACGCAGCCTCAGTACACAACGACTGTTGTGCCATCAGGGATATTGTTGAATATATACCATATGTCCTCATCGTACATCCTTATGCACCCGTGGCTGACCGGGAAGCCAATCCTGGCGTCTTGCAGGTTCGTCGAGTATGGATAATAAAGCCTGGAATGGAACGCGTATCCCGATCCCGGCCTGAACCTCACTACCGGCCTGCACGAGTAGGACGGCGTATTCCACCCATTCTGCTGCCTGTAAGTAATAGTTGTCACCATAGCCGGGGTGCCGCTTCCGCTGGCGCCTGTGCCGACTATGAACGACCGGATGAGCTCCCATGCCCCGTCTTCCGAAATTTCAAAAATGTTGACCCTCTGATACGCGAGATTGACCCAGATAAGATACTCGGTCGCGCTTTCGTACCCCTTTGCGTTGATCCATACCTCTTTCTCATAATCATCAAGATCGTTTGCCAATGCCCAATCCAGCGTATAGTTGCCCAGGTATCCGAACGTGACTTTTTCAAGCGTTTCCTGCGCGTCAAGGTTCATCCAATATCTTCTGTTGTGGTTTTCGAGCGTTATGACTCTTTGCGCGGTTATCTCCTGCTGCTCGCCAAGCGCCGTGACATAGCTTACTGTCGCGCCAACGACAACTCTGCCCGGAAGATCCGGGCTGTAGTCGAAAGCGTGCGCAAGCGCCGGAAGAGCTTCGCCTGTCGTGATCTCTGCCTCAAGGACCGGTTCACGGTCTATGTGCCAGGTAAAGCCGCATACGATTCCGGGATCTGTGTTTTCTAAAACTGCGGTCGCGATAAGCGCGCATTCAACCGGCAGGAACTCCGGCAGATCGATACTGACTGACGCCTCTGACAATCCTCTGTCCACGGCGTCCAGCATGCTGCCATACCTTACGCTTATTTCCGTATCAGAGCGGAAAAGAATTAATGTATCTATATACCCGCCTCCGCCGACAACCGAGCCAACGCCGGCCATCGCTGCTTCGCCGATGTTCCCTTCGATCTGAGCGCGGTTGCCTGTTGCGTTGGCAAGAAATTCGATTCTGCCGGCTTGCGAGCCGGCGGGGACAATTATAGTATTATTCTGTCCGGATACGGTTATTCTTTCCGCGCGGCCTTCTACAATAACGACCCTGTCATTTCCGGTCACTTCAATGACGGCTATGCCCTTTGCGGTGATTTCCCCTCCGCCGCGGCCTACCGCAAGTGTGTCGACAATCGAACCTTCCGCGGTCTCGATAGATATATCGCCCGACTGCGCCGCGATTGCCAAACGCTTGATGTGCGTGGACCCGCCAATTGCAAGCGACTCAATGTTGTGTGAACGTATTGCGACGTTTTCCGCATAAACCCCGTTAAAGCCGATATCTGTCGCTTTGCAGTCAAACCAGGCTCCGGACAAAAAGCCGGCTCCTGACACTTGCGCCGAATCCCGCAGCACGACCCCATGCTCATACTCTCCGCTGCTGACGGGATGCGTTATGTACTCCCCCACTATTTTGTAGATAAGCGTCAGGAATTCCGCGCGCGTTATATCCTCGCTGATTTTCAGCCTTCCTTCATATCCAACGACAAAACCCTGAGAAACAAGCGACGCCACAGCCTGGCGTTTTGCGGGCGCGATCAGCCTGGAATCGGAATACTGATTCAGCAAGGACATGTCCGGATTCGCCTCAACCAGCGAAAATGCCTCCGCCAACAGGAAAAACGCGTCTTGCCTGGATATTGGCGCGTCGAAATTCACCATGCTCACAGTAGTGAGCAACCCCAAATGCACCGCTTTTGCTATATAGTCATAATACAAATCGTCACAGGTAAAGGCTATTCCTGTTATGTCAGCTTCCGTCTCAGCGCCAAGAGCTCTGCATATGACGACGAGAGCCTGCGCCACGCTAATGCCATCGTCAGGAAACATAAGCCCGTAGCCGCCTGCAATCAGGTTGTCTGCCACCGCAAGCCTGAGCGTTTCCTCAGCCCAATGCCCGGAAATATCCGCGAAATCATCAGATACAGCCAGTGATTCCGTGCAGGTGAGCAGCATTAGCGATGCGATCATCATCGAAATTATGAACTTGCATATCCGCTCCCCCGCGCATTTGTACATACTTGTGCCAGCCTCCATACCCCTATGCGGTTTTTTGCTATTCCCCGAACATTATGTCATATTCCTGTTTTGCTTGTCAAGATATAGGCGCTTGTCGCGGCCGGCAGGTTTTGTCGCTATTGTTACAGGTCAGGGGGTAGCCGGAATTGTGCTCTTGCGCAGCGTGAGCGGAAGCTGAGGTCGGCAGGAGCACATCCCGGGGTAGGGATAGAACATTCTACAAGAC
>Ga0082212_10001024_pt1 | contig 40892 bp, 36 predicted proteins | sample TergutNt197P3_FD_71548 | JGI IMG/M metagenome (GOLD analysis project Ga0082212, IMG submission 71548) | Neocapritermes taracua P3 segment gut microbial communities from Petit-Saut dam, French Guiana - Nt197 P3 | ecosystem: Host-associated > Arthropoda: Insects > Digestive system > Gut ...
AAAAGTTTCTGTGTCTTTTATTTCGCGTGTAATGTTGCCGGCACGCGCCGCTGGGTCAAAAGACGGTTTAGCCGGAGGCGGGGGAGGAGAGCCACAGGATGGGATGTCCCATTAAGTATGTCCACCGTAATAAACCTAAACCGCTATGCGTCGCCCCAGAAAACGGGCCGCGTGGTTTTAGCCTGTATGCCCGTGGTCTCTGCTGAGAACGGCCTTGCATTGTTCCGCGGTGACGCCGCAGAGCTTGATGCGCTTTAGGCGTCCGGTGTCGCCGGAGAGGATTTCGACGGCGCGTTTGGGCAGGTCGAACTGGCGGGCGAAGAAGTGCACGAGCTCGGCGTTGGCCTTGCCGTCCACGGGGGGCGCTTGGATGCGCACGCGCACCCACTCCGCGTCAATGCCGGAGACCTCCGTGCGGTTCGCGCGCGGACACGCTTTGACGGTCAGGACACAGCCGCCGGGCACTGGTGTAATCCAACTCATAGGGGGCATGGCGTCAGGATGCGAGCATCAGGTTCTGCAGGAGCGTTAGGAGCTGGCTGCTGATGATGTTGACGACAATCATAAACAACACGGGCGTGAAATCCATCCCGCCCGCGGCCGCAGAGCCGCGCGAGAAGCGCCCCAGCAGCACGTCCACGCTCTCGCGGCAGATGAGGGCGGGGAGCTGCAGCCCGAACAGCATCGCGGCCAGCCCGCCGAAGAGGAAGAAAACCAGCGTGTACATCAGCGTCTGAAGCCCGCTGGCGAACGACATCAGGGCAAGCAAGAGGATTCGCACTTGCGCCATGAGGGAGCCGTCAACAAACAGGTTGGACGGGATGTTCTTCCCTTCCTGCTCGAGGTCGAAAAACGGTACGGCGCCTGTGCGTGTCACCGCGAACACGAGCGCGGCGTGAAGCGCGAGCAGGACGATCGGCTGGAGGAACGTGGGGAGGCGCGAGAAGGGCGACATGAAAAATGTGAGCGCCTCTTGCGCGCGGGTCATGCGGTTCGGGGGCGCGATGAGGCGCGTGAAGAAGTAGAGCGTCCACACCTCGATGAGGAACTGCGCGGAATACAGTGCGCTGTAAAAGAATTGCGCCCTCCACGCGAGCGTCTCCGTGGTCGGCGCGAACTGCACCAGCCCGAACGTCATGCACCACGCCGTGCCGAACTGCGCGAAGAACATGACTTGGAACGCCCAGAAGAAGAGCAGCGCCAGCAGGGCGGTCAGGCGGTCGGGAAGCCTCAGCGCGGGGCGCAGGAAATCAAGGGTGACGGCGACGAGGCGCGTCGTCCCCGACAGGAACGGGTTGAAGGTGAACGCCTGATCGGGCTTGACCCAAAGGCGCGCCCAGAACAACAGCAGGAACAGATGTGCGGTAAGCTGGAGGTACGTCATATCATCAGTTTCACGGTCGCGACCGCGACGCCTATCCCGAGGAGCATCCCGGCGAAGACCTCTTTGCGCGTGTGCCCGAGCAGCTCCTTCAGGTGCGTCTGGCTCAGGCGATGCTCCTTAAACAATTCCTGTATCATCTGGTTCATCACGTTCGCCTGATGCCCGGCGGCGCGGCGCACGCTCGCGGCATCGAACATCGTGATGGCCGCGAACGCCGCCGCCAGCATGGTGATGGGCGATTGGAAACCCTCCGTGAGGCCAAGCGACGTGACGAGCGCGCAGACGAGCGCCGAGTGCGCGCTCGGCATCCCCCCCGTGCTGAGGAGGTAGCGGAAGTCAACCCGCCTCGTCCGGACAAGCCCGGTCATCATCTTGATCGCCTGGGCGATCATCCATCCGGCAAATGCGGCGATGAACCACGGCGTACAAAACAACACCAGCGGATTCGTGCTTATGTTCATACTCAAAGCGGCAAGCCTCCCTGTCCTTTCAAAAAAAATGAAGCATATAGTATGGCACGTTTCGGCATGGGAGCGCAACACCGTATTTTTAAAAAAGGGCTCACGCGTTGCGTCATCATTCATGACGTCGAAAAACGGGGAGGTGGATATGCCAAAGGAAGAGAGAAGGGGGTATATCAGGGTGGTGCGGCGCATCTTGCCCCAGCATTTCTATTTCGTATGAATCCCGCCCCGGTTTCCTCGCGGCCAATGGGGCAGGAAGCGGCAATGTGTCTGATGGCTCGCGGGGACGCTCGCCCTCCAATGTGTCTGGCGGCTCGCGGGGACGCTCGCCCTCCATGTGTCTAACGGCTCGCGGGGACGCTCGCCCTCCATCGTGAAACCTGCATTTTACAGGACACTAGCGTTCCTTCCCCCAAAGCCTTACGCCTTGCCGCGTTACTGCGTGAACTTGCCGGGCCAGAAGATGTCGGCGGTCATGCGGCCGGTGTTGGAGCAGGCCGGGCCGAGCGCGTCGCTGGCCAGGCACATGGTCAGGGCGACCAGCAGCACGGCGGCGATGGCCCCGAAGACGATCGCGGTGACGGTGAACCCTTTGCCTTGCTCGACCACGGGCCCCATGGGGATCGGCATCATCTGGACGCCGTCCATGGACGTGTCTTCTTCTGCGGCGGGCGCGTCGGCCCCGGGGCGCTTGATCTTCAGCGTCTTCTTCTGGGTGACGGTGGAGTCGAGGCCGGCGTCTGCGGGCAGGACGGAGTCCGGGATGCGCGAGGTCTGGCGGATCGGCGCGGTGCCGGACTTGGGCGTCGGCGGCGCGACGGGCGAGAGCGGGGCCGAGAGGTCCGACGGGCGCTTCAGGCGGATGGTCTTGGGCGCGGCGGCCTCGGCGGGCTTAATCGGCACGGAGGTCGAGACGCCGATCGCGGAGTCCAGCGAGATGCGGGAGGTCTTCGACTTCGAGGCCTGCACCTGCGCGGAGGTCGGCGCGGGGATTGCGGACGTGGCGCTCGGCGAGGCCGGCGGCGCGACGGGCGCGGGCGGCGTCACGGGCGCGGGGGCCGCGACGGGGGTCAGCACGACGGGGCTGAGCTTGACGGTGGCGCCGGGGTCCGCCGTGACCGGGGCGGCCTGTGGGGCCGCGGCCGGGTCGGTGGGCGCCGGGGTGACCGGTTTCAGGCGAACAGTGATCGGGCGTGGCGCGCCGGGCGCCGCAGGTGTTGCCTTGGGAGGGATGTTTCCTTGCTCTTGGTCTGACATGGTCTCTGTCTCCTTTACGGTGGGCGGTTAGACCGCCATCACTTCCGCTTCTTTGTTTTTCAACTCAGTGTCAATCTTCGCGACGTGCGCGTCCGTGGCCTTCTGGGTGTCCTCCAGCCCGCGGTCGCGCTCGTCTTCCGTAATCTTGGCGTCTTTCTGCAAGGCCTTGATGGCCTCGTTCGCGTCGCGCCGGACGTTGCGCACGGCCACGCGCGCCTCCTCGGCCTGGCGTTTGGCGACCTTGACGATCTCCTTGCGGCGCTCCTCGTTCAGCTCCGGGATGGGGACGCGCACGACGCGCCCGTCGTTCCGGGGTGTGACGCCGAGGTTCGCGGCCAGAATCGCCTTCTCGATTTCCGGCAGGGCCGTCGGGTCAAAGGGGGTGATCACAATCAGGCGCGGCTCGGGGGTCGAGATGTTCGCGAGGTCGCGCAGGCGCGTGGGCGTGCCGTAGTAGGACACCTGGACGCCGTCCACCAGCGCGGGCGAGGCCTTGCCCGTGCGCAGGCCCGCGAACTGGTCCTTCAGCAGTTTCAGCGTGTTGTCCATCTTCTCCGCCGTGTCCGTCATCACATCTTTCAAGGTCAGCATTCTCGTCTCCTGTTAAGCATTCATCCGTCAGGTCTGGCTGCGTCGCGTGCAGGTGCCGACCAGCGTGCCGATGGTATCGTCGCCGCGCACGATGCGCTCCAGAGCCCCTTCATCAAAAAAGTCAAACACCACAATCGGTATCCTGTTGTCCATGCACAGCGCGAACGCGGCCGAGTCCATCACCTTCAGGCGCTTGGTCAGCGCGTCCTCGTAGGACACGCTGTCGTAGCGCGTCGCGTCCGGGTCGAGGTTCGGGTCCGCCGTGTAGATGCCGTCCACCTTCGTGGCCTTCAGCAAGACCTCCGCGCCGACCTCGCTCGCGCGCAGGGCCGCGGCCGAGTCGGTGCTGAAATACGGGTTGCCCGTGCCGCCCGCGAAAATCAGCACGCGGCCCTTCTCCAGGTGCCGCAGCGCGCGGCGCTGGATGAACGGCTCCGCGACCTGGTGCATCGCCAGGGCCGTCTGGATGCGCGTCTCCAGCCCCAGCTGCTCCAGCGCGTTCTGCATCGCCAGCGCGTTGATGATGGTCGCGAGCATGCCCATGTAGTCGCCCGTGGTGCGGTTCACGCCCTTGGCCTCGCCCTTCAGGCCGCGGAAGATGTTCCCGCCGCCCAGCACGATGCCCACCTGCACGCCCATCTGCGCCACGCGCGCCACGCGCTGCGCCATGGAGGCCAAGGTGTCCGGGTCGATGCACTCGCCCGAGCCCTTGTTCCCCAGCACCTCCCCGCTGAGCTTCAGCAGGATGCGCTTATACTTCAAACTGTTCGATTCCGCTTCCAAAACGAAAACCTCTCACACGCCCGCGCGGGGCATCATGTCTTGTGGCGATAGATGATGCGACCCTTGGCCAAGTCGTAAGGAGAGATTTCCAGCGTCACCCTGTCGCCCGCCGCAATCTTGATGAAGAACTTGCGCATCTTCCCTGAGATGTGCGCAAGCACCTCGTGACCGTTCTCCAACTTGACCTTGTACATCGTCGCGGGCAGTACCTTCACGACCACCCCGATTACCTCAATCGCATCATCACTCGGCATAAACCTCCGTCCTGTTCCGTTAATTACACCAATCCACAGATTCCAAAAGTGTACCATCACCTTGCGCACTTTGCAAGCCCCCCGACGAAAACTTTGCAACTTTTTTTCGGCAGGATTCCCATTCCCCCGAAAGACTTTTCATCAATGCGCAATCCGGGTCGAGGTCACAGCCTGAAATGAACCGCGAAAAACACGAAAGGCGCGAAAATTCATGGGCGCTTTTTTATTGGGGGGTAAATCGTTTTTGCGTGTTTCGCGGTTGAAACGGTCTTGAATCTTGCGGTTTCAGGACAGGTCTAATAGACCCAGCGAATCTTTCGAAGCGTCGATTCCGATGTGTGCAGCGCCAGCCGCTTTTATATCCTTGTCCTTGTTTCGCTGTTGCAAAGAAAGCGGTATCCGCATCAGCCTTGGATTTCGGAGGCTACTTGCGTCGCGTAATCGTCCGTCATGCCGGCGGCGAAGTCCAGCACGCGGCTGAGCCACCACGCATAGCCCTCCGCGCTGTGCTCGCGCACGTAGTCCTCGCCCCACGCGAGCGTGCAGCAGCGCTGGCTCCGGTAGCCCAGCTTGTCGTAATCTTTGCACGCGCTTAGCGCTTTGGCGACATCTGTGTAAGTGTCCAGTATCCTGGCGATGATGCTGAACGCCCCGATTTCGGTTGCGACTTTCCGCCGGTGCCTGAAAATGTCGTTCTCGTATTTTTCCCTGATCCGGGCAAGGCCGTCTTTCATGGGCTTCGGGAAGCCGTCCTTCAGGGGATGCGCATAGGTTCCCCTCATAATCGAATCGTAATGCGTTTCAAAAACATCACTTGCCGCCTTGATGAGCCTGCCGATCGCGCGTGCGCGCATGACGGGGAGGCGATAAGGCGCGGCGGCATCGCCGATGATGTCGGCAAAAATCGACTGCACCTCCTCTTTCGGGAGGATCTTCATCCGCACGGCGTCCTCAAGGTCGGCGATGCGGTAGCAGATGTCATCCGCGGCCTCCGACAGGAATGAGAGCGGATGGCGGGCAATGGCGCCGCCCGGACGCTTCAGCCCCAAAACGCGGACCATCTCGTAGAAGATTTCCCGCTCCGTGGAAAAGACATTGGCCTTCCCCTTTCCCTTCGCGCATACGTCCGCGGGCGTCCACGGGTATTTGACCATCGTGCCGAGGGTCGCGTACGTCAGGTTGAAGAAAGACTGCTCCGTCGCGTCGCGCCGCGACAGCATCCTGAACGCCTGTGCGTTGCCGTCAAAGCAGCGCCAGTCCTGCTTGATGCCGCTTAAGCCTTTCGCGCGAAAGGCGGGCTCGTTTTCCGCCGCCCACTCGCGGATGGCGGCTTCGCCCGCGTGGCCGAACGGCGGGTTGCCGATGTCATGCGCCAGGCAGGCCGACTCGACAATGCAGATAAGGTCTTCGCAAGTCCGGCCGCTGGGCAACCCCTCGCGCTCAGAAATGATCGCGCACACGGCGACCCCCAGCGAACGCCCGACGCTGGCGACCTCCAGCGAATGCGTGAGGCGGGTGTGAATCTCGTCAATCTCTGCGAACGGGTGGACCTGCGTCTTCTTCGCGAGCCTGCGGAACGGCGCGGAGAAGATGATCCGCCCGTAGTCGCGCTCGAACGGCGTGCGGTTGTCCTGCGTGTTACGCTTCTTGCCGTAACGCTGGTCACTCAGCAGCTTCTTCCACTCCAATCTGAACGGGGGCTTTGTGCGCATGGCTCCTCATATCCTCCTCGTGTCCCGGAAAGGAACGTTGCCGGGGTTACAGTGCGTTGGTTTTCACCTTGCCCGCGAGGGCGCGGGCGAGGGCGGGGGAGAAGTCGGCCGGGGTGAGGGTGGTGATGTTGGCGGCGCCGCAGGCCAGGCCGAGGGCGATGGCGTCGGGCAGCGGTTTTTTCCGCAGGCGCGCGTGCACCAGCCCGGCGGTCGTGCAGTCGCCGCTGCCGATGGGGTTGACCCGGCCCGCGACGTCCGGCGGCGTGAACTGCCACGCCTTCCTGTCGGCGGCCATCAGGTAGGCGGCCTTCGGGCCGTGCGTGACGAAGACGTTCTGGGCGCCCATGCCGATGAGGTCTTTCATGGCGCGGAGAATCTCGCACTTCGTGTTGAGCGGGGTGTTCAGGGTGGCCTCCAGCTCGCGGACGTTGAGCTTGGCCAGGTAAGGGCGCTCAAACAGCACGTTCACCAGCGGCGCCTTGTGCGAGTCGATGACGACGGGGATCCCGCCCGCCGCGGCGGCCTGAACGAAGCGCACGTAAAAGTCGTCGCTGGCGAACGGCGGGAGGGTCCCGCTGATGACGAGCATGGCGCATTCCTTCGCGAGCTTCAGGTTGGCCTTCTCAAACCGCGCGATGGCCGCGGCGCCGGGGGCGGGGGCCTCTTCGACCAGTTCGGTGACCGTGCGGTTCGCGCGGTCGAGCAGGGTCGTGCAGATGCGCGTCTCCGCCTGCATCTGCGTCTGCGCGGAGGCGACGCCGTGGGCTTTCAGGAACGCCTCGACCTTGCGCCCGGCCACGCCGCCGTTGAAGCCCGTGACCTGCGCGGGCGTGCCAAGGCGCGAGAGCGCCCGCGCGGTGTTGAGCGCTTTACCGGCCGCGCTCTCGAGGGCCTGCTGTGCGCGGTTGACCTCGTTCGTCTCGACCGCGTCGAACACCAGCGTCCGTTGCAGGACGGGTGTCAGCCCCAGGCATAAAACTGTTTTATTCATGGCTTGCTCGTTTGTGGGGTTAAAACATTTCGGGTGCGGTCCACTGACGTTGAGCCGCACCCGAAGAACACACTCGCACTGACAGGCGGTTAGTCCGCCCGCAGCCTGTCGCGGCTCGCGGCGTCGCCCACGCCGTGGATGAAGATGTCCACGCGGCGGTTCTCGGGGTTGCCGTTGACCAGGTCAATCGGCCTCACCTTCGGGCGGCTGAAGCCGTAGCCGATCGTGCGCACCTTCGAGGTGTCCACGCCGGAACGGACGAGGAAATCCTTCACGACCGCCGCGCGGCGCTCCGAAAGGCCCTGATTATACGCCACGCCAGAACCGTGGCGCTGGTCCGCATGGCCCTCAACCGAGACGGTCGCGTTCGGGTTGGCCTCGAAGGCCTTCTTGATCACGCGCGAGATCTCGTTCAGGCCGACGTTGTATTCCGGCTTGATGGCGGTCTGGTCCCAATCGAAGTTGATGTAGAGCTCGTAAACCATCATGTCCAGCGCGCCCGGGGGTGTCGCGTCCTTAATCGCGCCGCCTGTGTCCTGAGCCAGTTTCTCCGCATAGTTGGCGTTCTCCACGGGCGTGGTCGGCACGCTTAAGCCGGCCTTGCCTCTGTTGTCGCTGCTTCCGCCGAAGCGGTACAACATGCCGAGCTCCACGGTCGTGATCCAGCCGTCGTCGATGTCGCGGGTCTTGAAGGGGAAGCCCGTCTTGCCCTCCAGGCGGAGCGACAGGTCATCGGTCAGGTGGTAGGCCAGGCCCGCGCCGACGCGGGGCACCAGCACCTCGCGGTGGTGCTCGTAGAAGAGGTCGCCGTTCGCGAACCAGTAGGCGAGCCCCGCCGTCAGGTAGGGGTCCCAGCGGCCGCCCTCCTTGCCGAGCACGTGGAAGAGCAGGTCTGCCGTCGGGCCTGCCGACTGGCCGCCCTTGACGCCGGGCGCAGCGTCATGCGCCGGGGCGTACATCATCCCCCCCTCGACCGAGAAATAGTCCGTCAGGTCATAGCCCAGCGAGAGGCGGAAAAACACCGGCTCGTTGTCCGTCGGGCCATCGAGTATCATAATGCCGACACCCGGGCTGACGTACCAGCGCGACTGGTCGCTGCGCTCGCTTTTGGTGAGCTCATATTCTGCCGCCTGCCTCTCCGTCATCTCCTGCGCACTTGACACATAAGCCAGCGAGCATGACACCGTGAACGCAATCAGTAATTGTTTCATAACTACTCTCCTTCCAAAGTTTTCAGCATAGAATACACCATTCCCCCGAGGAATGCAACACAAATCGCAAAAAAAGATTTGCTCTCCAGCGCGGCAAATGTGCGCCCGAAGGGAAATCCTGTCAATCACGGGCGTGCGGCGGGTGCGGGACGGCCGGACTACGGGCTACAGGACAACACGCGCCCGCCCTGACCAACGCGGGGCACGCCTTCTCCGCGCCTCCGCTTCCTGCACGGCTGGAGGGCGAGCGTCCCCGCGAGCCGCCGACGCCGCGAGGGCTATGGCGAGGAGGAGGGCTACGGTGATGGCGTTTATTGCAGGAGCTTGCGGATGGCGGGCTCGTGGGCCTCGATGGATTCGCAGAGGCGGAACTGGACGCGGGCGCGGTTGAGGTTCTGCTCGGGGTGGCTCGTCTTGAAATAGACGTTGCCGGCGAGGTGGTCTTGGAAGAAGCGCAGGCCGAGCTCGAAGGTGATCAGGCGGATGGCGTCGAAGAGGTAGCCGCGCTCCTTGGGGGTCAGGAAGCCTGAGGCGTAGGTCATGTAGCCGCGCGAGAAGGCCTCGAAGTAGTCGAGGTCGAACATGACCTTGCCGAGGTCGGTCTCCTCCTCGCCGGCGGGGTTGCAGATGGAGCGGACGGCGTCGCCGAAGTCGAAGTGGAAGAGGCCGGGGCCGACGGTGTCGAGGTCGATCATGGCGGTGCCTTTGCCGGTGTAGTCGTCAACCATGATGTTGTTGATCTTGGGGTCGCCGTGCATGACGCGCAGGTTGATGTCGCCGCGTTCCATGGCCTGCTGGAAGAGGGGGACGCACGCGCGGCGGGCGTCCACGAACGCGGCGAGGCGCTGGGCCTCGGGGGATGCGGCGAGGCGCGCCTGGGCGTCGGGGGCGGTGAGCGTGGCGTCGTAGCGGGCGAGGTAGCCGGGGGTGATGTGGAAGCCGGGGATGGGGTCGATGAGGGTGGCGGGGTCGAGGTCGGAGACCATCCAGTGGAAGTACCCCAGGACGAGGCCGCACTCTTCGGCGTGGCGCGCGTCCTGCACCTTGTCGTGGGCGGTGGCGGAGGCGATCTTGGTGATGACGCGCCAGACGTTGCCCGCGCCGTCGATGATGAAGTCGTTGCCCGCGCGGGTGGGGATGATCTTGGGCATCTGCCAGATGCGGTCGCCCGCGCCCATCTGGTACTCGAGCTTGGGGTGGACGTGCGCGGTCAGCTTCCGCAGGTTCTTCATGATGTTCTCGGGGCTGCGGAAGACGTTGCTGTTGATGCGCTGGAGCACCAGCTGCTCTTCGGCGAAGACCGTGCGGCAGATGGCGAGGTAGGTGTCGTTGACGTTGCCGCACCCGAGGGGCTGGACGATGACGGGGTGGCCCGCCACGTCGAACATTTTCAGGATGCGCGTGAGCTCGTGGATGGTGTCGTGTGTGTTCATTGCGTGTTCTCCTCCGGGGGCGGTGTGCCGCCTGAAAGCATGTTCCGTATGCGCTCGCGGGCGGCCTCGGGGGGCGGGGCTTCCGCGCAGAGCGCCGCGCAGGCGTCGAGGATGCGGCGGGGCGGCGGCGCGTCGGCCGCGTCGATTTTGCTGATGAAGATCCGCGCGTGCCCGGTCTGGTAGGCGGAGCGTTCGCTGACGTCGAGCTCCTCGAAAAGCTTTTCGCCGGGGCGGATGCCCGTGAAGAGGATCGGCACGTCCTCGTAGGGGCGCAGGCCGGAGAGGGCGATCATCTCTTGCGCGAGGTCGAGGATGCGGACTGGCTCGCCCATGTCGAGGACGAAGATCTCGCCGCCCTTGGCCAGCGCCGCGGCCTGCAGGACGAGCGAGACGGCCTCGGAGATGGTCATGAAGTAGCGGCGCATCTCGGGGTGGGTCACGGTGAGCGGCTCGCCGTTCTTGATCTGCTCGCGGAAGAGCGGCACCACGGAGCCGGACGAGTCCAGCACGTTGCCGAAGCGCACGGCGGAGAAGCGCGTGCGGCCGGGGATGTTCAAGTCTTGCAGGACGATTTCCGCCAGGCGCTTGGTCGTGCCCATGACGGAGACGGGGTTGACGGCCTTGTCGGTCGAGACCAGCACGAAGCGCTCGACCCCCTGCGCGAGGGCCAGCTCGCCGAGCGCGCGCGTCGCCAGCACGTTGTTCTTGACGGCCTCGACGGGGTTGCGCTCGGACATCGGCACGTGCTTGTACGCGGCCGCGTGGATGATGATGTGCGGGCGGACGTGACCCATGACCTCCGCCATGCGCGCGCGGTCGGCGACGTCCCCCAGCAGCGCCGTCACCACCGTGTTCATGCCGTGCGTGCGGAGCTCGCGGTCGATCTCGTAGAGCGCGTTCTCGGAGCGCTCCACCAGCACCAGCCGCTCGGGCCCCGTGCGGAGCACCTGCCGCACCAGCTCGCTGCCGATGGAGCCGCCCGCGCCCGTGATGAGCACGCGCTTCCGGCTGAACAGGCTGATGACGGGCTGCGCGTCGGACTGCGTCTCCGCGCGCCCCAGCAGGTCCGTGACCTCGACGTTCCGTATCTTGGAGGCCGTCATGCTGCCCTCGATCAGCTCGAAATACCCGGGGATGATGCGCACGCGCGCCTTGGTCGTCTCGCACAGCATGACGATGCGCCGGATGACCTCGCGCGAGGCCCGCGCGATGGCGATGACGACCTCATCCACGTCGTGGCGGCGCACGAGGTGCGGCAGGTCGCCGACCGTGCCCAGCACGGGGTAGCCCTGTATCTGCGCGTCGCCCTTGGACGGGTCGTCGTCCACGAACCCGACGACGCGCATATCCCCCGCGTTCCTGCGCCTGAACTCGCGCGCCGCCATGTTGCCGGCCGAGCCCGCGCCCACGAACAGCAGCTTGCGCACCTTGCCCTGCTGCGGTGCCGCGCCGAACAGCCCGCCCTCCGCAACCATCCGCCAGATCAGGCGCACGCTCAGCAGGCCGCCCGCCAGCAGGAACGCGTTGAAGAAGATGATGCTGAACGGCGGGCGCACATGGCTCCACTTCTCCAAGGGGAGCAGCAGGCGCAGCACCGTCAGCACGGCCGTCGAGCCCCCCACGGCGGCGACGAAGCGCGGCGCGTCCCCCGCGCCCACGTACCGCCACAGCAGCCTGTGGCAGCCGAACGCGAACAGCGCCGCCGCCTGCGCGAGCCAGACCACGACGAACGACGACGCGACGCTCCCCCACCCCCACTTCGGCATGAAGTCGAACCGGAGCGCGAACGCCGAGCAATAGGCCAGCGCCATCACCGCCGTGTCCAGCAGCGCAAACCCGGCCATGCGGCCGCCGTTTTGAAAAACCTTTCTGAGGGCAAGATTCATAAGGGGTATATTTAAGCATAAACAGGCAGAGCAGGGGAAGCGGAAAGTTGCAGGAGCCCGACAAGGGAAGAAGCCTATTCGTTTTCTTTGGGGAAAATCCCCTTGCCAATCCGCCGTGCGTCATCTACAATTATTTCATCATTTGCGATAAGGGGGGACGTATGCGTAAGGTTCTGGGAATGGTTGTGTCGGTGTTGGCGGCGGGGTGCTGGGCGATGGCGGCGGTGCCGCCGCCGCCGCAGGGTGCGGACGCGCTGCCGGAGCTGCGGGGGGAGATTGCGGGCCGTCTGCGGCCGATGGGGGGGAGCCTTGCGGCGACGCCGCTCGGCAACGGTGCGGCGCGTCTGCCCGTCAACTTCGCGGGCACGACGCATGAGCGCGTGAGCTGGGACATCCCGGTGGCGCTGGACGCAAGCGGATCGCCGGGGGTGCGCTTCGATTTCTATTGCGAGGACATCTCGGTCGGCGCGGGGTTCTGCTGTTACTTCCGCGCGAAGGGCGGGTGGTACCGCGCGGAGTTCTCGCCGGAGCGCAACGGGCAGTGGGAAACCATCACCATCAACAAGTCGCGCACGACCTCCGAGGAGAGCCCGGCAGGGTGGGCGCACATCGACACCATCCGCGTCTCGGTCTGGCGCGGCGGCGACACGGACACCGTCTGCGCCATCGCGAACATCGGCCTCATGGGCGGCGGAAGTCCGCAGGCCCTCGTCGTGCGGGCGGACTCGCGCATGAGCGCGGATGACCCCGAGAGCAAGTCCTACGCCTCTTACGCCGAGAGCGTTTCGGCGACGTTCGAGAAGCTGGGCATCCCGAGCGTGCAGGTCGCGGACCTCGACCTCACGGCCGCGCATCTGGAGGGTATCCGACTGGCGGTGCTGCCGTATAACCCCTCGCTCCCGGCCGCGACGGCGGCCGCGCTGGAGGCGTTCGTGAAGGGGGGCGGAAAGCTGCTGGCGTGTTACAGTACCTCAGAGGAGGCGCTCCGCCTGCTCGGCTTGCGGCGGACGGGTTATGTGGTGGCGGAGGCGGGCGCGTTCAAGGGGTTCGCGAAGACGGCGGCGGGTCTGCACGGTCAGCCGGACTTCGCGCCGCAGGGGTCCCAGCGCACCATGGTGGCGGGGGCGGCGGAGGGTATGTCGGCGCGGGCCATCGCCGTGTGGCGCAAGGCCGACGGCACGGACTCCGGTACCCCGGCCATCACGCTCACGCCCACGGGGGCGTTCATCGGCCACGTGTGGTTCAAGCCGTCGTCGGAGCAGAGCGTCGCGCTGATGCGGGCGGTGACGGGGGAGCTCGTGCCGTCGTTCTGGGAACAGGCGGCGCGTGAGACGTTCGGGCGCATCGGGAAGGTCGCGGGGGCGGCGGGGCTTGCGGAGCTTCAGGCGCGGCTTGCGGATGCGCCGGCCGCGGCCAAGGCCGAGCTCGCGCGGGCGCAGGAAGGGCGTGCCGCCGCAGAGGCGCACATCGCCAAGGGCGAGTGGCAGCAGAGCCTCGCGCAGAGCACTGCCGCCGCAGAGGCCGCGCTGAGGGCGTGGTGCCGCGCACAGCCCGCGCGGGCGGGCGAGTTCCGTGCGTTCTGGTGCCACAGTGCGCTCGGGCTGGGCGACCGCGACTGGGACCGCGCCATCCGCGAATTGAAGGAGGCGGGCTTCAACGCCATCCTGCCGAACATGCTGTGGGGCGGGTCGGCGTTCTACCCGTCCGACGTGCTGCCGCATCACGCCGACCTCGCGAAGGAGGGCGATCAGGTCGCGAAATGCCTCGCGGCCTGCCGCAAGTACGGCGTGGAGATGCACGTCTGGAAAGTCAACTGGAACACGTTTTGGTGCGCACCTAAATCGTTCTTAGAGATGCTGGCGCGTGAGGGGCGTTATCAGGTCACCTACTCGGGCGAGAAGCGGGGGGAGTGGCTTTGTCCCTCGCATCCCGCCAATCAGGACCTCGAGGTCGCGGCCATGCTGGAGGTCGCGCGGAAGTACCCTGTGGACGGCATCCACTTCGACTACATCCGCTACCCCGACGACGACACCTGCTATTGCGACGGCTGCAAGGAGCGTTTCCAGAAGCGGCTCGGCAGGCCCGTCGCCGACTGGGCGCAGACCCGCCGCGACCAGCCGCTGCACGACGCGTGGCAGGATTTCCGGCGCGCGAGCATCACCGCCGTCGTCCGCCGCGTGCATGAGGGCGCGAAGGCCATCCGCCCCGAGGTGAAGATTTCCGCCGCCGTGTTCAACAACTGGCCCGTGAACCGCGACCGCATCGCGCAGGACTGGAAAATGTGGTGCGACAACGGCTGGCTCGACTTCATCTGCCCCATGGACTACACCGAGTCCACCATGGTGTTCGACGGCATGGTCAGGCAGCAGAAGGCTCAGGCGGGCAGCGTGCCGCTCTATCCCGGCATCGGCCTCTCCTGCTGGGGCGACCCGCGGGATCCCGTCAGCCTCATCGAGAAAATCAGCGCCCTGCGCAAACGCGGCGCACCTGGCTTCACCGTCTTCAACTACGACGCCCACGCCGAGGCCGTCTTGCCGTACCTCAGGCTCGGGGCGACAGAATTACAGATGACGAGATAAAGGATTACCTTGTTTGGATAGGCGTGATATGGAGGGCGAGACAGGGAACCCCATTGGCGCGGCGTGCGGCCAATGGGGCAGGAAGCCGCCGCAATGTGTCTGTCTAACGGCTCGCGAGGACGCTCGCCCTCCATTGTGAAATCTGTGTTTTACTGGACACTAGGGACGCAGGTGTTTTCTGAAAGCTTATCCTCCGTCACTGCGCTGCTGTCCAGCGGGCGTATGCGCCGCTGGGCGTGGGCAATACGCTCTCCGCACCCGTAAGGAGCATCTCGCCCGAGGCGGTTGTTCCGCCGAGGCCGTCGGCGGCCTGCCCCAGCACGTTTTGCAGGACGACGGGCGAGTAGCCGGGCGTGTGTGCGCTGAGCAGGATGAAGAGCGGGGTAGGGGTGAGCAGCTGGCGGCAGAGGCGGAGCGTCTCGGGGAGGTCGCGCTCGATTTTGTACATCTCGTTGTTCTGCCCGCGGCCGAAGGTCGGGGGGTCGAGTATGATGGCGTCGTAGCGTCGCTCGCGGCGCACCTCGCGGCAGAGGAACGTGTGCGCGTCGTCGGCGATCCAGCGGACGGGGTGCTGCTGGAGGCCGTTGAACGCGGCGTTCTCGCGCGCCCACTGCACCATGCCCTTAGAGGCGTCGAGGTGACAGACCTCCGCGCCGCCGAGCGCGGCGGCGAGGGTCGCGCCGCCGGAGTAGGCGAAGAGGTTCAGCACCTGCACGGCGCGTCCGCGCGTCTCGCAGGCGCGGCGCACGGTCTCGCGTATCCACTGCCACTGCTCGCGCTGTTCGGGGAAGATGCCGAGGTGGCCGAAGTCCGTCCCCGACAGCTTGAACGCAATATCGGCAATGCGGATTGTCCACGCGCTGGGCAGGGCACCGCGGTTGTGCCACTGGTTGCCGTCGGCGCGGTCGAAGGCGGCGTGGGCCTGCTCCCATGCGGACTGCGGGAGGGAGGGTTGCCACACGGCCTGCGAGCAGGGACGGGCGAGGACGTATTTGCCGAAGCGCTCGAGCTTGCGGCCGTCGCCGCTGTCGAGAAGCACATAGTCGTCTGGGGTCATAAATAGAAATTAGGAATTAGGAATTAGGAATCATGCGATCGCGAAGGAGAGCTGGCCGGGGCGCACGTCGATGGTGCGTATGCGGCCGGTGACGCTGATGCCGCGCTGCGCGAGCAGGGGGGCGAAGCGGACGAGGAGGGTGTCGCCCGAGGCCGTGAGGCCGTCGATGGGCGGCGCCTGCTGGAAGAGCGCGGAGATGAGCGCCGCGCCGTTGCCGCTGAAGAAGGAGGCCTTGACTTTCGCGAGGCGCACGGCGAGGGTCTCGCCGCCGTCGGCCGCGCTGAGCTCGCAGTGCGCCTCGAACGGCACGGGGATGAACCCCATCACGAACTTGCCGTTCACCACGATGTGGCCGTCCGCGAAAATGAGGTTCAGGTCTTTGACATTCTTCATCTTGTCCTGCGCCTCGGGGGGCAGGTTCGCCTTGTTCATCTCGAACGTGCGGCGGATGGCGGCGACGACTTCGTCGTCGGTGACGGTGAGGCTAAGGGTGTGTAAGGTCATGGTGAGAAGTGAGAGGTAATAGGTGATAAGTAATAGGTGATAGGTAATAAGTAATAGGTGATAAGTAATAAGTAAGAGGTAAGAGGCGGGATACGTCAAGAAGCAATGGCATAATCAAAGTCAAAATGTTCATCTTACTTATTACCTATTACTTATTACCTATCACCTATTACTTATCACCTATTACTTTCCCACAGGAATCCCGTGAGGGGGGAGGAGGCGTCGGCGGTGGTGCGCGGGGCGCGAGGACCTGCGTCGCGGGCGAGCTCGGCGGCCTCGATGGCGCGGGCGAAGCCGAGGGTCATCTTCACGGGGTCGGCGGCGGTGGCGATGGCGGTGTTGACCAGCACGCAGTCCGCGCCCATCTCGATGGCGGCGGCGGCGTGCGAGGGCATCCCGAGGCCCGCGTCAACCACGACGGGGACACAGGCGTTGGCGATGATGATCTCGAGCATGTCGCGCGTGCGGATGCCGAGGTTCGTGCCGATGGGTGCGCCCAGCGGCATGACGGCCACGGCGCCCGCCTCTTCCAGCCGCTTGGCCAGCACGGGGTCGGCGTTGATGTAGGGCAGCACCTTGAAGCCCTCCTTGGCCAGCACCTCCGCGGCCTTCAGCGTCTCGACGGGGTCGGGCAGGAGGTGCTGGAGGTTCGGGGTGAGCTCGAGCTTCACCCAGTCGAAGCCCCCTGCGGCGCGGGCGAGGCGCGCGATGCGGACGGCCTCCTCGGCGGTGCGCGCGCCGCTGGTGTTGGGGACGATGACAATCTTCGCGGGGTCGAGGCGCGAGATGAGCGGGTCCCCCTCCGGGGCCTTGTCGAGGTCCACGCGGCGCAGGGCGACCGTGACCAACTCACACCCCGAGGACTCGATGGCCCGGCGCATGGTCTCGTGCGAGCCGAACTTACCGGTCCCGATGAACAGCCGCGACTGGAACGCGCGGCCAGCTATGACAAGCGGTTTCATAAAGCCCATTATGATACACGATTGGGCACGGCGTTGTTAAGCCGAAACCGGCAGGAAAATCAAAATTTTCCTGACTCCTCATTCCGAACGCCTAACTTTTCCGTGCCAGCCGCCGGAGCGCGATGCGGGCGATGTCGAAGAGCATGCGGCTGCCGCTGGACATCAGGCGCACGGTGGAGTTGTCGCTGTAGTTCCAGTTGACGGGGACTTCGGCGAGGCGGTAGCCGAGCCTCTGCGCCTTGGCGATCATCTCGACGTCGAACGCGAAACGCTCGGTGCGGAGGGTCTCGAAAATCCTCTTGGCCGCAGGCGCGCGGAAGAGTTTGAAGCCGCACTGGGTGTCGCGGATGCCGCGCACGCCGGCCACGCGCACGAGCAGGTTGAAGACGCGGCTCAGGATGCGGCGGCGCAGGGGGGGCTTCACGCCGATGTGCGCCCCCGTCGCGGCGCGCGACCCGCAGGCGACGTCCGCTCCGGCGTCAATGGCGGCCTTGAGGGCGCTGACGTCGCCCAGCGGCGTGGAGAGGTCCGTGTCGGACATGAGGATGAGGTCGCCCGTCGCCGCCATCATGCCCGTCTTGACCGCGTAGCCCTTGCCGCGGTTGGGCGTGTAGGCGATTTGGCGGAAGCGCAGGTGCGGGTGCTTTTCGGCGAACGCGGCGATGACCGCGACGGAATCATCGGGCGAGCCGTCGTCAACGAAAACCACCTCCACCGTCATCTCCGGAGACTGCCGGATGAACGCGCGTATCTGCTCCAAGGAGTCCGGCAAGCGCCCTGCCTCCCTGAATACGGGAATCACGATTGAAAGCGATGTTTTCATGCCCGAAAGTTTACCGAGAAGCGGCGCGCGTTGCAAGCCGCAACTCGCGCGAAAAACACGAAAGACGCGAAAACACATGAGCACTTGTTTATTGGTGGGTAAATCTTTCGTGCGCATCGACTCTTTCAGGTGCCGCAAGCCCACACGGGGCGGTCACCAGCGGACCGTTCTTCAATGCCATCCGCATTGCAAGCGCGGGCGGGAATTATCGTATTGATTGCTCGACACCGCGCCCGCTGGTGATATATCATGCTCCCCAATGAATCTGGATTCACAGGAAGGTAAGCGGGACCGTCATGTCACACGACATTAATGCCGAGCCCATGAGTGCAAGTGCCATGAGCGCAAGTGCCGGGAACGCAAGTGCCGGGAGCGCAGGGCTTCCGCCCTGCAAAACGAGCGAGGCAGGGTTTCCGCGCTTGCAATGCCCCGCCGTGACTGATATATTCAAAGATGTCATGCTTGACAAACGGCGTGTCATCCATTTTCCGGTGTCTTGAATTATGACGCAGCACGGGCATTTTCCTTGCAGGGCGGGGCGGTTTATGGCACAATACGCGCCCTCATGGACACAACAGGGTCTGTCATAACCGTCGAAGCATTGGCGAAGGTCAACCTGACGCTGGAGGTGCTGGGCAAGCGGCCGGACGGGTATCACGCGCTCAGGAGCGTGGTGATGCCGGTGTCGCTGGCGGATACCGTGACGCTGTCGCGGACAGGCGGGCTGGTGGCGCTGAGCGTGTCGGCGGGGGAGGGCGTGAACCTAACGCACCTCGGGCCGGTGGAGCGCAACCTGGCCGTGCGGGCGGCGCGGCTGATGCAGACGCGTTACAGGGTGGGCGCGGGCGCGCGCATCCACATCCACAAGCGCATCCCCATCGGGGGGGGGCTCGGGGGGGGGAGCGCGGACGCGGCGGCGGTCATCCGCGGCCTGAACAGCCTGTGGGGGCTGGGCCTGCCGCGGGGGGAGATGATGGAGCTGGGCGCGGAGCTGGGGAGCGACGTGCCGGCGCTGGCGCACGGCGGCGCGGTGCTGATGGAGGGGCGCGGGGAGTATGTGACGGGGCTGTTCGAGGGTGTGGCGGCGGAGGACTGCAAGGGGTTCTGGCTGGTCATCGCGAACCCGGGGGTGATGTGCCCGACGGGGGAAGTTTTCAAAAGATGGAAACCGGGCTTGACTCCGGCGCCCCATTTCCTGCATAATATGCGTTCTTTTGTCCGGGGTGGCCAAGCTGAGGCGGCGGCGGGCATCCTGTTCAACGGCTTGCAGGTGGGGGTGTTCGAGCGCTACCCCGAGGTGGCCGGGGCGGCCGCGCGGCTGAGGTCGGCGGGGTGCCTCGGGTGCCTGCTGTCGGGGAGCGGGGCGTCTGTTTTCGGTCTGGTGCGGGATGAGGCGCACGGGCAGGAGGTGCTCTGCGGGCTGGATGGCCTGTGGGGCGTGTTGGTGCGTACTTGCCCGGTGGTGTAATGGCAGCACAAGAGACTTTGACTCTCTCAGAGGTGGTTCGAATCCACCCCGGGCAACCAGTAGGGGCGGCTTGCGAGCCGCCCGAGTGTGGAGTGTGGAAAGTGGAGTTTACAGTTGTTCGTTTTTTAGTTGTTAGGACGTTGCTTCTAAAAACTAAAAACTGTAAACTGTAAACTAGAATTAGGGTTTCACGATGATCGTATTTTCTGGGACAGCGAACCGGCCGTTGGCCGAGCGCATGATGAGGTTCCTCAAGGGGAAGCTGGGCGATGCCCAGATCCGGCAGTTCCCGGACGGGGAGACGCACGTGAAGATCGCGGACAACGTGCGCGGGGAGGATGTGTACGTGGTGCAGTCCGTCTGCATGCGCCCGAACGAGATGCTCATGGAGCTGCTCATCATGATCGACGCGATGCGGCGCGGCTCGGCGCGGCGCATCACCGCCGTGCTGCCCTACTACGGCTACGCGCGGCAGGACCGCAAGGACCAGCCCCGCGTCCCCATCACCGCGAAGCTCGTGGCCAACCTGCTGGTGGCCGCGGGCGCGGACCGCATCCTGACGATCGACCTGCACGCCCAGCAGATACAAGGCTTTTTTGACATTCCCGTTGACCACCTGTACGCTGCGCCGGTGATGGTGAAGTACCTGCGCAAGATTAAGCTGAAGAGGCCGCTTGTCGTGTCGCCCGATACCGGAGGGGTGAAGATGGCCTACGGCTACTCGCAATCGCTGGGCACGGGTCTGGCGATCGTGGCGAAGCAGAGACTGGGAGACGCGGAGGTGGATGCGTTCAGCGTCGTGGGTGACGTTGAGGGCTGTGACGTGATCATGGTCGATGACATGACCACAACCTGCGGCACGTTGTGTGCGGCGGCGAAGATCCTCAGGGAGCGCGGGGCGGCGTCCGTCAGGGCGGCCGTGACGCACATCCCCCTGACGGACAAGGGCCTCGAGCGGCTGAAATCGGATCCCGGCCTGGACGAGCTGGTGGTCACGGACACCATCCCTTTGCGGAAGGACCTTGACCTCAGCAAGCTGCCGGTGAAGGTGACGGTGCTCTCGGTGGCCGCGCTGCTGGGCGAGGCGATCCGCAGGATCCACAAAGACCAGTCCGTGAGCTCGCTCTTCAACCATTAGGCTGGGGGGCCCCTCGCGGATTCTGAACGACCCGGACGCAGGTTTGAGATCGGGGCGGCGCGCGGATGCGCGGCGGTGACGTGGTTGCCGCCGCCGCGCGGGGCGCGCGCCCGAGTGGGGGCCTGCATGGACGGGGGAGAGAAGAAGGAACGAAAATGTCGAACGAAGAGATGAAACTTGCGGCCGAGCTGCGTTCCGACTCCGAACAGGGGTCGAGGGCGTCGGGCCGACTGCGCCGCGCGGGGCTGATCCCCGGGGCGGTGAACCGGATAGAGGGCGGCACGACGCTGGTGAAGTTCAACGCGCACGCGTTCAACCTCGCGATGCGCAAACATGCCAGCGAGCACGTGCTCGTGTCCCTCGAGCTGGACGCGAAGGTGGTGCCCGCGCTCATACGCGAGGTGCAGCATGACGTGCTCACGGGCGCGCCGATACACGTGGACTTCGGCGAGATCTCGCTGACCAAGAAGATCCGCGTCTCCATCCCCGTCCACCTGATGGGCGAGGCCGAGGGCGTGAAGATCGGCGGCGGCGTGCTGGAGCACATGCTGCGCGCGGTGGAGGTGGACTGCCTGCCGACGGACATCGTGGAGCGCTTCGACGTGGACGTGTCCGGCCTGAAGCTGGCGCAGACGCTGTTCGTGCGCGACCTGCGCCTGGGCGACGCGTACACCGTGGTGACCTCCAAGGACCTGCCCGTGGCCAGCGTGGTCAACGTGGCGGAGGAGGCCACCGCCGCAGAGGGCGAGGCCACGCCGGAAGTGATCGCCAAGGGCAAGAAGGAAGAGGCGGGTGCCGCTCCTGCAAAGAAGTAACCGGGAAGGTATGTCCGCGTGAAAATGATTGCCGGGCTGGGTAACCCTGGGGAGGCCTACGCGAACACGGCGCACAATGTCGGCTTCGACGTTGTGGACGAGCTCGCGCGGCGGCTTGACGCCGACTGGAAGGGCAGCTTCTGGTTCAAGGCCCGCACGGCGCGGGCGACGCTCGGGGGGCAGCAGCTGATGCTGGTCAAGCCCCAGACGTACATGAACCTGAGCGGCACCAGCGTGGCGCCCCTGCTGAGGTACTTCGGCGGGACGCCCGCGGACCTGACCGTCGTCTCCGATGACGCGGACCTGCCCCTGGGGCGGCTGCGCATCCGCGGCGGCGGCGGCAGCGGCGGGCACCGCGGCCTGGCCTCCGTCATCGGGGCGCTCGGCACGGAGGCCTTCGCCCGCATCAGGGTCGGGGTCGGCCGCGAGGGCGACCGCAGGCGGGACTTGGCCGGCCAGGTGCTGGCCAAGCTCGACGAGGCCCGGCGGACAGTCCTGGACAAGGCGGCAGGGGCCGCGGCGGACGCAGTGACATGCCTGATCGAAAAAGGTTTGAACGAGACGATGAACCGGTTCAACGGATGGGGCGCGGCAGAGGCCGCGCCCGCGGACGGCGAAGCCGGGGAATGAGGATGGAAACTTCACCCTGAAGAAATACGATGGCTTATTCATCTTCGCCACTGCGGCGAAGGATGAGGCTTTGGACGGACAGATCGAGAAGGCGAGTGCCGAAATCACACGCCTCTCCGGGACGGTGCTGAGCACGGAGTCGCTCGGCAAGAAGACCTTCGCGCGCGCCATGCACAAGCGCGACAGCGGGGTCTATGTGAAGGTACGCTTCGAGATGGACCCCAAGCAGATCGCGCCCCTCAAGGCGCGCTACCGTCTGCTGGAGGACTTCTTCCGCGTGCAGGTCCTTGTCGTGGACGAGCGCCGCGAGGCGATCATCGCCCGGCAGGCGGAGCAGGAGAAGGCCCGCGAGGCCGCCCGTGAGGCCGCCCGCGAGGCCGCCCGCGCCGCAGCCGCAGAGCGGGAGGAACAGCCGCCCGCGGCGCAGGCCGACGGCGCGCAGGGGGACGAGGGCTAGCCACGCGCAGGAAAGGACGGTGAGACATGGCATCTTTCAACAAAGTGATCCTCGCGGGCAACCTCACGCGCGACCCGGACATCCGGCAGGCCGGATCGGGCCTGAAAGTCGCGGAAGTCCGCCTCGCGATTTCGGAACGCTGGAGCGACAAGACCACGGGCCAGACGAAAGAGACGACATGCTTTGTTGATGTCGTCGCGTGGGACAGGCAGGCCGAGTTCTGCCAGCAGTACTTCGCCAAAGGCAAGCCCATGCTCGTCGAGGGCCGCTTGCAGATGGACGAGTGGGCAGACAAGCAGACCGGCGAGAAGCGCACCAAGCTGCGCGTGCGTGCGGACCGCATCCAGTTCTGGGGCAGCGCCCCGAGGCAGGACGGCGCACCGGCCGCCGCGCCGCAGGCCGCCGCAGACGCGCCCCCCGCGGGGGCCGTCGCGGAAGACGCCGGCGGCGGCGACTTGGCCCATGACGACGAACAACTACCGTTCTAACCCAAAGCACTAACTCAGGAGTAACGTTTTATGCCAATGAACAAGAAACAGAAGAGACCGGACCGCGGCTACCGCGACCGTGACTATGACAACTCGCCAATGCGTAAGCGCGTCGTGCTAGACCCGAACACGCTCATTGACGAGAACGACGTCGAGAGCCTCCGCAGGTTCGTGACCGAGTACGGCAAAATCATCCCCGCGCGCATCTCGGGCGTGACCGCCGCCCAGCAGCGGCAGATTAAGCGCGGCGTGCGCCGCGCGCGCAACATGGGCCTGATGGTCTAAACAGGAGAGGAATCAGAGTAATGGCTACTACCGAAATTCTGTTGTTGTCCGACGTCGAGTTCCTCGGCAAAGCCGGCGACGTGGTGAAGGTCAAGAGCGGCTACGCCCGCAACTACCTGCTCCCGAAAGACCTGGCCGCGCCCGTCTCGACGCACGCGCTGCGCCGCCTCGACAAGCTCCGCAAGGAGCGCGAGGAGCTCTCGCGCATCCAGCTCGCAGAGGCGAAGGACAAGGCCGCCAAGCTGGCCAAGGCCTCCGTAACCATCCGCGAGAAGACCGTTGACGGCACGCGCCTCTACGGCGCCGTCCACGCCGCCGACATCCTCAAGGCGGTTGCGGAGATCGGCAAGGTCACGCTGGACAAGACCCAGATCATCCTGCCCGAGCCCCTCAAAGAGCTCGGCACGTTCGACGTCGAGGTCAAGCTGCACCCGCAGGTCACCTGCACCGTCAAGGTGTGGGTCGTCGAGGGCTGAGGGATAATCAGGAATTAGAAATTAGGGATTAGGAGCCGGATGCGCCGCAACGCGAATTCATCCCCGACCCCTGATTTCTAATTCCGCATTTGCCCTCCTCTATTCCGCATTCCGCATTCGTCATTTAACCTGATGGTGCCACATGAGAACGCCTCTGTTCAGATTGATTGCCAACAGGAACCACCCCGCCGGAACCACCCCGTCAGCCTGCGGCTGCCACCCCTCCAAAGGTGGGGAATTTGGCAGTCAGAACCACCCCGTCAGCCTGCGGCTGCCACCCCTCCACGGGAGGGGAATTCCGGTGCAAGATTCCCCTCCTTTGGAGGGGTGGCAGCCGCAGGCTGACGGGGTGGTTGGGTGGTTCTGACACATCAGGCATGTGACCCCATCACGTTAAACGACTATCATTCCCCATTTCTAATTCCCCATTCCCCATTCCCCATTCCTAATTCCTAATTCCTAATTTCTCATTTTTCATTACCATGCGTACCCCACCCAACAGCCTTGAGGCCGAGCGCGGCGTATTGGGCTCCATCCTCTTGGAGGTCGCCCGCGACAACCGCGTGCTGGACCTGTGCATCGAGAAAGGCATCTCCGCAGAGGCGTTCGTCTCGCCGCAGCACAGCCTGATCTTCGAGACCGTGACCGAGATGTCACGCGCAGGGGCCGTGGTGGACCCCGTGACGCTCCTTGACCGCCTCAAAGGCCTGAACCGCCTCGAGGCCGCGGGCGGCGCGGTCACCATCCAGTCGCTCATCGACGGCACCCCCACCTCCGCGCACGCCGAATACTACATCGACATCCTGCGCCAGAAGTTCCTGCTCCGCAAGGTCATCGCCTGCGCGCGCGACGCGGAACGGCGGTGCTTCGACGAGGCCCTCAACGCCGACATCATCCTCGGCGAGGTCGAGCAGAAGTTCCTCGGGATTTCCGAGGGCAACAACGGCCCGGCCCTGTCGTGGCCGCAGGCCATCACCAACACCATCGGGCATATCGACCGCCTGCTCTCGCTCGGGCCGGGCGCGGTGGCCGGGCTGCCCACGGGCCTCTCCAACCTCGACCGCAAGCTGAAGGGCCTGCGCAACGGCGAGATGATCGTGCTGGCCGCGCGCCCGTCCATGGGCAAGACCTCGCTCGCGATGAACATCGCCGAATGCGTCGCGCTCGGGCGCGACATCAACGGCCTGCCCATGAAGGGCGACCACAGCCGCCCGCACGGCGTCGCCATCTTCTCGCTCGAGATGTCCTCCGAGTCGCTCGCCATGCGCATGCTGTGCGGGTACGCCGGGGTGTCCGCGTTCCTCATCGACAAAGGCCTCATCAGCGCCAACAACTCGCGCCATCAGGATCTGGTCCGCGCCGCGTCGGTGCTGTCCAAGGCGCCCCTCTACGTGGACGACTCGGGCGGCCTGGACGTGATGGACATGCGCGCCCGCGCGCGCCGCCTGAAGAAGCGCCACAACATCGAGCTGGTCGTCATCGACTACCTCCAGCTCTGCTACTGCCGCGAGTTCGCCAAGCAGGGGCGGCAGATCGAGACCTCGCAGATTTCCGGCCAGATTAAGGCCATGGCCAAGGAGCTCAACGTCCCCGTCATCGTGCTGAGCCAGCTCAGCCGCGCCAACGAGCGCCGCGGCGACAAGTCCGAGAAGCCCAAGCTCTCCGATTTGCGCGACTCCGGCGCGATCGAGCAGGACGCCGACGTGGTGCTGCTGCTGCGCCGCCCCAGCCGCATCTCCGGCGACCCCGAGCATGATGACGAAAAGCTGGCCATCGTGGACATCGCCAAGCACCGCAACGGCCCGACGGGCGAGGTGCGCCTCAACTTTGACGGCGACGTCACGCGCTTCGCCGACCGCACCGACCAGGCCAGCGACACCGGCGGCCTGCGCCCCGACACCGACCCCTCCCCCGACGACGCCCTGCCATGACCAAGACCCACTACAAGGCCTTGCAGGAGGCGCTGCGCACGGCGGGGCGTTACGAGACGCCCCCCGAGGCGCGCCCCCGGCGGCCCGCGCGGAAAAGCGCGCTCCACAGCATACGGTGCGCGAAGGTCGTCGCGCTCGACATCGTCGGGCGGTGCTGCTGCCATTACCTGCGCGGCGTGTTCGACTACGAGAAATGGGCGCAGGCCTGCATGGCCTCCATCCATTTTGCGGAAGGCATCGGCTCGGTGGTCACGTTTGAGGGCTTCGGCCAACGCGCCGCGCATGACGGGCCTGTCGTGTACGTCTCCAACCACATGAGCACCTTCGAGACGATGGTCTATCCGGCCGCCCTGACGACCTTCGGGAAGATCGCGATTATCCTGAAGAAGAGCCTGACGGACATCCCGGTTGTCGGCCCCACGGCGCGCGCGGTCGGGTGCATCGCCGTGACCCGCAAGAACGCGCGCGACGACCTGAAGGCCGTGCTGGAGCAAGGCGCCGTCAGCATCGCCAACGGGCTGTCCGTGCTGATTTTCCCGCAAGGCACGCGCCAGCCCGTGTTCGAGAGCAGACGCTTCAACTCGCTCGGCGCGAAGCTCGCCGAACGCGCCAGCGTGCCGCTCGTGCCGATTGCCGTGCAGAGCGATTTCCTGGAGGTGGGCAAATGGCGATGGCTGCGCGACTTCGGCGCGGTTGACCCCTCGCGCCCCGTGCGCTTCGCCTGCGGCCCCGTCCTCGCGCCCGACCTCGGCGGGAAAAAGATGCACGAGCAAAGCGTCGCCTTCATCGCCGGCAAGCTCGCCGCCTGGGGCCTGCCGAGCAACCCGGGTTAACATGGCTGCATGTTCAGCAGCATCCCGCGGGATGTTAACCTTGCGTTGTCCTACAATGCCCCGAAAGATCAGGCGCCGCACGCCATATACGCGGCAACATCAATAAATGACTATTGGGGAATTCCCGAAGAAGAGAATATGCGCGTTCCGCGCTTGACTGGCGGGTTGGGATTCGGTATAGTGTAAGCCCTTTGTGGACAGAATGCATCTGTCTGAATTCAGGAGAGGAATGATATGCCGAAGCCTTTGGACCCATTGGCTGTTAGTTTGAATGAGGAGCTTGCGTCTGGCGGGAGCCCGTTGCTGTCGATGCTGTCGGGGCGCGGGAGGCGCATCTATTTCCCGTCCGCGGGCATCCTTGGGCAGAGCGCGGAGGCGAAGGGCTGCGCCATCAACGCGACCATCGGGATGGCGTTCGAGGAGGATGGCTCGCCGTTGTGCCTGGAGTGCGTGGAGGACATGACGCGCCTGGACGCGGCGGCGTTCCTCTACGCGCCGAGCTTCGGCCTCCCGGACCTGCGTGCGGTTTGGGCGGATATGCTGCTGGCGAAAAACCCCTCGCTCGCGGGGAAGGCGTTCAGCCTCCCGGTCGTGACCAGCGCGCTGACGCACGGCCTGACGGTCGCGGGGTACCTGTTCCTGGACGCGGGCGATGAGGTTGTCGTGCCGGACCTGTACTGGGACAATTACGAGCTGGTTTTCGAGAACGCCTACGATGCGGCGCTGAGGACGTTCCCGATGTTCACGCCCGGCGGCGCGTTCAATGCGGACGGCATGGAGCGCCTGCTCATGGGCGAGGGCGGGAAGAAGGTCGTCCTCCTGAACTTCCCGAACAACCCCACGGGCTATACGGCGACGCACGCGGACGAGGAGGCGATCTGCGCGGCGCTGGCGCGGGCGGCGGGGGCGGGCAAGCGGATCGTGGCGCTGCTGGATGACGCGTACTTCGGCCTCGTCTATGAGCCTGGCGTCGGCACGGAGTCCATGTTCGGCCGCCTGATGGGGCTGCACCCGAACATCCTGGCCGTGAAGCTGGACGGCCCGACGAAGGAGGATTACGTCTGGGGCGCGCGCGTGGGCTTCATCACGTTCGGCGCGGAGGGCGCGACGGCGGCGCAGTACAAGGCGCTGGAGGCGAAGGCCGGCGGCATCGTGCGCGGCACCATCTCCAACGTCTCCAGCGTCGGTCAGCATATCCTGCTGCAGGCGTACCGCGCGGAGGGCTACGCCCGGCAGAAGCAGGAGAAGTGCGGCATCCTGAAAAAGCGCTATGACCGCATCCGCGCGATTTTCCGGGAGCATCCCGAATATGCGCGGTCGTTCGCGCCCATGCCGTTCAACTCGGGCTATTTCATGTGCGTGAAGCCTGTGGGCGCTGACCCCGAGGCGTTGCGGCGGCGGCTGCTCAGGGACGAGCACCGGGTCGGTGTCGTCGTGCTCTCGGGCCTCATCCGCATCGCGTTCGCGACGGTCGCGCTCGACAAGCTCGACGCGCTCTTCGCGCACATCCACGCGGCCGTGCAGGAGCTCGGGGGCAAGGAGCATACAGAGGTGATAAGTGACAAGTGATATAGGTAATAGGCGAGTTGAGGAGCATTCCCCGCAAGCCAAGAAAGTGCTATGAAGAAAAAGACATCCCCGGAAACCGCGACCGCCCAGCTGACCGTCAACGGCAAGACTGTCACGTTCCCCGTGCGCGTCGGCTCGGAAAACGAAGTCGCGATCGACATCTCGCGCCTCCGCAAGGAGACGGGCGCCATCACGCTGGACTACGGCTACCTGAACACCGGCTCGTGCGAGAGCGCCATCACCTACCTCGACGGCGAGGAGGGTGTCCTGCGTTACCGCGGCTACCCGGTGGAAGAGCTGGCCGCCAAGTCGCGCTTCGTGGAGGTGGCCTACCTGCTCATCAACGGGCGCATGCCCGACGCGCAGGAGCGCCAGCAGTGGTCGTCGCTGCTGAACCAGCACTCGATGATCCACGAGGACATGCGCCGCGTCTTCTACCAGTACCCTGAGTACGCGCACCCGATGGCGGTGCTCTCGGCCATGGTCGTCTCGCTCTCGACGTTCTACCCCGAGCTCTCCCAGCACCGGCCGGACGAGCCGGAGGAGGCCATCACCATCGCGGCCACGCGCCTGATGAGCAAGCTGCGCACCATCGCGGCGTTCTCCTACAAGAAGTCCATCGGCGAGCCCTTCGTCTATCCGCGCAGCGACCTCAAATACTGCGCCAACTTCCTGAACATGATGTTCAGCTCGCCCGTCTGCCCCTACGAGATACGCCCCGAGGTGGTCAAGGCGCTGAACGTCCTGCTCATCCTCCACGCCGACCACGAGCAGAACTGCTCCACCTCGGCCGTGCGCCTCGTGGGCAGCGCGCGCGTGAACCTCTACGCCTCCGTCTCCGCCGGCATCTGTGCGCTGTGGGGCCCGCTCCACGGCGGCGCGAACCAGATGGTCGTCGAGATGCTGGAGGACATCATCCGGCGCGGCGGGTCCGTCAAAAGCTACGTCGAGGGCGTCAAGACCTCCAAGGGCAAAGAGCTCCTCTACGGCTTCGGCCACCGCGTCTATAAGACCTACGACCCGCGCGCCAAAATCATCAAGCAGTCCTGCCACAGCGTGCTGAAGGCGCTGAAGGTCAACGACAGCATGCTCGACCTCGCGCTGGAGCTGGAGGACATCGCCCTGCACGACGACTACTTCCTCGCCCGCAACCTCTACCCCAACGTGGACTTCTACAGCGGCCTGATCTACCGCGCCATCGGCATCCCCAGGGAGATGTTCACCGTCATGTTCGCGCTCGGCCGCCTCCCCGGGTGGATCGCCCAGTGGAAAGAGGCCCGCGAGGACGCGCGCTTCAAGCTGCAGCGCCCGCGCCAGATTTACGTCGGCCCGCCTCGGCGCAACCTCGCCCCCGAACACGTCAGCTCCGAAGTTGACGAAGCGCCGCGCAGAAAGCACACCGCCCATGCCAAACGCAAAGCATAGACTGCCCCTCCTCCTGATCGCCGCCGCGGCCGCCCTCGGCGGCCGCGCCGACGAGGCGTTCCAGAACTACCGCGCCGGTTTCGACCGCGACGTGCTGGCCCTGCAAATCCTCCTGGACCGCCAGAACTTCTCCTGCAACTGCATCGACGGCGTGTGGGGCGCGCGCACGGAGATCGCCCTCCTCACATGGCAGACGCTCAACGGGCTGCCCGCCACGGGCATACCCACCGCAGAGACCCTCGGCGCGTTGAGCGCCAACGCGCCCGACGTGCTGGCCGGCTACACCGTCACCGCCAAGGATCACGCCGAGCTCGGCCCCTTCCCCGAGGACTGGGAAGCGCGCGCCCGCCTCACCGCCATGCGCTACACGACCATCCTCGAGATGGCCGCCGAGCGCGGTCACGCCACCGAGCGCCTCATCCAGCGCCTCAACCCCCACGCCGCATGGCCCAACCCGCCCCCCGGCACGGAGCTGACCCTCCCCAACTGCGCCCCCGCCGCGAAGCCCAAGGCCGCCTCCATCCGCATCTCCCTCGGGCGCACGGAGGTCACGGTGTTCAACGCCGACGGCCGCCTCGTCGGCCTCTTCCCCTGCTCCATCGCGCGCGACAAAGCCAAGCGCCCCGTCGGCGACCTCGCGGTCAAGGCCGTCGCGCTGAACCCGACCTACACCTACGACCCCCAGCTGTTCTTCCCCGGCGGCGCGAACACCTCCAAGCTGATCATCCCCCCTGGTCCGAACAACCCCGTCGGCACGGCATGGGTCAGCCTCACCCTTCAAGGCTACGGCATCCACGGCACCCCCTTCCCCGCGAACATCGGCCGCGCCGAATCCAAAGGCTGCTTCCGCCTCGCCAACTGGAACGCCGAGAAGCTCGCCCGCATGGTCAGCATCGGCACGGCGGTTGAGATTGAGGAAGAATAAGGCCGCCTGTTGCAAGGCCGTCCAGCCGTCAGGTCCTGCCGTCGCGATTCCGACGATTTCCGTTTTTTTCGCTTTGCCTCCCGGCGGATATGTGTTACGCTTATGTTTTCTATCCTGAGTAAAGGAGGACTATGAAAAGTAAGTTTGAAGTGAGCAGGCGGTCGTTCCTCGGGACGGCGGCGACGGCGGCGGCGTTCAGCATCGTGCCGCGCCATGTGATTGCGCGTTCGGGCGGGGTGCCGCCGAGCGAGAAGCTGAACCTCGGCTGCGTCGGCGTCGGGGGGATGCAGGGCGGCGGCGACGTCGGGGGCGTGAGCTCGGAGAACATCTACGCGCTGTGCGACGTGGACGAGAACCACCTCAACAAGGCCGCCGAGAACCGGCAGGCCGCGAAGAAGTACCGCGATTTCCGCAAGATGCTGGACGCGGAGTACAAGAACCTCGACGGCATCACCGTGACCATCCCCGACCACATGCACGCGACGGTCTCGCTGTGGGCGATGGAGCGCGGGCTGGGCGTGTATTGCCAGAAGCCGCTCACGCCGACGGTGTGGGAGGCGCGCCTGTTGGCCAACGCGGCGAGGAAGTACAAGGTGCCGACGCAGATGGGCAATCAGGGCTATTCGTGCGAGGCGACGCGCATGGCGTGCGAGACGATCTGGCGCGGCGACATCGGCGACGTGAAGGAGGTCCACGCGTGGAACGGCGGCGGCTTCGCGCGCGGCGTGAAGGAGTGGCCGAAGGAGGAGCCCGTTCCCGCGCACTTGGACTGGGATCTCTGGACGGGGCGCGCGCGCCTGCACCCTTACGGGCCGAAGATCGCGCCGATCGAGTGGCGCGGGTACATCGAGTACGGCACGCAGATGGTGGGCGACTGGGGGGTGCATATCCTCGGGCCCGCGAACTGGGGCCTGCAGCTGGGCAGCCCGTCGAGCGTGGAGTGCATCGCGGTGGACGAGGTGAACCCCGTGACGTTCCCGCACTACGCCTGCAAGTTCGAGTTCCCCGAGCGGCCGAACCCGTTCGTGGCGGCCAAGAAGATGCCGCCCGTGACGGTTTACTGGTACGAGGGCAAGATGCACGGCCAGCAGTTCAAGCGGCCGGAGGGGCTGGAGCCGGACGACCTCAAGTCCTGCAACGAGCTGTTCGTCGGCACGAAGGGCTTCCTCGGCACGGACGGTCGCGGCGAGAGCATGAGGATGATCCCCGAGAGCGCCATGCAGGGCTTCAAGAAGCCCGAGCAGGTCATCAAGCGCATCGACGGCGGGCATTACCGGAACTGGATCAACGCGTTCAAGGGCGGCGACGAGCCGTGCTCGAACTTCACCATCGCCGGGCCCTACACCGAGTGGCTGCTGCTGGGCACGATCTGCTGGCGCTTCCCCAACGAGAAGCTGCTGTGGGACGGCGCGCGGATGCGCTTCACCAACAAGCCGGCCGCCAACGAGTTCGTCAAGCCCTATATCCGCAAGGGATGGGAATTGAAGACCATGGGGTTAGGCGTGTAAGTGATGAGAATGATTTTTAACCACAATAGGCGCAATGGATTTCACAACAGGCACAACAGCAATGCTTGTGTCCATTGTGCATCCTATCGTGTCCATTGTGGTTAAAGGAACGAGAATTGAAAACCGGAGAAACATCAAGATGAGTAAGCAGATTACACTCTCGCGCCGGGGCTTCCTCGGCGCGACGGCGGCCACGGCCGCAGCGGCAGTGACCCCCGTGAGGCTATTCGCGGCGGCCAAGCCCAACTCGAAAGTCAACGGCGTGCAGATCGGCGTCATCAACTACAGCTACCACGGACAGGGGCAGTCCGCCGAGCAGGTGTTGAGTTACCTGCTGGAGAACGGCCTGAGCTCCGTCGAGCTGATGCGCAACGCCATCAACCCCTTCATCAAGACCCCCTCGATCGGCGGCTCGGTCGACCCCGCCAACAACGACAAGTGGCTCGCCGCCGCCGAGGACAAGGACATCATGGCCAAGTGTGCTGAGCTCCGCAAGATGTACGCCGACGCGGGCGTGACCATCCACACCACCAAGTTCGACGACATCGGCGATGGCAAGCTCACCGACGGCCAGAACGAGTATTACTTCAAGGTCACCAAGGCCCTCGGCGCCAAGGCAATCACCCGCGAAGTGGACAAGAGCGGGAACATCTCCAAGCGCATCGGGGACATGGCGGACAAGCACAAAATCTATGTCGCCTTCCACAACCACGAGCAAATCGACGCCAAGACGTACGATGACCCGAAGATACTGAGCAATCAGTACCTCTCCATCAACTTGGACATCGGCCACTACACCGCCGCGAACAGCGACTGCGTGGTGGAGATTGTGGAGAAATACAACAAGCGCATCACCAGCCTGCACATCAAGGACCGCAAGACGAAAGCCGACGGCGGTGCGAACATGCCCTTCGGCGAAGGCGGCACGCCCATCGTCGATGTGCTGAAGCTGATGCGCAAGAACAAGTACACCTTCCCCGCGGACATCGAGCTCGAGTACAAACCGCCCGAAGGCTCCAACACCATCAAGGAAGTCACCAAGTGCGCGGACTACTGCAAGAAGGCGCTGGCGTAAGGTAGCGCACCGCGTCCCGCGGTGCAAAGAGGTTAAGACCGTTAGACTGCAAGGGACCCACCCCGTAGTCTTTTGGTTCGATGTGTGCAAGGTGCCTGTCCTCGCGGAGGCAGGCGGGACGCTCGGCGTTCGTACCCGTTGTGCGTGATGGACAAATACCTTGTAGGCGGTTGCCTCATGCAGAAGTACCTCAAGACGAAGACGGTGGTTTTAACCGTAAGGGATGCTAAGGGACGATAACAAAATTAACCGCAAGGGGCGCAAGGGTTTCGCAAAGAACGCAAAGAGAATTTATGGGGGAAATAAACGTGTTCGCAACAGGGCGTGGCATCAAAAACAATGACTTCTTTGCGCCCTTTGCGAAACCTTGGTGCCCTTTGCGGTTAAAGCTGGGGTGTTTATGACAGAAAATGAATTGGCGAAGGTAGTTTTTGGTGCGGGCTTGAAGGTGCATAAGGCACTCGGTGCTGGCTTGCTGGAAAGCGCGTACGAGGAATGCCTTTTCTACGAACTTCAACAGGAAGGATTGTCCGTCGAAAAACAAAAGGCGTTGCCGTTGGTTTATGAGGATGTCAAACTGGAGGTGGGCTACAGGATTGATTTGCTGGTGGCGGGAAAACTTGTGATTGAAGTCAAGTCCGTCGAAACGCTGAATGATTTACATTTGGCACAGATACTGACTTACTTGAAGCTAAGCGGATGCAAGTTGGGGTTGCTGATGAATTTCAACACCGTCCTGTTGAAAGATGGGGTACGACGTGTGGCGAATGGATTGTAATTTAACCGCAAGGGACGCAAGGGTTTCGCAAAGAACACAAAGAGAATTTATGGGGGAAATAAACATATTCGCAACAGGGCGTGGCATCAAAAACAATGACTTCTTTGCGCCCTTTGCGAAACCTTGGCGTCCTTTGCGGTTAAAATGGGGGTGTTTATGACAGAAAATGAATTGGCGAACGAAAGCCAGTTTTTCGCCGACGTTGCCAAGTTGTTGCAAGAAGGGCGCGGCAAGACGTATGCCGCCGTTAATTTTGTCATGGAAGAAATCAAACGAATGCTGACCGCCTCGACGAAAACCGCCGCCGAAAGGATGACCAAATGAAAACTTCCCTCGCAACTCCACTCTCAACACTCCACTCTCCACACTCTTCCTCGTCTCCACTCTCCACACTGTATGAAGCCGGAGACGAAAACATGGTCCAGTCCCTGCGATTCGCAAAGGAGGCATCGGAATGGTACGGCTTGAGGATATAACGGTTGGCGTACATATTTCTGGTCTTTCCGGAAGTACACCGATGAGCGTTGTGGCGGTCAAATGGCACGGCACAAATGCCATGACCGTTACTTTCAAAAATCATGCGGGTCATGTTGCCGAGCAGATTGTGTATCGGGAAGACGAGAATCGGATCGATGTCAAAGATGGCAATCTGCCATGGAGTTTTGATGCCGATGCCGATATGCTCCGTCTTATATCAGAGGCCTACCGAATAAATCTCGCCCATCTGTTTGACCCCTATCTTGCGGTGCATACGTCTGCCATTGAACCGCTGCCTCACCAGATTTCGGCGGTTTACCAAGAGATGCTTTCTCGGTTGCCGCTCCGTTATATTTTGGCTGACGACCCCGGCGCCGGTAAAACGATTATGACTGGGCTGTTCTTGAAAGAATTACTCGTGCGCGGTGACTTAAAACGCTGTATGATAGTGTCTCCGGGCAACTTGGCGGAGCAGTGGCAGGATGAACTTTACCGCAAGTTTAATTTGCGGTTTGAAATACTGACAAATGACCGTATAGAATCAGCCGTTACGGGCAACGTCTTCACCGAAGCGAACCTTTGCATCGTTCGCTTGGACAAGCTGTCCCGAAACGAAGAAATACAAGAGAAACTGCGCGTAACCGACTGGGATTTGATCGTATGCGATGAGGCACACAAGATGTCCGCTACAGTATGGGGCGGCGAAATCAAATATACAAAACGCTTTCAGCTTGGGCGTTTACTCTCTTCTATTTCACGGCACTTCCTGTTGCTAACAGCTACCCCGCACAACGGCAAAGAAGAGGATTTCCAGCTCTTTATGTCGCTCATCGACCAAGACCGATTTGAGGGCGTGGCGCGAAGCGGTAGCCAAGCGGTCGATGTGTCAGACGTAATGAGACGGCTTGTAAAAGAAGATTTATTGAAGTTCGACGGTACCCCGCTATTCCCTGAACGAAGGGCGTACACGGTCAATTATGATTTATCGCCGATGGAAGCGAAATTATATACTGCCGTCACGGATTATGTGCAGGACGAGTTCAACCGTGCGGATAACCTGAACAATGACCGAAAAAACACCGTTGGTTTTGCTTTGACGATATTGCAACGCCGTCTTGCTTCTTCGCCGGAAGCGATATACCAATCCTTAAAGTGCCGTCGTGAGCGTTTAGAAAACCGTCTTGCGGAGGAACGCCTCGGCAAGCGGGCGAACAATTATACTGTGCCTGAATTTGATGATTACGACGATGATGATATGTCGTCGGCAGAACTTGAAGATACCGAAGAAAAAGTCGTAGATCAAGCCTCCGCCGCCCAGACCATTTTGGAACTGGAAACGGAAATTGCCACACTCAAAAGACTGGAGCGCATGGCAAACGATGTGCGTCAAAGCGGCGAGGACAGAAAATGGGATGAGTTATCCAAGCTGCTCCAAGATACGGTTTTCAATATGGAGCGCGGACGTCCCGCCAGCATTAATAAAAGCGGGCGGGACGCCCGCGCTCCTGAAGCTCACTCACGCGGTTATTTACCGCACATTGAGAACCGGCAATTTCAATTCATCACTTTCAATCTTTTTGACGCCATTCCTCAAAGCGTCATTCAACAATGGAAGGATGAACTCAAAATTTTAAGCGCGGTCAACCCGGACAGCCCGGAATACTGCGAACTTCATCGCCGAGTGGAGGAATATCAAGACAAGGGGCATGGCGCGTCGTTCCTGAAAGAACCGCAAATTGCGGAAATCGTTCAAAATGCACTTTTACACTTCAATGGGAAACGTTATCGGCTGGTTGAATGGTGTATAATGCCCAATCATGTCCATGTTTTGCTGGAAGTGTTCCCCGGTAGTTCCCTTTCCGAAATCATGCATAGTTGGAAGTCATTCACCGCTCACGAGGCAAATAAAAAATTGAACCGCAAGGGCGATTTTTGGCTTCCGGAATATTTCGACCGTTTTATACGCAGTCCGAAACATTTTGACTTTACGGTGAACTATATCCGAGAAAATCCAGTCAAAGCCGGGTTGGTCCGGATATATCAGGATTGGCAATGGAGAGGTTCATGGAGCGCGGACGTCCCGTCCGCTTCTTTAAATGCAGGCGAGACGCCTATGCTCCATAATGCGGACGGGACGTCCGCGCTCCATAAGCTGATTATTTTTACTGAACACCGTGACACGCTCCGTTACTTAACCGATAAAATCCGCTCGCTTCTCGGAAACGATGAAGCGGTCGTAACCATACACGGCGGGTTGCTCCGTGATGAACGCCGCAAGGTTGAGGAATTATTCAAGCAGGATAAGGAAGTACGAATCCTCATCGCTACCGACGCGGCAGGTGAAGGTATCAACTTGCAACGGGCGCACCTGATGGTGAACTACGACCTTCCGTGGAACCCGAACAGGCTTGAACAACGCTTCGGGCGTATCCACCGCATCGGGCAGACCGAGGTTTGCCACCTTTGGAATCTTGTAAGCCGTGAAACCCGTGAGGGTATGGTTTTTCAGAGGCTCTTTGAAAAACTGGAACAGGAGCGCGAGGCGCTCAAAGGAAAGGTCTTTGATGTCCTTGGCAAGGTGACGTTCGAGAATAAGCCTCTCCGTGATTTACTTATTGAGGCAATCCGCTACGGCAACGACCCTGCCGTGCGCGATAGGCTTAATCAGGTTGTTGACCACTCTCTTGACCGCGAGGAACTACAAAGGCTAATGGATGAACACGCCTTGACCGAGGACGCGCTGGACGTTCATCAGGTCATCTCTATCCGCGAGGATATGGAGCGGATGGAGGTACACAAACTACAGCCGCACTTTATCGAAGCCTTTTTCTTGGAAGCGTTCCAAAATGTCGGCGGGAAAATCCGGGCGCGGGAAAAGGGGCGCTATGAAATTACCTCTGTGCCGTTTGCCGTCCGTAACCGTGATATGCAAATCGGGTTCGGGGAGCCGGTGCTTTCGCGTTACGAGCGTGTCTGCTTCGACAAGTCCTACTGCAATTTACAAGGGCTTGCTCCTGCCGCGCTAATCGCCCCCGGACATCCGCTGTTGGAAGCGGTGATAGACCTTGTGCGAGAACGTAATGTGGATGTCTTGAAGCGCGGCGCGGTTTTCATTGACGACAATGATTTCGGAACGGAAGCCCGCTTGCTCTTCTATGTTGAGGACTCCGTACAGGACGGCGTTATCATGCCGAATGGCAGCAAACGTGTCATATCAAAAAACATTCACTTTGTTGAGATAAAAGAGGACGGCACAGCGGTAAACGCCGGATATGCGCCATACCTTGATTACCGCGCCGCAAAAGAGGACGAGCAATCCGCTGTCCGCACATTCTTGAACAGCCAGCAATGGCTTCAGGCGAATGTGGAGGATATTGCTGTCGGCTATGCTATATCGCAGGTTATCCCCGCTCATGTTGCCGAAGTGCGGGAGCGCAAGACCAAACTCATCGATAAAACCGCCAAGGCTGTCAAAGAGCGGTTGACCGCCGAAATTCAATACTGGGACTTCCGCGCCGCCGATTTGAAAACAAAAGAATCAGCGGGCAAGACGAATGCCAAGCTGAACTCGCACATGGCAAGCCGCCGAGCCGAGGAACTGGAATCCCGTATGCAGAAGCGGCTTGCGGAACTGGAGACGGAGAAACTCATCTCCGCCATGCCGCCTGTGATTGTCGGCGGCGCGTTGGTGATACCATGCGGGTTGCTTAACAAGCTGATGGGCAAGCCGGACTCATTCGCCGCCGATGCTGTGGCTCGGCGGGAGATTGAACTCGCCGCCATGAAAGCCGTGATGGACATCGAAACCTCGCTCGGTTATATCCCCGTTGACGTGAGCGCGGCAAAGGTCGGCTATGATGTTGAATCGCAGATACCGCTTGGGAAACGTGATGCAGGTGGCACGTCGCTTCGTTTTATCGAAGTCAAAGGCAGAGCGGCAGGAGCGAGCACCGTGACCGTCAGCAAGAACGAGATACTCATGGCGCTCAACAAACCGGACGAGTATATGCTGGCAATCGTAGAGGTATGGAGCGCGGACGTCTCGTCCGCATTGCAAGCGGGCGGGACGCCCGCGGTCCACGGTGATGCGGGCGGGACGCCCGCGGTCCACGGTGATGCGGGCGGGACGCCCGCGGTCCACGGTGATGCGGGCGGGACGCCCGCGGTCCATAAGGTCCATAACGTTGTTTATTTGAAAAAGCCGTTCCGTGAACGCCCGGATTTTGCGGCAACCAGCGTGAACTTCAACATCATGGAACTGGTGAACGGTTCGGAAATACACTTACAGCGAGGTTAGAGATTATGGAACACAAAAAGAAACTCATCGAAGTGGCTCTGCCGCTTGAAGCGATCAATGCGGAATCGGCGCGGGAGAAGTCCATCCGGCACGGGCATCCGTCCACCTTGCACCTATGGTGGGCGCGGCGGCCGTTGGCGGCGGCTCGTGCTGTTATTTGGGCTTCGCTTGTTGATGACCCGTCGAGCCTGCCGGAGCAGTTTCCGACCGAGGAAGAACAGACCAAAGAACGCGAGCGTTTGTTTGCCATACTCTCCGAACTTGTAAAATGGGAAAATTCGAATAACCAAGACATCCTCGACGCGGCAAAAGCTGAAATCATGAAGTCAACTGGCGGTAACCCTCCTGCTCTGCTCGACCCGTTCGCAGGCGGCGGCGCAATCCCGCTCGAAGCACAGCGGCTTGGGTTGGAAGCCCATGCCAGCGACCTCAACCCTGTTGCGGTTATGATAAACAAAGCGATGATAGAGATACCGCCGAAGTTTGCAGGACAACCGCCTGTGAACCCTGATTCAAACCGACTCGTCGGAACATGGACAGGCGCACAGGGGCTTGCCGAAGATGTACGTTATTATGGCGAATGGATGAAGCAGAAAGCTTTCGAGCGCATCGGGCATCTGTATCCGAAAGTCAAAGACGAACATGGACGGGAGCATACCGTCATCGCGTGGATTTGGGCGCGGACGGTGAAGTGTCCGAATCCGGCTTGCGGGTGTGAAATGCCGCTGGCGAGTAGTTTTGAGTTGTCGAAGAAGAAAGGTAAAGAGGCGTATATTCAACCTGTTATCGAGGGAACGATGATACATTATGAAGTAAAATATGGCAAGAATGCGCCGGAATCACCGAAAACGGCAAGAGGTGCAAATTTCAAGTGCATAAGGTGTGGAGAGTCGGCAACAAATAATTATATACGAAAAGAAGCTGTTGATGGTCGTTTGGGTGCAAATTTGATTGCCATTATTGGCGAAAGTTCTTCTGGCCGTGTGTTTGTGTCTCCTAAAAAAGAAGATTCTCATATCGCATTGAATGCCGAGCCGATATGGAAGCCAGACCAAATTGTTCCGTCTCCTTGCCACGACGTTGATAGATTGCCAATGTATGGAATGCCGACATGGGGCGACGCATTCACAAACCGTCAACTTACTGCTCTTTCGACTTTTAGTGAGTTAGTGAGTGAAGCGCAAAAACAAATCGTTGCTGATGGAGGAACACCTGAATACGCAAAAGGTCTGTGTGTATATCTTGCTTTTGCAGTAGATAGGCTCGCCGACTATGCCTCGAAATTTGCTACATGGAGCGGGGATTTCATAGCCCATACATTTGGACGACAGGCCATTCAGATGGTTTGGGATTATGCCGAAGTTAATCCTTTCTCGAACTCCACAGGCAACTGGAGTGGTGCGGTAAATTGGATAACACTTTCTATAGGCAGGTTTCCTGAAGTTGCACAGAATGGGTACGCAAATCAGGTTGATGCACAGTGCGATAACGGTTTGAGGAACATAATCGTTTCTACCGACCCGCCATATTACGACAATATCTCTTATGCTGATGTGGCGGATTACTTCTATGTTTGGATGCGTCATTCGCTAAGAAGCATATATCCTGATTTGTTTAACACACTATTGACACCCAAAACAGAAGAACTCGTTGCTTCGCAATACCGCTTTGATGGTGGTTTTGCTGAGGCAAAAACTTTCTTTGAAAATGGTCTACTAAGCGTGTTCAAACAGATTCATGAGTACACTCATAAAGAAACGCCTGTTACGGTTTACTATGCGTTTAAGCAAAGCGAAGTTGATGATAACAACAGTTCTGCTTCGACTGGTTGGGAAACAATGCTTTCAGCGATGATTCAAGCGGGTTTTATCATTACGGGAACGTGGCCCATAAGGACAGAACGAACGGTTGGTATTAAAGGACAAACCAATATGCTCGCGTCCTCCATCGTCCTCGTCTGCCGCAAGCGTCCCGCAGATGCGCCAATCTCCACCCGCCGCGACTTCATCAACGCGCTCAAACGCGAACTTAAACCTGCTTTAGCGAAGTTGCAAGCAAGCAATATCGCCCCAGTGGACTTGGCGCAGTCGGCAATCGGCCCTGGCATGGGCGTGTACTCCCGTTACTCCAAGGTGCTGGAAGCGGACGGAACGCCGATGAGCGTCCGTTCGGCGTTGCAAATCATCAATCAGGAACTCGACCTTTATTTTACTGAGCAAGACGGAGAACTCGACCGCGATAGCCGATTCTGCGTTGACCTTTATACTCAATACGCTTTCAACGATATGAAGTTCGGCGAGGCTGACGTGTTGGCGCGGGCAAAGAATACATCGGTGGAGAAATTGAGAAACATGGGCATCCTGTATGCGGAAAAAGGTGTCGTGCGTCTATTATGGAGCGCGGGCGTCCCGCCCGCATCTAATGCG
>Ga0082212_10001025_pt1 | contig 40888 bp, 41 predicted proteins | sample TergutNt197P3_FD_71548 | JGI IMG/M metagenome (GOLD analysis project Ga0082212, IMG submission 71548) | Neocapritermes taracua P3 segment gut microbial communities from Petit-Saut dam, French Guiana - Nt197 P3 | ecosystem: Host-associated > Arthropoda: Insects > Digestive system > Gut ...
ATTCCGGCAGGGTAAAAAATAAGTATAAACTAATTTTTACCTTGTTTTTTCTGCGTTTATATGCTATAATTTTATGAAATTGATTTATTTCAGCGGAGGAAATATCATGTTTGAAGCTACGTTAAAATCGGCGATGGAATACGCCTCTAAAGATAATATTGAGGAATGGGTGCATGAATATCTTTGCGGCGAAGGCGATAATAAAGGGTTTTCGGACGGGTTGAAACTTGAACCGCGAGAGTATGACGTACCGAAATTGATGAACCTTGATTTATTTACGCGTACATACGGTCCCGAACCCAATATGAAATACAGCATACGCGAGGACGATACAGAGCAAATAAAATGGTTTTGGCTGAATATAGGCGGGATAATGGAAAAATACAGAGCGGGCAACTGGGATATGCCGCCATTCATCATTGAGGATTTGGGCGTTGACGGCTACGAACTCAATGACGGAAACCATAGGAAAGAAGCGTTAAAAATGCTCGGAGTAAAAGAGTATTGGGTGATTTTATGGAGAACGAAATGATTTAGAAGGTGAGTACAGATGTCAGATTCAAAAATATACAGGGACGGCGATAAGTTGATTAAAGTTTATTTATCCGACCCATACGAATATGTGGAGCAGGCGTATAAGCGGCAGAAATTTGTCTATGAGGCGGGTGTGCCAGCTCCCGCTGTTTACGGTATCAAGAAGATAAGCGATACGGAAACGGCAATCGAAATGGAGTATATCGACGGGAAGCCGCTTGTTTCTATGTACGATGGCAAAGGCGATGCGGCTCTGACGGAAGCTATGAGAGTTATGGTGAAGCTGCAATGCCGAATGAACGCCGTTGACGCAAGCGGCTTACCTGATTTAACGGACTTTTATGTGCATGAAATAACCGCTACTCCGTATCTGACCGCTCCGCTCAAAGAAACGCTGCTCGCTCTTATGAAAAGTTTAGACAAAGGCAAATCAAATCTATGTCACGGAGACATACACCCTCATAATATCATGTATAACGGCGACAAGTTCTATATAATCGACTGGGAAGACGCGTCTAAAGGCGACCCGGCGGCGGACGCTTGTATGTCATATTTTTATTCGTTGCGTTGGTCTGCGAAAGATAAAAAAGACAGCGCGGAGCAGTATTTGCGGTTATTCTGCGAGGAATCGGGAATCCCGCGAGACGATATATTGGCGTGGCTGCCCGTAATCGCGGGAGTGCAGGTTAATATCAACGACGATGAAGACAGAGCGTTCATTACAAGGTTTATAGACGATTGGTATAAGGATTTCGGCGGGTTTTAACTCGTTTTATTCGATATTTTATATAAAATCGGAGGTATAGTATGGCAGCAGATGATTACACGATAAATTTACACAAGCAATTTAACTTTCCTTTGGATATACTCCGCGATTATATCTATGAGCATACGAATATAAAGGTTCGTGATTTCAAGAAAATAACAGACGGAATTGAATGTGAAGTATATGACATTGGCGAATATATAACAAAGATACGGCGTAAAGGTGAAGTTCCGTTCGACTGCATAAAATGGGTCGCGGATAAATGCCGAGAACATGATATAATAGTGCCGGATATTATTCATTGCGGCAGGATTTCCGATACGGTTTCGATTTTTGATGTTATAATAGAGGAAAAAATACAAGGGAAATGTATTACGCCTGACTTATATGAGGAAGCGGGAGCTGAGTTAAGAAAAATCCACAATATAAAAGCAAATGGATTCTGGAAAATGTACGAAATGGGAAAGTTTTATATCGACATAAACGGTAACAGACCCGACGATGGCAACACTTATGATGCTTCACTCCGCGATATACTAAAATATTTCCGCGAAAAAAGCATATACGATAGTGCCGATACGGACTATATAGAACAGCTTTTATACGAATACCGCAATCTTGAAGTATCGCCTGTATTGTGTCACGGGGATTATCACCCGCGTCATATATTAGGCGATGAGCATATAAACGGCATCATAGACTTCGGAGATTTTCAAGGCGGGAGCGGTTATATTGATTTAGTGAATTTTCAGATGTATTCTGATAAGACGCATTTCGATAAGTTCCTCAAAGGATACGGTGGAATAGACGAAAAAGAATTTATTCTGAATAAAGTTCACACGATTGTATGGGAGATTATAGAGAGCGGAGATAAAATCAAAAAAAGCTACGAACAGGAATTGTTTGATACAATAAAGGAAAATCGCTTGCGAATGTAAGCTTTTAAATAATGCCGCACCCACTTTGCGAACCAAAAATCCTGATAAACGCGGGACTTTCTCCATGTTTCAGAGATAATGCTGACAACAAAAACAAGAAACCGTGAGCGAGGGTGTGCCTGTCTTTTTATAGAGAGACGGCGTACAAAATCTACATGGTTTTATGCGGAAAATCTGTAACAGGTTGGTTGAACGGCAGGTTTTTACGTGGGAGTTTGAGAGATTTAACAATTTCAGTATGATTTTATCAATAATATTACCCTATACTTAATACATAAAGTTTATATTTTATACGATAGTGATTGTTAAGGGACGAACAGTGTTCGCACATGAAGATTGTTCGACATCAGCATACGCACAATGTGCGTCCCTGCAACAAACTCCAACAAGGAGATATATGAAAAAAGAAAAAATAATATACCGCGTTTTGGAACGCGACGGAATCCGCAAATTAAACGAGATTGACCGCTATGAAATTGTAGAAGAAGTATATTATTTCAGAGACGGGAAACTGGTTCTCGAAAAAGAATACCGGGAAATCATAGGCATTTCAGACATATCCGAAGTGATTGAAGATTATATTGAGGATTACGACGGCGGCGGGACGTTCATAGGCGCGTTTGCCGGAGAGAAACTGGTTGGTTTGAGTGGTATAGGCGGAAAACTAATCGGCGAAAATAAAGATATAATCCAACTGACTTCTCTGTGGGTCAGCAACAAATACAGAAAAAAAGGAATAGGCAGACAGCTTATCTCCATGCTGAAAGAAAAAGCAAGGCAGTCAGGTGCGGAAAAATTATATGTTTCCGCAGTATCGTCGAAAAACACCGTCGATTTTTACCGCGGCGCAGGGTTTAACCTGACAACCTCGGTCAAAGAACTCTTTGAAGACGAACCGGAAGACATACACATGGATATGTTGATATAACAGCCTAAATTGTTGAAAGAATATAGAACTTATGTTCTGCGATTTATTTACAAAATAACCATAGCTTTAACATATTATTTTATTATAATCAGTTGTATATAAAATGATTCTGGAGGCAATGATGGGGACTTTCGGGTTTTCTTACGTAGGGCTGATATATTTATTGATGCTGTTTATTCCGAATATAATATGGACGAAACATAAGCCTATAGGATATGATTTTCAAGGCGAAAATAAAATCTTATTGCTGTTTGAAAGATTCGGGCAGATTTGTGTGACTTGCTGTGTATTGATTTTTTCTGATTTTAATATAGGCGCTTTATCTTTATGGAGTATATGGCTTGCGGCTTCATTTCTATTAATGCTCGTATATGAACTATATTGGCTGCGTTATTTTCGCGGGGAACATACGCTGTTGAATTTTTACCGCAGTATAGGCGGTATTCCGGTTCCGGGAGCGAGTCTGCCTGTAGCTGCGTTTTTATTGCTGGGCATTTATGGAAAAGTAATATGGCTGGTCATATCAATTATTATTTTAGGCATCGGACACATAGGCATACATTTACAGCGTTTAAAACGCTTAAATTAGGACAAAGAAAAAAGTGTTCAGCTAAAAAGTTTAATATATATTTATAATAGAAGGATAAATAAAAAGTCTGTTCACTTTGCAGGCTTTTTATATTTTATTCTTAATAATTTTGAGAACAGGGTTAAATAATTAATTTTCATATTATCTGTATGTGATTATATTATACACAAGTCATTATGCAGTATTATAATTAAACTTAATAAATATAAAATACGTCAAAATCACCAAATTTTTTCGATAAAAATAGATTTTTTTGTCTATATTCCTTGCTTTTTCCTATTATTTTTGTTATAATAATTTAACAATATAAAAAAGGAGAAGCAAAATGTTTTTATTTTTATTTTCCAGTATCAATGATGATAATCATAATTTATCAAAGCATAAATTAGATGATATTGCTAAAATATATTACATGGATATCTATTTGCATTGTGTGAAGCGGTTACATTTTGACAAATCTTACGCAGATGATATAACACAAGAGGTATTTGCATTATTATACGAAAAAAGCAAAATGATTGAAATCACAGATTATAGAGCATGGCTATATAAAACGGCGAATAACCTTATAAAAGATTTTTACCAAAAGCAGAAACGCAAAAAAGGAAAAGAAACACAAATAGATGAAAATACGATTGAATCGCTGACATACGAGCAGAATTTTGAAAATATCAACGAATATATGATAGAGCAATACAAAGATGAAATTTTTGCGGAGCTGACGGAGCAGGAACGGGAATTATTTAACATGAATCATATAGATAAACTGTCACGCACTCAAATCAGCGCAGCATTATCTATATCAGAAGAAACCGTTAAAAAACGGTTGTACCGTCTTCATCAAAAAATAAAAGAGAAAGCCAAGCAAAAAACAGAAAAAACATAAATATGAAATCAGTAAAAAAAACATATTCAACCATTTAAAATTATACAAATAAAAAAAATAAAAAAATTTTGTCCCCTTTTTCATTTTCAACTACATCTATAATAAGGGAGGAGATTTTAAATAAATTTATAAAGGGATTTAATTATATGAATGAAAACAAGCTTGATAAAGAATCTTTATTGAAAAAATTTAATACAACAGATGAATTAATATGTTATCTCAATGAACTTGTCGATTGCGAAATGGAAAAGCCGGAAGATGAAATGGATTGCGATATGATTCATGAGTGTGATAAGTGGACACTTGAATTACAGGGAATCGACATAAAGCAAATCGAATTATCAAAAAAAGAAATAAAAAAACGGGTTCAACTCCTATCTGATAAGCATTATAACCCGATAAAACCGAAAAAACGGTTCCGTTTCAGATATGTTGCGGTTATGTTAAGTTTTGCTTTAATAGCATGGATAAGTATTGAAACGATATCCATTGCTGCGTTCCACAACAATTTTTTTGACGGAATACCCAATTTATCCAAGTATGTTGCCCGCTTTCTAAGAGGAAATCCAGCAGAGCAGAATGAGCAAAGTATTGTTTCTTCCCGTGTGAGAGAATATAAAACGATTGAACAATTCATTAAGAGGGAAAAAGTCAACATAGCCGTTCCGGGCTGGTTGCCGGACATAAAAATTAAATATATAAGCTATTCATATGATTTAGAAAAAAAACGAATTGAGATATATTATGATGATGAAATAACCTATTTATCCATTCTGTTGGATTCTTCGATGGTCGGCGATACAGACAACGCGCAAATGATCTACGAAAACGATGGAATTGAATATTATATATATTCTGATATAAAAAATACAGTTTATTGGGAATATGGCAACGCTTCATATATTCTTTTTTGCGGATTTGATTTTAACGAGTATGCAGAAAAAATTATTAAAAATATAAAATAAAAGGAGTTATCAAAAAATGAAAAAAGTAAACAAAAAAATGTTGTTCATTTTCATTATAGTTATTATAAGTTTGCCTATAATGAATGCAAACGCAGCTTCATCAGCAACCCTTGAAAATATAAGCTATTCTTATGACGGGGATGTGCCGGCAAAAAAAGCAGAAAAAATTATAAGATCTATACACGGGATCCCCGGCGACGATGGAATGGAGCCGTTCAGTATTTTATGTATTTTCGGTCATAGTGTAGAAAAAACAACATTCTATTCTACACATCATAATGCTCATACAACAAGCCCAAGGTGTAACGATGTAACTTCAAGTGTGGAATATTGTTCTCGTGGCAGTTGCGATTACTCCAAAGTTTTGAGCGAGAGAAGCATCAGGATACACTGCCATTGAGGTAATATACTACGAAACTAAAAAATCCAAAGGATAAGTTTTAAATGATAAGCAGGGATTTTGTGCAGAAATATTTAAATGTAAAAGAAAAATTAGAAAAAAGAAATAACCGCAGGAAAATATACAGCTTTGATAATAAATCTATGCCGCGAGTATCAAATTGACACCAAAAAACTTGCCGAATATAACATGGATTTAGAACCGGAGGAATTTAATTATGATTAGGCATCATACCTTTACAAATGAGTAAATAAATTCCAATCAATAAAAGTGTCCATAAAACCATGGATTTTTATGTTTTGGAAGTATCTTTGACTATGAATTTAATCTTACTGATTAAGATTTATGGATTAACATTTCAATATACGAATTCAACAATTATGGTATTATCAAGGTTTTGCGGCATTATATTTCACATTACATTATTTGGATAAATAGTAAAGGTATGGCTCTTAGTCTATAAGTATTCGCAAGATTATAAAATTGTTTTAAATTAAAGGATAAAATAATAGAACGGCGTGTAAGCGCTACGCCGTCCTAAAGTTTAACACGATCCGCGAAAATTGTCAAAAATCGCGGAAATATTAAAAAGAAAGGATTTGAGTTCAATGATTTGCCTTAATACGCGAAAAAACGAATAATCATACGCATAAAATTTTGATATTTTGAACTCTATTTTGAAAATTAATCGCATTTTATCCTCTATTTTAATAATGACATAAACTTATGAACTTTTCAAGTAAAATAAAAATAATATTAAATTATATCGAAAGGAATTATAATCATGTTAAAATTTAAAAATAAAAAATTTAAAATTTTTTGCTTTGTAATCGCCATATTTATGATGTTATCAAGTATGACTTATACTGTTTTGGCGGCTGATACCGAGAAAACTGACATTTTAGAAGAACTCGGTTTGTATGAAAATGAATATATCCTGATAACTGAAGAAACAATGACTATTGACGAGATGAACGCCCTTTTAGGAGAACGGGCTGTGAGTGCAGAAGAAAATATAGCTTATTTACACGAAAATGCGGAATATTCGATTGCGGCTGAGGCTCAATGTCCTGGTGGGAATCATCCCGGTTATAATTCGAGTTCATACTATGGTCATACAAAGGTCTATACACGCTCAAAAAATGATTATTGTTGGTATGAATGGGCATACTACACGCAAAGCTGCAAAGCTTCAGGCTGTGATTATAATTTTCCGATGTACGGAAAGACTGGCTCCTACGGTCTTCATTCTATGGTTACGCTGACGAACCCGAATGGTCAAGTTGTTGGTTATATATGCAGCAACAGTAATTGTTTGATATCGTTAATATAGCGTTGCGCCACGCACAAGGTTTAAATCATAAACTCCCTAATTTCCGGCGTTGTGAATTCTAGTGTGCGTTGTAACGATAAACCATTAACATTGCATAAAATATGTTTGAAAAAGTCAAAAGCGGTATTATCCTCTAAGCAAGATAAGACAGGGATAATTTAAGGCATTGCGAAATCAGAAATTTTGTCGCAGGCAAGGCGAATAATTCACCATTCAATTTTAGCCTTCCTGCGACAATAATGTTCGTGAATTTATCAAAATTAAGCTGTTTGCCAGGTTCATATTAATATAGTAAAGGAATAATAATATGTTTATAATTAAAAACGCTGTTAAAAATATGTATCGCTTTAAAAATAAATACTTGATATTTGGTATTTTATATCTGATTTTGATATTTATGGCTTCAATCAGCATAAATGTTTATGTTCAAATGACGCAAGTCAGCGATAAAATAAACAAAGAATATGCCAGCGTTATAAAATTTCTTCACATCCCTGGCGGTTCTACGAATAACTCAAACACATCAAACCCTTATATAGCCAGTCCATCGACACGTGCGACAAAAGATGATATTTTTAAATATAAAAGCATAGAACACATTCATGATATAAAGTTGTATAGATATAACTTTAGTACATTATATTTAAAAAGAAGTGTTTCACCATTAAAAAAAGAACTCCATATTAATGGCGATATTATATTTTGGGACGACTTGCATGATATTTCTTTTTATATTTTAGGATATAATACATCATTAATGTATCTTATGGGAAACGATGATTTTAAACTCGAAAAAGGCAGAATGTTTGAAAAAGAAAATGAAGCCGTAATAGAAAAAAATAGAAATAATTCAGATTACCCAGAGTGGAATGATTTAGATTTAAATGATAAAATAGTTATAAAAAACGATGATGGAATCTATAAAGAATTTACAATAGTTGGCATAACGGAACAAGACCCTGATGTTGATATGAATGGATTCGCCTGTTTAATATATACGAAGCTTGAAAGCGCGGAATATTTTGACAGTATTGCCGGAGAAAGTGCTGGGAACTGGAGTTGGGGTATTACAATGGATGAGAATTGGAATACTCGGTTGGCTGAACTTGGCATTGATAAATTCCGCAAATATCAAGTTGTTATGGGGTATAATGCGTTGATTTTTTTAGATTCGTATGATTATATGAGAGATGTACAAATAAAAGCACAGGAGAGAGGAGCAACAGTTGACCCATTTTTTGAAGATTATAAATCTCTTACAGAATTATCGGAGAATATGAAAAAAAATGTTACAACTTTTATAATACTCATAGGAGTATTAATCGTAGGTATAACAATTATTTCAACGATGATTTCCTTGAACAGCCGGAAGTATGAAATAGCAGTATTACGTTCTGTTGGAATGAAAAAAAATCGAATTATATTGAATTATCTAATAGAAAATATTGTGTTTATATGGGGAATTACGCTTATTGCTTTAATAGCTGCACAATATATAGCAAAAACAATTACAATAAGAATATTTGAAAACACACAAGATTTAATTTCTGAACAAGTATATAATACTCTGACGAATGGTATAAATCTTGATTTGTTGCTAAAAAATGTAGGATTTGTATTCGGAGGAACGTTTGTTGTAATAATATTGTCATTAATTATAGCGTGTATCAATATAACTAAATTCCAACCGTTAAAAATATTCAACAAACAGCATTAACAGCGTTAGGGATATAAAATAGCTTGAGGTAATGTTATGTGGTGTATAAAAAATTCAATTAAAAACATATACCGCTACAGAAGCAAATACAGGGCTTTTGGAGTTTTATATCTCGTAATAATACTCGTTTTTTCAGTCTGCGTAAGTGTTTTTATTCAAATGAGGAAAATAAACGATACTATCTTGAAAGAGTATGCCAGTGTTGTGGAATTTGATACAAATGTAAATATTAGTGATGATCGAGAAAGACTGCGTTTTACAAAAGATGACTTTTTAAAATTTAAGGAAAAAAATTATATTGATGAAATCAAATTCTTTAAATATATTTTTGACCCAAATTATCTGGGAGAAAATGTTTCTGAAATAAAGAAAGAACTTCATATCAGCGGAAAAATTATCGAATGGGAAGCTTCGCCTCAGCCTTTTAATATTCATGGATATGATATTTCGCTATTATACCTTGAAACAGATGAATTCGCGCTCGAAAAAGGGAGAATGTTTGAAAAAGACGATGAAGTCGTGATAGAGAAGAATAGAAAGAATCAAGATTATCCAGAATGGAATGATTTAGATTTAGATGATAAAATAATTCTGAAAAATGATAACGGCATATATAAAGAGTTTACAATAGTTGGTATAAAAGAACAAAACCCTAAAGACACCGATAAAATATATCGATTTATGATATATACAACACTTGAAAGTGCGGAATATTTCGATGTTATTGCCAGTAAAACTAAAACTTCTTATATATCTTATGGGACAGATGATTTAAACGTTTTAAATGAAAAAGATTTCATCAATCTGGGATATAAAACTTTGATATATTTGGATTCGCCTGATAATTTTATACTTTTAAGGAATAAATTGCACGGTGAAGGCGTGCGTATTAAATTGTTTTTTACAGCTGCAACCACTCTCATAAATTTGACAAACACCATGCAAACATGGAGCGCAACTTTCATGGCATTTTCAGGATTTGTTATCTTGTGCATGACAATTATTTCGACTAATATTTTATTGAATACGCGGAAATATGAAATAGCTGTTTTACGCTCTGTAGGAATGAAAAAAAGTCAAATTATATTGAATTATCTAATAGAAAATATTGTGTTTATATGGGGAATTACGCTTATTGCTTTAATAGCTGCGCAATTTATTTCACTTATATTTACAAGTCGCGTGTTTGAGGATATGCAGGTTTTTATTTCCGATGAAAGTTTCGAAACCTTGATACGAGGCGGGAATTTTGAACCAATTTTGCAAAATATCGGCTTTGTTTTTGCTGGAACAACTATGGTTGTAGTGTTGTCGCTGATTTTTACTTGTGTAAATATAGTGCGCTTCGAGCCGTTGAAAATATTTAATAAGCAATATTAGAAAGGGGCATAGTATGATTTTAAAACTTGAAAATATATTTTACAAATATGGAAAAAACGCGCCGTATATTCTGAATGGTATGTCGTATGAATTTGGGAAAGGAAAACTGTACGCAATCATGGGTGGTTCAGGCTCGGGCAAAACTACGCTTATCTCAATCATAGCCGCGCTTGACAAGCCTTCGAGCGGTAAGATATACTATGACGGGAAAGATATATCTAAAATCAATGACGATGAATACAGGGCAAACAAAGTCAGCATTATTTTTCAAAGTTATAACTTGCTGTATAACTACACCGCTATTGATAATATAACCACAATATTGAATGTGAGCGGCTATAAAGGCGATTATATTCAAAAAGCCAGCGAACTGTTAGAAGAAGTCGGCATACCGAAAGAGAAACATAAATATGTCGTACAAAACCTATCGGGGGGTGAGCAGCAGAGAGTGGCAATAGCGCGAACGATTGCATCGAATTCGGAGGTAATCCTCGCAGATGAACCGACTGGCAATCTTGACAAAATGAACGGCGAAAATGTAATGAATATATTCAAAAATCTCACGGTTAAATATAATAAATGTGTTGTTATCGTCACGCATTCCGACTCTGTTGCGGAGTATGCAAATTGTGTGCTTAATATAAATGACGGGAAAATCATATAAACTAAAATAGTAACAGAAAGGAAATTATAAAAATGATGAGAAAAATGTTTACATCCGGAATCATTTTATTTATCATCATAATTCTTACTGCTTGCAAAAACGAAGTTGTTAATGTCAGTAGTGCGGCTTCTTTGGAAGATATAAAAAACACACTGACAGACGCAGGATATATAATCGTTGAAAATTACGAAGAATTTTATGATATAGATGAAAATTTAGAAAATTCTGTGGGCGGGTTTTCATTTATTTTTCCGGGAGCGCATGGAAGTGTATATATTCCTGTTTTTGAGTTTCGAGACAACGCTTCTGCTGAGTTTTATGCCGAACTTGTCAATGTCGGCGGGCATTATCTGGCTATCATTAACGATAGTTTATTAACAATAGCAGATGCACATCACGGCATACCCCATGAAAATGAAAAGGTGTTTTTTGAAAATCTTATAAATGGCAAGTCTATTAAATAAATTTGAATTATTTAAATAGAGGATAAAAATAGAACGACGTATAAACGCTACGCCGTTCTAAAGTTTAACCCTATCCGCGAAAATTGTCAAAAATCGCGGAAATATAAAAAGAAAGGATTTGAGTTCAATGATTTATCTTGATACACGCAAAAATGAGTAATCATACGCATAAAATCTTGACAATTTGAACTCTGCTATTGAAAACCATTTGCACTTTATCCTCGTTTTTATAATATAGCATAAAATTGTTACAAAAATTCTAAACAAATATTAAATTTATAGGAGTAAAATAATTATGAAGAAAAGAAATTTTAAAATAGTTTGCTTGATGCTTGCTATATTCACGATGTTTTCATTGAATTCGGTGGTTTGGGCGGCTGAGGAATCTAACGGGTTGGTATTTGACTTAGATATTTATCATGTTCATGACGACGGATGCGAATATGAACATGAATCTATTTCACTTGTAGATGAGTTTGAAATAGTAGCTACAGCAGAATGTTATTTAGGGCATTGGTTCACTACAACAGAATATAGAACCGGCGGTTCGTGTGGTGTCCGTTCAGGTACGACATGTTGGATAGTTGTTTATGAAGTCAAAACGTGTAATCATTGTGGTAAACAAATATCACATCAAGAATATTCGAGAAGAGAAGGTTGCATTTTTTTATCAAATCATTAAATAATGGTTATATTTCATATAAATGGAGCGATTGGTAAGTTGTCTTATTTATAGTAATTTGATAATATGCGGGGTTTTATTTTAATACGATATACTCCCTCCAGTACGCCGCGAATATGAACGCCAATGTCGGCAAAAGTTTGCGGCGTGTTGGAGCTGATTGAATATTATAAGTTTCCATTCTATTTTGTTATGATTAAGCCATTTAATAATAATTTTATTTTAAAAAATATATCGCTTAAAGCCGAAAATTTTTTAAAATTTATTACATTAAATTAGTTTGATATATAATTGAGATAATGATTACAGGAGATATAAATATATGTTTTTTTTGACAAATTCAACAAAAAATATAATTCGGAATAAAAAGCGTTATCTAATACTTTTAGTAATAATGTTTTTAGTATCTCTTTTTAGTATGACAAGTTTTTTAATTGGTAACGCTTGCCGGGATTATATAAAGAGAACAAAAAATGATTTCCAAAGGTATGTTCAAATATTGAATTTTAGTATCTACCCAGATGATGAATTAAATGAATATGGATTTCCAAATGGATTTTTAAGCCAATACTATAAAAGTGATGTTGATATATTCAGTGATTCTAAATATGTAAAAAATACAATTTTATCACTAAAAACTATTGAGAATTGTGAAAACTTAATTTATATAGATGACGAAAACGACTATTATAATTCGAATCGATTTTTAATAGATGCAAATACTACATATGATTTATTTGAAATTCCTGAATATCAAATAAATGAAATAAAATTGGTTAGTGGAACTATGTATATGGATGAAGTGGATTGCGTTATAAACAATGAACTTGCTCAAAAAAACAATATAAAACTCGGAGATACTATACAAATTAAAAAAAATGAATATTTTATAAAAGATTCTTATACTTTGAAAGTGGTCGGATTTTATGATATAAAGAGTTATTATACAATTAATGCTACAATAAATCATGACTTAAGAAATGTAATTTTTACACATTTTGATTCAAATGCCGATATACTTTTCACGGTAAATTCATCTTTTTTTCCTACAGGAAATATGGCTATTTGGGAATTATATAATGCATATGATTCGGATGCTTTCAAAGAGGAAGTATATTCAAAAGGGCTCGACCGTAGATTTAATATAGGGCATGATAGTGATGTTTGTGATTCAGCACTCATACCAGTCGAAAATTTTTCCTTTATATTCAACTTTGGTGTATTGATATCTCTAATATTAGGAATAATTTCAACGATATTCACGAGCGCAATCGCACTCCGCGAACGCAAATATGAAATTGGAATTCTCTATTCTCTCGGCATGACAAAAATATATATTTTTGCAAGTATGTTTATCGAAATTTTGATTTTTGTATTATCAGTAACACTTGTAGGATTTTTTATTTCAACGTTTGTTTCAAGTTTTATTATATATGAATACTTGCCTAATTTTAAAAATGTTTTAATTTCTATAAATTTCATAACAATTTTGCAATTTATAATTACAACAGTTACCTTGATAACCATTCCTGTTTTAACTATGTTTTTACAAATTATAAAATCTTATCCTTTAAAATTATTGCAAAATAGATATTAAAAATCTTAAACAAGGTTAAAATTATGTTTATATTTATAAATTCCTTAAAAAATATAATACGCAATAAGTGGAGATATTTAACAGCAGGTATATTTTTAATTTCAGTTCAATCTCTTTTTGTTACTTCTTTGATTATAACAAATTGCTCTAATGAATATATAGAAGAACAGCAAAATTATTATAATTCAAAAGTTTTTATAGATTATAAAACAAATTCTAAACATAATATTACTCATTATGTTAAAAAAGATTTTTTTGAAGATTTTGCTGAATCTGAATATATAAAAAGTCTTACATTATCATACTCAGAAGAATTTTATATAGAAAATTATCCTGATATATATATTTTATTTGGATTAGACAATTATGAAGAACACAATTCAGGAGAATTTTTCATAAAAACAGGAAATAATTATCAAAATAATGGTGAATGTATAATTAATATTATAAAAGCACAAGAATTGAATTTAAATATAAACGATGAAATAAACTTTACAGATAATAAAGGAGATATAATTATAAGTTTGAAGATTGTGGGAATATATGAATCTATAAATAGTAAAGATTCTCAAATAACTGTAAAAATCAATGGTAAACATTATTATATTTCAAATATGATTTACACAAATTTTAATACAGCTTACTATGCTTATTCAAAAGATGAAGATAGCAAAGAATTTGATAGCCGGCATGAATTTTCTAAATACACACACGTATACTTCTTGAAAAATGCAAATGATTTAGAAAAATTTGTTCAACAAACAAAAAATCTTCCAGACGATTTACAATTTAGTTTTGACAAACAGTTATATGAACAAATAATAAATCCATTTAATCAAATAAGAGAAGTAAGTAATATATTTTCAATTATTATGATGTTAATAGCTGGAGTTATCGTATTTTTAATAATTGTTTTGATGCTGAAAGAACGAAGTTATGAAATTGGTATCCTTTTTTCATTCGGTGCAAGCAAAATAAATTTAATTAAAGGTTTTATTTATGAAGTCGCAGCGTATATGTGTTTTATAACAATCATTTCTTTATTTATAGGGAAAATTGGAGCAATTTATTTGATAAAAGAGAAACATATTTGGGTTGATAACGCAGAAAACTTTTTAAATTATTTAAATATAAATTCTATGATAGCTATTCAGCTTTTATTATTTATTTTTATTATTATCTTAATATCTACGCTAATAACATTAATATTTATGTTGAATTTATCGCCGATAAAAATTTTATATAAAAAATAAATATTTTATAATTCCGGGAGGAAATATGGTAGAAAAAAATAATGAAATTACAATAATAAAACTAATTGATGTATATAAAAGATATAAATCAAGAAGCGTTGATATTCAAGTTTTAGAAAATATTAATCTCGAAATAAAAAAAGAAGATTTCTTGATTATTTTGGGGAAATCCGGATGTGGAAAAACAACACTTTTAAATATATTAGGATTTATAGATGATTTGACATCAGGTTTATATATTTTTGAAGGGAGGAATAGCAACGAATTTAATAAAAATCAAATGGCAAAAATTCGCAATAAAAAAATAGGTTTCATTTTTCAATCATATAATTTAATAAATACTATGACGGCAATAGAAAATGTAGAAATGCCTATGGGATATAATGGAATAAATTCGAAAATCCGTAAAGAAAGGGCAAGTAATCTTCTTGAATGTGTCGGACTTGCGAATAGATTCGCTCACATTCCAGTAAAACTATCCGGAGGGGAACAGCAACGAGTGGCAATAGCAAGAGCTATGGCGAATGATCCGCTATTTATATTAGCCGATGAACCAACAGGTAATCTTGATGAAAAAAGTGCTGAAGATATAATGAATATACTAAAAGATTTAAATAAACACGGGACAACGATAATAATGGTAACTCATGACAGCGATATGATTAAATATGCTACTCGCCATATAAATATATCAAACGGTCACATTACAGAATGATATAATAAAAGCCATGTCTTGCGTGATAAATTCACCCTTAAGCAAATGGTTTGCTACTCCTTTTATCAAGACAACATCTGTTTCGACTATTATATTATTTTTTACGTCGGTTGAAGCCAAATTGATTTGTTCAGTTAAATCTTTTTTGTTCGGTTGTGAGAATAGAGTGCGCCATTTTTATACTTCATCATCTGTTAATTCTCGAAAATTTTCTATATGATAACCAAAATAAACTTTTCCTGACTTTCCGGCAATTATACAATGCCCCGGCATATTTACAATTTCCCCCAAATAAATAAGCGGAGTATCTTTTGCGAATGGGTAATCATGGTCTTTGCAGCAATCAACAACAGTTATACCATGTTGCAAACCAAATAGTAGGGGCGACCATTGGTCGTCCGTGAAATTTGTGCGATGTCGGCGGACGCGCAATGCGCGCCCCTACCATTATTTCGTTCGCCATTTGGTATTATAAGTGACTTTTCTCTTATTTCAACGACTCGTGCAATATCGCTTTAGCCAAGCATTTCTTTTTATAAAAAGCGAGTCCTATCTTATACAACGGCAGCGGAGAATTTCTTAGCTCGTGCCAATATTCTCTGCCGTCAATTTGAACTAAAGCTGTTTCGGTTTCTTTCAGTAAATCCGCGTCAGCCGGAGAATTCGCAACTTTAAATTCTATTACCGCGTTGAATTGCGGCATCTGTAAAAGTATATCCGCTCTGCCTAAGCCTGTTTCAAGGTTAGATTTACAAACATCCCCTAACGAACGGAACAAGCCGAGAAAATAAACATGATAAGTTTTTTCATGTTCCGTTTCAAAATCGTAGTAAGAGAGCACCATGCTTGTAAGCTCCGTAAGCTGTTTGCTGAATAGCTCTGTATCGCTTATATTATCTAATATGCCGATTAAAGTATTGTCCGCGCCTTTATACCTGTAATCTGAAAATAATCGGTTCCATACCTGCCTTGCTTCTTCGTTAGGAATATATACTTTATAAATATCCTGATTGACCGTAACCGGCTCGAATGTTAAATAGCCTGCTTGCACGGCAAGCGTGTAAAATGAAATATCATCGCAGGCTGATATATTTTTTATATGCTCTAAGTTTAATTGTGAACTTAACCTTGTACTGTGGCGGTATTGGCTGCCGTCCAGCATTTTATTTATGATTTCCGCTCTTGAATCAGTCAGCAGAGAAGCGATTAAGCCGCCGCCTCCGGTCATAGACCAGTAGCCTTGCAATCCCGAATCAGGATTACGCAAATAATTCATCACCGAATAAATATTATACAACAATTCTTTGCCAACACGCATATTGTTATACCATTTGCGAACGCCGTCTATATCACTTTCAGAAACAAGCTCAAGCAATTCATTCTCCGTCAGCGAAAAATCCGCGTCATATACGTTTGAGTGCAATACATCGCAAACTTCAAGATTATTCAATCCGCTGAACATATTTTCCTTAGCTATCCGCGTAACTCCAGTCAATACTGCCTTGCCAAGCGAAGGATTGTCTTTCAGCGCTGAGCCGAATATATCTGTTACCCATCTTTTCAGGTTTTCATATTCAGCGGAATTTATATGGTCCATCAGTATTTTATCATATTCGTCTATGAGTATATACGGTTTAACGCCATAAGCGGAATAAAGGTTTTTTGTCAAATCCAATAAAGCCCCGGTGGTGTGATTTTCTTCATTATTAAAATATCTTGATAATAGTGGGCTTATCTGATTTTCTTTTAAATACTGATATGCGATTTCTTCCAGATTGCTTTTGAACCGCCATTTATAGTCCTCTGCTTTTAAGTCTTTGAAATTCAAATATATAACAGGATATTGATTTATTTGGCTGAACACCGGACTGGTTTCCGCGTACAAGCCTTTGAATAAATGCGCCGTGTCCTGTTTGCAGTCCAAAAACGCCGCCAGCGTGTTCATATTCAATGATTTCCCCATCCTGCGTGGGCGTGTGAATAACAGGACATCGCTTGCATCTTTCAATACGTGTTCGATGAACATCGTTTTGTCTACATATAGGTTGCCTTTGCTGATAAAATCTGCGAACTGGCTTGACGACACGTTTATACGGCTTTTATCCCCGATATACATATTTTTCTCTCCCATCTCTTTGCTTCTTATTATATCATTATACCATGATTCTGATGAAAAATAAAGCTTTATTTTGTTAATTTCGTTATTTGTGTCGATTGATGCGATAGCTTTTGGATATTCGGTTTTTATCGCCTTTGCTCCCTATTTATGTTCCAAATCAAAATTATAAAACTATATAAATTTATTAAAGTCCGATTATTATCGGACTTTATATTTTTTATTATGAATCTAAATTTATTAATAAATTATTTTCAAAAAAATGGAATTTTACTTTCGGTAATTAACAATAATTCCGTATATTTTCACAAGAAATAGTATTAAAAATCATGTTCCCAATATTAGAAATCCGCTAATCTTCGGAGGTTTTCTATGCTAACTTCAATACAGGATAACTATAAATTATCGTTTAATAAAATTAAATAATGTGGAGAAAATATATGGATAATGATGTGAATTTTAATCTACCTTTATCAGAAGTTATAATTGATGATTATTGGGCAACACAAAAAGAATACATTAATCTTATCGCAAGTTCATGCTACCCTTACCCAAAAGTAATGGAGCTTCAATGTATTCCCCTCCAAACGCTTCCGATAGAAGGCTTGCCGGAAAATCGGTATTTTCCAGCTTATAAATGTATGGATGAAATTGAAATTCATTCAGAACAATTAATATTAAACCTGTTTAAAGATACCAATGATTATTCAGCATCAATTCAACCGCATTCAGGAACGCAAGCCAATCAGATAGTTTATAACGCAATTTTAGATGAAAACGATATCATATTAAGTATGGGCGCAAATGAAGGCGGACATATCTCCCATACCCGTATAGCAGGTAAAAAAGCAACTGTTATCAATTATGGACTAGACAATCAAGGATATATAAATTATGATGAAATCGACAAATTAGCCCGAAAATATAGACCTAAATTAATAATTTCCGGCGCATCTTCTTATTCAAGGGAGATTAATTTTCCTGTTTTGCACCAAATCGCACAAAAATATAATAGTTTGTTAATGGCAGATATTTGTCATACAGCAGTATTTATTATGGCGGATATTCATGTAAATGTATTTCCTTACGCAGATTTTGTGACATTTACGGTAGATAAAAATTTAAGAGGCCCGCAAGGCGGAATCGTTGTTTACAATAAAAAATATCATAAAGAAATAAGGCGGTCAATTTTTCCCGTATCTCAGGGCGGTCCTATTCAAAGTATGTTGATTGCCAAATTAGCATTATTTGAAATATTGAATAATAACAACGGCCATCTTCGGATATATGCAAATAATCTTATTGAAAATTCTCGTGCTTTTTCTTCGTTTTTAATTCAAAATGGATTAGAAGTAGTAACAGGAGGAACCGATACGCACTTTGTATTGATAGATTTAACAAATATAGGCGTTAATGGAGCAGAAGCTGAAAAAATATTATTTGATAATAAAATATTAGTTAATAAAAACTTAATACCGTATGATAAAAATACTCCGTTGAAACCTTCCGGCATTAGAATAGGTATAACATGCGTTACAAATTTAGATTACAACGTCGAAGATATTGAAATTTTAGCCAATGAAATTTCAAACATAATAATAAAAAAGAACATAAATTTATCGCAGCAAATAATCGAAGGCTTAATATATAAATATCAATCAACATATTTTCTATCATAAATTTTATATCCGAGGGCTTCTGTCCGCGATATATTTTGTCTGATATGTCCGGGCGTTTTTAATATCTCCAGTTTGGCGATAATGCAAGCAAAAAATCGCATTTTTTGTCATTGTGTTCAATACTCAAAATCACATCAAATCGCGTGCGTTCAGCTGAATATATCTGTTGAATGATTTTTTGTTCAACCGTTTCAGTATAATTTTTATCAAGTATATTTTCGATTGTGTTTAAATTAAATAAAACTATATATTTAACCCATGGATCGGAGGCTTTTTTCGCTTTAGCGTATAAATTTAATATTTCATTATATGCGTCCGGTATAGATAGTTTTTTTCCAAGAAATTGTATGATTACCGTATTTAATTTTAAGACTAAAACGTCCATCCATAAAACTTTAGGTAAAGTGAACATTGCTTCATTTGCTTTTTCTTCAGCATCTGCATATTTACCTTGCAGCGTTAATAATACGCTGTGATTAAATAAACTTTCAAATAATTCATTCGAATTAATTTCTTTAAATAAAGCGGTGCTTTTTTCCAAATATTTGTCTGCATTACTAAGGTCGTTCGCCCATATATAAACCACGGCAAGATTGTTATAAACTGTAGCTAAAGGAAAAATGGCGTTTTTTTCATCAAAATATTTAAAAGCTCCCATAAGATTTATAATAGCTTCGTTAAATGAAAAAAAATGAGTCGTATTTCTTAAAATAATTTGATACTCATCAGTGTCCGGCGAATAAGTTTTTAATGCTTTTTCCATTAAATATATGGCTTCATCATCTTTTCCCAAATGTTGTAATATATTCATTTTATATAATATAACTGAAATGTCGTCAGGCAGTTGGTTCAAAATATCTAAAGCGTTATTAAAATCATACGTTTGAGTAAGAAATTTAGCGTAATATATTTTTATTGTTTCGCTGAAAACATTTTCCGATTTCAAGACGCCAATTACTTCCAATCCTTCGTAAAACATAGATGTTTTTTGAAAAGTGTCTAATAATTTTAATATTATGGTTTCCGGGAAAATATATAATATATCTTTTAAACCTTGATAAAACGATGTAATATAAGAATATAAAAATGAATGATAAAAACGGTCTATTAGTTTCATTATATATGATGTTTTATTTTTTAGCTGATTAGATGAATACATGCTGATAAGGCAATATAACATATAATCATATTCTTTATCGTCATGCGTCATAGAATTATCGTTAATAATACTTTCTAAGCTGTTTATTATAGAATAATATATATCGCTGTATTCTTCAGTATTTACTATATTTTTTGTCGTGGAAATAATTTTTTCATGAGTAGGCTTAATTAAGTCCCCTTGAGTGCTGTTTATTATGATATATCCTAAAGATACTAATATTTTAAGACCGCTTTTTAAATCTTTCGTATCATTATAAGCAATTATTTTTTGTATTATATCTGTTAAATATCTCGTTTTTAAACCTGAAGGAAAAAAAGAAGAAATCATAAGAATATATCGTTCTATATCGGGAAGCGAATTAATCGCTTCGCTTAATTCCATGAGATTATCATTTGTCAGAATATTTTGATTTATATTAAAAAGATATTGGTTCGTAATAAATTCAATTAGCTTAGGGTTTCCGTTCGTAACTTGATATATTCTTTCATATATATCATCTATTTTATCTGGTAAAATATTATTTAATTTATAATTAACGAGTGTTTTTGTCGAGTCTGTATCAAAACTGTTCATATTTAAATGAATTTGATAATTAGAAAAACATAATAATGGACGAATATCTGAAACGCCGTTATTTGTCCTATTTAAAATAACAAAATAAAAATTATTTTTTATTTCTTCTGCTAAAGCTTCTATTTTTATACGCAAGGGCTCATTGACAAATTGATAGTTATCTATTACAATAACAGCTTTATTTTTTTTTGTTATTTTTACTAAATATTCAAAGAATAAATTTGTTATTTCTGAAGAATCAAATGATTGCGATTGAAAATTAGCAGGAATAACTTCACTTAGTATAGAGCCGTAAACAGGGATTATACTTAGTGATTTATTTATTGTTGATATTATTCTATTTTTTGCAGTTTTTTTATATTTTAATTTTTTTAAAAATTTTTTATATGAAATATTCTCAGGAATTTGCAGTAAAGACTTTCTTGCTGTAGGATTATTTTGTGGATTCCATGAGTAAAAAGTAAGTATTTCGAATAATGACAGCGCGTTAAGCTCATCGTTTGAAATATCTAAATAACAACAATAATAATTCGGATTTTCTTCTAATATTTCATTTAAAACAGATTTAATAAAATATGTTTTCCCTGTTCCGGAATCGCCGTCTACTAAAATAAGCCTGCTTTCAGACGGTATGGGGCGCAATATATTTTCCCGAAACATTTTCCTTTCGTTATCTCGATTTATTAGTTTATCATTCTTATTCATTTCCTCACCTTATATTTTGATATTTAAATAATTAATCCTTTGATAATTTATAGTTATCCTGTATATATTAATTCCCTAAATTATAGCATAAACAACCTAATATTACAATTCGTAATTGTCAAAATTTGCAGAAATTTAACATTGTAACGTAACTATTCAAGCCTAAAAAGTTCATATATCCATTTTCAGCCGATTGTATGCCATATAACTCGCCCATGATTTGAATAAAAACAAAAAACACTATGGAAGTATGTTTTGCCGATTCTTCCTGACCTTTTAGGGCTTTTTGCGCGGGAGACTTGAATAGTTACATTGTAAGCATATTTTTATTTAAACGCATTCTCTCGAATTTTATATAAAAGTCTATATATATTTAAAGACGCTTTATTTTATTATATTATACTGAATGGACTATAAAATTCAAAGGAGTTCAAAACGCATGATTAAAATATTAGATTATACTACAGATTATTTATCTTACTGCGAGTACCAAAAAAAATTAAATCCTCAAACCCTGAAAGCCTACCGGATAGACCTGAAACAGTTTTCAGATTTCATAAAAAATTCGGACGGAAATTTAAGCAAGGCTAATATAAACAGCTATATTACGCATTTGCATAAAAATTTCAAGACCAAAAGCGTCAAAAGAAAATTAGCTTCTGTAAAAGCCTTATTTAATTATTTAAAGTTCGAAGAAGTTTTAGCAGAAAATCCATTTGAAAAAATATCTGTAAAATTTCAGGAACCGTCTATATTGCCGCGAACGATTCCGCTGAAGATAATAAAATCAATTTTATTATCCGCTTATGATGAATCCCTCAAAGAAGATATAAGCATTTATGCTAAAAGCTGCATTTTACGCAATATTGCTGTTCTCGAATTGCTTTTTGCTACAGGCATCAGAGTATCGGAATTATGCTCGCTGTCTCCGGCAAATATTGATTTGAACGCCAAATATATATGTATATATGGGAAAGGGTCGAAAGAACGGCTGATTCAAATACCCAATGCGGAGGTGATAACCGCATTGAAAAAATACTACGCCGCTTTCAGCAAACAAATAAACAATTCAAACTATTTTTTCATAAACAAAAACGGCAACCGGCTCTCGGAACAGTCTGTCAGATTTATGATAAAGTCTTATGAAAAAAAGTTATCGCTGAAAATCCATATAACTCCGCATATGTTCAGGCATTCATTCGCTACGCTGCTTCTTGAGGAAGATGTGGATATCCGGTATATTCAAAAATTATTAGGACATAGTTCTATCGTCACTACGCAGATTTATACTCATGTAGCATTGAGCAAGCAGAAAAAGATATTAAAATCTAAACACCCGCGAAATAAATTTCAGACTTATTCTACTCTAAAAAAAGAATAAATACCGCCTTTAGAGAGGATTTTATGATAAAAACACAAAAAGCCTGATAAAATCATGTATTATCAGGTTTTTCTTTTTCGAATTTTAACATGAAATTATATATCATTAAATTTCTCTGCTAATAAATCATCTATTATCTTATTAATACTATCTTTCCTGTTTATAAGGCTGTATAAGCAATTTTTGTTTTGATTCCAACGGCAACGGAATATAAAATATCATCGAAGTGTCCTCACGCCCATATATATTCCAAGATTCTATCGCTTCTTCTTTTGTTTCGACCCATGCGCTTCTATGGGATAAGCAAAACGGACATAAAATAGACAGCCTGCCCTGTAACTTCTGAAGCACCGGCTTTTTCGTAATTTCCTGGAAACAATACGGACAAGGTTTATATATTGAACTCATACCCATTACACCAGCCTTTTATATTATTTCTCCGACCAATTTTGAGCAATACCAACGTCTGCCTGACACGGAACATATTTCAAGATGGAATTACCCGCTTCTTCCATCGTTGTTTTTAACAAAGCTGCTGCATTATCGGCATTTTCGTCCGAAGTTTCCAATAAAATCTCGTCGTGTATAACTCCGATTATATGCGTATCCTCGCCCTTTAAGCGGGTTGCAAGTAATCCTAATGCCTTTTTAACAATATCAGCGCCCGTCCCCTGAACCGGCGTATTAGAAAGTATGGCTAATCCAGCGTTTTCGGAAAACGTAAATTTCCTGCCCGTCAACGTCCTGCTTTCGGTAATCTTTTCCCTTTTCAGTTGGCGATGCCAATTATTGATTCCCGTGTACGCCTTGAAAAACCGGTTTCTGAATTCCTCTGCTTGCTCAAGCGTCATGTCCGCTCCGTATGACTGCTCCGCGTATCCTTTCAGACCAGCCGCTCCCATTGCGTATATAAGACCGAAATTAACCGCTTTTGCCGCTTGACGTTCCTGCGACGTAATCGAACCCATATCTTTATTAAGCACCAGCGAAGCCGTTAGTCTGTGTAAATCGTCGCCGTTACGGTAAGCCGCTATCATTCTCTGGTCTTGCGTCATATCAGCTGCGACGCGTAATTCTATCTGCGAATAATCCGCCATAACGAGTTTCCGTCCGGGCGGAGCGATGAAACACGCCCGAAATTTCGGTGAACGCGGAATCTGCTGCAAATTAGGCGACCACGCCGCCATGCGTCCGCTCCATGCGCCAATTTGTCCGTAACGCGGGTGCAATTTCTTCGTTTTTTTGTGTATCATGCCCGGTATGGGATATAAAAAGCTCGATAAAGATTTTGCCGCCTTTCGATAAGCCGAAACAGCCTGTACGAGCGGGTGTTTAGAATGCGGAGCTAAATCATATTTTGATGTGGAATTTACGTGTATACCATTGCGGTGAAGTAAATCTAATATAAACGGATTGCTGTCAAAATTATGCCCGTAGGTTTCCTCCTCGCCGAATAAATTTATCTGTGCGCTCGGCTTACCCGTGTAGGTATAAAGGATTTCCAACGCTTCGTCGCGTTCTTTCACGGTATCAGCAAGCAAATCATTCCAGCGCGGAATATCTAAACAGATTCCCGCATATTCAATGTGTGCGATAGCGACAGCACATGAAAATTCTATCAACGCTATATCAGATAATTTATTCTCATAAATTTGTTTAACCATCGCTTCCCGCAGTCTGAATAAAACATCAGCGTCGTTAGCGGCATATTCAAGCTGTGATTCGGTCAAGTTACCGCTCCAGTCGCTTTTCTGCTCGTCTTTGGGTATCGTTTCGCCGAGATAATGCTGCGCCAGAGCGTCTAAATTAAAGCGTGATGGTCCGCCGGAGGTTCGTAAAAGCTGTCCTGCAAGCATGGTATCGAATATAGGGGAAGGGTAGACCTGTATCGCCATAAAAAACTGCAGGTCGAATTTTGCGTTCTGAAAAATCTTGACCGCACGGGTTTCGAGTATATCTTTGATTATATCTATGCCGTCAGGTAAAAACGAAAAACAGTCGATAACGAGTATCGGCAAACCCGACACGGCAATCTGAATGAGCCGCAGCCTGTCTGTATGAGCGTCAAGCCCTGTTGTTTCCGTATCAACAGCCAATATATTAGCCTGTTTGATTTCCGGTAAATGCGGGATTATCTCGTCTTTATTTAGAATCATAATATACTTCATAATAAATTACCGTTATAAAATATTTGTTTCCGTTATAACTATTATACCACATTTACTCATAACTTGCTATAATTTCCGATACTTCCGCCGTTTCGTCCGATTCGATAAACCATTTATCTTTATCCCGATAAACGTATATCGTTCGCGATTCGCCGTAATATTCTATATCGCACGTATAACGCACACCGATACCGCCAGCGATTAAGCTTGGTTTTATCCCGTCGTTCCGAGGGTTTTTAACATCTATCCATTCGCCGTAATAACCCGCCCGGATTCTTATAGGCAGGATTTCGCCTTTCGCGCTCGCTCGAAATTCAATGTCGATATACAGTTTTATCATATAAAACCATCTCCTTATGAACTACCAAACGCACTGCCTACGCGGTATTCTGAACGGTTATAATCGTCCGGAACATGAGTCAGCGCTTTATCTTCAAGCATGACTGCCGGTTTAACAATCCCGAAGCCGTACATATCCCGCAGCCTGTCAACCGTTCTTGCGACTTTTTCCCGTTTATCGTCCAATTCCGTGTCGTCGAAAAGACTGCTTTGGATACCTACAGTGTCAGGAACGAGGTCAACAGCGTGTATTCCGATACTTCGCAGCGGCTTTTTAAAATCATATCTGTTTTTAAATACTTCGACGCCTTTTTCTGCGATATTATATGCAACGAATCTCGGTACGTCGAGTTTGCCCTGCCTATGGCAGAATTTTAAATCATTCTCCCGGATATACAGCTTGACCGTCCGGCATTTTAAATTATGCTTACGCAGTCTGTACGCTACATTTTCAGAAAGCATATAAATAACTTTTTTCACGTCGTCAATATTCATCATATCCCTCGGCGTCGTTTCAATGTTGCCTATGCTTTTAATTTCTTCGATATAATCCTTATGATGAACAGACGCATTTTCCTCGCCTGTTGCGTACCTGTGCATATACCGCCCGACTTTCCCGAAGATTTTTTCGAGAAGCTCTACAGGAGTTTTGGCTATATCTCCGATTGTTGCGATGTTCATCACTTTAAATATCCGTTTCGCACCGTTGCCGATACCCATTAGATTATCCGCAGGAAGTGTCCATACTGTGTCTTTATAATTTTCCCGCGTTACAACCATTGTAGCGTCAACCTTGTATAAATCAGACGCAACCTTTGAAAAAGTTCTGTTAAAAGAAACTCCAACAGAACAGGTCAGTCCAGTCTGTTCTTTTATCTTTTCTCTGATTTCGTCGGCGATTATTCTGCCTTCCCATTCGGTTTTGACTAATTTTGTTATATCCAGCCAGCATTCGTCGCTGCCAAAAGCGGCTATATTATCGCTGTATTCCTCGTAGATTGCGCGTATAAGCCGCGAAAATTCTTCATATAGTTCCATGTTTGGAGAAACAATAACAAGGCTTGGACATTTTTTCAGTGCCTCTCCTATCGTTTCGCCGGTTTTCACCCCGTACTGTTTCGCCACAGGATTTTTCGCCAGAACAATGCCGTGCCGCAACGCTTTATCTCCGCAGACTGCAACAGGTAAATGGCGTATTTTAGGGTTCATCAGACACTCCACTGCTGCGTAAAACCCGTTTAAATCGCTATGTGCCACGGTTCTATATACATAATTATATAAGCTATTCATATAACGCGCCCCCCGCAATATATTATATCTATTACACCGAGTAGTGTAATTATATGGTATGAATTATCAGCGGAAAATATTTCTCCGCTGGTTTTTATATATTTTTACGCTTTTTCATATACTCTTTCGATAAATTCACATTTTACAAGCTTGATGAACGCCGCGCGTTTGGAAACCCCGTACACTTCAGATATATATTCCGGCAGCAGTTCTTTCGCGAGTATATCTGTGTCGCTGTCCTGCCCTAAGATGATAGGTCTTTTAAATATGCTGTGTTCGAACAAATAATCGTTGACGAACGGAATAAAGGTAGCGTTCGGCATAGCGAGCGAAGCCGCGAAGTGGTCGGCATGATGCTCACGCCACTGTTTAGGAGTCCGAACTCCCGAACGGTTGCCGCTCATATTTTCGACGGTATCCCTGCGGCAGTACACCATTCCAGATACTTTGCCTTCGTCTGATAAAACCGTCTGGTCTTTGTACCCGGTTCTGTAAACTCCCTGATGTATAAGGAAATGACCGGCTTCGTGAAATCCTGTGAACGCCGCCAAGCCCTCTCTGCCTGATTGCATCACAAAGTTGTCAATGATAATCGTATTTTTCGGAACCGGCATCATCAAAGTCCTCTCGTTCTCACGGTCAAAAACCTTTAAAATGCCGTCCCTGAAAGCAGTCACGCCGAAAATCGGTTTTTTCGGGTCTTCGTTATATATGTCTTTAAATATAAGAGTTACGCCGAGATATGACTCCAAGAAAAGCTGAAAATTAAGCGCACCTGGTTCTTGCAGCAGATTCGGCTTATAATCTTCTAAAACCGCATGGGCGAACTCGTTTATTTCGCGGTCATATAAAATGGGTGTGTTATTGTTTCTGTAATCGACCCTGCTCGGTTTAAGCGTAATCATTTGTTTCCGCCCCCTTTGCGGCGTAGTTTATTTTTTTCGGCTTTGCGTATAAGGTCTTTCCAATCTTCTTCCTCTAAATTGCCCGCTTGAAACTCCCTGAGCGCGAAACGCGCCATATCTCCGACGTCTTCATACATGAAAGTTTCCGCAATATCCGCCGGCACTTCATTTTTAGCGCGGCTTGCGAGGTCGTACATTTCCGCTTTTTCTTCTCCCGTGAGATTAAGAAATTCCGCGAACTTCTCCATTTTATCAGCAGTAAACGGAAGTTTGCACCGGCGCTCAATTTCGCTTACGAAGCTGACTGAAATATCCAGCGCTTTTGCTATATCTGACTGTAATTTTTCGTGTTCCAGCCGTTTCTGCTTTATAAAATCCCCAAAGGATATAGGCTGTCTTTTCATACAACTACCTTCTCTTTTTTATGTTATAATTACACCAAATAGTGTAATAGATTTTAAACATATAAACAAATATCAATCATTTTGCTTGAATTGTTTGTGCCGATTTAATGTTTGAATATTTGTTCTTGTTTTTTATTATACTATGATTTGTATATTTTTACAACAAAAATCTTTGAAATTCATAGATTATTTACATATTACAGCAACTATCACGTGAATTTAATTTGTTAATACTGACTTCAAGAAATAATGTATAGCCTCGTGATATAATAAAAAGCAAAAACACGAGGGCAAAAATGGATATAATAGGGAATATATCAGGCTATTTCGAGGAAGTCGAAACAACAGTAGAATATAATGGATATTGGTACAGCGTAAAAAATATAATAATCATCTCAATACTTGGGAGCATCTGCGGATTGCGAAACATGATAATGATAGCAGACTGGGCAAAAAGTGCGCCAGTGCTGAAGTTTTTACAGGAAAAGATGAAAATGCCGCGAGTGCCGTGCTATTCGCAGTTTACGAATATCATGGGAATCATCAAAAGCGACTCACTGAATGAAGCGTTCATCAACTGGGTAAGTTCATTGGCAGACGTAACAGATAAAACAATAGCAATAGATGGAAAAACAATCGTATCAACAGAAAGAATCAAAGGTTTGGAAAAACCGATTCATATAGTAAGCGCGTATATATCGGAAATGAAAATAACGCTGGGACAAAAAGCGGTTGAAGGCAAAGGAAAGGAAGCCCCCGGATTTCGCGATTTGCTTGATATGCTTGAATTGAACGGCGCGTTGGTTGTCGCTGACGCATTGAACTGTAAGGTAAAAACTTGCGAGAAAATCATAGAAGCAGGCGCAGATTATTTGCTGTGCGTAAAGAGAAACAACGCAAGATTATGTGAAGAAGTCAAAAGTTATGTCCATGATGAAAACAACCAAAAAACAATGGAAACATCGGCAACGATAGAGAAAAATGGCGGTCGCATAGAACGCAGGACAGCCTATGTCAGCCATGACATAGAAACCCTCAAAAACGCCCGTAAATGGGTAGGATTATCTTGTATTGGGGCTATTCGCAGACAAGTTGAAGTTAATGGAAAGACAACCGACGAATGGCACTATTATATATCAAGCCGCTCCCTGACCGCTTCGGATTTTCTCAAACGTGTTCGCTTGGAGTGGGGCGTTGAATCTATGCACTGGCTGTTAGACGTGCATTTTGATGAAGACCTAACGAAAACTCTTAATGAAAACACACAGAAAAACCTCAATATTATTAGAAAAATCGCTCTCAATCTAATCTCTGATTTCAAGAAACTGACAGAATCTAAAAAGCCTGTTTCCGGTGTTATGCGTTCTTGCTTGTTTGATGTGGATTTTCTTGATGATTTCATTCATGCGCTTGCCTATCACAATATTATGAATATTTTATTTCCAAATTAAATTAACGTGAGCAACTATTCAAAGGTAAAATAAAAACAACGGATAGAACCATCAAAAATCTATCCGTTGTCTTGAAATTTTTAACGGCAAACAGTAAGTCCGATTTGCTCGTAATAACGTAACATTCTCACCGAAATCCCATATTTTTTTGATACTTGACTTATCGTTTGCAGTTCCATCTTATAATCCTCGTTTCTTTTTCTTTATATTAAACAGTATAAAGGCTATAACGGTTATAAAGTCAATGACTATTTTGTTAAGATTATATAAATTCTATATTATTATAATTCCGTCACCCGCAACGATTCCACTGTTACCGTGCCGCTGGCGTTACCGACAAAAACCGACGATGACAAACTGTATTCGGGATTATTTCTAAAAGCATTCATAAAGCTCAGGTTGTCGCAAATATGCCGCAGTTCACCGTTCACTTTAATCGTCATACCATTACTGCCGATAAGCCATTCAACGTCGACGAATTCGTTTATGGGTATTGCTCCGCGCCTCCTGTAACTCCTGCCTGCGTGCTCCTCGTAGGCACTGTCATATACATTCAAAACTCCGCTGCCTGTATGACCCCAGCCTAAGTTTATCCAACTTTCCGCAAATCCCATTACTATCCACGTGTCTACTTTGGCGCGTAGTTCTACTTTCAACGGGAGGGAGTATTTTTGCGGCGTATTCATACTGCTGTGATAATTCCAGCATTTCATTTTCAAACACCCGTTTTCATATTCCGTTTCACAATCACCTTGAATATTCAAAGTCGACAGGTTTATGTCAGTCGTTTTTCCGCGCGAAAGTGTTGCTTCCAAATCCGCAACAATTTTTTGCTTATTTTCGTCCGTTAATCTGTTTCCTGCTCTCTCCCTAATCGGACCCAATGAGTCAGTGGACGAAAATCCGGCTTCCTCAAGATAATTCTTCAAGCCGTGTCGGTTGAACATATTGAAAAATTCTTCGCAAGCTGGTCTTTCGATTCCGCCGTTATCGTCAGAATATTCGTCGTCATGTTCATCAGCCCATTCGCTCATTATGCGATAACATTCTAAATCTCCCATACGTCCGGCTCTGTAGTCTTCAATTGAATATTGGCTGTTAGCGCACGCCGCGTATAATCCGCCGTAAAACTCCCTTTTCTTCAACGGGAACGGAACATCAAGGTCATCCGGTATCGACGCCCACATACAAAAATCGCCTTCCCAATCCCCCTCGCTGTTTGGTCCCTCATTTCCGCAGCCGAAAATCCGCGTGTCCGGCTTGATTGTGAACAAGTCCACATCGTCGATGAATTTCTTCAATACATCTCTCACATTTGACGCAATCCTTTGACAAGGGTCTTTGATGAACTCAATATTGTGGTAATTTTGTGACGGGCTGTGTTTCGTACAGCCCACTTCCACCACTGTCATGCGCGGGATATGGATTACTCTCACTTTGCCGCCGTCCCGCTGGCTTAATATTTCCGCTGCTTGGTTTAATTCGTTCATACTCATAAAACTCTCCTTAATATTTTTTTGGACTAAGGAAAGGGATTCAGCCATTTTCTGCACGGAATCATCATTCAATATGTCAAGGTTCATTTGCACAGCCGTTATTTTTTCAATATCGGAAACGAACTTTTCCAGTATAAATTTAATCGTTGATAACGCTGACATTTCTTTTTCCATTTCTGATATGTTTTCCTTGAAAATCTCAATCACCGCCGCCGTTTCCGTATTATTCAAAATGACGCTTATCTTTTTCACGGGAATTTGCAGTTTCCGCAATATGATAATTTGCTGTAAGCGTTTGAGCATATCCTCATCATATACCCTGTATGAGTAATCTTCTTTTCTAAGGCTTTGCAAAAGTCCGATTTCTTCATAATAACGCAGCATTCGCGTGGATACTCCGTATTGTTTCGACACTTGACTAACTGTTTTTAATTCCATGTTCGTGACCTTCTTTCTTTAATCCTACTAAAGAGTATACACTACGACATCGCGTCAAAGTCAAGGGATTTTATAAATCTTTAAAATATTTTTTTATATTGCTTGTAATATATTTCTATTTGTATTATAATATATATAATTTTAAAATTAAAGGGGTGCTTAATTATGCAATATCGTAAATTCGGTAACACAGGCAAGAAAATATCAGCCCTCGGATTCGGCTGTATGCGTCTGCCTCAATTTGAAAAGGACGGAAAATCGCATATCGACGAGGAGAAAGCGATACCTATGCTTCAAAGAGCATATAAAGAGGGTGTGAATTATTTTGATACGGCTCATGGATACTGCAACGGCAACAGCCAGTACACGCTTGGCAAGGCTGTCAAGGGCATGAAACGCGAAGAAATCATGATTGCCACAAAAATCCCGATGTGGGACGTGAATGAAACCGCTGACTACCGCAAATTTCTTGACGAACAGCTTCGCCGCCTTGATATGCAGTACATAGACTTTTATCATTTCCACGGGTTGAATAAAGGCGCTATGGACGATAAAGTGAAGGCGTGGGGCTTATTAAAAGAAGCGCGGAAGGCTATCGACGAAGGTCTGATTAAACACATGAGTTTCTCTTTCCACGGCGACCCGAAAGATATGCAGTATATCATTGAACAGGGTGAGATTTTCTCGTCGGTTCTTTTGCAGTATAATTTGCTTGACCGCTCGCATGAGGACGCTATCGCGTATCTTGCGGAAAAAGGCGTGGGCGTTGTCGCAATGGGACCTGTTGCGGGCGGCAGACTTGCGGCTCCGAGCCAGCTTGGAGAAAAACTTTTGGGTGAAAGTAATCCTGAAACTGCCGAGCTTGCGCTTCGGTTTGTGCTGGGCAACAAGAATGTATCATGTGCTTTGTCGGGCATGGTAACGGACGAAATGCTCACGCAGAATTTAAAAGTAGGCAAGATGGAAGTGCCTATGACTGAGGCTGACTTTGAAAAAGCAAAGCAGATGATGGTAGATTTGAAGAAATTCTCTGATTTATACTGCACCGGCTGTAACTATTGTATGCCTTGCCCGAACGAAATAAATATTCCACTTATATTTAACGCATTCACGTATCATAATGTTTATGGTATGGACGCGCAAGCGAAAAATATTTACAGACCGGTTCTTGAGGGACACATGAAGCGTGAGAAACTTGTATCCGCGCTTGTGTCAAAATGTACGGAATGCGGGGCGTGCGTTGAAAAATGCCCGCAGAATATTCAGATACCTGAAAAGCTGAAAGAAGTCGATAAAATTCTGACGGCGTTATAATATAAATCATCGGGCGGCTTGAAAAATAGCCGCCCTTTATATTTGGATTTGTAAATAATCAATGAATTTCAAAAGATTTTATTGTAAAAATAAAAATATATGATATAATAAAAAATGCGAACAATAGTTCAAACATCAAGTCGGAATAAATGCTTTGAATAATGAAAAACGAAAGGAGTAAAAAATGGCTAATATAATAATCAATGAAACGCTGTCATTACAAGACAAGTTCGATATCATGCGCCAAGATGCCGCTCATGATATAGCTGACGGCGATAAATTCGCACAAGGCGATTACAGCGTCGGCGCATCTGACGTAGACCTTGTTGCAATCGGCAAAAGTATATCAAACATAAAATCTAAGCCTTCTCCGCCGACTGTACCGAAAGTATTCGTTTCAAACGATTGCTCTTTTAACTGCACTTACTGCGGATGCCGCTGTTCTAAAGATAAAAGACGCTATACGCACAACACTGAAGAAATAGCGGATATGGCTTTGGCGACAGCCAATCAATGCGGTCATGGAGTCTTTATAACATCGGCTATATGCAAAAACGCAGATTATACCCAAGAACTCATAATCGACACATTAAAGGTTTTGCGGCATAAACGGGGGTATGACGGGTATATCCACGCGAAAATCATGCCGGGAGCCGACCCGCTTTTAATCAGAGAGATGGGATTTTTAGCGAACAGAATGAGTATCAATATAGAAGTTCCGCACAGCGACGGGTTTAAAACGCTTGCCAAGCAGAAAACGAAAAAAAATATAATATCGCCCATGGAAGCGGTGAACGATTTTATCAATGAATTGAACCCGCGAAAAGGAATAAAAGCATATTCGAACACAGGCAGGGTATTCGCACCTTCCGGGCAGACAACGCAGATGATGGTAGGTTCAATGGGAGAAAGCGACAGAACAATATCTGTTTTAGCAGATTCACTGTATAAAAAATATGCTCTCAAAAGAGTATACTACTCGCCGTTTGACGCATCAGGCGCAGGCGGGTATAAAACCCCGAAATGGCGCGGCAGGCGGTTGTATCAGGCAGACTGGCTTATTAAACATTACGGTATGAGTCCTGACGAGATACTGCCTGAAAGTTCGCCGAACCTTGATTTTGACATCGACCCGAAAACTGCGTATGCGTTGCGGAATCTCGGCATGTTTCCGCTTGAAATCAACACGGCTGATTACGAAATATTGATACGAGTGCCGGGTATTGGCATCACGAGCGCGAAAAAGATAATCGAAGCGCGCAAAATAGCGCATTTAACGCATAACGATTTAAAATATATGAGAGTATCTTTGGCGAAAAGTAAATATTTCATCACTTGTAAAGGCAGGTATGAGGGGGGCAAAATGCTTGACAACCCGTATCTGCGGAACGAATTATGGGCGGACGAATTCGTTTTTTCAAACGGCATGGAACAGATTTCTATGTTTAACGACGTCCCCATTGATTACGATGTCAGTACGTAAGCGAAAATATAAATAGTTACAATTATATGCGATTCACGCTAAAAAAATAGAGATTATAGACCTTTTTTTCTTTTTCTATACAATCAGTTATTACTCGTTTGCCATAAATATCCGAAGCTGTTTTTGCGATATTTTAAGTTCTTCCGATACTTCATCTATAGTCTTGCCTTGCTCCAGCAGACGCTTTATTTTTTCGTACTTTTCGCTTGTATATAGACCCGCCGATATCAGTATCTTTTTTGTCTTTTCTTGCGATATGCCCGCTCTCTTAGCGGCTTTCCTAATGCTGTTCGTGTTTCTGTATTCTTCATATATTTCTTCAAGCGGTATATCGGTTTTGGTTTTGCGTTCTTTGGTGTCGCCGTTTTCTTTATAATTGTTTATTCCGGTGAGCCTTTCTATGTAATTCAAAAAAGCGTCATCATTTATAGACCCGATAGGTTTAGTTTTCGAATCATAATATATGCCGTCATATAAATATATTGCGTCCACTGCCGCAAAGTCACCGTTTTCCAAACGTATGCAAACACTAACCATTTGCATCTGACCTTTTTTCAGTGGTGAAAATGTTTGAAGCCACACGTTTTCTTTATAGTGCAGCCTGTTTATTCCGTCAATTTTATCGCTCAATTTTATCTCTCCCATCGCTTGTAACGATTCAAGATTATAATATAATTTTTTCTGTAATCAAGTTTTATGCTGATATTTATGCAGTACATAAAATATTTTTAATATCATGTCGGCTGTTGACAGTCACGAAATTATAACTGATTTAGTCTGCCGGAGTTAGTCTGACAGGGCTTGAAAATTGTACTCTTGTTTTAGTCTGCCGGGTACTAATTTTTGTTTTTATTCGCTTTATCTTTTCTATATAAAATAACCGAGCCTAAATTAACTTCGGTGTTAATTTTCGTTACAAGACTCCCGAAATTCTCCATAAATTGAGGATTTACCGGAGTGTATATGCGGTTACAAGATTTTTTACGAAAAATAGCGGTTTTGTAACCCGTATTATTAGCCGTTTTTACTTGAAATTATTGATAAATTTTATGCGTTTTTATTGAATTTCAAATCAATTTAAAAGGTTTTATTTTCTCCAGTCAACTCTCTCCTCGAAAGGCTTACGCGCAGGCTGAACGCCTTGATTGACGGGAACGCCGACGGGTAAAATACAGCGAACCTGTTTGTTTGACGGCACATCTAAAAGTTTCGCGATAGCTTCACATACGCCGTTGAGCCGTGTCATTCCGTCTAACCAACAGGAAGCATACCCCAATGCAGTTGCCGCCAGCAGAATATTTTCCACCGCCGCGCCGTAATCCTCCAGCTCAAAATCAAGCCCGAAATCAAACGTGACTTTTTCTGTAATAACTATGATTAATGCAGGAGCTGTTCTGACGTTCTCACTATTTAAAATATTGGTAATCTGAGAACGCAGTTCAGGGTTTGTCACGAGTATAAAACTCGTAGTCTGAGCGTTACAGCCGGACGGAGCGCGTATGCCTGCGTCTAAAATTTTAATTAGGTCAGCCTCCGGTATATTTGCGTCAGTATATGCGGCTCTGTAACTGTGCCGCGATTCGATTGCTTTGAAAAAATCCATGTTTTTACTCCTTATTTAAGTTTTCGGTTTAATATTTTAACATGGTGCAGACAATTTTCGTAATCATGTTATACCGTCATTTTTATGGATGGGTTAAAAAATACTTATAATATACGGTTGCACGTTACATTGTCATAAATCATTCCGTTTTCGATAAATTCAACAGAATCATTTTTTTCATTGAAAAATAAATTGCCGGAATGATGTTCCAACTTTTGATTGTCGCAGTATATCGCTCCATTGCGAGGAATAACTGCTAATTTCCATGAGCCGCCATTAAATTTCGTTTCGTAAAGACCGATTAAAGGCTCATAATTATCAGGAATATGTTCGCAATCTTCTTTTCCCGCGTCCTGTAAAGCAAATAAATCGTCCCACATATTTCTGATAATCGTTAATTGAATATTCGGGTGTTCCGTCGAATTTATTAGTGCTGCCGCTCCAAACCCGCTGTCAATAAAAATGTCTTGTGTAGCGAGAAACCCGAAACCGCCGCCGTTGTGGTTTAATATTGCCCGTTCTTTTATAATACCTGCAACTAATCCAAAATTATACAGCCATTCGTCGGACGGGGGATATTCATTATACATCTGTTCAAGTATTTCCTGTTTCATGATTCTTTGACCGTTATATACGCCTTGATTTAGAAAACACCTGATAAAACGGGTCATATCGTCGGGGCATGAATACATACCGCCTGCTCCAAGCATCATTATCGGATATTTCACAAGCGATTCTTTACCGTGTCCGACAGCACTTTCGACACGCATGAGATAATCGTTTTGCCTGTATGTGCTGTGAGCCATTTCGAGGGGAATAAATACTTTGTTTAGCATATATTCCTCGAAAGGCATTTCATATATCCTGCCAAGCGCATACGCCGCAAGGTCAATGCCGAGATTTGAATAACAATATTGTTCTCCGGGCTTAAACCGCAGAAATGTCCCGTTTATGCTCTCTATATGCTCGTCAAACGTGCCGCTGTAAACATAATTGCTCCCAACCGGTGCTTCGTGTTTTAGCCCCGTGCGATGTGTCAGGCATTGCCGGAATGTAATAGACGATGAATAATCTTCTCCGTCTTTATGCTTGACGGAAAACTTCGGTATATATTTTTTTATCGAATCGTCTAATGAAACTTTACCGTCCTGTACGGCAAGCATGAAGCCAAAAGCGGTATATGTTTTTGAAATAGATTGCAGACTGAATTGTGTCGTTGCGGTGACAGGAATATTTTCTGATAAATCAGTGTATCCGTATGTTTCGGAAAATATGACCTTTTCTTTGTCGCACACCGATATTGAAAATCCGGGTATATTCTTTTCTTTCATCAAAAGCGGAATCGCCGTTTTTAACTGATGAAAATAATTTCTATACATCATACAACCTCCAAATATAAATTCTCCGTTATCTGCGTCAACAGTACAGCCGACGCAGATAACTTTTTTACTTTGATACAAATTATTCATTTTTCAAACTAATATACCCGCCGTGATACGCCACAATACCGGACATATCGTATGATTTCATTTTTTCGAGAGACAAAAGAGCAAGCGGCATATCATAAGTATGAACTGGATTGGGTTCTGTAATTTGTCCGTTCGCGATATTTGCGCCGTCACCGCAAACCATGATACAGCTCTCCTGAAGATACAGCATGATATGCCCCGGCGTGTGTCCGGGCGTGTGAACCACTTCAATTCCCCCGCATATCGGCAATATTGAGCCGTCGCTGACTGTTTCTGTGATAGAAATGCTTTGACTGCCGTAAAATTCTTTCTGCTGGTCGCACCGTTCGCGCTGGTCTTGCGGCAGACTGTCATACTGTTCAAGCTTCGCCGCCAATTTTATCGGCGTTTTGCGTCCGTCAATATACGCTGCTTCTTCCTCATGCGCTATTATCTTGGCAGACGGGGCAAGCCGCTGTAAATTTGTCAGACAGCCTATATGGTCCCAATCCTGATGTGTGATAATAATATGAGTCAGTGCTTCAACGCTGAATCCCGCATTTTTGACAGCCTTAACAATATCATCGGTTTGCCCCGGAAATCCCGTGTCGATTAGCACAAGATTTTTTTCGTCCCATGTCAGGACAAGATTAACCCTGCTGTTTCCGATTTCTAATAATTCTATGTTATTTGATAATTTCATATTTTTATGCGCTCCTTAATTCATTTGATAAAGTTATCATAATTATTGTAGCAGAAAAATATTAAGAAATAAACAAAAATAATTTTCAGTAGCATAAATTTTAGATTTATCTAATGTGTGTTACGCTGTGTTAGACTGTATTAGGAACTATGAAATTTGCGCTAATGCGTGTTACGCTGTGTTAGAGTGTATTAGAAACCATGAACTTTACGCTAACGTGTGTTACACTGTGTTAGAGTGTATTAGAATATTTTTTTTAATACTGTCCGGCTTGCTTCTTTATAATAAGCGGATTTTATTTAGTTATTTATCAAGCAGCCATTTTTTGATACTCACAGCAGGGATACCCTCATAATTGCCTTTAAAAGAACTTTCTTTATAAAGCACGATTTTAGAATAGTTATCACTTGCATCTATTTTTGATAGTCTTAACTACAAGCGCATGAGGTTTGCGATAGAAGCCGTGAAAAACAAAATAAATAAAATAGAAACCGCAAATTGAACAGTTTCTATTTTATTTATATATTTTTCATTCTAAAAAAATCAACTGAAATTATAGATATTTTCACAACTTTAATTTTTAGTGGAATTTTTCATTTCTTCTGTAAAATTTTCTATATCAGTCTTTTGTACTTTGGATTTTCTTGTTATTTGCCTGTAATATGAACCGCAAACAAAATCTATTAGATTTTGTTTCGGGATTCGATATATTTTGCCTTTATTATATCCTTTTAACCATTCTTTGTTCATCCAATTCACAACCGTTGTTTTTACATATCCTGTCATTGCCACAACATCTCTGATATAAAGTATTTCCGAATAATTTTTATATTTTTGATTATAAAACTGTCTTAATTTTGTCATATAGAAACTTTCGGAATCATGTCTGCATTGTTTTATATAATAACAAGTCAAAAGGTCATCAAGCCTTATTTGATGATAATGCAGCAGTCCGTCTACTGTTGGAATAAATGGTAAATTTCCAGACTTCTCCCACTTGCGTATCGTTTGAACATCGACTTTACATATTTCTGCTGCTTGCTGCTGCGATATTATCTGTGGATATTTTTGAAAAATATCAGAAAATAATTTTTGAAGAATTTTAGTCCGTTCATTTTCATTTTTAAAATCTTCCATAATTAAGCTCACCTAATCTAAAAAAATTTGTCAATGGTAGATAGAAGAACTTGATGGAATTTTCTTTCTTTTTTCTTTCCTATGGTAAATTTCCATGCAAAAAAGCCTTTTTTTCAAATTAATTGATAATATGGCGGTTTTGAATATTTTTTTTAGAAAAGTGTTGATTTTTCGGATAGTTTATGCTATACTATATTCAAGTAATTACCGTTATATGTTGTTATGTTCGAGATATCTTGGCGGACTTGAAAACTGTTTGGGTGCAAGCCCACGGGGGTTCGAATCCCTCTACTTCCGCCAAGAAAAGGCTCATGGAATGGACGTTTCGTGAGTCTTTTGCTTTTTAAGCTAAGACTAAGTTTCAATTTTGCAAATGGTAATAATTTCTATTTATTGCACTCAATTATATTTTTTTCTATGATTTAAAATATTACCATTATTTAGGTTATGTTTTCAGTTAGTTTCAGTTAATCTCTTATATTACGCGGTCAAGATTTAGTCAACTTTTTATCCATTCTACCACAAAAAACAGCTTCTGTCAAGGCTTTCGTCGCCGAAAGACGACGGATTTCTATTATCTTCTTAGAGTTCTCTGCGTTGGCGTTAGACAACGGAGAGATTCAGAGGTGTCCTGTTTTGTCGTCAGACAAAATAGGATTTCAAAATAACATGATGTATATATTGAAATTTGATTTATATATAATAATAGTAATAATATATATTATGAAGCCTGAAAAGATTTATTTCTTTTTAGGCTTTTTTATTTTGAAAGGAGTTTTAATTTATGGATATTACAGGGCTAACTATTCAGCAGATTCAAGAAAAAATATATCCTATTGTAGCAGATTATTTTAAGGGGTGCAAATTGAAATCATTGGAAGAATGGGCATTTGACAGCTTTATTTTTGACCTCACAGAGCTATTACATTTGATACCTAAGCATCATATTCAAAAATTCAAAGATGATGTAAGGTTCAACGGAGCGAGTGGATTTATAGAGTTCGATTCAACGGCTACAGAGTACCAAAATAAAACGTATATACTCATGTTAATATCGGACGAATTTAACAAGCAAGCATATTTCTTGTACGTTCAGGAGCTTGACAACGAGTTTAACAAGCAACGCGATATATTAATCAAAGATTTTATGGAATGACAGGAACATAGGAAAGGCGGAGCGGTAGCTCCGACATGGAGATTAACGGAATGACGGGATTCTATGTTCCACGCTTCTACGCGACAAGAAAAATTTACTTTTTAACGCTTGAATAATATTCTATTA
>Ga0082212_10001026_pt1 | contig 40888 bp, 33 predicted proteins | sample TergutNt197P3_FD_71548 | JGI IMG/M metagenome (GOLD analysis project Ga0082212, IMG submission 71548) | Neocapritermes taracua P3 segment gut microbial communities from Petit-Saut dam, French Guiana - Nt197 P3 | ecosystem: Host-associated > Arthropoda: Insects > Digestive system > Gut ...
TTTTATGCCGCCGACATCCCGAATACCTACGTTTCGTGATATGATTAATCAATGTACGCGATACCGCCCATGGCAAACGTTTGGATGCGACCTTGTACTGGGATTGCCGACCGACCGCACAATGACGCAGCGGGAATCATTTTTTATTCCTGAAAATGTTAAAAATGCTTTTGACAGGGCAGAAATCATTCGGGAAGGCATATCCACGCCTTTAGTAAAAAATGCAAACATGCTCGCCGAAGCAGATCAGCAAACCCCAATAATTCCTTTTTTTTACACTCCATTTTTTTGCTTTTCCGCTTTTTTCATTCTAATACTGTTGCAAACATTCATCGAATATCGTACAGAAAAATATTACCGGCTTGTTGATATTTTTTTGTTTTTTGCTGCAGGAGTAGCCGGATGTATTATTTTTTTCCTTAGTTTTCTTTCCGTACATCCATGTACATTTCCCAATATATCCCTACTTTGGTTGCATCCGTTGCACTTGATTGGAGTCATTCTCTTTTCTGTAAAAAAGTTTAAAAAGCCTGCTTATTGGTATCATTTTATTAACTTTGCGATCATTATTATCATGTCTGTGGCATGGATTATCCTCCCACAGCATGTAAATATTGCGTTTATCCCCTTGATTGCATGTCTGTGGCTGCGTTCGGGATGGGCGCTATTACGGAAAAAAAATACGACAGAATGAGAAAATTTATCACTTCATTGATGGCTGTTTTTGTTGTCGCCGGTATGCAGGCACAACAGCAGCAGGCGCCTAAATTAGTTGTTTGCATCACCATCGACCAACTTCGCGGCGATTATCTTGAATACTTCAAAGGCGTTTTCGGCGAACAGGGTTTCAAACGCCTGATGAACGATGGTATCGTATATCGGCATGTACAGTTTGAGTTTTCGTCGGTCGATCAGGCAAGCGCATTCGCTACCATTTTTACAGGCTCAAACCCCTGCTACCACAGCATCACTGCAGACAAACGGTATGATTTTGAAAAAGAGCTGGAGCAGTCGTGTATCTACGATGCGTATTTCCTTGGAAATTATACGACGCAAAGTTATTCGCCTAAAAACCTGCTCTGTTCCACGATTGGTTACGAACTGAAATATGCGTCCAAAGGCGCAAGCAAAGTGTATGCCATTGCGCCCGAAGCCGAAAGCGCGGTTTTATCCGCCGGACATGCTGCCGACGGCGCGTTCTGGCTTGATAACTATAACGGGAAATGGGTAACGACAACCTACTATAAAAAAGACATTCCATCGTATATCGACAAACTCAACGCAGGGTCGGAATCACTGTCCTCGCGCCTGTCGTCCTTTTCGTGGTCGCCCATGCTGTCAGCCGACCAGTACGACGCCTTACCTTACATCTCTGATAAAAAAGAATACCGCCACACTTTTAATGAAAGGGAAGTCGGATGCTATCCGCGATTTAAGACGTCCCCCTTTGTCAACAATGAAATAAGCCGGATAGCCATAGAGATTATCAACAGCGGCGAACTTGGCGCACACCCGACGCCAGACATGCTGCTCGTCTCCTTTTACGGAGGAAATTTCCTGGATGTGCAGGATAAGACCTATACGCAAGAGGTACAGGATATTTATTATCAATTAGATAAAGATATAGCCGAACTGCTGAACGCCATTGATAAAAAAATCGGATTGGACAAAACGCTGGTCGTCGTTACCGGAACAGGTTATTATACCGATACGGAAGCGATACCCGAAGGGCTAAATACTGTCGGAGGAAAATTTAGCCCGAAAAACTGCGAGGCTTTCCTGAATATGTATTTCAGAGCCAAGTATGGCGGTTCCAGTAAATGGGTAAACGGATTTTATAACCGGCAGATTTATCTGAACCGCAAACTGATTGAGGATGAAAAACTCGACCTCGCTACCATCCAAAATGAAGCAGTCGAGCAGGTAGTAGCCCAGATGAGCGGCGTTCAGCAAGTAGTAACCGATTATTCCCTACGCAACGGCGACTGGAACGAAGGCAGCGCAGCCTTACGTTACGGAACGCATCATAAGGGACGGGGCGACCTGATTATCGAACTCATGCCGGGCTGGAGCGTGGACAACGAGACGGCCGGACAAAAAAGTAATATTAAACGAAATAATGCCGTTATCACTCCCCTGTTTTTCTTTGGAAACGGACTGAAACCCGCGCGTATCGACCGCGCCGTATATGCGACCGAAATAGCGCCTACCATCGCCGGTTTTTTACGTATCCGCGCACCCGACGCATGTAGCGACCTGCCCCTGCCGGAAGTCAGAAAATGAAGTCCGACGCTATTTAACTCATAACTTTTAACTTTTAACTCTTAACTTTTAACTAAAAAAATGGGATTTATTGATATAATGACGAAATTGTTCGGCAATAAGTCACAACGGGATTTGAGAGAAATAACTCCTTTTGTAGAAAAAATTAAAGCCGTTTATCCGGCAATTAATGCGCTTTCAAATGATGAACTGAGAGCAAAATCATCTTCCATACGGGATATAATTCAAAGTTATGTGGCGGATGAAAAAGCACAAATCGCTGCCTTACGTGAAGGTATCGACGATAAACCGCTGGAAGAACGCGAATCCATCTGGGCCGAAGTGGATAAAATTGAAAAAGAAATCATGGAACGGCTCGAAGTAGCGCTCGAAGAAGCGCTACCGGAAGTCTTTGCCATCGTGAAAGATACGGCTCGACGATTTAACGATAACGCGACGATCGTAGTAACGGCCAATGATTTTGACCGCGACCTGGCGCCGTTACACGATTTTGTGAAAATTGAAGACGACAAGGCGATCTACTCCAACCATTGGGTAGCCGGAGGCAACGAAATCACCTGGGACATGGTTCACTACGACGTACAGTTGTTTGGCGGCGTCGTACTGCACAAAGGAAAAATAGCCGAAATGGCTACCGGCGAAGGGAAAACATTAGTCGCCACGCTTCCGGTATTCCTCAATGCACTGACAGGCAACGGTGTACATGTCGTAACGGTAAACGATTACCTGTCGAAACGCGACTCCGAATGGATGGGACCCATTTATATGTTTCATGGCCTGTCGGTAGACTGTATCGACAAACACAAACCCAACTCGGACGAACGGCGCAGGGCTTATAATGCGGATATTACTTTCGGTACGAACAATGAGTTCGGATTCGACTACCTGCGCGATAACATGTCGATAAGCCCGCATGACCTCGTACAGCGAAAACATAATTACGCCATTGTCGACGAGGTCGACTCGGTATTGATCGACGATGCCCGTACGCCGCTTATCATCTCCGGCCCGATCGCCAAAGGCGAAGACCAGTTGTTTGAAGAGTTCCGCCCGAACGTGGAAGTGGTGGTAAATGCACAAAAAAATCTGTGTACCAAGTTATTGACCGAAGCAAAACAAAAAATGCAAAGCGACGACAAGGCAACACAGGAAGAAGGCGCTTTGTCGCTGTTCCGTTCATTTAAAGGGATGCCGAAGAACAAGGCGCTCATCAAATATCTCAGCGAGCATGGCGTGAAGTCGTCCATGCTGAAAACCGAAGAGTTTTATATGCAGGACAATAACCGCCAGATGCATACGGCAACCGATGTTTTGTATTTTATCATCGAAGAAAAACACAACACCATCGAACTGACGGATAAAGGCATCGACTTGCTGACAGGCAAAAGTAGCGACCCCCAGTTCTTCGTGTTGCCGGATATCGCCTCCGAATTGTCGCAAGTAGACAACATCGACCTGTCGCCCGACGAGAAACAGGCGAAAAAAGATGAATTGCTGGCAAACTATTCGGTAAAAAGCGAACGCGTTCATACCGTCAACCAACTGTTGAAAGCCTACGCATTATTTGATAAAGACGACGAATATGTAGTCATCGACGGCCAGGTCAAAATCGTAGACGAACAAACCGGACGTATCATGGAAGGACGCCGCTACTCGGACGGCCTCCACCAGGCGATTGAAGCCAAGGAGCGGGTGAAGGTTGAAGCCGCCACACAGACCTTTGCCACCATTACCCTGCAAAACTATTTCCGTATGTACCACAAACTGGCCGGTATGACCGGTACAGCCGAAACCGAGGCAGGCGAACTCTGGAACATCTACAAGCTCGATGTGGTCGTCATCCCGACGAACAAACCCATCACGCGCAATGACATGAACGACCGCATCTACAAAACCAAACGCGAAAAGTACAATGCCGTCATCGCCGAAATTGTCAAACTTGTTGCCGAAGGCCGTCCGGCGCTGGTCGGTACAACCTCGGTCGAAATATCCGAACTGTTAAGCCGTATGCTCAACATGCGAAAAATATCGCATAACGTACTGAACGCCAAGCTGCACCAGAAAGAAGCGGATATCGTTGCGCAGGCGGGTCAGTCGGGTATGGTTACAATTGCGACCAACATGGCAGGCCGCGGTACGGACATCAAACTGTCGTCGGCGGTAAAAAAAGCAGGTGGACTGGCGATTATCGGTACCGAACGCCATGAGAGCCGGCGCGTCGACCGGCAGCTTCGCGGTCGTTCGGGTCGTCAGGGCGATCCGGGATCATCCGTTTTCTTCGTTTCGCTCGAAGATGACCTGATGCGCCTGTTTGCATCCGAAAAAATAGCCGGTATGATGGACAGGATGGGGTTCAAGGAAGGAGACGTACTGGAAGCAGGTATGCTAAACAAGTCGGTGGAACGCGCACAGAAAAAAGTGGAAGAAAACAATTTCGGTATCCGTAAACGGCTGCTCGAATACGACGACGTCATGAACTCGCAACGTACCGTTATTTATACCCGACGCCGTCATGCACTGATGGGCGAGCGTATCGGTCTTGACGTGATGAATACGCTGTACGATGCCAGCGTCGCCATCGCCGAACAAAATGAAGACGGTGATTATGAAGCATTAAAGATGGATATGTTCCGAACGCTTGCCATCGACAGCCCCGTAAAACCGGAAGAGTTTAAAGGCATGAAATCAGAACTGCTGTCCGATAAAATTTTCAATGAGACGCTCGAACTGTTCAAACGTCACATGACGCGGATGGAACAGGTAGCCAACCCCGTCATCCGTCAGGTATACGAAAAACAGGGCGCCATGTATGAAAACATTTCCATCCCGGTTACTGACGGCTTGAAAATGTATCACATATCGTGTAACCTCAAGGAAGCATACGAGACATCCTCAAAAGTGATTAGCAAATCATTCCAGAAGTCAATCGTTCTCCATACCATTGACGAAGCATGGAAAGAGCATCTGCGCGAAATGGACGACCTGCGTAACTCCGTTCAAAATGCAAGCTACGAGAACAAAGACCCGTTGCTGATCTACAAACTCGAATCCTATAACCTGTTCAAGGGAATGGTCGAAACGATGAACCGTAAAACGGTCTCCATCCTGATGCGCGGACAGATACCTGTCCGTGAAGAAGCGGAACAGCGCGTACAGGTACGGCAGGCAGCTGCGGAACGGCGTACGGACCTCAGCCGCTATCGCACACAGAAAGACGACGCCGCAAGCAATAAAGGCGGCGGCAGTGACAATGTTTACCCGCAGGGACAGCGCCCCCCGCTCGGCCCCCAAAAACAAAATATAGAGCCGGTTCGCGTCGAAAAGAAAACAGGACGCAACGAACCATGCCCCTGCGGAAGCGGCAAGAAATATAAAAACTGCCACGGGAAAGGGCTATAACCAAAAAAGGATGCTTCTAAATAGAAGCATCCTTTTTTGACGAAAACGGTACTAATCATTGGAAGCGCCTTTACCTTCCATTACCTCGACTGCTATTTCTGCTTGTCGATGAATTGTTGTCGCTCGAACTGCTGCTACGGGTAGCTGTCGAAGAAGAACTCCTGCTGTTATTGCTACTGCTGCTACTTCCAACCGCCGAACTGCTACGCGATGAACTGCTGCGAGTTGAATTGCTGCCGCTGCTTACTGCCGAACTGCTACGCGATGAACTGCCACTGCTGCCGCTGCTTACTGCCGAATTGCTACGTGATGAACTGCCACTGTTGCCTCCGCTTACCGCCGAACTGCTACGTGATGAACTGCCACTGCTGCCGCTGCTGATCGCCGAACTGCTACGCGACGGATTATTGTTACTGCTACCGCTACGTACCGTCGAACTGCTCCGTGACGGACTGCTACTGCTACCGCTGTTGCCTGCCGCAGTGCTACTACGGGTCGAACTACTACTACGCGTTACAGTCGAAGCGTTATTATTCCGGTTATTATTATTGTTATTACTGCCTACCGCCGCACTGCTTCGGGTTGCAGCGCTGCTACGGGTAGTGTTGCCGCTACGTGTATTGACAGTTGTTCTTGCAGTACTGACCGCCGGTCGCTGCGTAGTGACATTCGATGAACGCATATTGTTGTTTATAAGACCATTATGCGTATTTCGTGAATACGCACCATACATCGGTCGCCCATTATTACGGGGCATGTAACGAGGCTCTACCCATCCATAATAGTTACTACGCGCTAGCCGGTAACGCGCATCGCTCATGAAATAGATTGGAACCTGCATATAATTATAACAATAACCTGAATATAGATGGATATGATTCCTATTGTACCTCCAAGGGCTAAAAATGCCGTTCAACACAACTTTATAAAGCGAATAGAAATCGTAATACCAATATGGTTCAGGAAGATAATATGCAGAAATCCATCGATTTCTGTAGGGATACCAGTATAATCGGTTTACCACGTCATAATATATATTTATTTCGGGAATATAATAAAATTCCGCATAATTATATCCCGAAGGCCCCCATGCCGGATGCATGTCAATATTAATACTGACATGTACTTGAGCTTCTGCTTTATTGTTATGAGCCATTCCAATAATAAGCCCCAAACCTAAAATGAATACTAACTTTTTCATGACTGTAATTTTTAGAATGTTACTAATAATTTTAATTATCACTTAATTTATTAGACCCTAAAAACAGGAAAAAGTTTAATCAACTTTCAGGTCATTTCTTTGGTCGGTACCTCGTCGAGGTTATCCCATTGGATGCCGACACGACGGAGTGCGTAGCCGATTTCCTTGCGGTAGTCGCCGTAACAAGTCATCCAGTGGAAGCCGGGCATCCGTCCCGAGAGAAGCTTGTCGGGAAATTCGTATTGAATGTCAAATTGCGTACGGCAAATCGGACGGAACGGTACTTCGACAATTTTACCTTTCAAACCAACCCAGCGTTCAGCGTTGAAAGCGGAAGCGATGTGTGTTGTTACTGTTCCAAGCGGGGCATCTACCCATGGAGCAGCGCCGTAGTCCGATTCGAAATGTGTAACAATCCGAACCGGATCGAAATTCTTACCATCCATCCTTCGTGGAGCAGTACAATGGGACACTGTAATGATATTGTCGTGCGGAAAAGTTGGGTTACAAAGAAAAACCGGTTTGCCTGTGATGTTGCCCAACAACACGCCGCTCGGAATCGCAACAAAGTCGGATTCGCAAAATGCCAGGTAACCGTCGTCGTTAAGCGTTGTCAGCGTAAAGCAAGCCGTCGTCTTTGATCGCGGCATGATGGCTCCCATACACGAATTGACTGTGATCTTATTTGTATTGACTTTTTTCATCAATAACCTGAAAATCTCATCGAGCACGAAACTGAACACGAAAAAATCTTCCGTAGTTTCAAGTTTCGTTCCCGGAATTTTGAGATAGTCACCAGCCCGATTTTTGGCTCTTGCCATAACGCTTCTGTCGGCTTTTGCCTCGTCTATTAATTTACCCAATTCATCATAGTTTACATCATGGTATTCAAACTTCCAGATTTTTCTTACAAGCTCCGGAACGACGCCAGCCGGTTGTGCCCAGGCGCCTGCACCGCCAATCGTAACAATTTTGGAACCCATGGTATTTTTCAGACCACAAAGAGCACGCAAACGCCAGTTGAGTTCTTCGACCTTGTCGGTAACGACGTCGTCTTCCCTGATATTCGGAAATGCCGAAGTATCTGTATGCTGGCGTAGAAAACGAGGACTGACGATTTCATACTGAAGGTAGACAGGTCCGCTTCTCCAGCGTTGAAAAATGATAACATCTTTTCCAAAGTTCTGAACACCGTTAATGGCATAACCCGCCCCGTAAAGCAGGATAGTATCGCATTTGGCAATATCCGGATGGTCTTTCAACTGATTGATGTCGGTTACCGACGAAACGTCAAGAAATTCAACAGGATAGTCCGCTTTAGCTTTTAGAACAGCAAGATCAAATCTGATCCGGCTAACTTCCTCTTCCGCCTGTTCTTTGGTTTGAATCCCTCCCCAGTTGCGCCAGGAGTTCTGCTCCCGTCGCTGCGGCAGATCATAAACAAGTATTGGCTTTACAATCAAGGGCGCTCTTGGATTCGGCATGGCTATAGTGTCGTCGGCTTCCACGCCAAAAACTCCGTTTCGCTCCTTTGTCCCGGCGGCATGAATGCTGTTATGTAAACCGGATAAGGTAAGACCGCCCAGCAGTACGCCGCCCATGGCGACAAAATTACGCCGCGAGATATTCGCCTGGCGCTCGGAAACCGGTTCATCTGAACATTGCGGACAGCAATGACAATTATGGATATGTGTCGACATAATAATAATGATTAGTGATTATTCGTAATTTGTAATTCGTAATTTGTAATTTGTAATTTGTAATTCGTAATTGAATCACGCTTCTTCTACGACCTTCCAACCCAGCGCATTGGCGAGCGCAAAGACCGGTTTTTTCAGATCGCCGTAATAGGTGACGCGGTGCCAGCCCCAAGGCGTCCATTGCGTGAAGAGTTTTTCATAATTTCCTATGGGAACGCCTGCTATTTTCGTGCGGCAAGCCCTGTCTTCCAAACTGTTATCCACAGTTTTTGCCTGGTGGAAGAGTATCTCTTTCCTGCCCGGATGCATTTCTAATGTTGTTGTCATGTAACCGATAGGAAGCGTTGATCGAAGCGAGGCACCCTGTCGATCTTCCGAATGGGTCATGATCGTGAACGGGTTCGTAGCCCCCTGAGGCCCGAACGCCTTATTCGATGCAACACAATGCGCATAGATGATTTGTTTCGTCGCAACGTCCATCACAGGATCGGAAATGTAACCGGGGCGCCCTTTTGTCAAGGTCGTCATGGTGATCATCGTCAGGGTAGAAAGTGTATCACACTCGCAGGCGCCGATCAGTCCTTCGTTCAGTAGTTCGTGGAAGCCGAGGCATGGGTAGGCGTGGATATGTCCGCCATAAAACCCGCCGAGGCAGTTGATGGTGATTCCGCAGGCATCGTGTTTCTGCAGAGCGGTTTTCATCGCCAGATACATACGGGCCGATGCCTCCAGCGTTTCTTCAGGAACATCAATGATCGCTTCTGCGTTGCTTTTCCATCGGTTCATGACATCCTTCGCCTTAACCTTGTCCGCTTTTTCCCAGAGATCGTTCAGCTCGGCGAATGGTCGCCGGATGATTTCAATGCCAAGCGACGCCTTTGTCTCATCAACAACGTTTGCCCAACCGCTTTCGTACTCCAACATCTTCTTTGACTTGAGTTCTTTCAGAAGGTCATTCGTCGTAAGTACATCAAATTTATCTTCGATACACTGCATGTTGACTTTCACGCCAGCAGCAATATCAATGCGAAGTTTGGTGACGGCGTCACTGAACGCCCTGTTCCCGCCCTGTCCCATGGCAAGCGGCATACATCCGGCGGCAGCAACAAGGTGTCTAATATTGCTGGAACCGATATGCGCAAAATTTTCTGACTTATCATGAAGCTGTTTGGCGGTATATACCAGGAACCCGCCGCTGCCTGCATACTGGAAATCAGTATAGAGAACAGGCTTTCCTTTACCTGCGTCGACCAGCTGATCGACAGCCTGGTTCCAGCAGTTCATCTGAACAACGATGTATCCGTCAATATTTCCATTGGCATCGTCAACAGCCTTGAGCTCATTCGCCTGATCTGCATTGGCAACCATCGATTGAACAAACACCATCCCAGGACAGCCGATTGTCAGTGCGTTCATCATTTCCTCAATGACGGGATTGAAATCGAAACCTACATTTGGCCAGTCGGGCTGATTCTGTACAGGTGCATGAAGCGCGAATACAACGCGAACGGTCATGCGCGTTTTGGGTGTAGCGCTGCAGGAGGTAAATAACTCCGGTACGGCGAATCCCGAAAAAATGCTCGCCGCTCCTATACATTTGGCACAATTAGTTAGGAATATACGTCGCGAATGACTGCAACAGCCGCACGTCAAATGTGCATTAGTTTTTCCTATCTGTGTTTTCATAAATATAAATTTATCTTCTACAAATCCAGCATCAACAGCAGGCTTGAAAATGACTCTCAAAAAATACTGCCTCTGACAGACTTATTATTGGCGCCTGCCATTTTAGCATTTCGAAGCGCTGTTTGTCTTTTAACAAAAATATCCTGCTGTCGCAGGTTGTCCATTGTTGATTTTGTTTCCTTTTCGTGGTGATGACGCGCGCCCTGATTGCGGTATCTTGAATACATGATGCCGTAATAAACAAATCCCAAAGTAAGGAAAAGTAAACCAAAATCAAAATCATCCACTATCAAAAAGGGGAGATGCAACATCCAAAGCAGAAAACCAATTACCTCTACAATGGCGGATACAACCAGCAGTTTAGGGGTATGTATCGGCACGCTTCCCATCGTTTCTTTTGTCCGGGCATTAACCGCTACATAATGCAGCATGTTCTTATTTTTCTGATGATAACTGTACAGCCACACAGGCAAATAGGCCGCTTTCCACTGCTCGCCTTTCACTTCCAGAGACTCGTTTGACCAGCGAACGCCACGGTCGTAGTGTTTCAATGTGTCATTCGCCTTATAGCGGGCTATGTCTTTTGCCTGTTTATTGACTAATCCCTTCAACTGTTCAACATTGGTATCTCTTTTTTCGGATGAATAGCCCTTTAGATAGTTGGCATTCCATTTGACGCCGTTTTCTGTATCGAAAGGCATGATCGAGTTGATGATATTGTTGGTTTTGGCGCTTCCCCTGCTTTCCCGTTTGTCGGCACTCGATTCAACGGTCAAACCTTCAACAACCAAATCAAACTCTCTTGCAACATTAAATAAATCAGCGTCATAGAGCGTTACCTTATTCTTTCCTTCGCCGCGTGTGTAGCGTCTGACTTCGTGTTCGCCCTGACCCTGAAGCGTTGCGCACGCATTGACGTCAACGACCATATAGGGCAGATAAACGCCCATCACGTTATCGGCCGTAAATTCCTGCTTGAATTGCGGATGCGCAAAAAATTGACGCTTGCCAACAAATTTTGCAATACTGGACTTTGCCTCTTCTTTCTTTATCTTAAACGGCAATACGACGTCGGGAACAGCGCCATTCGGTATTTGCTGATTGACAGATAAGGTATTGCGACACCAGTGGCATCTTGCCTGCATGGCTTCAGCGGTATCGATAACTACCTCTGCACCACAACTGCTGCATTTGAAGGTCAATACTTCATCTGTACCTGCAATAATGTCCTGAGCGCCTGATCCGATCACCGTGCCAGACAAATTTCTTATATCGGTTGCGAGGCCTTCCACTTTTTCAGGTTCAAATTCGTGTCGGCAAAAATTACATCTTAAAAGTCCCTTATTTACATTCAGTGAAATATCGGTCGCACCGCACTTGGGACATTTATTCTGTCCGTCTTTAGCCCCTGCATCTGTCTGTACAATTACAGGTTCGTTCACGACTTGGCCGCCTGATTGATACATTTCAGGTTCGCCTGCTGTCCAATTCATTTGGTTGTATTCTTCCATAATATTGAAAATTTACATTACCGGAGGTGGCGGCGGCGGCGGAACTGCGCCAAAGAGCACAGACAGAGAAGGCACTGTACCTGCTGCTGCCCATCCGGGCATTCCTGCACACCAAACCATTGTATCGGGTTGTACCATTTGTTGCAATTGAGCTACGGCGAAAGGACCCTGTTGTACGCCGCCAACTATCACATAATACATGGGTTGTTGAGGCGGAGGAGGAGGCGCCTGCTGCTGTTGAGGCGGTTGTTGCTGATACTGCGGTTGCTGATACTGTGGCTGCTGCTGATAGGGTTGTTGATACTGTGGCTGCTGTGGCATGGCCTGTCCCTGAATAAACTGCGACTGAGGCGTTTGACCTTGCTGCTGCATCGCACCCATCATATTCCCTGCTGCACCCATGCCCATGCCCATAAATGCCATGCCCATAGCGCCGCCGGCGGGGTTTTCGCCTGCCGCCTGCATACCGCGGGCAACCGACTGCTGCATAAATGAACTTCCGCGGGCGCCTGACAGCGCATCCGCTTTTTTTACATCACTTAACAGCGTTTTCGTATCTTCGTCGTATTCAATGGCAACGATGGCAACTTTTACAATTTCCAGTCCGCGGTCGCTTTTCCACTGATATCCATCCTCAACAGCAAACGTCAATGACTTGGCAAAACCAATCTGATCACCCTGAATTTTAGAGATACGGTTGCCTTTGCTGGGGTCGTTTGTGTAATTTGAAAATGCTGCCGACAAACTGCCTACCACTTCGTTAAACAGTTGTGCTCCCGCATCGTTGTCCATATCGGCAAAATCGAATACCGGCGCATCGGGTTGTAGAAACTTGACCGGCACAAAATTTTTCACAAAAAGTATCGGGTCGGTTATTTTCATCGTATACGTACCTCTTGTAACGGCTCCGACCTGTGCACCCAGATAAGCATCGTCCCAATAGATTTCCGACTGCGTTCCAAATCTGTTGTTTGGAATTTCCTTTAAATTAATGTAAAACGCCAACTGCTGCGCACCGGGCTGTCCGCCGTATTTAAACCTTTCCCAAGAGGTTCCCAGTGTTGACGCTAATATACCGTCGCCTGAAAAGAAAGACCTTGAATTGGGGTCGTCCGAGCGATATTCAAATCCGCCCGGCTCGGCAACAAATCCTGTGATTGCGCCATCCTGCATGGTGATGAGCGCCGTTCCTTCGGGCACAATTATTTTGCTGCCGTTGGTAATAATGTTTTTTGAACCTTTTGTGTTCGCACCGCGTCCTGCATTTTCTCCCTGCGGTACTGCTTCAAATATTGCAGCCGTTCCCGGTACGCCCGGCCTGGGCGTCAAAAAATCTTTCCACTGATCGGCAAATGTGCCGCCAATTGCGCCTTTAATTGCTTTAATAAATCCCATAATGTTTACTTTTTAATATGAATAATGTTATTTTTATAATACTTTTGTTACTGCTTGCCTACCTATTAAGGATGAAAAATCACTGCAAACATACATGGAAAAATTGGATTTTCCAAGCGTGTAAAAAGAAAAATTTTAAATCCGTCCCACAGTCCGATTTTATTATAGATTGTTAGCAGCGTTTTCGAATATACATAACAAACCTGATAATTTTGTTTATCCGAAGGCTTACACTACCTTTGCAGCCGTTATGGAGCATTTGACACATCTTATTCTTAAACAGGACTGGAAAAAACTTTTTGCTTTTTTGTTGATCTTTTGGCTGGGGATGAATTTCTTTCAAGCGCTTTTTACGGAAATAATGAAAGATGAGGCCTATTACGCTTTATTCGGACAAAAATTAGCATGGGGTTATTTCGACCATCCACCGTTCATCGGATTAATGACTTATATCTCAGCGCTCTTCTTGAAAGGAAATCTTTCCGTTCGTTTTTTAACCGTTTTTATGCAGTTTTTTACGCTTGTTATTATCTGGAAAATCATCCGTGAAAAAAGCCCTGACTCGAAAAAAATAATGGTATTTTTTATCATTGCCCTGTCAATGGTAATGTTTCAAGCATATGGTTTTGTGACGACTCCCGATGTTCCCCTGCTGTTTTTTACTGCCTTTTTTTTACTTGCTTACCGTAATTTTTTGAAAAGCGAATCCTGGCTTCATTCGTTTTTCCTTGCTTTGGGGATGGTCGGAATGATTTACAGCAAGTATCATGCTTTCCTCATTATCGGATTTATTGTCTTGTCGAATTTAAAATTGCTGATTCATCCTAAATTCCGGATAGCCGTATGCCTATCCATGCTCTTGCTTGTTCCGCATATCTACTGGCAAATATCAATGGATTTTCCAAGTTTCAAATATCACCTGAGCGATCGAAGCAGGAGTTTTAAATGGCTGTTTTTTTTTGAATATCTTCCTAATCAATTGGTTGTATTTAATCCATTCACCTTTGGCGCCGTTATCTATATTTTGATTAAACACAGGGCAAGGGATACGTTTGAGCGGGGATTGTATTTTCTAACCGGAGGCTTTTTGACTTTCTTTTGGATCATGTCATTCAGGGGGCATGTAGAGCCTCACTGGACGGTAATATGCTCCATCCCGATGATTATTTTGCTTTATCATTACAGCTTTATTGATAAAAAACTGATGTGTTTTGTGAAAAAATGGATTTTGCCTTCGCTGATTATGGTTTTTTTTGTACGTATCGTTTTCATGACGGACTGGTTACCTGAACGGCTTGATTTTTACGGAAAAAGAGATAAAAGTAAAGCCATCGAATCAATAACCGGCGATCTCCCTGTCATTTTTACCGGTTCCTATCAGAATCCATCGAACTATCAATTTTTCACCGGCAGGGAATCATGTGTGCTCAGTTCGGTAGATAGCCGTCTGACACAATTTGATATCTGGCAGAAAGAGCTGCAATATCAGGGGAAGCCGGTTTTCATCTTCCGGCAAAAAGAGGGAAAGTCAAAAAAATATCACATCAACGGGTATTCCTTTGAGGGATTCCCTGCTTCTGATTTTCAATCGGTAAACCGTATCAAGATTAACTATTCAATAAGCCAAAAAGATGTTTGTGCCGGCGATACGTTACACATTGATTTTGAGATGCATAACTCCACTGCCCACGATATCCTTTTTCACCATACGGAATTTCCCGTCACATGTAAAGCAGTGTATTTTCTGACAGCAGGAATTGAAGAGGTTGCCGGTAACAGGCATTTTCAGTACTATAATTGCATTCTTGAACAACCCATAGAAATACTGCGCGCACAGGCGACGATTTCAGGAAGTCTGAAAACAGTTGCGCCCGATTTTTACGCTGGTGATTTTCAGTTTGCATTGACGCTCGACAACACCATCTGCTGTGCAATAAACAGCGATTTCATTAAGTTGACAGTAAACCGCTATTGCGAATGAGAATGAGAAAAAAAAATCAAACAGACGAAAATGACAGTTATTTACCGCGAAGATAACAATTTTTAAATAAACTGACCAAAATTTTGCATACGAATGTTTTTATATCTATTTTTGCAACGTTTTTCGGCCCCGTAGCTTAGTGAATAGAGCGTCAGATTCCGGTTCTGAAGGTCGTGCGTTTGAATCGCACCGGGGTCACTTACAACTCCTATAATAATCACCTGATTTTTTCGTTACAGATTTACAAACATGATGTACATATGAACGCAAAAATCTTTGAGTCCAGACAATGGTGGACTGTCGTCTTTATTTTAACAGCCGTGGGAATCATTATTGCAACGGTTGCCGTTTCAAATTCATTCAGTAAAAAATTAGCGCAGGATGAGCGCAACAAAGTAGAGATTTGGGGAGAAGCGATGCGCCTCCTCGCATCGGATACGGTTAATGATTCGCAATATACAAATCTCATCCTTCATATCATTCAAAGCAACAACTCTATTCCGGTCATTTTATGTAACGCAAACGACGAAGTACTTGAGTATCAAAATATAGAGGCGCCGGAAAAAGACAGGGAAAAGTTCCTGCAAAAAAAAGTGGCGGAATTAAAACCTAAAAACGAACCGATAATCATCGAACTGGGAGATGGCGACAAACAATACCTCTATCACGATGAATCGCTTGTGCTGAAAAGGCTCACACTGTATCCATACATACAGCTTACCATTGTTTTTATTTTTATCCTTGTCGCATTCGTTGCCTTAGTCAGCGCCAAAAAAGCCGAGCAGAACAAAGTATGGGTAGGATTATCCAAAGAAACAGCCCACCAGCTCGGAACGCCGATTTCTTCATTAATGGCATGGGTCGAATACCTGAAAACAAAAGAAGTCGACGCTATGTACCTCAGAGAAATGGGAAAAGACGTCAAACGGCTTGAGATGATTGCCGAGCGGTTTTCAAAAATAGGCTCCAAACCCGATCTGCTTCCACTTGATATTAACCATTCCATACAGTCATCGTACGAATATATGAGCGCCCGCATATCCTCCAAAGTAAAAATTAATGTGAAACTGCCGGAACAGCCATCGCTTGTACTGATTAATGATTCACTTATTTCGTGGGTCATCGAAAATCTGACCAATAATGCCGTTGATGCTATCGGAGGCAAGGGGGAAATTACATACCGTGTCGAAGGTAACCGCAAAAAAATCTACATTGATGTGACCGATACAGGCAGGGGAATTGCAAAATCGCGCTTCAAAACAGTATTTAATCCGGGTTACACAACTAAAACAAGGGGCTGGGGGTTAGGACTTTCGCTCGTAAAGCGCATCGTCGAATCGCATCCGGGCGGTAAAATTTACGTCAAAAGTTCGGAAATAGGCAAAGGCGCTACTTTCAGAATAGAATTGCAAAAATATCAATAGGATAAAAAAGAAAGTCGGGATGAGACGACTCGAACGTCCGACCTCCACGTCCCGAACGTGGCGCGCTAGCCAACTGTGCTACATCCCGAAAATTCCGGTGCAAAAGTACAAATTTATTTGAAAACTGCAAGTTTTTTTGGCTTCTTTTTTTTGTATGCTTACTTTTGTACTTTCAATTTGCATCAATCATGTATCAATCATGTATCAGGAAAAAGATATTTTTGGGCGTACCGAGCTGCTCGTCGGCGCTGAAGCAATGGATAAAATCAGGAAATCACGCGTCATCCTGTTTGGCGTAGGAGGCGTCGGAAGCTGGTGTGCCGAAAGTCTGATCCGTTCGGGCGTAGGGTATCTGACGCTTGTCGATTCGGACTGTATAACCATAACGAATATCAACCGGCAACTGCCGGCAACTACCGGAACTGTCGGGCAACCGAAAGTGGATGTGCTGAAAACACGCCTGCAAACCATCAACCCGCATGCAACCATTACGGCAATTCAAGCCGCCTACACAGCGAAAACCAGTCAATTGTTCCAACTTGATTCCTATGATTATATCATTGATGCAATCGACAGTGTAGAACACAAAGCACGCCTTATCCTGCATGCTACAAGCACGAATGCCTCTTTCTTTTCAAGTATGGGCGCCGCCTTAAAACTTGATGCTTCGCGCATAAAAACGGCTGAATTTTGGAAAGTGCATGGTTGTCCGTTAGCCGCAGCGCTACGTCAAAAATTTAAAAAAAACACATTACCTGCAAAAAAGTTTCTATGTGTATTCAGCGACGAAGTACTCGAAAATAAAAGTGCGTCCTCCTCCGCTTTATCGCATAATGAGTCGACATGGGACGAACGGAAAGCGCGAATAAACGGCGCTATGGTGCATATTACTGCAATTTTCGGCTTTACACTTGCCGGTATGCTCATTCAGGACATCGTTTCCGGCACGCAGACGATACGGATTTAACAGGCAAATACGTGTTTTTTTTGTTTTGTGCTCAAGTTGCACTATCTTTGTAGTCATTAAGCATAAAAATTTGGACAATATGGACAAAACACCGGCCACTAAAGAAAGTATATGGGAGGAATTCAGGGAAAGTAACCGGCAACGGAAAGAAGCGGAAGCCACATTCAAACGTGAACTGGCTGAATCAAGCGCCGAGTTCGATCGTAGAATAAAGAGATTGGATGATCAGTCGGATCGTCTGTCGAAAGAGTTAGAGAAATTTAAGGAAAATGATGACCGTCTGTCGAAAAAGATAGAGAAATTAGCAGAGCTTTCCGGCAGTTATTCAAACAACCTTGGGTATTTCGCAGAAGAATACTTTTTCAACGCATTTGAAAATGGCTTACAAAACTTCTTTGGTGAAAAATTTGATGACATCGAAAAAAATATGAAAGGTTATAAAAAAAATTACAAGGATGAATACGACATTGTGCTTTTCAACGGAAAATCAATAGCCATTGTAGAAGTCAAATTTAAAGCGCATAAAAACGACATACCATCTATTTTAAGAAAGGCGGATACTTTCAGAATAAACTACCCTGACTACAAAAAACATCAGATATATCTGGGACTGGCAACAATGGCGTTTTATCCCGAATTGGAAGATCAGTGTATTAATCAAGGTATTGCTGTTGTCAAGCAGGTCGGCGACACCGTAGTCATTAATGATAAACATCTAAAAATCTATTAACGCATTATGCAAATAACGCATTATTTAAAAATCAGTTGTTCATGAAAAAAATCGGACTAATCCTTCTATCGGTAATATTCCTTGTTTATGGGTATCTGGGATATGATACAGTGCGTACATACATGCAGTACGATGTTACGGTGAAAACATCGGCGCGCCTGTCCGATATTGCCGGAAAAGTTGTATCTGTACCGTTGGAGACGCCCGGCAACGGGGTCATCCGGCAAATAAGACGCGTACAGGCCGATGGAGACTGTCTTTTTATGCTAAGCGACCAGCGACTGCTTCAGTTTGATTTTTCCGGAAAGTTCATTCGTCAACTGACGGCATCTGCTCACGACAGCGAAGTATTTATAGCAGACTACACGCTTGATACTGACCGCCGCCTGGTCGTTATCATTGACAGCCAGCGTAATTGCCACAATTACGATTACTACGGAAATCTATTGTCAACAAGCAGGTTGGAACAGCCCTGGCGTAAATTGACAGCCTTTGCGTATCATAACCGAACCTTTTGGGTAACAGCCGAAAAACTTGTAAAAAGCAGGGAAAACCCGGACGAATTTCAAATCATTCACAGTTTATATCAATTAGATGCAAACATGCATGAAATAGCAAGTCAAAGATTGCATGTGGCGGACGTCGGTCGGAACAGGGTATTTGAATCATACCATGCAGATGAACTGTTAGCAGATGATTATGGCGTTTACGCATACGCTTCGCCAGGCAATATGGATTATTTACTGCATGATACCCTTTACATCACACATCGCCAGGAAATTCCTCTTTTGCACACGGGAGGCCATTTCGGATCGGCCTGTATCTATCCTGTCCGCAAAGGCAAACGTTACCAGATAGCCACTAATCATCAAGCTATTGACGATCATTATTCATTCTTTTATGACCGGATCGACCATACGGCTTATTGCTTGTCGAAAGGATTTAAGGACGATTTGCACAAAACAGGATATGTCGCCGATTTACAGCCGATGGACATCCATAACCATTCGTATTGCTACCTCAAATCGGGCGCCGAACTGTCAAAAAAATTCCCCGACAGAGCAAAAAACAATGACAGTCCGGTACTTTTTATTGTCACACTGAAAACTTAATAATATGAAAATTTCAAAAAACAAATTCGTTTCGGTTACGTATGACCTGAACGTAGGCGATGACGACGATCGCGAATTGATGGAAAGCGCCACGAAAGAGCATCCGTTACAGTTTATTTTCGACACCGGCGCCATGTTGCCTGCTTTCGAACAAAACATCAAAGGCCTTGAAGCAGGGAATAAATTCAAGTTTACGCTGACGCCCGAACAGGCGTATGGCGAATTTGCAGAAGAGCGTGTAGTCGAACTGCCGAAAAGTATTTTTATGCAAGAAGGCAAATTCGACGAGGAGTACATTGTTGAAGGCGTAACCCTTCCGATGATGAATACCGACGGCGACCGGATGAACGGCTCCGTGCGCGAAGTAAAAGACGATGTGGTGGTGATGGACTTCAACCATCCGTTGGCCGGCGAGACGTTACACTTCGAAGGCGAAGTGCTGGATGTGCACGAACCTACAAAGGAAGAACTCGCCGCTATGGACAAAATGATGTCCGGCGGTTGCGGCTGTAGCTGCGACGAATGTGGCGAAGACTGCAAGTGAACACATTCGGAAACAGATTCAGACTGACTTCTTTCGGCGAATCGCATGGCGCCGCCATGGGAGGTATTATTGACGGTTGTCCATCAGGGATAACCGTTGATATGGATTTTGTTCAACAGGAACTGAACCGTCGCCGGCCCGGACAGTCAGCGCTGACTACTTCCCGTGATGAGGGTGACAGGGTAGAATTTCTCTCCGGCATCTATCAGGGAAAAACCACCGGCGCTCCGATAGGATTCACCGTTAAAAATGAAAATCAAAACTCCGCCGACTACGAGGACATCAAAGACCTCTATCGCCCATCTCACGCCGATTATACGTATCAAACGAAATATGGCATTCGCGACCCGCGGGGTGGCGGACGCAGCTCGGCACGGGAAACGGTTTCGCGGTGTGTGGCCGGCGCCATCGCCAAAATTGCATTGCATCAAAAAAACATTGGGATACAAGCCTTTGCATCACAGGTTGGAAATATACGCCTTGATAAATCCTATCATGATTACGACCTGAACCTGACGGAATCGAATATTGTACGCTGTCCTGACCCCGTGAAAGCAGCTGAAATGGAAGCGCTTATACATAAAGTGAAAGCCGAAGGCGATTCCGTTGGGGGCGTCGTCAGCTGTGTGATCCGGGGCGTTCCGGCAGGCATTGGCGAACCGGTTTTCGGTAAACTTCATGCCGTTCTGGGCGCTGCCATGTTAAGTATCCCTGCCGCTAAAGGATTTGACTATGGCGACGGATTCGATGCCCCGCTCTATACGGGATCGGAACATAATGATCTGTTTTTCAACGATAACGGCATCATAAGTGCCCGCACAAATTATTCCGGCGGGATACAGGGAGGCATTTCCAACGGACAGGACATCCATTTCCGTGTCGCTTTCAAAGCCGTAGCGACGCTGTTGCGCGACCAGCTAACAGTAGACCGTCAAGGCAATGAAACAACGATAAAAGCGAAAGGCCGTCACGACCCCTGTGTTGTGCCGCGCGCCGTTCCAATTGTCGAAGCGATGGCCGCCATCACGGTACTCGACTTCATATTAATTACGAATTTGTATAGACCGGCGATAAACTGATTACCAGGGGTTTATATGTACAGGTATCAGCGGTTCGGCAATCAGTTTCCCGTCGACCGGCTTTTTCGGATCAGGTAATGCGGTAAACGGCAAAGCGATTTTCGCTGCGCGCCGTTCGACGTATTCCACGCCCATGATATGCGCTAAGGCTCTGCCTAACAACGGATCATCCTCATCGCCAAACGGTTTCAAATCAAAATCATCCTCTTCAGCCTGTATTTTCGGATCAAGACCGCCAGTAAATGAAGTGATACCTTTGATATTGGCAAAGCGGTAAATCATCAGATACATGCCCCAATTTGAAAAACTCTCATAAAAGTCCTTGTTTTCCTCGCCGTACAGGTCTTCGGGTGACAGTAGAATCCCGCCACAATACTTGCCCGACGTCGTTTCGCCGATCTGAATAAGGTCTAAATAAGGTTCCAGCCCGACCATCGTCGCTTCCGAAGCCGATGCCGTACGGTTGCTTGTCAGTACATAAAGTCGGCTCAGATTCATATTGACAGGCAAGGTATCCACAAAATTTTCGCTCAAATCATATTTTTTTTCTTTATAGTAAGCCGTAAGCATCGCATTGTAATGGTGTTCCAAATAAACGCTTTTACTTTTTACAGTCGCTTCGGGCGCAAGTATACTGCTGAGCAATTGCGCTGTACGCGAAAAACCGCCAGGATTGTAACGCAGGTCAAGCACGACGTCCTGCACGCCATTCGACTTGAATTGAGAAAACAATTGTATCAGTTCGCTTTCAGATTCCCGCTGATAGCCTGTATAGCAAAGGTATCCGATTTTCTTCCCCTCTTTTTCAATTATCGTATCTTTATTGATCGGATTTTCATACATTTCAAGCGCGGTGATCGATAGGATACCCTGTAACGGACGAATCACTTTAACTTCCTTACCATCTATTAACTCGTCAACCAGCTCGCCGCAACGTATACGAAGCGACGGCTCATAATATAAATCGAGGTAGTTCTCGGTAGTAATGTCGCCTCCATTCATTTCGATTAGGATATCCCCGCGTTTCAGCCCTGCTTTTGCAGCGGGCGAGTTGGGGGTGGTAAACAGCACAACGGCAATAACTGTATTACCCTGTGATGTAAGCCTGTAAAATTTAAGCGTATAGCCGAATGTGGTTGTTACGCCTTCAAATTGACTTTCCAAACCGCTGATATCGCTTGTCAGCGTCGACCAGTGATCATCTTTATAGATAAGTCGCAAAAACAGGTTGCGGTTATCGGTAAAAGCGGCGAAAGTCTCGCGATTGTCATATTCCTTCCAGTTCGTTTCGGCCTCCCATAGATAATAAGTTTGAACGCCTTCGACGATAAACCGGTTGATGCGTTCATATTCGGCCATATCCGGATCAAATACAAATGGCGCCTCCTCCTTTTTACAGCCCGAAAAGAAAAGTACAATGATGACGCCCAAATAAAATGTTGCTTTCTTCATATATTTATTAGTTATGGATGATTGATAACTCTTAACTCTTAACTCTTAACTACTCATGATGGTACGCTTCCCCACGAAGGATCGTCATGGCGCGGTAGAGTTGCTCCACAAAGATCGGGCGAACCATCTGATGCGAAAAAGTCATCCGGCTCAGCGAAATCTGTTCGGACGACCGCCTGTAAACCTCATCGCTGAATCCGTAAGGACCGCCGATCACAAATACGACACGCTTCGACGCCGATTGCATCTTTTTCTCCATATACGACGCAAATTGCATCGACGTAAACTGTTTTCCGCGCTCATCCAGCAGAATACAGTCATCGCCTCCCCCGATTGCCTTCAGGATCAAACGTCCTTCCCGTTCTTTTAGTTGTGTTTCCGTCCCGTTTTTAACATTTTTCATTTCCTGAATCACCACTGTTTCAAAAGGAATATAATGCTTCAAACGTTCCGAATAACCGGCCAGCGCGTCGTTCCACGCTCCGGCATCCGTCTTACCGACAACGAGCAAAACTACTTTCATATCCTGTTAATTGGGCGGTAAATATAGGCAAAGTATAGGCAAATGTAATAGATTGCGACATTTTTTACGTTTTTTTATGATTTAATGTCAAAATATATAGCTACCTTTGCCCTGCATTATGTACTAAATAAGGAGGAAACACCGATGGGAAAGATACTTTTTTTAATCGCATGGATGGTCACAACCCTGTTTATGCAGGCAGCGGACATCACACCGGTTTCAAACGCATTTAAGGCAGGAAACGCGGATTTATTGAAAAATTACATGGCTTCCGAAGTGGACATCGTTACGCCTGATGCTTCCAGGAAAGGTAGCGGCAACGAAGCGACAGCCATTCTAAAGTCTTTTTTTCAAGACCGTAAACCAAACAGTTTTACGATCGCTCACCATGCCGACAAAAACGATTCCGGCTTCCTTGTCGGCAAACTGACAACCGCTAACGGAGAGTTCCGAGTGAACATCACCTATGCGACAAAAGAAGATAAAATCCTTATTACAGTTATCAGAATTGAATAAATAATTAATTAACAGGATAATACTATTATGAAAAAAGGATGTTTAATGTTAGCCTTCAGTTTTGCACTGCTTGCTTCGCTCGCTGCGCAAAGTTATCTAAAACCATATACAACTGATGATTATAGCGAAAAAGGGTACTTTATCGGAGTTGGCTTAAAAACAAATGTGTTTGTGAACGACAACGCCATTCATGATATCAATGTTTGGAAAAACCCTTCGTTAGGAGGCCATATTTTTGCAGGTAAGTGGTTTAACCCAAAGTGGGGAACACGTATCCTTTTTGAAGGAGGAACGCTGCATCCTTATTTTCAGTCCATGAATATGAAGGTTGAACAAAAATATGTGCTTGGCCGTCTGGATTTTCTTTTAAACCTCACGAGCTTGCTCGCTCCCGATAACTATCATGTTTACAACCTGATTCCATATGCGGGAGTTAGCGGCGCCTATGCATATAAAGCGGTTAACCGCCCGGATAAGGTGACGAATTTTACCACCTTCATGTTTGGATGCGGACTGTCGAACTCGATCGATTTTTCACGTTCCATCTCCGGTTACCTGGATCTCGGAATGGATTTCGTCGATGCTGATTTCGATGGATATAAATCAGACAATCGGAAATTAAACGTCATCGCTTCGCTTTCCATCGGCATTATGGTTAATTTTTAATCATGTTAAACAGGTATAAAGATCCGGATGAATTGACCGGCGAATTGATTGCGCTCGCTTTTACCGAAGATATTGGCGATGGCGACCATACGACATTGTGTTGTATCCCGCCGGATAAAACAGGTAAAAGCCGCCTGATTATCAAAGAAAACGGCGTGCTGGCCGGCGTTGAAGCCGCAAAACGGATTTTCAACTTTTTCGATCCGGCGCTGCACATGGAAATATATATCCATGACGGCGCTGAAGTGAAAGCCGACGACGTTGCCTTTACGGTTACCGGGCATATACAATCTATCCTTCAGACAGAACGCCTTGTGCTGAACGTAATGCAGCGCATGAGCGGTATCGCTACCGTTACGCATCGTTATGTAAAAGAACTGGAAGGAACAAAGACCCGTGTATTGGATACCCGTAAGACAACGCCGGGTATGCGGATACTGGAAAAGGATGCAGTTCGTATCGGAGGCGGAATGAATCACCGCACCGGTCTGTACGACATGATTCTCCTGAAAGACAACCATATCGATTTCGCAGGCGGCATCGAACACGCCATTACAAAAACACATCATTACCTGAAAGAAAAAGGCAAAAACCTGAAAATTGAAATTGAAGTCCGTAACCTGAACGAACTGGACGAAGTACTGCGTATGGGCGGCGTCGACCGGATCATGCTCGACAACTTCAACATCGACGACACGCGGGAAGCCGTGCAACGTATCGCCGGACGCTACGAAACCGAATCATCGGGAGGCATCACTTTCAATACATTGCGCAGTTATGCAGCGTGCGGCGTCGACTTCATCTCGGTCGGCGCGCTCACCCATTCCATCAAAAGTCTGGATATGAGCCTGAAAGCCAATATCTAAATAATTGAATGACCGAATTATTCGTAATTCGTAATTAATCGAAATGCTCGCAATTATCCCAATAACTATTTGCCTCCTTTCTGCACTGAATTTGTCGGGACAAATGCTGACAGGCAGAATTGTTGATGCGAAAGAGCAGCCCGTTCCCAATGCTACTGTCTTTTTTCGCGAGACGGCGCAGGGTATTATGGCCGACGATAACGGCGCATTTCAAATCAATATTGACGCCGGCGATTACACCGTCGACATCTCCTGTCTTGGATATGAACGGAAAACAATGACCGTAACCGTTCCGCCCGAAGGTCTGTTTCTCGTCGTGCAACTGACGGAAAAATTATTTGAGCTTCGTGAAGTAATCGTGACGCCCGGCAAGGAAGACCCTGCCTACCGTATCATGCGAAACGTCATCGCGCGGGCGCCCTATCATCAGCATCAGGTGAAAAGTTATAATTCGGAAGTTTACCTGAAAGGCGCTTTTTTGGTGGATAAAATACCCGCCCTGCTAAAATCACAAATCAAAGACAAAAGCATGATCGGAAACCGTATGGTATATGAATCGCAAAATGAAATCAGCTATCGTGCGCCGAAAAACTACGAACAGCATGTAATAGCCATCAATTCAACTGTCCCAAAAGAACTTTATATTGACGATAAAATGCCTTTAGTTGCCGTCATGACGAACATTTACCATCCGGAAGCTTATGGCGGACTGTTAGGCTCCGGTTCCTTCTCTGTCTATAAATTCAAGCTGGAAGATATAGAAAGGGACGGCGATCGTGATCTTTATAAAATACGGATTATCCCCCGTAAAAAAAGCGATCAGTTAGTCAGTGGATTCCTCTATGTCGTTGAAAATTCGTGGACTATCCGGCAGGCCATCCTTGAAATGTCGACGATAGGCGCAAGCGTCCGGTTCAACCTGAATTATCATGAAGTCAAACCGGGCGCTTTTCTGATTTCCGCTTTTGACTGTAATGCCGAAATAAATGTAATGGGCGTAAAGGGAAGCGGACAAATGTACGCTTCTGTCAAATATAACCAGCTCGAAACAAACGATAACACGCTCCCTGCAAAAGTCGACAGCGCCCATACGGTCAAACCGGTATCCGCAGAACAAAAACCGCTGACTGCTAAGCAGCAAAAGGATGTCCAAAAAATCGAAGAACTTGCCGCCAAAGAAAAACTGACAAACCGTGATGCGTTTAAAATGGCGCAACTGGCCCAAAAATCGATGGAGACCGACGAAATGAAAGAAGACCGTCGGCGGCTTGAACGGAGTTCGTATGATTCCACGCTCGTCGTCAAACGCGACAGCCTTGCCCTGTTGCGCGATTCAACATTCTGGAACAAAACACGTACCCTGCCCCTGCACGACGATGAACTGCGAAGTTACCTGCAACGCGACAGTATCCGTTTCGTCGCCGACTCGCTGAAAAGTATTGATTCGCTTAAAAACCGTACATTTGCCAAGTGGTCGTCCCGCCTGATGCTCGGAGATAAAATAGCTGTCGGCAAAAAAACTTATTTGAAAACGCCCGGTTTGCTGTTCGTATGTACGGATTATAATTTCGTGGACGGATTCCGGATTGGCCAGCGGATCGAAGCAGGTATAAACTTAAACCGGCAACGCCCGTCATCCGCTTCTTCCAACATTGTCATTGCAGCTGGAAATACCGAACCGTCCGGGATAAGTACTATCGTCAACAGTCCCCGTTTGTTATCCATTGCGCCCGCCGTTTACTATACGACGGCACGCAGAGAGGTAGACTTCATCATTGACGGAACGCTCAAATATGCCCCGTTGAAGCGGGGAATTTTAACCGTTTCAACGGGGAATACCATAGCCGACTTTGCCGGACAAAACGGTTCAGGACGCATCGCCAATGCTTTAGGGTCCATTATCGTTGCCGCCAATACAGCCAGGTTTTACCAAAAGCGGTTTGTAACCGTTTCTAACCAAATTGATATCGCTAACGGTCTCGTACTGACAACCGGTTTCAATTATGAAAACAGGAATGATCTTGAAAATAACGCATCCTGGAATTTTTTCAACCGACAACCGGCTTCCAACCGTCCACACGACCACATTGACAGAATGACAAGCCATGAAGCGTACATCGCAAACATTGATCTCGACTATACCCCAAGACATTATTACAGAATAAGGAATGGATCTAAACAATACCTCAACTCCGGCTTCCCGACTATCCGGTTGCGGTACAGTAAAGCCTTTTCGGGGAGCAGCCTCATCAATTCGTCTTTTGATAAAATTGAAACAAGCGTCTTTCAAAACCTGCAATTCAATCTGTTCAGCGCTTTCTTCTACAATGTAAACGCCGGCGTCTTTCTGTCGGGAAAGAACATCTACCTCCCTGACTGCAAGCATTTTCAGGCAAACGAAATGTTCCTGACAGGAAAGTCGTTCCTTACAAGTTTCACGATGGACAACTATCGTTATGCTACCGGCGATAAATGGCTACAGTCGCATATCGCCTTTTCATCGCAATACCTGTTCCTGAAACAGCTACCCTTCATGCAACGCTACCCATTAGAAGAGGCGGTGTACCTGAAAACCTTATGGACGCCCGTTGTAAACCATAACGAAGCCGGATATTCTATCGGACTTCATGGTGGCATGCAAGTCGGCGTCTTTGCCGTTTTTCGAAAACAGCATTATGAAAGTACCGGTTTAGTCCTTAGTATACCTTTACTCAACACGGTTAGAAAATGAATAACAAAAAAAATGGTTTTTTCTTTGTTATTTAAAAAAATATCCCTATCTTTGTCGCGTATTATATACATAATTTATGCAAGTGTATTGTTGTAAAATGATTAAATGATTTAATAATGAAAAGAATAGCGTTTTTTGTAGCAAGTATTTATTGCCTGATGGCGTGCAATAATGAGATTATTGGCGATTTTGATTTTATTCCCCCGAATGATCCGGCCTCCCAAATTGAGATTGTTCTGCCGGAAGCTAATACGGTAAGCGTATACAGCACAGCGACTGTCAGCGAGAATACGATTGATGAACTGTGGGTACTTGTATTCAACGAAACAGCGCCTAATACCTATACAAAAAAATGGTGCGAAAAAATCGATGGTTCGCAAATTGTCAGGAATGGAGATGCTTCCCAATTATTACCTCAATTAAAACATCGACCGTCGCCGGGAGATAGCATTATCTGTATTGCGAATGTCGATCCGGTTTCAAATGCGGATACAATTGCTGTTACGATCACTACCATAAACGACTATTTCAGATTAGCTGATAACGGGTACTACACGGGTTCGGAACATTTGCCGATGTCGGGAGGATTCAGATGGTCAACGACAAGCGGCAATGTATGCAAGATGATACGCGCAGTCGCAAAAATACAGGTACAGATGGGCACAAGCGTCCCGGACATTACCGGTAATTTTTCTGCCGAAAATGTGTATTATCAGGTTCACCTGGGCGCTGGGGGAGGATATATTATGCCCACAACACCCTTGTCCGGTATAGCTAATTCACCAAGCATGTTCACGCCGGAACAGTTTCGCTTACTGCAAAAAAATGGCGCTACCCAGGACGAACTGAGCGTCTTTTTATATGAATATCCTTCCAGTAACAGAACAGGTATTAACAACACAACACCTATTGGCAACACGACTTTTCATAAAGACCGGCAATTCATACTGCTTCACAAAGTTGCCAGCCCCAGTACACGTTACTACCGTTTAGACTTTTTTGATCCGGGAGTCTCAACATTTATTGACACACAACGCAATCACCATTATCTCTTTACAATCAATAAAGTTCGCAGCGAAGGATATGAAACGCCTAACGAAGCCATTCAAAACCCCGGCAGCAACCTTGAATATACAATCCGGATTAACGATGGCGCAAAAGAAATAATTTCAAACGGACAATATGCCATTGTATTAACGTTGGATACGGTATTTACACAGGGCAACAATATTGGAACTGTCCGGTACGAAATTCCAGACGGAATGTCGTCATCTGCGTATGATATTACGGTTAATTCCGTCACATTGACGAACGTCAACCCTGCCGGCGCATTATCGATGACTACTTTTGCGATGATGCTGCAGAACAATCAATCCATCAACATATCAACAACAGGTGCAAGTGGCGACGCTACCGGAACGCTTACGTTTAAGTTGGGAAATATCACATATGTGAAGAATATCAGATTTCGATTCACATTATAATACTTTTTTCTCAACTCTGCCCGCCTTTAAAAAATAACATTTTTTGCTTTCGGGGCAGATAGCAGTACCGTTCCCATCAAAATGCAAACGATGACCGTATTCGCTGACCCAACCGGTTCGCCGGGCGGGATTGCCCACAACCAAAGCATAATCAGGCACATCTTTTGTGACAACCGCGCCGGCGCCAATCATCGCATACGCACCGATCACATGGCCGCAAACTATCGTGGCATTAGCGCCAATCGTAGCGCCTTTCCCGACCGAAGTCGGTAAAAACTCATGCTTGCGGGGAATGGCGCTTCGGGGATTGATCACATTGGTAAAAACGCACGATGGCCCCAGAAAAACATCGTCTTCGCACGTCACGCCGGTATATATCGAAACATTATTCTGTACCTTAACGTTATTACCCAACACCACACCGGGCGAAACCACCACATTCTGACCGATATTACAATCCTCCCCTACCCTGCACCCTGTCATCAGATGCGAAAAATGCCATATCTTAGTTCCATCGCCAATCCGGCAGCCCTCATCTACCACAGCCGTCTCATGCACAAAATATCCTGTCCCTCCCATCCTCTTAATTCTTAAATCTTAATTCTTAATTCTTAATTCTTAATTCTTAATTGAATTACAGGTTATTCAAAAGAAACTCCGACATCCTTGTATACAGGTGCATGCGCGTATTTCCGCCGCCGATACCGTGATTCCGGTCACGATAAAACTGCATCTCAAACTGTTTGCCTGCCTGCACCAGCGCTTCCGCATAGTCCATGCTTTGCTTGAAATGCACATTGTCGTCGGCAGTACCGTGCACCAGTAACAGCTTGCCCTGCAAATCCTTTGCTAATTTTATCGGCGAGGTATCGTCATATCCCTTTCGGTTTTCTTTCGGTGTGCGCATAAACCGTTCCGTGTAAACCGTATCATAATAACGCCAGTCGGTGGGTGGCGCAACTGCTATCCCCGCCTTAAAAACGCCGTTTCCTACGCTCATGGCCATCAGTGTGTTATAACCGCCGAAGCTCCATCCCCAGATGGCGATCCGGTCTTTGTCGATATAGGGCAGTTTACCGAGCGCAACGGCAGCAGCCGCCTGGTCGCGCGATTCAAGAAGTCCCATCTGGAGGTAGGTACACTTACGGAAAGCCTCCCCGCGCGCGCCCGTACCGCGTCCGTCCACACAAACACAGACAAAACCGTTTGCCGCCAAGTATTGCTCCCAGTCCATCCCGAAACGGTCGGCTACCGATTGCGAATTGGGACCGCTGTACTGAAACATCACAACCGGATATTTTTTCGACTCGCTGAATCCCGCAGGTTTCATGACCCAGGCGTTCAACTCCTCGCCGGTTGCGGTGGTGATGACCGTAAATTCTTTCGTTGCTACCGCATATTCCGTCAGTTTAGTTTTGAGCGCGGCATTATCCTGAAGCACGCGCAGCTCTTTACCGGTTTTCGTTTCATGGACGCTGATATATGTCGGCTGACTTGCACTCGAAAAACGGTTTACATAATACGCGTAGTTTGCGCTGAAGGTTGCGCTGTTTGTCCCCTGCTTCGTCGACAGCCGCGTTTTTTTCCCTTTTGCATCGACGGCATATACCGAGCGGCGTAACGGACTTTCCTCTGCCGATTCGTAATAGACTGTGCCTGTCGCTTCGTCCTGGCCGATCAGGCGGGTCACATCCCAGTTTCCGGTCGTCACCTGCCGTTGCTGTACACCGGTCGGCGAATATTGATAGATATGTGCATATCCGTCCTTTTCACTCACATACAGGAAACCGCTTTTTGAGAACCGGATTGCTTTCATCCAGTCGCTGTCGACATATGCCTTGTTCTCGTCTTTCATGATCAGCTTGAATACCCCGCTCTTGGGGTTGACATGATACAGATTGAAAATATTCTGTTGCCGGTTGAGCGTCATCACGGCAAGCTGTTCTGGCTCGGCAGCAAAACGCATGTAAGGCACATAATATTCGTCGTTCAGCGGGACTTTCAACTCCTTAATGTCTTTTGTCTGGATACAATACGAGTGAACCGTCACTTTTGAATTGTTCTCCCCGGCTTTGGGGTATTTAAACCGAAAATCATACGGATAATAGTCGTCGCCGTACATCGCCATCGCATATTCCGGGACATCCGTTTCGTCGAAACGCGCATATGCTAAGTATTCATTATCGGGCGACCACGCCATCAGGTTGGTTTCGGCAAACTCTTCCTCGTACACCCAGTCGGTTGCGCCGTTGATAATCCGGTTGATCTCGCCGTCTTTTGTCACCTGTGTTTCGGTATCGAAATCAAACTTCCTGATCCATATATTATTATTTTCCACATAAGCGCACATCCGCCCGTCCGGTGAAAATGTAGGTATCATCACCTTTTTACCCGATTCGTTCAGCGGTTTGATCAGTCGGCGACGCGTATCGTAATCATACACGGATGCGCGATACGAATGGCGGTATATCTGTTCGCGCTCGCGAATGATTAGAATCCGAAACCCTGTAGAACTAATCTCGTAGTCCTGAAAATTCTCAAATGTACAATCGCGCGCGTTCTTCACGTCGAACAGCGTCTCGACCGGTTCACCGGTACGGTACGAGTATTTGATGATCATGGTACGCTCGCGGTTCATCGCCGTAAAATGTTCGCCATCCGGCAGCGCACGAATCTCGCCCGCATATGATTCCTGACGGAATGTGCTGTTAACAATGTCAGCCAAACTGATACGTTTTTGCGCAAAAACACCGTCCGACGCTAATAGTAGCATCATAATTCCCGATAACAAAATCGGATGGATAATTAATAATCGTTTCATATATTTTATTAGTTACATGTTACAAGTTGCGTAATAATGAAATATCAGCATCCAAGTACGGTTACATCGCCTTCCGATTCCCAACTGATACGCTCTTCCCAGCTTTTTTCGCGCGTTTTGGCGCGACGGTCGAAAATCACTAACCAGGCGGGCGTTCCGGCAGTAAACCTGCTGCGGTAATAACCGATCTGCTCAAGGCCCTCCTCCCTGACCGACTGCAGACTGTCGTGATCGCGAACCAGCTTAATTTCAATAACATACCAGTATCCTCCGTATTCTATACCCAGATCCATCCGTCCTCTTCCGGCAGCACAATCGCGCTCGACATGCCCGCCGCCATTGAGTGTTCTTTGCAGGAAAGCCATCAGCAGCAGATGTGGAAAGGCTTCGGTATAGTCCGATTTCTCTTCCCATTTATCTGCATGACGACGCCAGAATTTCTGAAATTCTTTCAGCATCCTGTCCATGTCCAGCGAACCGTCTGCATTTTCCCACTGCCAGTCAGGCTCGGGGATAGCTAATTGTTTTCCATAGGTCAGGTGACGGGCGATGACTTCGCGGTAGATGGGGTTGGCTATCATGGGTGTTCCTCTTTCAATGGCCACCAAACCCAAGTCTATACAAAGCCGGAAAGCCTCGCTTTCGGCTAATTCGGGATCGGAATCGCCTGTAAGGATTGGTTCTATGACGCTGCGTATGCCCGGTTCTTTTAACCTGACAGCCAATGCGTCCAAATGAGTTTCACGCGCCATGATCATCTGTTCGCGGGCTTCTGCAACATGTTTCAATTCCACTGTTTCCGTACTGTTCTGATCAAGAATACGCAAGGTTGCCCGCTTAAACAGGGAATTGACAATCCATGGTTGTCCGTTTGACTGTTCAAAAACATAATCCAGCGCTTCTTTCGTGATCTGCTGCCCGTTTTCTGCGGTTCGCTGTGCAAAAAGATGAGCAATGTCCTCCTTTTGAAAATTAGACATAACTGCCGAATCTTCCTTGATATTGAACGGCGAACCCGGATTGGGCGCCACTCCGTCCTTCGATGCGGTAATGTAGTCTTTCAGGTCGCGCATCCCAACCAGGGCAATGGAAGTCGGAAACTTACCGATGCCGCGAACAGCAAAACCATTTCGCAACTGCCTCAAAAAACTGATCATGGCCTCCCCCTGCATGACGTCAACTTCATCGAAAAGGATGACTAACGGTTTGGGAGCAACTAAACTTGCCCAATTGTATAAAGTATTATACAACACGCTTGACGGTTCGACAGTATCTATCTCCGGAACCGGAAGACCGTACAGTTTCGCCTGACCCACAATGGCCTCACATATTGCTGGCATTGCGCGTTCTATTTCTACCAACCCCTGACAGCGCTCTACACTCACATAACAGGCTATTGCTCCCCCTCCATGATTGATTTCGCGCATCCAACTTTGCAGAAACGTGGTTTTACCCGTTTGACGCGGCGCATGAAGTACCCAGTAGAGTTCATCGCCGACATAACGGTGCAGTTGCGCTCCCACGAGCCGTTCTTCGGCAGGGAGCATGTAATGGTATTCCGGGTTACAGGGACCGGTGGTATTAAAAAATCGAAGTTTCCGTTTTGTTTCCATGCTTCATTTTATCATTGAATTATCTCACAAAGAAAACCATTTTTTTCTGAAAAAGAAAACATTATTTTGTATTTTTGCCCAAAATTCATAATTCGTAATTAGTAATTAGTAATTAGTAATTAAATAAAATGCTTCCTGACCGTAAGACAAACATGCAATACCCCGAATTTACCGACTACCTGCGGCAGCGGTTTCCGTATTTCAAAGTGCAGAAGATTTCATTGAACGCGGGTTTTACATGTCCCAACCGCGACGGTACAAAAGGAATCGGAGGGTGTACCTACTGTAATAATCAAACCTTCAACCCGGAATACTGCCAAAACGGCAAAAGCATTGCCGCACAACTCCGCGAAGGTATCCGGTTCTTTTCACACAAGTACCCTGAAATGAAATATCTCGCCTATTTTCAGGCCTATACCAATACATACGACACGCTGGAAGCGCTCAAAATCAAATACGAAGAAGCCCTCGACATGGATGATGTTGTCGGCATTATCATCGGCACACGTCCCGATTGTGTTCCCGATGAACTGTTGGATTACCTGGAAGCGCTGAATAAAAGCGTTTTCGTCATGATAGAATACGGCATTGAAAGCACGTCGGACGAGACCCTGAAACGCATCAATCGCGGCCATACCTTTGAAGAAACCAAAGACGCTGTCCGTCGTACCGCCACACGCGGCATAACGGTTGGAGCGCATATCATGCTGGGACTTCCCGGCGAAACGCGGGAACAGATTCTCCAACATGCCGACCGTATCGCAACGCTTCCCCTGACATCCATCAAACTGCATCAGCTTCAAATCATTCACGGAACTGTTATGGGAGCCGATTACCGGCAACATCCCGAAAACTTCCGGCTCTTCACGCTTGATGAATACATTGATCTGGTCATCGATTTCATGCGACGGCTGGGAAATAATATCTATTACGACCGCTTTGTATCCCAGTCGCCAAAAGATTTACTCCTCGCCCCTGCCTGGGGTATAAAAAATCACGAGTTCCGTGCTAAGTTAGAACAAAAATTATCTCAATAAATTACTGCCTGTGATATGGCATAAAGCGGATAAACCTCAATATTTTCATAGCTTCCGAAATTTTCCATCGAACTGCGAATACCGAAAGGAGAACCTTTTTCTGTCAGGAACTGAAACAGACTTTGCATGGAGCCTTTTGTGTTTGACTTAATCTCTACCGGCACGATATTCGCGTTTTGCTGTACGACATAATCAACTTCGGCATTGCTGCCAGCTTTCTCTCGCTGCCAGTAATAGAGCGAAAGCGGAAAATTTACAGGCGAAGCTTTTTTGATTTCCAAACCTGCAAACAGCTCTGCAAAAGCGCCTTTGTTGATCTGACCAATGTGTTCGCCGCTAAACGAACCTCCCAGATTAAGTTTCAAAAATCGCTGATAAATGCCTGTATCGAAAATCAGATATTTACGGAATTTAGTATTCTGCTGCGCCGATAATGGCAAACCATTCGCGGAAGTATGCGTTACCGGATAAATCAGTCCCGCCATTTCCAGCAACTCGACGCAATCTTTTATTTGCAAATGATTGGCAGTATTCGAGGCTTTTGAATAGGTGAATTTTCCGCCGGTTTGTTCAATGATAGCCCCAAAAACTTCCTGCAGCAGCGATACATTTGCCCGCTGTTTATATTTAGCAAAATCATTATAAAAAGTTTGCGTTATATCTTCTAAAATCTCCTGACAATCATACAGTGAACCGTTCTCCACATATTTTGCAACGACTTCCGGCATTCCGCCTATCAGCATAAATTCTATCAGCAAACGTTTGCATTTGTTGTGCAGGACATCGGAAACAGGCTTTTGGGGCGAACAGTGTTTGAGTTCGTCGGCGAGCGTCGAAAATCCCATGGCGCGAATAAATTCATCATACGAAAAAGGATACATAAACAGCGACCGAATACGCCCAACACCAAAGGAAGGGACTTTTTCGAGCGCAAACTCGAACAGCGAACCGGCAGCGATCACATGCAATTCCGGCATATCTTCGTAAAAATACCGCAATGCGGAAATGGCAGGAATACACGATTGAATTTCGTCGATGAAAAGCAGTGTTTTATGAGGAATTATCGGCTTGTTCAGTTCAAAAGAAAGTTCTTTGACAATGCGCCCGACAACCCTGTCAGGCTCAAAAATAGCCCTTAATTGCGGCTGTTTTTCCAAATTGATCTCTACATAATTGTCGAACTTTTTGGCCAACTCCCGCACGGCTGAAGATTTTCCAACCTGTCTTGCGCCACGTAGCAAAACCACTTTGCGATGTTCCGTATTTTTCCATCGCAAAAGCTCGTCATCCATTTTTCTACATAAATAATTCATTATAAATTATATAAGTTGTTTATTATTATTTTTAATGCCACAAAGATAATAAATAATTTAAATATAGGGGGGTAATAAATTAGAATTTTTTAATTTTTTATACCCTGAAATAAAAATAAGTTTATTTATTTTATATATCGCCCGGCTTTCACTACCTTTGCCACAACACAATATATAACAATAAGCATGATATGATTGGCACATTGGTGAACACAGGCGCTGTGATTGTTGGAAGCGCAATCGGGCTGGTTTTTAAAAAAGCGCTCCCGGAAAAATATCAGGTCATCTATTTTCAGGCTGTCGGACTGTTCACCCTGTTGCTGGGTGTTAAGATGTCATTGGGTATTTCTGCGCCGCTGCTTGTTGTGTTAAGCCTTGTACTGGGAGGAATAGCGGGTGAAGCCCTGGCGCTTGAAAACCGGATTGAGCGACTTGGCGCATGGATAAAAGCAAAAACCAATTCCCGGAACGATAAGTTCACCGATGGCCTGACAACCGCCTTTCTACTATTCTGCATGGGCGCCATGACCATTACCGGCGCAATCGAAGAGGGGTTTGGAAAAACATCGGATTTATTACTGACAAAGTCCATCATGGACTTTTTTTCATCCATCATGCTGGCGTCGGCGCTGGGGATCGGCGTTCTGTTTTCTGCCGGTCTGCTGCTTGCGTTTCAGGGCGGGATCACGCTGTTAGTTTCGCTTATCGGTCGTGGTATCCCTGAGGAGATCATCTCGGAGATTACGGTAGTGGCCGGTATCATATTAATCGGGTTGGGTATCAATTTACTCGAAATAAAAAAACTGAAAATCATCAACCTGTTGCCTGCCCTGCTTCTGATTTGTGTTTTTATCTGGATCAAAAATTTGCAGGTCGTATTTTGATACATCCCCTATGTGCCGATTAAAAAGATTGTCGGCTGTTTGTTGAGGTCGGGTTTGTTTTTTGACCAATCTTTTACCGGACGTGTGCGGATAAATTCATCTTTGCATGTCAGGTTGGAGGCAATACACAATCGGGTGGTCGGCCTGCACGCGCGAAGTAAATCATCAAGGAGTTTATTATTCCGGTAAGGCGTTTCGATAAACAGTTGCGTTTCATGTACGGTATTCATCCGCGTTTCCAACGCTTTGATTTGCTCGACACGTTTGGCATTGTCTACTGGCAGGTATCCGTGAAAGGCAAATCGCTGTCCGTTAAAGCCGGAAGCCATCAATGCCAGGAAAATCGACGAGGGTCCGACAAGCGGAATCACACGGTAGCCTTTCCGCTGTGCGATAGCCACGACAGCAGCGCCCGGGTCGGCGACAGCCGGACAGCCGGCTTCCGACATTACCCCAACCGACATTCCTTCAGTTAACGGTTTGAGCATTCCCGCCATCGCATCCGGCGATGTATGTTCGTTTAATTCGGTAAAAGTCAATCCATCTATCACAATCGACGGTTCCGTTTTCTTCAAAAAACGCCGTGCCGTCCGTACATTCTCAACGATAAAATACCTCAACGACAATATCACCTCGCGATTGTAATCCGGCAAAACACGCGAGTGTACAGTATCTCCCAATGTAACAGGAATCAAATAAAGTGCAGTTTCCAACCCGTAATTTGTAATTTGTAATTTGTAATTACCATTCACTCCTCAAACAGTTCTTTCAAACTGATTTCAAGGCCTTCAATGGTATGTACCGGTATTTTTGCATCGGGCGTATAGACGACGTCGTAAGTTGTGCCGTTATCATATTTGCCGTTTTCCTGCAAGAGAAAAACGGTAACGCCGGATTTCGGGTGCACTACCCAGTATTCTTTCACGCCGGCTTCTTCGTACAGATCGAACTTGGTACGCATCATCAGTTTTGTATTGGAGGGCGACAACACTTCAACCGCCAAATCGGGCGCGCCGATAATACCTTTTTCATCAATTTTTGACAGGTCGCACACGACAACGATATCCGGCTGCACAACGTTAAATATTTTATCGTCGGCTGTTTCGCCGTTTTTTGGCAACCGAACGTCAATTGGAGCGTGTATTACTTTACACTTGCCTTTTCTTTTTTTTACAAAAGGCCAAACCCGTCCGAAGAAGTTTCCGGAAATATTTGCATGAATGAAAGCAGGCCCCGACATCAATTTGACAATTCCGTCAAATATTTCCCGTCTCTTGTCGTCTACCCAGGTCAGGTAATCGGCATAACTGTATTGCTTAGTCGGGTCGAGGACAATTGCATCATATTTCACAAGCGGCTCGCAAATAATATTTTCCGACGCCTGCACGTCTGTTTTGTATGGTTTCTCTTCCATCTGTTCCTGTATTTGGTATAACAACATGCAAAGATAGTGTTTTTTAAAGATATATTAATGAAAAATATTTTTTCACTCTCAATTTTTTTACTATATTTGCCGTCGAAATACTTTTTTAAAAATTAAAACAATGACCGGTATATCAGAATATCCGACAGCCACACCCGAAAGTGTATGGGCAGCCTTACGGGAAACCGACCGTATCCTGACTGAAAAATTTGCTGAAACCGACAGGTTATTTAAAGAATCGCGGGAAAATCTTGAACGCCAAAAAATAGAAAATGACAGGTTTATTAAAGAATCACGGGAAAATTTCGAACGCCAAAATAAAGAAAATGACAGGTTAATTAAAGAATCGCGGGAAAATCTCGAACGCCAAAATAAAGAATCGCGGGAAGATTACGACCGTCGAATGAAAAAAATGGAAGAAACCATGGGTTCATGGTCAAATAATCATGGGTCATTTGCCGAAGAGTATTTCATTAATTCTTTCGAAAATGGCCAACAAAACTTTTTTGGCGAAAAATTTGACGACATAGAAAAGAACGCGAAAGGCATCAAAAAAGGCTACAGGGACGAATATGATATTTTATTAATCAACGGCAAGTCTGTCGCGATTATTGAAATAAAATATCGGGCACATGAAAATGATATCCCCAAGATCATCCGAAAGGCCGAAACATTCAGGATAAACTTCCCCGATTATGTCAATCATCAGGTTTATCTTGGACTTGCAAGCATGTCGTTTTATCCTGCTGTGGAGCAGGAATGTATCAATGAAGGAATCGCAGTGGTCAAACAGGTAGGCAATACGGTGGTTATTAACGAGGCAAATCTGAAAGCATATTAATCCATATCCGGCATTTGTCCGAAAAATCAGGATATGCTTAAACCGGGATTTATTCAGCGAACCAAACAATTACTACGGGACGAATACGACGCATTTGAGGCGGCGCTGGAATGTGACGCGCCGGTCAGTATACGTATTAATCCCTGTAAATCCGACATGTCTCAACCGTTGCCGGGCGAAAAAGTGCCCTGGTGCGAAACGGGGCGCTATCTTTCTCAAAGACCGTCTTTTTTGCTTGATCCGTTATTTCATGCCGGAACATATTATGTACAGGAGGCATCGTCGATGTTTCTTGAACAGGCCGTTCTGACAATTCTGGAACAGATTGCCGACAGGCACCGGCAAAACGAACAGCTTACAGAAAGGCGCCTGCAGCCTGTTTCGGCGCTTGATTTGTGCGCCGCGCCGGGCGGTAAATCCACCCATTTATCCTCACTGTTGCCCGACGGCAGTCTGTTGATATGTAACGAAGTAATCCGAAGTCGCAGCCAGATACTGGCCGAGAATATGACAAAATGGGGTAGCGCCGGCACATTCATCACACAAAACGACCCCAGGGCATTTAGTAAAACGCCCCATCTTTTTGACATTATATTGGCCGACATGCCCTGCTCGGGCGAAGGCATGTTTCGCAAAAATCATGCTGCCCGCAACGAATGGAGCATTGAAAATGTACAATTGTGCGCCGCACGCCAAAGACGTATTATTTACGACTGCTGGGAAGCGCTCAAGCCGGGTGGATTCCTGATTTACAGCACTTGCACTTTTAATACAGAAGAGAACGAAGAAAATATACTATCGCTCTCGGCAAACCTCGGCGCCGATATCGTTGCCATACCGGTACGAACGGAATGGAACATTGCCGGGGCATTGCACCACGACATGCCGGTTTACCGTTTTTATCCACACAGGACGCGTGGCGAAGGCTTCTTTTTGGCCTTGCTGCAAAAAAAAGCGGGCGATCGACGCGTGATCCGGCAAGCAGGCGTAGCGAAGTACGCTACGCCCGGAAAGAGTCGATTCAGTAAATTTCAATGCAGATCAAAAATCCCACTCTCCCTGCCGGAAAAATTTATATACTTTGAAGCCAATGCCATCTATGCCATTCCGAAATCGCATGAACACCTCTTCCCCATCCTCTACAATCAATTGAACATGATCGTCCCAGGTCTGCTGACGGGCGAATATAAAGGAAAAGATTTTGCACCTTCGACCGCCCTGGCGTTAAGCACGGAGCGGGCTACAGAAGCGTTTCTAATCGTCGAACTAACACACGAACAGGCCATCGCCTATCTACAGCGGGAAGCGCTCCAGCTGCCCGCAGACACGCCCAAAGGGCATGTACTTGTCGCGTACCAAAATATGGCACTCGGTTTTATAAAAAATATCGGATCACGCGTTAACAACCGCTACCACCTGCGAAATTAGTGAACCACCACTTTCCGCGTGACACCGCCCACCCTGACGATCAGGATGCCCCGTTCGACGGGTATGGATACATGGTCGGTGTCGGGAATCATTTGTGCCACCAGCCTGCCCAGAATATTGTACACATATACCGGTTGGCCGGCAGCATGCACGATGTCGACCTTTCCGTTTCCGCCTGCGACGACCACCGTTTCCGAAGGCGCTACGAGGCATGGATAGATCGGCTCGTTCGCTACCGTACTGCCCCTGACCATCCATTTGAGGGCATGCTCGCGCGG